>VYLL01000144.1_pt1 | contig 26485 bp, 25 predicted proteins | sample 5114301 | NCBI WGS metagenome assembly VYLL01 (sample SAMN12291809, study PRJNA351875) | freshwater metagenome | isolation source: freshwater lake | place: USA: Michigan, MSU2 Lake | collected 2011-08-16 | reverse complement strand
CCCGCCGCCCCCGCCGGACCAGCCGCCGCCGCCGAAGCTTCAGGTGCGTGAGCCGGTGATCGACACGACGGCCCCGCCGCCGCCGGTGACCCTCAACATCGAGCCGACGAAGAAGGAAGATCGCGTCGAGTACGCGGGCCCGCCGGTGATCGTTCCCGGCCCGCCTCCGCCGCCGGCTCCGCCGGCTCCGGTGCGCCCGTCCGTGATCACCAACCCGGACTGGGTCCGTCGCCCGAGCGGTGCCGACCTGGCCCGCTTCTACCCTGAGCGCGCGCTCGAGCGAGGCATCAGCGGGTCGGCCACGGTCCAGGGTGTCGTGCAGGAGAACGGTCGCGTGACCAACTGCACCATCGTCGAGGAGGATCCGGCTGGCCAGGGCTTCGGCCGCGCCACGGTGCAGCTCTGCTCGCGGTTCCAGATGAGGCCCCAGACCCGCGACGGTGCCCCCGTCGGCGGGGCCCGGGTCAACATCCCGATCCGCTGGCAAGTTCCGGAGTAGGGGACAGGTGACCGTCTGACTGAACGCCCCGCGGGAAACCGTGGGGCGTTTCTTCACCTGCCGCCTCGCAACCAGGAGCGCGTCCGGTCGTTGTGTCCGCAGTCACCCGAGGAGCGCCTGATGATCCGTCCCGTCCCGACCCGTCCCTTCCGCCGTCGCGGCGCGCTGGCCGCCGCCGGCGAGACACTCGGGCGCGACCAGCTGTTGCTGATCGACTCCGCTGAGCGGGCCGGCTGACCCGATTGCGCTTTGACTTTTCGCACCGGACGACTAGAGAAGCGCTCCCAGCGATGCGCCGCCTTAGCTCAGTTGGTTAGAGCGCCAGTTTGTGGCACTGGAGGTCCCCCGTTCGATCCGGGGAGGCGGTACCATCGTGGCGGCGCGCCAGCCGGCTCAGGCGACGCCGCGCGCCGTGACCTCATCCGTTTCGGGCATTTCGTTGTCCCGCTCGTCCGGCTCCAGCAGTTGTGACGCCGTGCTGCGCCGGCGCAGGTGCGTCAGCGGTGCCGGCAGGTCGCGCAGGGCCTCCCGGGCGGCGGCGCGGCCGGACTCGACCGTCTGCGCATAGGCTTTCCAGTCGCGGATATCGACCCCCTCGGGGTTAGGCTGGATCAGCAGATCGGTCTCTTCACGCGCCACCTTGAGCTCGGCGTCTGTCGTGATGGTGGCCGAGCGCATCAGCACCGCCACCAGCGGGGTGCCCTTCTTCCACTCGCCGGAGGCCAGCCACTTCCACCAGGACGGCGGCCGCTCCAGCGTATGGGCGTCGACGCCGCGGATGCGCGACAGGTCGACCCCGATGACCGGGCCCGCGTGCAGGCACCGCATCGTCTTGGTAGGGAAGTTGTCGATCACCGCCCCGTCGACCAGCACCTCGCCCTTCGACACCACCGGCGGCAGTACGCCAGGAAGCGATATGCTGGCCCGGATCGCCTGTTTCAGCGGGCCGCGCCGGTGCACCTCGATCTCGCCGCGGGTCAGGTTTGACGAGACGCAGTAGAACGGCAGCAGCATGTCCTCGACCGTCTGGTCGGCATAGGTCGCCTGCAGCAGCTGCTGTACCTTGCGGCCCCGGGTCATGGCGATCATGGGAAAGGCGATGTCGGACAGGGGGCTGCCCTCCACGAAGGCCTCCCGAATGCGAAGATCGATCTCGGCGTCATCCCAGCCCAGGGCCACGCCGGCTCCGATGACCGCCCCCATCGAGGCACCGCCGATGAAGTCGAAGGTCACTCCAGCGGCGCGCAGCACCTGCACGGCGCCCACATGGGCGTAGGCCCGGGCCCCGCCGCCTGACAGCACCAGCCCGATCGAGGTGCCGGTCAGTACCCGGGCGATGCGCGCGGCGTCTGTCGACTCGCCCTCCTGCACCTGGAACCAGCGTCCCGGGTTGAGGGCGTCCAGCCAGACCCGGGTGTTGGTCGGGCGGTCCATTCCACGCGGCCGGGTCAGGATGAGGTCGAGCGCGGGACTGCGCAGGCCGACCGGGGAGGCGAGGGTCACATCGACGGGCGGGGTCGAGAGGCCTTCGCCGATCAGGAACAGGTGATCGACCTGACGCAGGCACAGGCTGGTCCAGGCTGTCTCTTCCCGCTCGGCGACATAGAGGACGAAGTCATGGGCGCCCTCTAGGCGAGCAAACCACTCGGCGGCCGAGCTCAGCGCGGCCTCGTCGACGACCTGGACGGTGAAGCCCAGCTCCACCACGGCGGCGGCGACGCGCTCGACGAAGGCCCGGATCGGCCGCGAGCGTGCCGAGACGAAGCCGAACACCGTCGGGTGGGTGCCCCCCTCGGAACGATCGCGGGCGCGCCGGATCATCAGCCGTGCCAGCTCGACGAGCAGGTCGGGATCGTGTCGTGCGGCCTTGAAGAAGGCGTCACGGGGCAGGGCCAGCACCTCGCTGTCCCGCAGGGCCACGACCGTCGCCGTATGAGGGGTTTCCGCCACCAGCGCCATCTCCCCGGCGGGCTCGCCCGGCCGGATCACGCCGCGCAGCTCGGGGACGCCCCCGACGCCCTCGCCATAGACGCCCAGCCGGCCCGAGCGCAGCAGATAGAGGGTGTCGGACGGGGACCCTGCAGTGAACAGTGGCTCGCCGGAGGTCAGTGTGAACCAGCTGGCCCGGTTTGCTCCGGCGTGCTCGAACACCCGGGCCAGGGCGGCCTCGAAGCTATGTCCCCGGGACGACGAAGGGCTCATCGGTCGGCTCCTGCCATGAGGCCACAATAGGCCACAGGTGCCGTGGTTGGTTAAGATGAAAAGGCTGCGTCCCGTTCACGCCCGCTTTGCGAGCGTGCCCGGCTTCGCCTAAACCGGCGACCATGCCGAAGCTCTCCTCCACCATTGACCGTCACAGCCCTGCCTTCAAGGCTCTGGAGACGCACAATCGCGCCCTGCGCGACGAGCTGCGAGCCCGGGTGGCCGAGGCGGCCCTCGGCGGCCCGGAAGCCAGCCGCGACCGTCACGTCAAGCGCGGCAAGCTGCTGCCCCGCGACCGGGTGGAGCGGCTGCTGGACCCTGGCTCGCCCTTCCTGGAGGTGGGACAGCTCGCGGCCTTTGGCCTCTACGGCGGCGAGGCTCCCGGTGCCGGCATGATCTGCGGTGTCGGCCGGGTCTCGGGCCGGGAGGTGATGATCGTCGCCAACGACCCGACGGTGAAGGGCGGCGCCTACTTCCCGATGACGGTGAAGAAGCACCTGCGGGCCCAGGAGATCGCCGAGCAGAACCACCTGCCCTGCGTCTATCTGGTGGACTCCGGCGGGGCCAACCTGCCGCACCAGGCCGAGGTCTTTCCGGACCGCGACCACTTCGGCCGCATCTTCTTCAACCAGGCGCGGATGAGCGCCCGGGAAATCCCGCAAATCGCCTGCGTCATGGGTAGCTGCACCGCCGGCGGGGCCTATGTGCCGGCCATGTCCGACGAGACGGTGATCGTCAGGAACCAGGGCACGATCTTCCTCGCCGGCCCGCCGCTGGTGAAGGCCGCCACCGGTGAGGTGATCTCGGCCGAGGACCTGGGCGGGGCCGAGACCCACGGCCGCAAGTCCGGCGTGGTCGACCATGTGGCCGAGAATGACGAGCACGCGCTGGAGATCGTGCGATCGATCGTGGCCAACCTGAACACGATGAAGCGGGTCGAGCTGGACGTGCGCGAGCCCCGCACCCCGGCCTTCGACGCCGAGGAGCTGTACGGCCTGATCCCCGAGGACGTGCGCGCGCCCTACGATGTGCGCGAGGTCATCGCCCGCGTGGTCGACGGCTCGGACTTCGACGAGTTCAAGCGCGACTACGGCACGACCCTGGTCTGCGGCTTTGCCCGCATCTGGGGCTATCCGGTCGCCATCCTCGCCAACAACGGCGTTCTATTCTCGGAAAGCGCGCTGAAGGGCGCGCACTTCATCCAGCTGGCCTGCAAGCGCAAAACTCCGCTGGTGTTCCTGCAGAACATCTCGGGCTTCATGGTCGGCGGCAGGTACGAGGCCGAGGGCATCGCCAAGAACGGGGCCAAGCTCGTCACGGCTGTGGCCAGCGCGGAAGTGCCGAGGTTCACCATCCTGATCGGCGGCAGCTTCGGTGCCGGCAACTACGGCATGTGTGGCCGGGCCTATTCGCCGCGCTTCCTGTTCACCTGGCCGAACAGCCGCATCTCGGTTATGGGCGGGGAACAGGCCGCCAGCGTGCTGGCCACGGTGCACCGCGACGCGGACAGCTGGACCCCGGACCAGGCCGAGGCCTTCAAGGCCCCGATCCGCCAGAAGTACGAGGACGAGGGTAACCCCTACTACGCCACCGCCCGCCTGTGGGACGACGGGGTCATCGACCCGGCCCAGACCCGGGACGTGCTGGGCCTCGCGATCTCGGCCAGCCTGAACGCCCCGATCCCCGAGACGCAGTTCGGCGTGTTCAGGATGTGAGCCCAGGGTGTGAACAGTGCTAGTGAGCAAGAGGTGAGCAGACCGTCGCACTGCCTTTGCTCACCTCTTGCTCACTAGCACTGTTCACTCTCCGGCCCGTCGTGCGTTGATGTCCCGAAGGAGTTTCCGATGACCAAGACCCCCACCGACGCCGACCTCAACGCCCTCGACATCACGCCCGGCGAGGCAGCCGAGATCAACGCCATCTCGCACCCGCTGCTGGCGGACGCCGCCCCGGACGCCGATTCGTCGCTGGTGCAGATCGACTCCACGCCCGAGGGGATCGTCTTCATCACGATCAACCGACCGGAGAAGAAGAACGCCTTCGACGCGGCCACCATCGCCGCCCTGCGCGAGGCGTTCGAGACCCTGCATGGGGCCGACCATATCCGCGCGGTGTTCCTGCGCGGGGCGGGCGGGACCTTCAGCGCCGGGGCCGACCTGTCGTGGATGCGCGACGCGGTCGAGTGGTCCGAGAGCGACAACCGCGACGACGCCATGGGTCTGGCGCGCATGCTCAGGGCCCTGCACGACATCCCGGCCCTGACCGTGGCCCTGGTCGAGGGCGCGGCCATGGGCGGCGGCGCCGGGCTGGTCGCCGCCTGCGACATGGCCGTGGCCGTGGAGGGTAGCCGCTTCGCCTTCTCCGAGGTCAAGCTGGGCCTGATCCCAGGCACCATCGCCCCCTACGTCATCGAGGCCGTCGGGGCCCGAAAGGCGCGCCAGCTGTTCCTGAGCGCCAACATCTTCGATGCGGACTACGCCGCCCACGTCGGCCTGATCGACATGGTGCTGCCCGACGGCTCGGTGGAGGAGTTCATCTCCATGCTGACCGACAGCCTGACCGCCAATGCGCCCGGTGCCATGGGCGAGGCCAAGCGGCTGGTCCACGACCTCGCCGGCCGTCACCTCGACCACGGGCTGATGGAGGACACCGCCCGCCGCATCGCCCGCGCCCGGGTCTCGGCGGAGGGCCAGGAGGGTGTCCGCGCCTTCCTCGACAAGCGCCCGCCGCGCTGGGCGGAATGAGGTCCGAGTGGCGAGTGGCGAGCAGGTTGCGCCGTCCGCAGTCGATCCTCGAAACGATGTCATCGCCTCGGCGGCGGAATGCCGCGTCTCGCCACTCGCCACTCGCCACTCGCCCCTCTAGAACCGCCCCATGTTCACCTCTGTCCTGGTCGCCAATCGCGGCGAGATCGCCTGTCGTGTGTTCCGCACCGCCCAGCGGATGGGGATCCGCACCGTCGCCGTCTATTCGGACGCCGACGCCGAAGCGCCCCATGTAAAGATGGCCGATGCGGCGGTGCGGCTGGGGCCGGCCCCGGCGCGGGACTCCTACCTCGATGGCGCAAAGGTGCTGGCCGCGGCGAAGGACGCTGGGGCCGAGGCCATCCACCCGGGCTATGGCTTTCTGAGTGAGAACGCGGAGTTCGCCGAGGCGGTGATGGCCGCCGGTCTGGTGTGGATCGGGCCGCCGCCGGCGGCGATCCGCGCCATGGGCCTGAAGGACGCGGCCAAGCGGCTGATGATCCAGGCCGGCGTGCCGGTCACGCCGGGCTACCAGGGCGAGGACCAGTCGCCCGAGCGCCTCGCCGCAGAGGCGGAGCGGATTGGCTATCCGCTGCTGATCAAGGCGGTCGCCGGCGGCGGCGGCAAGGGCATGAAGCGCGTCGATGATCCGGCCGACTTCGCGGACGCCCTGGCCAGCGCCCAGCGGGAGGGGCAGTCCTCGTTCGGCGATCCACGCGTGCTGCTGGAGACCTACATCACCCGCCCGCGGCACATCGAGGTGCAGGTGTTCGGCGATTCCCGCGGCGAGGTGGTGCACCTGTTCGAGCGTGACTGTTCGCTGCAGCGACGCCACCAAAAGGTGATCGAGGAGGCCCCGGCCCCGGGCATGGACGACGCCACCCGCGCTGCCGTCACAGCGGCCGCCGTGCGCGCGGCTAAGGCCGTGAACTATGAGGGTGCCGGCACCATCGAGTTCATCGCCGACGCGTCGGACGGGCTGCGCGGTGACCGCATCTGGTTCATGGAGATGAACACCCGGCTGCAGGTCGAGCATCCGGTGACCGAGATGGTCACCGGACAGGATCTGGTCGAGTGGCAGTTCCGCGTCGCCGCCGGCGAGCCCCTGCCGCTCAAGCAGAACGAGATTCACCTCAACGGCTGGGCCATGGAGGCGCGGCTCTACGCCGAGGATCCGGCCTCGGGCTTCCTGCCGAGCATCGGCAAGCTGGAGCACTTCCACCTGCCCGACGACGTGCGGGTCGATACCGGCGTGGCGGCCGGCGGCGAGGTCAGCCAGTTCTACGACCCCATGATCGCCAAGCTGATCGTCCACGAGCCGACCCGCGAGGCGGCGGCAGCGCGTCTGGCGACCGCCTGCGGCGAGGTCGAGGTCTGGCCGGTGAAGACCAATGCGGGGTTCCTGAAGCGCTGCCTCGAGCACCCGCGCTTCGTCGCGGGCGACGTGGACACCGGCCTTATCGCGGCGGAGGGGGAGGGGCTGACGGCGGCCCTTATCACCGAGACGGTCGTGCAGGACGCAAGTGATCTCCTGTGGCGGTCGCGACAAGTCCAGAGCGACGTCTGGGACTGCGAGTACGGTGCTTTGGGTCTGCGCCTCAACGCGCCAGCGGCGACGCTCCAGACGTTCTTCATAGATGGGGTGCGGCAACAGGCAGGCTACCTGAACAACTTTCCCTCTGTGAGCTACGGACCGGAGATCGATGGAGGATTTGTTATCTTCCACGAAGGTGATCGCTACGAGGTCTCGCGTCACGCCCCCCGCAGTGGTTCTTCCGCCGTCTCCGACGGGGCCCTTCGCGCCCCCATGCCCGGCCGGATCGTGGCCGCGCCGCTGAAGGCGGGGGATGCGGTGGCCAAGGGGCAGCCCGTCGTCGTGCTGGAGGCCATGAAGATGGAGCATGCCCTGACCGCGCCGTTCGACGGGGTGGTCGAGGTCCTGTCCGTCGCGATGGGGGACCAGGCGACCGAGGGCGCGGTTCTGGCGGTGGTGAAGGCTAACGTCTGAGCTTCTCCCCTTCAAGGAGAGGGTGTCATGCGGAGCATGACGGATGAGGGGTGTCAGCGCCGAGGATCTGCTGATCCGGCGAGGTCGACGTTGACGCCCCTCATCCGAGCCGCTTCGCGGCCCACCTTCTCCCACAAGGGGGTAAGGGTCCGCGCGTGTGCGACCGCCTGCCACTGGACGACTCCCGGCGGACCGCGCATCAGGCGTCCATGCCCCTGCACATGATCAAGCTCTGCGTCGGCGTGTCGGACGTCGCCTGGCTTGAGAAGCGCGCCCGCACCGGGCGGCCGCTGGTCATCACCACCCGCATGACACCGAAGCGGGCGGTCGAGGTCGAGGATGGCGGCTCGCTCTACTGGGTGGTCAAGGGCTCGGTGCAATGCCGCCAGCCGATCCTCGACCTGACGACGCACGGCGAGGGGCGCACCAGCCACTGCGACATCACCCTGGCCCCCGAGGTGATCCGAACCGCCCCGCTGCCGCGGCGGCCGTTCCAGGGCTGGCGCTATCTGGAGCCCAAGGAGGCCCCGCCGGACCTGAGCTCCGCCGGCGACACCGACCTGCCGGACGAGCTGGTCAAACAGCTGCGCGAACTGGGGGCGTGGTGAAGGCAGTGGCGAGTGGCGGGTGATTAGTGGCGAGGAACGCTCTATAGCCCGCAGCCGCCTTGCGACTCGTCACTCACCACTCGCCACTCCCCATGTCCCCCGCCGTTCGCGCCACCACGAGAGAGCTCCTGACCCTGGCCTGGCCGGTGGTGCTGGCGCGCATCGGCATCATGCTGATGGGCCTGACCGACGCCATCGTGGTCGGCAACTATTCGGCGCAGGAGCTGGGATACCACGCCATCGCCTGGGCCCCGACCTCGGTGGTGGTGACCACGGCGGTCGGCCTGATGCTGGGCGTGCAGGTGATGACCGCCCGCCTGATCGGCGAGGGGCGGCTGAACGAGACCGGGGCGGTGCTGCGCCGCGGCGTCGTCTACGCCCTCCAGGTCGGCGGGGCGGCCATGGTCGGGCTGATCCTGCTGGGTCCCTGGGCCCTGTCGCAGGCGGGGCTTGAGGACGGTCTGGCCGAGGGCGCGAGCCCGGCCCTGATCGTCTTCGCCCTGTCCATGCCCTTCTATCTGGTCAGCGTCGCCGGCCAGTTCTTCCTTGAGGCCCTGTCCAGGCCCAAGCCGGGCATGATCGCCATGTGGGCGGCCAACGGGGTCAACCTCGGGCTGAACCTGATCCTCGTGCCGGACCTGCTGGGCCTCGGCGTCGACGGGGCGGTGGCCTCGGCCTGGTCGACCTTCGGGGCCCGGGCCGGGCTGATGGTCTTTCTCGTGGTGATCATCCTGCGGCTCCCCGAGGTGCGGGCGCTGGGCCCGTTCCGCAAGCCGGTCCCGGATCCGGTCGCCGCGCGTGAGCAGGTACGGGTCGGCCTCGGGGCCGGGTCATCCTACTTCATCGAGGTGGGTGCCTTCGCCGCCATGACCTTGATCGCCGGCCGCATCGGCGGGGCCGAGACCGCTGCCTGGGCTATTGTGATCAATGTTGCCGCCATCATCTTCATGGTCCCCTTGGGCCTGTCCTCGGCCACGGCAGTACTGGTCGGGCGCGCCTATGGGGCGCAGGATCGGGAGGGCGTCTGGCGCGCCGGAGTGGTCGGGCTGGCGGTGGTCGCGGCCCTGACGCTCGCCATCGCTCTTGTGATCTGGCCGACCGCGCCCTGGGTAGTCAGCGCCTACAGCCGCGACGCCGCCCTGATCGCCATCGCCGTGCCGGCGCTTGTACTTGCCGCCCTGTTCTTCGTCGCCGACGGCGTCCAGGTCGTGGCCGCCCAGGCCCTGCGCGCCGCCGGCGACGTCTGGTGGCCCACAGCCATGCACATCGTCAGCTACGGGCTGGTGATGATCCCGCTCGGCTGGATCTTCGCCCTGACGTGGGGGCTGGGCGTCGATGGCATCGTATGCAGCGTGATCGTCGCCAGTCTAACCTCGGCCGCCCTGCTGGGCGGTCGTTTCCGGCGCGTGGCGCGTCGGATCTAGACGCCGAGGATCCAGCCCTCCTCGCTCTCAACGCGGGCGATCAGCGCCTCGTCCGCTCCCTTCGGCGGGCCGAAGGCCGGGCCGAGCAGGCCCTTGTCGTCCATCTCGGCCAGCGCCATGGCCGTGGCCCGCACCTGGGCCTGGTCCTTGAACTCGCCCGGCTCGGGAGTCGTCGGGAACAGGGATGGCCAGACCTCGGCCACGACCAGCGACAGGGGCTCGACATCGGCCGAAGTCAGGGCGCGCCAGCCGGTGCCGAACGGCCAGACCGCCCCGGCCACGCCCTGGGCCTCCAGCAGGCGGCGCACGGCCGGAATGCCGACCAGGGTCTGGCCGCCGACGGCCCCGGCACCGTGCATCTGCCAGACGCTCTTGGGATGCAGCTTGCCCTTGCGCGCGGCGTCCTCGGTGGCGCGGAACTCGGGAATGTTGTGGGCGGTCGTCGGCTTGGTGGCTGTCAGCCAGCGCTGCGTCTGCTTGGCCGGTGCGCCCCAGAACGGCCAGGCCTCATCGGTCATCAGGCGGTTCATCTTCGCCGCCACCTGGTAGCGGTTGTTGGTGTTGTCTGCCTTGTCGACGACATTCTGGGCCAGGAACCTCCCCGTGGCGCTCCACGCCGGAGTGTCCTTCAAACCCAGCCGCGCCGCCGTCCCGGTCGGGAAGCCGAGGCAAAAGTCGAAACCGGCCAGCACCCTGTCGCCGCGCTTGCGGTGATCGGCCAGTAACGAGGCCAGCAGCGCCTCACCCTCTGCGCGCGTCGCCGTGTTATGGGTCTCGGCGTACAGACGGAAGCGCACGTCGCGCTTGGCCACGCCGAGCCACAGCGACTGGTCGCCAAGCTTTCTCGTCTCGGCGGCGGTCCAGTCGGCGATGATGACGGCGTCAAACAGGCGGGCCACGACGGGCTCCTCGGGGACAGATCGGCAGGGAAGGGCGGCAAGAATGCGGGGGCGGTTTAGCTCGCCTCCCGGGAGAACGAAAGCGCCGCCGCCGCTATTTCGTCAGGGCCTCGACGTGGGACAGCCAGCGTCGGCCAAGGCGCAGGGCCTCACCGGGACCGTGTGTCGCGGTCGGCCAGCGCACATCGTGGAGCAGGACCTCGAACTCCGGATCGCGCGCGTCGTCGAAAATCAGGCGCAGGGCGACCTGTCCGGCGTCCGGGGCCAGAACGTCGAGGTCGCGTCGCGGCTCGCCGCGCCGCACCCGGGCGACGACATGGCCGTCGACGATCAACTCTGCCCCCGAGACCTCGTCGAAGGCGTAGACCAGCCCCTTGGTTCCCTGGCCCCAAAGGACCACGGCCTGGCCGCTCTCGAAGTCGAGCGCCGCCGCCTTGCCCTCAACCGGGGCGATAGCCTGGGCCTCGCCCTGCCGGCCGAGCAGTCGGTCCAACGCCCGCCGGAGACGGCGTTCCGGCTCCATCCACCAGCCCAGTGCCAGCGCCGACGTGGTCAGGGCGGCGGCGGCGACGGCCAGCAGCAGGATCAGCCGGACGGTCTCCATCAGTCGGCGATCTCCACCATGACCGGGACATGGTCCGAAGGTTTGTCCATGTCCCGGGCGTTGCGGTGGGTCTGGATGCCCCCGAACCGGTCCGCGGCCTGGGCCGACATCAGGACATGATCAATGCGGATCCCGTGGTTCCGTGGCCAGGCCCTGGCCTGGTAGTCCCAGAAGGTGTAGGTGCCCGGAGCTTCGCCGCCGACGTCATGAGCGTCGCTGAAGCCCAGCCACTTCAGGGCGCGGAAGGCGGCCCGGCTCTCGGGCTGGAACAGGGCGTCGTCCTTCCAGGCCACCGGATCGTGGGTGTCTACCGGCTCGGGGATGACGTTGTAGTCACCACACAGCAGAAGGGCCTCCTCAAGCTGCAGCAGCTCCCGGGCGTGGGCCTGCAGCCGGTCGAACCAGGCCAGCTTGTAACTGAACTTCCCGGTGCCGACCGGATTGCCGTTGGGCAGGTAGATCGAGGCCACCCGCACGGGGCGCGAGGTCTCGACCACAGCCTCGATATAGCGCGCCTGATCGTCGCCCGGGTCGCCAGGCAGGCCGCGCCTCACATCCGACAGGGGGAAGCGCGAGAGCAGGGCAACGCCATTGTAGGTCTTCTGGCCGTGGGTTTCGACGTTGTAACCGAGGTTTTCGAGGGCCTCGCGAGGGAACTTCTCGTCGACGCACTTGAGCTCCTGCAGGCACAGGACGTCCGGCCCGGCCATCTCGACCCAGGCCAGCACCGTCGGCAGTCGTGCATTGACCGAGTTCACGTTCCAGGTGGCGATCCGCATCGGGGCTCCGGCTGAGTCTTTGGTGCAAGCGTAGCAAGCGCGTTCGGCGGTCAAAAGAAAAGGGCCCGCCGGAGACCGGCGGGCCCTTCGGTCTCAGGGGCGTCAGCCCCTTACAATTCGCACTCGAAGCCGAAGACCAGGCGGGCGCGGGCGCAGATCATCACGTCGACCGCGGCGCGGCTGCGATCATGCGGGAACTGGCCGAACAGTCGGCGATCATCCTCGCACTTGATCTCGGTGAAGTCGCCGCGAAGGTCGTCGGTCCGGGCATGCACCATGAACGACTGGATTGCGCAGGGCATGTTCCCGGAGTCCATCTGGGCCTGCAGCGCCGACTTGATCTGGGCGGCGGCGGTCATGCGGCACTCGAGGTTGCGCAGTGTGACGGTGATACAGTCCAGCGCCTCGTTGTCCGCCGGATCGGCGGCCCCTAGGAAGCCGACCACGCCGATAGGCTTGCCGGTGCAACGAAACTCGACGACCTCGCGCTGGGTCGCGCCCTGTTCGCGGCCGATCAGTTGGGCCTCGACGGTCTGGCAGTCGGGATAGATGGCCGCGAGGGCGGCGTTGCGGGCGCTGGTTGCCGCCGCCACGGCGGCGCTGGTATCGACCAGGGTGCAGCCACCGCCGATCGACAGGGCGTCGGCGCACGGGATGGCGCGGTCGAACCTGCCGTCCGCAATCAAAGTCCGGACGAAGTAGCCGCTATCGTTGCCGCACTTCACTTCATAGAACTTGGCCTGCTGGTTCTGGCCGGCGACGCGGACGTCCGCGGGGATGCAGCCTGCCGGCAGCGAAGGCCCATACCTGGCGGCGATCCAGGCGACTTGCTCATCCCTGGTGGTGAACCGGCAGGAACGCGAGACACTCGTGATCTCGAGACAGGGCAGAACCTCGTTGGGCGTCGTCGAGGCCTTGGCCACGTCGATCCAGTAGCCCTCGGAATTGGCGCAGCCGATCTCGTATCGGTCTTCGCCGCTGGGAACCTGGCCGATCCAGGCAGCCTCGTCGATGGAGCAGCTCAGGTTGGCCGCCTCGACATAGGGCCGCACGGCAGCCAGGACATCGGCGTTCCGGGGCAGGTTGCAGCGGGTGTTGGTCTGGTCGGAGGCCGAGGCGGCGAGGCCGAGGCAGTTGTAGGCCTGCGGCGTGGCGCCGGCGACGACGATGAAGCCCGGACCGACGCCACAGGCCACCTCAAAGGCGGTCCCGGCGGGTGTGGCACCCAGGCGATTCGCTTCGACGACCTGGCAGGCCAGGCCGGCCGCGGTAGCTGCAGTCTGGGCTTCGGCCATGACCACGGCTGGATCGACCGGAGCCTGAGCCTGCTGGCGGCCCCGGTTCTGGGCGTCGGCCGGCGCGGCGGTTAGCGCCAGCGCCACAACGGCGCCGACAGCGGGTGAGAAGGGGAGTTTGATCGACATCGGGCCTTCCTGTTTCGCTTCCCTGTAGACCGCTAGGCGCGGGCCGGGGCAGGGGTCAAGCGCAACCTCGAACAAAACTTTGACGCCCGAAAGACGACAGGGCAGTCTGGGCGCGTTGCAAATGGAGACGCACCCTTGGCAGATGGCGTGGGCGACCCCGAAAACCTGCGAGGGCTGACCTACCCCTGGGCCGCTCCGGAACCCGGGGGCACGCTCGAGGTAGCGCCGGGCGTGCTGTGGCTGCGGCTGGCGCTGCCGATGGCCTTGAACCATGTGAACGTCTGGGCGCTCGCCGACGGCGACGGCTGGACGGTAGTCGATACTGGCATCCAGACGCCGGCGACGGTGGCGCACTGGGAGCAGGCACTGGACGGGTCGCTTGGCGGTCGGCCGGTGTGGCGCGTGGTCTGCACCCACATGCATCCTGACCACATTGGCCTCGCCGGCTGGCTCTGCGACCGCTTCGACGCGCCCTTGTTGATGACCCGTCTTGAGTATGTCACGGCCCGGATGCTGGTGGCCGACACCGGTCCTGCGCCGGCCTCGGTAGAGATCTTCTGCCGGGCGGCGGGCTGGGAGGCGGGACAGATCGAGGTAAACCGGCGGCGGTATGGCCAGTTCGGCCGCAGTGTCGCCCCGTTGCCGTCGTCATTTCAACGGTTGGCGGAGGGCGACGTTCTTTCCATCGACGGCCGCGCTTGGCGCGTCGTGGCAGGCGATGGCCACAGCCCGGAGCACGCCTGTCTATGGCGCGAGGAAGACGGCGTGTTCATCTCGGGGGACCAGATCCTGCCGCGGATCTCCTCAAACGTCTCGGTCTGGCCGACCGAGCCCGACGCCGATCCACTCGGTGACTGGCTACGCTCGATCGACAAGCTGGCCGGACTGCTGCCCGACGACCTGCTGGTCCTGCCGTCTCACGGGGAGCCCTTCTGCGGCGTGAAGACCCGTCTGGAGCAACTGCGGCGCGGCCACGATGTGGCCCTGCGACGGCTGGAGCGAACGCTGGCCAGGCCCTGTCGCGCCCTTGACGTCTTCCCCGCCCTGTTCGCCCGGCCGGTTGATGATGGCCTGCTGGGCATGGCCACGGGCGAGGCTGTCGCCCATCTCAACTACCTGCTGCGCCAGGGGCGCGTCGAACGGCGTCGCGACGCCGATGGCGTGGACTGGTGGCGCACCACTGACCACGGAGCCGATACGTGACCGACCATGTCCTGACCCAGCTCGCGAATGGGGTCCTGAGTGTCAGCCTGAACCGGGCCGACAAGAAGAACGCCATCACCCAGGCCATGTACGAGGCCCTGGCCGAGGCTGCGGAGCGCGCCCAGACTGACCCTGCCGTGCGCGTGATCCTGTTCCGGGGCGAGGGTGACGCCTTCTCCGCCGGCAACGACATCGGTGACTTCATCGCCTTCGGCTCGCAGGGCGCAGGACCTGACGAGATGCCGGTGTTCCGCCTCCTCAAGGCCCTGGCGCATCTTGAGAAGCCCGCCGTGGCGGCCGTGCGGGGCCACGCCGTCGGGATTGGCCTGACGCTGCTGCTGCACTGTGATCTTGTGGTGGTGGCCGAGGACGCCCTGCTGTCGGCACCCTTCGTCAATCTGGCGCTGGCCCCCGAAGCCGCCTCCAGTCTGCTGCTGCCGGCCATCGTCGGCCATCCACGCGCCTTCGAGATATTCGCGCTCGGCGAGCCGATCAGCGGCCTCAAGGCCGAGCAGTGGGGCCTCGCCAATCGCGCCGTCCCGGCGGCCGAGGTCGACGCTGTGGCCCTGGAACTGGCCGGCAAGGTGGCCGCCCGGGCCCCGAACTCGATCCGCAAGACCAAGGCGCTCATGCGCGACGCCGAGCGGATGTGGGCCCTGATGCTGCGCGAGGGTGAAGCCTTCGGCAGCCAGATGAGCAGCCCCGAGGCCATGGAGGCCTTCATGGCCTTCAGCCAGAAGCGCGCCCCGGTCTTCGCCCCGGCTGGCTGATCGTCGCGCGAAGCTGATTGCGCCACGGTCGTGCAGGCCCTATGGGCGCGCGGCCATGACCGCGCCCGTCGCCTTGCCCTCTGTCCTGATTACGCCCCAGCTGCCTGACGACGCGGCGACTGTGGAGGCGCTGGTGGCGGCCGCGTTCGGACCGGGGCGGTTTGCAAAGACGGCCGAACGACTGCGCGAGCGGGCCAGCCCGGCCGGGGGTTTTGTCGCCCGGCGCGGATCGGGTCTGGTCGGATCGGTGCGCCTGTGGCGGATCGCCGTGGCCGGCCGACCAGCCTACTTCCTCGGTCCGATCGCTGTAGAGGCGGTGCAGCGCGGCGGTGGGCTCGGTGCGGCCCTCGTAGCAGCGGCCGTGGCCGCGGCACGCGCCGCCGGCGTGTCCGGGGTCCTGCTCGTCGGCGATGCGCCTTACTTCTCCCGTTTCGGCTTTGCGACTGCCCCGGCAGTGCGGCTCCCTGGCCCGGTCGACCCTCGCCGGGTGCTTTGGCTGTCCCTGGACGGACTCCCCGCAGAGGGTGAGGCGACGGTCTGAGGCTTCGCCTGTAAGCGTTCCGTGCGTGTCGAGGCTTCAAACCTGACGCAACGCACCCTAGCTTGCCGCCATGGCGCAGAGCGGGACAGCGGACGGACTGGCGGCGGCGGCCGCGGCGGCCCAGTCTGGGCGAGGCCTGCCGCCGGTGCACCTGTGGCATCCGGCCCACTGCGGCGACATCGATATCCGGATCCGCGCCGACGGCGTCTGGATGCATGAAGGCTCGCCGATCGGCCGGGCCGAGCTGGTGCGGCTGTTCTCGACCATCCTGCGCCTCGATCCGGACGGCTACCATCTGGTCACGCCGGCGGAGAAGTTGCGCATCCGCGTCGAGGACCTCCCGTTCCGGGCCGTGCTGATGCGACGCGAGGACGACCGTCTGGTGTTCACTACCGACGTGGGCGACGAGGTGACGGCCGGCACCGATCATCCGGTGACCGTGACAATCGACGCGGCGACGGGGGAGCCGCGTCCGGCCCTGCATGTGCGGGCCGGCCTGCGGGCGCGGGTCACGCGGGCCGTCTTCTACGACCTGGTCGAGGCCGCCGAGCCGGCCGGCGGGCGTCTCCAGTTGCGTTCCGGCGACGCGATCTTCGATCTGGGAGCGATCGCGTGACCGGTGACGCGCTGCGCGAGCGGCTGATCGCGGTGCTGGACCCTGTGGAGAGCTGGAGTCCCGAGCGCCGCGCCGGGCGCTCCGACTATGACCTTAACCCGGACGCCACCCGTCGCCCGCCCGGCGAGCTCCGTCCGGCGGCGGTGCTGGTGCCGGTGATGGCTGGGCCGGACGGGCCCACGGTGGTGCTGACGCGCCGGGCTGACGAACTGACCAGCCACGCTGGCCAGGTCGCCTTTCCCGGCGGCCGGATCGAGCCGGGCGAGACGGCCCCCGAGGCCGCGCTCCGCGAGGCGTGGGAGGAGATCGGGCTTGATCCGGCGACGGTCGAGCCGCTGGGCCTTGGCGACCCCTACGAGACTGGCACAGGTTTCCTCGTCACGCCTGTGATTGGCTGGGTGGGCGGGTCTGCGGTCCTGACGCCGCAGCCCGGCGAGGTGGCCGAGATCTTCGCTCCGCCGTTCGCCTTCCTGCTCGACCGAGCCAATCACCGGCAGGATCACTATGTCGCGCCCGACGGCGCGCGCCGACTCTACTGGGCCATGCCGTGGGAGGGCCGTTACATCTGGGGCGCCACGGCCGGCATGCTGCGAGCCCTCACGATCCGCCTCGACAGTCGCGACGAGGCGGTGGTGTGACCCGCTTCGAGGCCGCGGCGTGGCTGACCGCTCCATCGACCCTCGCCGTACTCGATGCACTGGAGGCGGCCGGGGGCGCGGGCTGCGTCCGCGTCGTGGGTGGCGCGGTGCGCAACGCCCTGATGGGGCGGCCTGTCGAGGACGTAGATCTGGCCACCACCCTCTGGCCAGACCAGGTCATTGCGGCGCTCAAGACCGCCGGGCTGAAGGCGGTCCCGACCGGTCTGGCCCATGGCACGGTCACGGCCGTGTCGGGCGGGCGCGGCTTCGAGGTCACCACTCTCCGCCGCGATGTGGCGACGGACGGGCGCCACGCGGTGGTGACCTTCACAGACGACTGGGCCGAGGACGCGGCGCGCCGGGACTTTCGGCTCAACGCGCTCTACGTCGACCGCGAGGGACGAGTGTTCGATCCGACCGGGGAGGGGGTCGCCGACGCCCTTGCTGGCCGTGTGGTGTTTGTGGGCGACCCGGCCCGCCGGATCACAGAAGACTATTTGCGCATCCTGCGCTTCTTTCGCTTCAGCGCCTGGCACGGGACGGGCGTCCCCGATCCCGTGGGACTGGCGGCCTGCGCCGCTGGACGAGGGGGCCTGGCGCGGCTGTCGGCGGAGCGGGTATCGAAGGAGCTGCTGAAGCTGCTGTCAGCCCCCGATCCCCGCGCTGCCGTGTCGGCGATGGACGAGACCGGCGTGCTCGCGCTCGTCTTGCCGGAAGCGGTCGTCGATCGGAGGTTCATGCGGCTGACAGGCATGTCGGATGACGCCCTGCTGCGGCTGGCCGCCCTGCTGCCGGACGATCCGCAGAGCAGCGCCGCCGTCGCCGCCCGGCTGCGGCTGTCCAACGCCCAGCGCGACCGGCTGGTCGCGGTCACTGACCTCAGCGTCGCGGTCGGCCCCGAGCTCGTCCCGGCGTCGATGCGCGCGGCGCTCTATCGGCTGGGTCGCGAGACGGTGCGTGATCGCCTGACGCTCGCGGAAGCGACCTTGGGGCCGGTGCCGGCGGAGCTTCAGGCGATGGTCGAGCACTGGCCGATCCCGCGCCTGCCGGTAGGTGGCGCGGACCTTGCGCGCCTCGGCATTCCGCCCGGCCCGGCGACGGGCGAAATCCTGCGCGCCTTCGAGGCAGCCTGGATCGCCGATGACTTCCCCGCCGACGGCCATGAGGTCCGGCTGCGCCAGCTGATCGAGGCCGCAAGATGACTCCCCGCATCGCTATCCTCGAAACTGGCCGCCCGCCCGTTGCGCTGGCCGCGGAACATGGCTGCTACCCGGACATGTTCCGGGCGCTGCTGGGCGACCGCTTCACGTTCGAGACCTTCGATGTGACCAGCGGAGCCCTGCCGGAGGCGGGCGCTTTTGATGGTGCGGTCATCACCGGCTCGCCCGCAGGGGTCTACGAGGACCATGTCTGGATCCCGCCGCTGCTGGACTGGATCCGCACCGCCCGGGGCCGGCTGCGCCTCGTCGGCATCTGCTTCGGCCATCAGGCCATGGCGGAGGCGCTCGGCGGCAAGGTGGAGAGGTCCGAGCGTGGCTGGGGCGTCGGACTGCACGCCTATGAGGTCGCGCTCGACGCGCCATGGGCGCAGCCGGCGGTGACCAGCCTCTCCATTCCGGTCTCCCACCAGGACCAGGTGGTGGTCGCCCCGCGGGACGCACGGGTCATCGCGTCCAGCGCCTTTACGCCCCATGCCGGGCTCGCGTATGGCGACCAGGCCGTGAGCTTCCAGTGCCATCCCGAGTTCACACCGGCGTTTGCGGCGGCGCTGGTCGAGGCCCGCCGCGGGCGGATCGCGTCGGAGCTGGTCGATCAGGCGACGGCCAGCCTTCAGCAGCCGGACGACCGGGGGGTGCTGGGCGCGTGGCTGCGTCGCTTCCTGGGCGGCGACGCCACGGTGCTCAACTGATCACTTCGCCTGGCTCTTGGAGGTGCGGCTCGAAGGTGGCGAAGGCCATGATCGGCCGCATGTCCTCGACCACGTCCGGATGGCGCGTCACGGCTTTCCAGCCTTCGGCGGCGGCCCGGACGACATAGTTGCCCACGGTCCGGCTGTTGGCGCCCCGATGCAGGGGTGCCGAGATCAAGCCGGGCAGGCCCCGCTGCACCTGGTTGAGCGTTTGCAGATGCTCGAGCCACTCGGCCTGTCTGGCCGCGTCGCAATTGAACACATTAGATCAGCACGATCGGCGAAACATCGGCGAAATCGGTCATGGCCATTTCACCTCTGGCGGCATCGAGCTCAGGATCGAGTCGACATTGCCCCCGGTCTTCAGTCCGAAAGTGGTGCCACGATCGTAAAGGAGGTTGAATTCGACGTAACGGCCGCGGCGGACCAGCTGCTCATCCCGCTCTTCCGGCGTCCAGGCCTCGGCCATGCGGGCGCGGACGATCTCCGGGTAGACCTTGAGGAACGCCTCGCCGACGTCGCGGGTGAAGGCGAAGTCGCGCTCGCGGTCGCCCGTGTCGTGGTGGTCGTAGAAGATGCCACCGATCCCGCGCGGCTCGTTGCGGTGGGGCAGGAAGAAGTACTCGTCGCACCACGCCTTGTACCTCGCGTACCAGGTGGCGTCATGGGCATCGCAGGCGGCCCTCATGGCGGCATGGAAACGCACGGAGTCCGGGGCATCCTCGCGGCGATCGACCATCAGCACCGGCGTCAAGTCCGCCCCGCCGCCGAACCAGCCGCGGGTCGTCGCAATGAAGCGGGTGTTCATATGCACCGCCGGCACGCGCGGGCTGCGCGGATGGACGATCAGGCTGATTCCGGTGGCGAAGAAGCGCGGGTCGTCCTCTGCGCCCGGGACCTGCTTCGCATAGTCCGGCGGGAAGCTCCCGTGAACGGTCGAGACATGGACGCCGGCCTTCTCGAACAGCCGCCCGTGCAGCATGCCCATGACGCCACCGCCTCCGTCGAGGCGAGTCCAGGGCGTGCGCACGAAGCGGCCCGGTGCCCCGGGGAACAGAACCGGCGAGGCTTCGTCCTCCAGCGTTTCGAGAGCGGTGTGGATGCGGTCGCGCAGGGCCTCGAACCAGGCGCGGGCGCGGGTCCGGAGCTCGTCCGTCGGGGCGATGTCAGTCATGCGGCCTTCAAGCACGACCGGACGCGCTGCGCCAATGCGCTTGCACCCGACGGCGGCGGCGCTCCACTGTCGCGCCGTTCCCCCGCTCGCCGGAGGTCTCCATGATCCGTCCCGTCCTTACCCCATGGCTTCTGCTCTGCCTTGCGGTGCCTGCTGCGGTTCAAAGCGCCCTAGAGGCGCAGGGCGAGCAGCTGCTGTAGCGGACGAGCTCATCGACGGCTGGCCACCTGCTGTGGGCGTTGCGTCAGGGCCTCCGACCCTCACGCCGTCGATCTCGGTGCCGACCTGTCGGGCGCGACACGTCCGCACGCAGACATTCCCCGCCGTGCGCCGACCTTGGTGCCCGGACCTTGAGACCGCTCTCAAGCCGGTCGGGTGCGCGCCGCCCAGCAGGCGATCCCGGCGCTGACGGCGAGATTGAGCGAGCGGGCGTCCGGCTGGATCGGGATCACCACCCGGGCATCGGCGGCGGCGTGGACATGGTCGGGGGCACCGGACGGCTCGGACCCGAACAGCAGCACATCGTCCGGTTGGAAGCGGAAGGCGTCGAGCGGCACGGCCCCTTGCGTGGTGAACAGCACCAGCCGGCCGGGCGAGCGTGCGGCCTGAAAGGCGTTCCAGCTCGCGTGCACCGTCATGTGCCCGAGCGGGCCGTAGTCGAGCGCGGCCCGCTTCAGGGCGCGGTCGTTCAGCGGGAAGGCCGTTGGGCCGATGACGTGGAGGGCGGCCCCGAAACAGGCCGACAGCCGGATGCACGCGCCGACGTTCTGGGGGATGGCTGGTTGAAAAAGGGCGAGGCGCATTCTAAGGCCACGTCTACGCGCGGCCGAACCGCCTGTCGCGGCCAGTAATTGCGAACATTTCTCAAGGTCGTCCGCTTTCAAGCGGCGATCCGTCGCAAAGCCGGGCCGGGCGGGAATTCGCCAGTTGCGCTAAAGGATTTTGCGCCGGATCGGGCCTCAATTGCGAGGTCCGGCGCGGCAGGCCAGAGGTGAGACGTGACCGAATCGGTCGTGAATTCAGACGGACAGGGCGGCGACGCCACCCGGCGGGACTTCATCCATATCGCGGCCGGTGCCGCAGCGGCGGGGGCGGGCGTGACGATCGCCTGGCCGCTCATCAACCAGATGAACCCGGCGGCTGACACCCTTGCCCTGTCGGTGATCGACTTCGATCTTTCCAAGGTCCAGGAAGGCCAACAGGTCGTGATAAAATGGCAGGGCAAGCCGGTGTTCGTGCGCTACCGCACCCCGGCGGAGATCGAGGCGGCGCGGGAAACCCCGATGTCGGCTCTGAAGGATCCCCAGGCCGATGCGGACCGGGTCAAGGAAGGCCGAGAACAATACCTCGTGCTGGTCGGCTCCTGCACCCACCTCGGCTGCGTGCCGACCTTCGGCACCGGCGACTACGGCGGCTGGTTCTGCCCCTGTCACGGGTCGCACTACGACACCTCCGGCCGCATCCGTAAGGGCCCGGCCCCCACGAACCTCGTGGTGCCGAACTACGAATACGTCTCCGATACCGCCGTGCGGATCGGCTGACGCAGGGCGAGATCATGAGCGAGCATCAATCCACCTACGTGCCCAGGACCGCTTTCGAGCGTTGGATGGACACCCGCCTTCCGATCATTCGCTTCGGCGCCGACTACATGTCGCTGCCGACGCCGAAGAACCTGAATTACTGGTACACCTTCGGCGCGATTCTCACGATCTGCCTGATGGTTCAGATCATCACGGGCGTTGTGCTGGCCATGCACTATGTGCCGAACACCGAGATGGCCTTCGCCTCGGTCGAGCGCATCATGCGTGACGTGAACGGCGGCTGGCTGATCCGCTATGTCCACTCCAACGGCGCGTCGATGTTCTTCATCGCCGTCTACATCCACATGCTCCGCGGCCTCTACTACGGCTCGTACAAGGCTCCGCGCGAGATGATCTGGATCGTCGGCTGCGTGATCTTCTTCCTGCTGATCGCCACCGCCTTCCTCGGCTATGTGCTGCCTTGGGGACAGATGTCTTTCCACGGCGCGGTCGTGATCACCAATCTGATCGGCTCGATCCCGGTGATCGGCGGTTCGATCCTGACCTGGCTGCAGGGCGGCCCGGCGATCGACAACGCCACGCTGAACCGCTTCTTCTCGCTGCACTATCTGCTGCCGTTCGTGATCTTTGGCTGCGTCGTGCTGCACGTGTGGGCCCTGCACACTGCCGGCCAGAACAATCCGGTCGGCATCCTGATCCCCAAGGATCGTGTGGCCAAGGACACGGTGCCGTTCCACCCCTACTACACGGTCAAGGACGGCTTTGCCCTGATCCTGTTCCTGATAATGTTTGCGGCGTTCGTCTTCTTCATGCCGAACGCCCTGGGCCACGCTGACAACTCGATCCCGGCCAACCCGCTGGTCACCCCGGCGCACATCGTGCCCGAATGGTACCTGCTGCCGTTCTACGCCATCCTGCGCGCGGTGCCGGACAAGTTCGGCGGCGTGGTGGCCATGTTCGGTTCCATCGCGGTGCTGTTCATCCTGCCCTGGCTGGACACCTCGCGCGTCCGCTCGATGCGCTATCGTCCGACCATGCGGGTGTTTTTCTACATCTTCGTTGTCAACGCCTTCGTCCTCGGTCTGTGCGGTGCCATGCTGCCGGACGCGCCGGTGATCGGCGAGTTCAAGACCTTCATGCTGATCGATGGCGACCTGAACAGCTACCTTTGGCTCGGCCGTCTGACGACGCTGTATTACTTCGCCTTTTTCCTGGTGATCCTGCCGATGGTCGGCCTGCGCGAGACGCCATTGCCGATCCCGCAGTCGATCTCCGAGCCCGTGCTCGGCGGTCCGGCGGCGATGCCGGCCGGTGCCCCGGCCCAGCCCGAGACCCGGGGCTGATCTCCATGACCCTCTCCTTCGGAAAGACCGCGCCCGTGAAGTCCATCCTGATCCCGCTGATCGCGGCCGCCGGGCTGGCGCTCGTCGCCCCGGCCGCCCAGGCCGCCGGCGAGGCCAAGAAGCCGCGCGACATCGCCTTCAGCTTCGAGGGGCCGTTCGGCACATTCGACCAGGGCCAGCTGCAGCGGGGCTACAAGGTCTATCGCGAGGTCTGCGCCGCGTGCCACTCGATGAACCTGCTCAGCTTCCGCAACCTCGCGGAAGACGGCGGCCCGTTCTGGGATCCGCACGTCTCTAACCCGAACGAGAACCGCTTCGTGCGGGTGCTGGCTGCCGAGTTCGAGATCGCGGACATCGACTCCGAGACCGGTGAGCCGATCCGTCGTCCGGGCACCCCGGCCGACGCCTTCCCGGATCCCTATCCGAACGCCACGGCGGCGGCGGCGGGGAATGGCGGTGCCGTGCCGCCGGACCTGTCGGTTATGGCCAAGGCCCGCAAGGGCGGGGCGGACTACATCTACTCGCTGCTTTCGGGCTACCAGCCGGCCCCGGCCGGTCTGCGCATCGCGCCGGGCCAGCACTACAACCCCTATATGCCGGGCGACCTGACGCCGTTCTGGGAAGGGGACCACGACAAGGTGCCGTACGGTGGCTTCATCGCCATGGCCCAGCCGCTGCGCGACGGCCAGGTTACCTATGACGACGACGCTCCCGAGACGATCGACCAGTACTCGCGCGACGTCGCGGCCTTCATCGCCTGGGCGTCGGACCCGAAGGCGACCGAGCGCAAGCGCACCGGCATCGCTGTGCTGGCCTATCTGGCGATCTTCGCTGGTCTGACCTACGCCAGCTACCGGCAGATCTGGCGCAATGTGAAGCACTGACGCCCGTCGTCATCGCCGACATGACAAGGCCCGCCGGAGCGATCCGGCGGGCCTTTTCTGTTGCCGCAGGAGGCGTGGCTTACAGGCTGTCGACCATCACCAGCTCGGCGTCCGCCTCGGCGGTGATGACCAGCTCGGCCTCGTCGCGAATGGCGGCGCCGTCGCGGGCGTTCAGCGCCACGCCGTTGACCGCGACCTTGCCGACGGCTGGCACCAGATAGGCCCGACGTCCCTCGGCCAGCGGATAGCGGATCGTCTCGCCGGCGTTGAGCGTCGCGCCAAGGATCCGCGCGTCGGCATTGATTGGCAGGGCGTCATCGCCCCCCCGGCCCGAGGCGAGCACCTGGAAGCGGCCCGAGCGGTCGGCCCTGGGGAAGGGGCGGGCGCCCCACGACGGTTGCGCGCCGGGACGGTCGGTCTCGATCCAGATCTGGAAGATGGTCGTCAGCTCGTCTTCCAGATTATACTCGGCGTGGCGCACGCCGGTGCCGGCGCTCATCACCTGGACGTCGCCGGCGACGGTGCGGCCCTGGTTGCCCATGGAGTCCTGGTGGGTGATGGCTCCGGTGCGGACGTAGGTGATGATTTCCATGTCGGCGTGTGGGTGCGGCGGGAAGCCGGACTTCGCAGCGATCTCGTCGTCGTTCCAGACGCGCAGCCGGCCCCAGCCCATGCGCGCCGGGTCATGGTAGTTGGCGAACGAGAAATGGTGCCGCGCGCGCAGCCAGCCGTGGTCCGCGCCGCCGAGGGTATTGAAGGGCCTGATGTCGATCATGTCGCGCTCCGGAGTGTGCGGGAGCGTCCCGCGTTTCGGGTCCGGATATAAGAAACAGTAACGGTTGCGGAAGGGGTCGCCACGGGGAGCCGCAGCGCCTTTGCGACACCGGCTGGCGCGACACGGCGGCCCCGGAGGATTCGGTTTGACGCCCCCCGTGGTTCGGGCAAGCTTGGCTGTAAAGAGGACGGGGCCACACGATCATGAACGAACCGAAGGCGCGGCCCCGTCGCAAGCGCACGGCGGCGGCGACGACGCCTGACGCCGTCGAGATCGCCATGGATGTCGCCGCCGGGGCCGCGCCGTCCGAGGCGGCGATGGCGGTCCTCCGCAGCCAAGCCAGACTTCTGGATCACCAGGGCGTGCTCGCGCGCAACGAGATCTTCCGGAACCGCATCCGCTCGATCCGCGACATTGCGATCGCGGCGGTGGTGGTCGCCTTCGTCGTCGCGCTGGGAGCCGTGGTGTGGAGCGCCAGCCGGGCGAGCGGGCTGGTGATCCAGCCCTTCACCGTGCCGCCGGAACTGGTCGAGGACGGGCTCGACGGCCGCGCCGTCGCCGCCCTGTTCCAGGACGAACTGATCCGGCTGGATGTGACGACAGACTCGGCCCGGCCGCCGGCCAGTTTTCGCAACGACTGGTCCGAGGGTATCACCGTCGAGGTCGAGGCGGGCGGACTGTCGCTGACCGACACCTACCGCGCCTTGGTCCGCTGGCTGGGTCGGGAGACCTATGTCAGCGGCGGCCTCAGCCGGACCCCGGACGGGCTGGAGCTGGTGGTGCGCAGCAGCGCCGGCACGGCGGTCACCGTGCAGGGGCCGGTCGGTCGTCCCGGTGAGCTGATGCGGCGGGCTGCCGAGCAGCTCTATGAACGGACCCAGCCGTATCGCTATGCGATCTACCTAAGCACCATAACACCAGCGCTTCCCGCTGGCCGGGAGCGGGAGGCCCTCGAAGATCGTAGCCGGGCCATTTTGACGGCCCTGTTGTCCAGTCCTTCCGAGACCGAACGCCTCTGGGGCTATAATGGCCTGCAAGCTAGGGGGAGGGTGTCCGCGCGAGAGGCGATCCCCATTCTGCAAGGTGGACTGGAGATTGACCCGGAACACCCCGTGTTGCTGTTCAATCTCGCCCACCAGAGCAGCCTCCTCGGCCGCGACGAGGCGGCCCTTTTAGCCGCTCAGCGTGCCGCAAGGTCGCTCTCAAGCCACCGAAGCCTGGTCAAGATTAGCACCAACCGGCAAACATCTCTTCCGACGATGACACACGCCATTCTTGCTGAACTTCAGGGAGACTGGACGCAGGCGCTCGAGGTCAGGACCGAAGGCATGTCAGAGATCCAGGATGTGTTTTGGGGCGATAACGCCCGCAGGCGCCTGGGAATTATCATCGCCCTTTACCGACCGTCTGAAGCGTTGGCCTTGAATGCTAGATTGAATCTCGAGGAAGGCACGGACTTTTATCGCCTAACCTTCATACCCCCAATGTTTCCGCGTGCCGAGGCGGCAGCTCGCATGGACCAGTGGCCGCAGGCCCTCGCGGCGCTGGAGGCCTTCGAGACCGAAGTGGCTCCAAACCTGTCCCCGCGTACCAACGCGGCCCGCGCGACCTTTGTCTGGCCCCGCCTCGCCTACGCCCGCGCCCGGACGGGCGATCTGGCCGGGGCGCAGGCGCTGATCGAGGCCACGCCTCTGGACTGTTACCTGTGCGTGCGCGAGCGGGCGCGGATCGCGGAGTTGGCCAGGGACCGGGCGGCGGCGGACCGTTGGTCCGCCGAGGCCCGGCGGCAGGGGCCGTCCCTGCCGTTCGCCTTTGCCGAGCGGGGCCAGATGCTGGCGGCGCGCGGCGATCTGGACGGGGCCATCGATTTCTACGAACAAGCTATCGAGCGCGGCCCGCG
>VYLL01000143.1_pt1 | contig 26659 bp, 30 predicted proteins | sample 5114301 | NCBI WGS metagenome assembly VYLL01 (sample SAMN12291809, study PRJNA351875) | freshwater metagenome | isolation source: freshwater lake | place: USA: Michigan, MSU2 Lake | collected 2011-08-16 | reverse complement strand
GTTTTATGATGGGGCGAAAAAAGAACAAAAAACAAGTACAAAAATATTTTCATGAAGAGCATGTAAGATATGCCGCATAAAAATTACCCTTACTATTTTACTAAACGATTAATATCTCTAAGGTGTCGTGCTATTTTGCTTTCATGTGAAAATTCAAAATTTAGCCCAGATACGTCCGTGGTAATCGCCTCCCTTATTTTCTGAATTGCTTCTTGAATTTCCTTTAGCTTCTCGGAATAATATTGATTAAGGGACTTTATTCTTTCGGAATTTAACTCGTTGTCGCAAAACTTACACGTTGTTGAGTCTTTGTGCAAATGAAGTCCTGTCTGAACCCAGTCGAATAGATCTTCATCTTCGTCTAAGTCGGGAAAAGGAATTGCACTTGGTGCTAAATCTTCCAAAATTTCTTTTACTCTTTTCCCAATTGCTGTCAATGCTTCAATCAAAACAAAGTTATCGTCTTGTAATAGATAATCATTTGTAGCCAGTGCCTGTTGTTTAACCTCTATAACCTTGTCTGCTGGCAAGATGTGTTTTGCCAAATCGGATTTCATTTGTGCTGCTAGGTTGATCAAATTACCTTTATTGAACTCATTGCTCTTAATTTGGTCGTTTAGGTATTTCCGAATTTCAGTTGCCTGTTTTGAGAATTTTCCATTGTCCTTCGCATAGTCAGCAAAAGCCAAAACGATTTCTTCATTTTTTTTCTTGATTGTTTCTATTTTTGGATTCCATCTATTTCGCAGAGAATCAATCTTTGGTTGAATGTCTCCTGCTTCGTCACCTAAGTAGAAATAGATTGGATCAAATCCCTCGCTGTTTTCCTTGTCCCACAAAAAAATTCCTTTTACATAAAAAGAATTGAAAACCTTAACCCAATATGGAAAAGTAGCTAACTGTTCTTGCGTGTATTTTTCGGTGTTTCGCTCAATTTCGAATGTGTATTCAGCCGCTGGGAAATGAATTTTACTTTTTTTCTCAAGATTGTTGAACAGTCTTGAGAAAGTCGTTTTTCCAGAATAATTCCAACCATATATTAGATTACGTTTCTTAAATGAATTGATTGAAGCATCCCAACTCAAATTCTTGAATATTCCAAAATCTTTTATCTTATTTACCTTCGCAATCATTTAAGTCTGTTGATTCTTAATTTAATATGTACAGCATTGCCCTCAACTCGATTATAAGGATGAGTTTTTCCATCCTTTAAAAATAAACGTTTTATCTCGAAGATCATCGTACATGGCTTTTATATTCCACATGCACTTAGTGCTCCTATGGTTATATATCTGCCGGCAAGCAGATCTTAGTTGTTTTTCTGCCTTTTAGCCCCAAAAGTTCCTGTGCCAGGCGTATGCCAGTGACTACCTCCGGCAATTGGGTGGCAAAACGTTCCCTAATTTTTCTAACTTGGCGTTTATTAGTTACTATTTACATGAGTAAAAAACCAACAAAGAAAACAACCAAAGCAGTAGCTCCTCTACCCTTGGAAGAAGAACACCGCATCCGCAAAGCCTTTAAAGACAAAGATTGGGCAGAGATCAAAAGTTCCGACTCGTGGGTGATCTTCAAGGTGATGAGCGAGTTTGTTGAGGGCTTTGAGAAAATGGCAAAGATCGGGCCCTGCGTCACCATCTTCGGATCGGCTCGCATCAAACCTACGAACCCGTTTTATAAAATGGCGGAAGATATTGCTGAGCAACTCGTTCAACATGGCTATGGCGTCATCACCGGAGGCGGCCCCGGCATCATGGAGGCAGGAAATAAAGGCGCAATGAAAGCGGGAGGAAAATCGGTGGGCTTAAATATTTATCTGCCCCATGAGCAAAAAGGAAATATCTACATCGATCCGGATAAATTGATCACATTCGATTATTTCTTTGTGCGCAAAGTGATTTTCGTTAAATATTCGCAGGGCTTCATCGTAATGCCCGGTGGGTTTGGAACGATTGACGAGTTAAGTGAAGCGCTAACGCTCATTCAAACAAAAAAAATTGGGAGATTCCCGATTGTATTAGTGGGCAAGAAATTCTGGGCGGGTATGGTCGATTGGATTAAAAAAGTGGTGGTAGCAGAAGGTATGGTTTCGCCTGAAGATTTAGATCTTTTCAGCTTGGTGGATACGCCCGGAGAAGCCGTAAAAGCAATAGATGATTTTTATACACGGTATTTGCTGTCGCCTAATTTCTAAGTTAAGCCGTTGCGACTTCAAAAAGAATTCCTGATTTTTGGAACCTTTATCGTAATATTACGATTAATACCACATGGGGCTTACCAAAACGGAAGAATTCACCAAAACACAAAATGAAGTGGCCAATTTGGCGAAAGCCTTGGGGCATCCGGCACGCATTGCCATTTTGCAGTACCTGATCAAGACCAAGTCGTGCGTGTGTGGCGACATTGTGGATGAGTTGCCTTTGTCGCAGTCCACGGTTTCACAACATTTAAATGAGCTTAAAAAAGCAGGCTGGATAAAAGGCAACATTGAAGGCCCGAGCGTTTGTTACTGCATTGACGAAAAATCATGGAGCAAAGCCAAGAAAACACTGGTTTCATTGTTGGAGAGCTATGATGGTGCAAACTGCTGCTAAACTATTTTTTTGACCTAGCCCATCGTAATATTACGATTAACTAAAGAATAATTTATATGAAAACAGAAACAGGAGAACAACTAAAGCAAATGGTGAAGGAAAAGTATGGCCAGATCGCTGAACAGAGTAAAACCACCAACGCTACCAGCTGCTGTGGCGCCACAGGTTGTGGCACTATCGACTACAGTGTAATGGCCGATGACTACACGCAATTGGAAGGCTACGTAGCCAATGCAGACCTGGGGTTAGGCTGTGGCTTGCCTACCGAATTTGCGCAAATCAAAGCAGGCGATACGGTAGTTGACTTGGGCTCTGGTGCAGGCAACGATGCCTTTGTGGCACGCTCCATTGTAGGAGAAACCGGAAAAGTGATCGGCATCGACTTCACCGACAAAATGATTGAGAAAGCGCGCGCGAATGCGAGGGCGTTGAACTTTACGAATGTCGAATTCCGCCAGGGTGATATTGAAAATATGCCATTGGCCGGAAACAGTGCCGATGTGGTGGTGAGCAATTGTGTGTTGAATCTCGTTCCTGATAAGAAACTGGCCTTTGCCGAAACCTTTCGTGTGCTGAAAAAGGGCGGGCACTTTAGTGTTTCGGATATTGTGCTGGCAGGCGATTTGCCGGAGGGCCTGCAAAAAAATGCAGAGATGTATGCAGGTTGCGTTTCGGGAGCCATCCAAAAAGACGAGTACGTGAAAATCATTAAAGAAGCCGGCTTCACTAACATCACATTGCAAAAAGAAAAACGGATCACATTGCCCGATGAAATATTAAAAGAATATTTAACACCAGAGGCCATGGCAGATTTCAAAACGGGAAGCACCGGCATTTTCAGCATCACCGTCTATGCGGAGAAGCCAGATGCTTGTTGTTCACCCGGATGCTGCAATTAATTTTGTCAGGCGTCATGACGTTTTTCAGATGCCAGGCGCCTACACTTTTTTAATTTTGAACCAATTAGAATCTTTATCATGCTCCATCCTACTCTTCAAGCAACAGCTGAAAGCCTTGTGCTACAGTTTGATCAACTACCAACGGAAAGAAAAACGTTACTGACGGAGTTGACCCACTTCATTCAACAATCACCCGCTGGTCAGCCTGTCTATCTCAACTTCATTTGCACACACAATTCGCGCAGGAGTCACATCGCCCAACTATGGGCACAAGCGGCCGCTCATTATTTTGGTGTGAAAAATATTGTCTGCCTTTCGGGAGGAACGGAAGCTACGGCTTTCAACCCTCGTGCGGTAAAAGCGATACAAGAGGCGGGTTTTCAAATAAACATCGAAGTACCTGGCGACAATCCATTGTATAAAGTGAGCTATTCTCCAAATGCTTCCTCCATTACTGTGTTCTCAAAAAAGTACGATGACCCGTTTAACAACAATCCCGGCTTTGCAGCGATCATGACGTGCTCGCATGCCGATGAAAACTGTCCGCTGGTGTTGGGTACTAAAGCCCGTATCGCTATCACTTACGATGACCCCAAAGAATTTGATGGCACTCCGCTGGAATCTGCGAAGTATGTAGAACGTGTTCAGCAAATCGGACGTGAGATGCTGTATGCCTTTTCAAAAATAGAAGGCTCCTAGCATTGGGTTGTTCTAATCTGCTTTTCCCGCCTCTGGCAAAATAATTCAGGAAATCATAAATCCTGTCGTGGTAAAGACACCGTTTATACCAGCAGTCGTACAAAATTTAATACTTTTATAGCGTTTAAACCAACGACTATAAATGGATCACACGTACTACAACCCCGAAGACTTAAAAAAATTTGGCAACATTGGCGAATGGGAAAAAAACCTGGCCGATAAGTTTTTTTCTTATTATGGAGATGTGTTCAAAGAAGGCGACCTTACCGCTCGCGAAAAATCGTTGATTGCGCTTGCGGTGGCTCACACGTTGCAATGCCCCTATTGTATTGATGCCTACACACAAGACTCATTAGAAAAGGGCGCTACCGAAAAAGGCATGATGGAGGCCATTCATGTGGCAGCGGCCATTCGCAGCGGGGCAACATTAGTCCACGGAGTGATGATGATGAACAAAGCCAAGAAACTATCCATGTGAATTCGTTGTTGGATGGTCGTTAGTCGTTGGCCGCACTCTCCGTCAACGAACGAACAACCAACAACAGTCAACGACTATTGAAATGATCAAATCGCTACACGCACGACACCACCAACTTGCCAATCAGGAGCGTCAGGTAGAATTTCTTCAAAATGGAATCTTCAAATCCGGAAAGCTCCCCACCTTCAAACAGAAGATTGAACCACTTGGGCACTTTCCACTGAAGCCGGGCAAGATTGAAATCTTTCAGATGAATATCGGGTACATGTGCAATCAGGTTTGCAAACATTGTCATGTAGATGCTGGGCCTGATCGGAAAGAAATCATGACGCGCGACACCATGCAGCAATGCCTGGATGTATTGACCCACACCACCATTAAGACGTTGGATGTTACCGGTGGCGCTCCTGAAATGAATCCTGATTTTAGATGGTTTGTGAGTGAGGCGCATAGACTTGGAGTACAAGAAATTATCGTACGTTCCAACCTTACGATTATTACTGCCAACCCCAAGTATCACGACTTACCGGAATTCTTCAAAGAAAATAATGTGCGTGTCTGTTCATCGCTGCCTTTTCACAATGCCGATAAAACAGATCGTCAGCGGGGCGAGGGCGTATTCAAAGATTCGATCAAGGGTTTGCAGATGTTGAACGAAGTGGGTTACGGTAAAGAAGGCAGCGGGCTGATTCTCGATTTGGTGTACAATCCAACCGGTGCATTTCTACCAGGAGACCAAATGCAACTAGAACGCGATTTCAAAAAAGAATTGAAAGGTCATTTTGATATTGATTTCAATAACTTGTTCACCATCACCAATATTCCTATCAGTCGCTTTCTGGATTTTTTAATTGAATCGGGAAACTATGACGACTATATGGAAAAACTCATTAATGCATTCAACCCATCAGCCGTAAGTGGAGTGATGTGTCGCAATACGGTGTCCATCGATTGGCAAGGATTTCTTTACGATTGTGATTTCAACCAGATGCTGGGGCTAAAAACGCAAGAAAGTTTAGGACAACACATCAGCTCATTTGATGTCTCAAAATTAGAGCAGCGGGAAATAGTAGTCAGCCAACATTGCTTTGCCTGTACCGCTGGGGCCGGCAGCAGTTGTCAGGGAGCTACTGCATAAATTTTAGTTTTAAGAATTAAGATTCTAGATTTGTTCGGCTCGAAATACTTCTTTCAAACCGAACTGAACCCATGCGCCCTTACATTTTAAAAGAAACCAATTGGAAAGCCATTCAGGAAACAACGTTTGAAGTGGCGGTATTGCCATGGGGCGCCACCGAAGCGCACAACTATCATTTGCCCTATGGCACCGATATTATTGAAGCCGAAGAAGTAGCCGCTGAGGGCGCTCGTTTAGCGTGGGAGCAAGGGGCAAAAGTAATTGTGCTGCCATGCATCCCATTTGGAGTCAACACCGGGCAATTTGATGTCACACTCGACATCAACATGAACCCCAGCACGCAGTTAGCCGTTCTTCACGATGTGGTAGATACACTCAATCGTCAGGGCATTCACAAACTAATCATTTTTAATAGTCACGGAGCCAATCATTTTAACAATGCCATTCGTGAGTTGGGTTTACAATTTCCAGACATGTTTTTGTGCGTATGTACATGGTTCAATGCGGTTGATCAAAAACTCTTTTTCGAAAACAAAGACGATCACGCAGGCGAAATGGAAACCAGCGTTGTTATGCACCTTCGTCCTGAATTAGTACGTTCGCTTTCTGAGGCGGGGGATGGCAAGGCAAAGAAATTTGTCTTTAAAGCCATGCAAGAGGGATGGGCCTGGGCCGAGCGCAGATGGACGAGTGTCACAAAAGACACAGGCGTGGGCGACCCGAGCAAAGCCTCAGCGGAAAAAGGAAAAAGATTTTTTGAAGCAGTAACACAAAAAGTAAGCACATTTTTTATACAAGTGGCTATCACAGACAAAGATAAATTCTATTCATAAAATCAACTTCTTTGGTTCATTGCCTTATTATCTTAATTCTAAAATCAGAAATCTAAAATCAACTTATGCTCCACGAAATTAAAGAAGCAACTGACTATTTAAAAAAGCATGGTATTGACAATCCTGAAGTGGGCGTCATTCTTGGAACCGGATTGGGAAATCTGTTTGTGAAAGAGATCAAGAATGCTATTGAGATTAATTATAACTCCATTCCTCACTTTCCCGTCTCCACAGTAGAATTCCATAGAGGAAAATTAATTTATGGTGAGATAAAAGGAAAAAAAGTATTGGCCATGCAAGGCCGCTTTCATTACTATGAAGGCTATAACATGCAGAAAATAACATTGCCGGTTCGTGTTATGAAAATGCTCGGTATACAACATCTGTTGATTTCCAATGCAGCAGGCAACATGAACCTCAAATGGAAAAAGGGACAGCTGATGTTGATCGATGACCACATCAATTTGCAACCGGACAATCCACTTCGGGGCGAAAATTTTGAAGTACTGGGGCCTCGCTTCCCGGATATGAGCGAACCCTATTCAAAAAAGATGAACAAGCTCCTTATCAAAATTGCTAAGGAGAAAAAAATAAAACTAAACGTAGGTGTCTATGTGGCCGTCATTGGTCCGAACTTAGAAACGCGAGCGGAATACCGTTTCTTGAATCGCATCGGTGCCGATGCAGTAGGAATGAGCACCGTACCCGAAGTATTGGTAGCTAACCACATGGGACTGCCGTGTTGTGCCATTTCTGTTTTAACAGATGATTGTGATCCGGATAATCTTCAACCAGCTGTCATCTCCGAAATTATTGCCATGGCTGGAAAAGCAGAGGCAAAATTGACGGAGCTTTATGTGGAGTTGATAGCCAGGCTGTAACTTTTTACAGTTCGCTCCACTTTTAAGCCGGTTGAAGTCGCTATTCCGATCACCTGTGCAACCTGAAAGTAGTTTTACGCGTCTACCGTTGCAGACTAAGCAAAACTAATCTTCATCACCATGAAAAAGCTTTTTATACCCATCACGTTTGTATTATTGTCAGCCGCGGCATTCGCTCAAGAAAAAGGCGAAGGCTACAATCTTGATAAAGAATACGCTATAGCGGCTACCGGCACACTTACTCTTAAATGCTCCGATGCGAAGGTTTCTGTTTCGGGAACAAATCGTACCAATGCTCATGTAAAAATCAATCGAATAGTGACTACCAAGGGCTGGGTTTTTGGCAGCCAAGATGAGTTTTCGGTGGATGTCAACCAGAACGGTGGCAATCTTGAAATAGAAGAGTACAAACGGCACCAAATGACGGCAGTGATCGGCTATTTCAGTGAAAAATATACCATTGACATCACCGTGCCCCAAGGCGTTAGTTTGACCATCAAAGGTGATGATGGTGATTACAAGATTAAAAATGTAGCTGGAGCGATTTCAATAGATGTAGACGATGCAGACATTGACTTGGCAGCTTGTTCTGGCGATCGATTCAATTTCAAACTAGACGATGGTGATGTGACCATGGATGCAGGCAAAGGTGAGTTGGAAATTGACGCGGACGATGCCGATGTTCAAATCTCCAATGCGCATTTTTCTTCAATCAATGCTGATATGGATGAGGGCGACTTGCTTATTGAAACAAGTATCGTAGACAATGGCCGCTACTTTATCCAAGCACAAGATGGCTTGGTGGCGCTGACCATCACAAACGGTGGCGGCAAGTTTGAAATCCTGCATGATGATTCGCGTATCACTACCGAAGGAAACTTTAGTAAGGTAGCTGAATCAGATGATCGCACCCATCTATCGTTGGCCAACGGAAATGCCAACGTGGAAATCAGAACCGATGACGCCAGAGTGAGATTGACTAAACGCTAACTATAGTCACACTGATAATCTTTGTGATCTACTTTGCTTGTTGAGCACTTCAATGCTTATTGTCATTTTATATTGCGCTGCAACCTAACCACATGGGATTGCCGTGTTATGCTATTTCCGTTTTAACGGATGACTGTGATCCCGATAACTTAAAGCCTACAGGGATTTCAGAAATTATTGTAATTGCTGGAAAGGCAGAGGCAAAATTGACAGAACTTTATTTAAAATTGATAGCGAAACTTTAGAAGTAAATTCTGATATTTTAAAAGTTGAAGGTCTGGCCAAGAACAGCAGAGCGAAGTTGGTTTTGAGATTCCTTCTGATTCACATAACCGCTCCCTTGAAACAAAAAGCCAGTAGCCTTTTTTGTTTCGGGATCCACCAACCAAAATTCTTTCACTCCGAATTTCTCGTACAGGTTTTTCTTACTAACTGAGTCATACTTTTTGTTTCCCGGAGATAGTATCTCAATGATAAGGTCTGGTATTCCCTTGAGTCCCTTTTTGTCGGTACGAAGCGAATTACTTTTCGAGATAAAAATCAAATCAGGTTGAACCACATTCGAGTATTCGTCTAAATACAAATCAACCGGAGCAAAATACACTTTCCCAAGTCCCTTCCTTTTTACAAAAGACGCAATTTCGAGAAACAGGTCGCCAGCAGTTTCCTGATGGTCAGGAGTGGGGGAAGGTGCCATAAACAACTGATTATCGATTACTTCTGCCAAAGTACCTTCAGGCAGCATTTGAAATACTTCAAATGCTGTACGTGGTGGTTTAATAAATTCCTTTTGCATCAAGTAAATCTACTAAAAATCTCAAAATTTAAACATCACAAATCTTAATCGCTTTCTTCAGCGACTCTAGCTTATTGGGCTTGGCCGGAATAAATTCTTGTGCCACAAATCCGGTGAAGCCCGTGTCAACGATGGCCTGCATGATGGCTGGGTAGTGAAGCTCTTGCGTATCGTCAATCTCATGACGACCGGGAACTCCACCTGTATGAAAATGGGAAATGTATTTAATGTTTTTACGAATAGTCGCAATTACATCGCCCTCCATGATCTGCATGTGATAGATATCATAAAGCAGCTTAAATTCCTCCATTCCCAGTTTCTCGCAAAGTTGTACGCCCCAACTAGTGTGGTCACACTGATAGTCTTTATGGTCTACTTTGCTGTTGAGTAGTTCCATGCTCACTGTCATTTTATATTGAGCGGCTACTTTCAGTACTGGTTCTAATCCACGAGCACAATTTTCTAAACCTTCTTCCTTTGAAAGTCCGTTGGCATTGCCGCTGAAGCAAATGACATTTTTCAACCCGGCCTCTGCCGCTTTCGGAATATTGAGCGTATAATCTTTCAAAAGTTGCTCATGAAAAGCAGGATTGTTAAATCCTTTTTGCAATCCCCAATCATTGGCATACGCCATCGCGCAGGTAAGTCCATACTTCGCGGCTGTAGCCCATTGCGTTGAATTGAGCAGGTCAATGGATTTAATACCCATTTTCTTTGCAGCCACACATAATTCATCAAGTGGAATATCACTATAACACCATTGACAGGCAGAGTGGTTGATTTTCCCCTTTACTGCCTCGGGCAAAGCGGCCATGGATTTAGCCATTTGAGGTAAAGCGACCACTCCGAGAGCTGTAGCTGCCATTTTTTTAATTGCTTGATTTCGGTTCATGTGAAATATTTGAGACTTCTATTTACCATTAATGAATGAAACTTTCAACTGGTTTTCGAATTGCTTGATAACAAAATGGTTTAGGCAAAATCATTTACCTTTACTTAAAATAAGTTTATGGAAACAACTATCCGAATAAACACAGATTTATTAACACCAGAAATTATGGAAGGAATAAAAAAAATGTTCCCTCATAAAACAGTTGATATTACAATTCAATCGGCAGATGATACTGAATATATTTTGAGCAATCCAAGGTATGCCAATGAACTAAACGAACGCATTGAAGAATACAAAAGAAAAAAAGAAGCTATTTCTCTGAAACTCGATGAGTTGTTATGAGAACTATTGAGTTTGTTCCTAAGGCTTTCAAAGAATATCAAGATTGGATTCAACTCGATCGGGAAATGGCTCTTCGAATTTCACATTACGTCTAACTCAGCTATTTTTCATTTCGAACCACAACTCCGTCCTTCATCACCCATTTCACCTTTCTCAAATCAGAAATCACATTCGATGGGTCGCCCGACACAATCAATAAATCTGCTTTCAGTCCTTCTTTGATTGCACCTACCTGCTGATCCAAATGAAAAGCTTTTGCGTTGATAGTGGTTGCTGCTTTTAGAACCTCCATTGGCTTCATGCCATATTCAACCATCAACTCCATTTCCAACGCATTTTCACCGTGCGGAAAAACACCCACATCCCCGCCCATGCCAATGGCAACCCCAGATTCCATAGCGGCTTTAAAACTTTTTTTCTTATTCACAACGTTAGCCGGGTCTGGCGCAACTCCCTTTTTCCAACCACGATATTGAGTAATCATATCTACTGCCGCCAGTGTGGGAATAAATGTAACGTTGTGTTCTTTCATCTGCTTTCCCGTTTCCACATCAATAAAATCGCCATGCTCAATCGTCTCAGCACCGGCCATCACAGCTCTTCGAATGGCTTCTTTTGATTTAGCATGACAAACCATTACGCGGCCACTGCTGCGAGTCACTTCGTTGATGAGTATTAGTTCATCTAACGTAAACGAAGGCTGGTCTTCCCCATTTATTCCCCACCGATAATCGGCATAAATTTTTATGAAGTCGGCACCTTTACCGATTTGATCGCGCACCACGCGCACCAAATCATTTCCATCGGCAGGTTCTGCTCCCAACATAATTTCCTGATCATGATCGTATCCCTTTGGGCCGTACGAACCTGTAGAGACAATGGCTCTGCCGGCCACCATTAATCTTGGCCCGGGAATCACTCCTTCGTTAATCGCGCGCTTCAATGCTACATCGGAGTAACCGGCCCCTTCAGTTCCTAAATCTCTTGCAGTGGTGAAGCCGGCCATCAACGTGTTTTTGGCGTGCACAGTAGCACGTGCTGTGCGGTAAGCATCCGTTTCTTTCAATACTTGTGTGTCCCAATCGGTGATATTGTAAGGATAAAGTAACAAGTGTGAATGTCCTTCAATTAAACCTGGAAGCAGTGTTGAGTTAGGATAATTGATTTTAATGGAGCCAGCCGAGTCCTTTATTTTTTCCTTTGGGCCAATCGAAACGATCTTGTCCGCTTCTACAACAACCGCCCAGCCGGTATGCATCACTTCGCCATCGAAGATGCGATTGGCAGTCAGATAATAGCTTTTTGGTGTTTGAGCAAAAAGAAGGTTTGCCGAAAGGAATAAAAAGGAAGTTAGAATTTTCATAAAGCAGAATTGAAAAAGAAAAGATACTTCAATTTACACAAACAAAAAACCCTTTCAATGACGAAAGGGCTTTGCGTGATTTTATTAGGCGTCTGACGCCTCATGCGAAAAATCAAATTGCTTTCAGCGCAGACTCGTAGTTCGGTTCTTCTCCAATTTGGGGAACCAGTTCAGTGTACTTGACTTTTCCCTCTCCATTAATTACAACCACGGCACGGGCAAACAATCCCGCGAAAGCAGAATCCAACAACTCCACACCATATAATTTTCCAAATCCGCGACTGCGGAAATCTGAAACAGTAATAGCTTTGTCAATTCCCTCTGCCCCACAAAAGCGCTTCATCGCAAAAGGCAGATCTTTAGAAATACAAAGCACAACGGTGTTTTCTATGGAAGCCACTCGTTTATTGAATTCGCGCGTAGAGGTGGCACACACATTGGTATCAATGCTAGGGAAAATATTCAGCACCACATTTTTTCCCGCAAAGTCTTTCAATGATACGTCTTTCATGTCGTTTGCGGTGAGAACAAATTCAGGTGCTTGAGTACCTGTGGATGGAAGTTCGCCAATGGTGTTGGCAGGATTTGGTCCTAGTTTAGTTTGAGCCATAAAAAAAGAATTAGAATTTAGAACTTAGAATTTAGAATATGGGCTAGCGAATTCGGTCGGAGTCCCTCACCATTTTCTCATCTTTGCGAATGAAACGCAACGAAATCCAATTGAATGCTACGGCAGCGAATGTTCCCCATAAGTTTAGTCCTAAATGGCCATCGGCAAATTTCTTTGCCAGTGGATTAAAAAACCAAACCATTGCTACCATAACAAGCGCGAGCACCAAAGAGTTAAGTGTACCCAGCTTTATTTGTGTAATTCTATTTTCAAATTTCAAAATGCTCATTACGGCAATAGTAGCTGCGGTTGCCATTAATATGGCTGTAACCACATAAGGAAAATAAGTGGTCGATCGGGCTTCTCCAGATACAATTGTGTAGTGTAATGGGTACAGCTGGTGCGAATCACCGGTCGTGGCATCCACAAAAATGCCGATTGGTAAAAATAGGCATATCGCCATACAAACAACCACCAAACCCAGAAACACCGTTTGAATTCTTTGCCACATAATCAGGTTAATTTAACTTGCAGCAAAAGTAGTAAAATGGCCTCACGCTACAAGCGTCAGGCTGCAGGCTTGTGGCTTGCAGCATGAAGCTTGTAGCCAAAATTATTCCCCGAATGAAAACAGCCTACATCATCGACATCCTACGGACACCTATTGGCAAATATGCAGGCACATTGGCCTCCGTTCGACCGGATGATCTTGCGGCTCATGTGATTAAGAAATTAATAGAAAGGAATCCGGCAATCAATACAGCTGAAATTGAAGATGTTATTTTTGGCGCAGCGAACCAGGCAGGTGAAGACAACCGAAATGTGGCGCGCATGGCGTTACTACTGGCGGGACTCCCCACATCCGTGGGAGGTGCAACCGTCAATCGCTTGTGTGCTTCCGGGCTTCAGGCCATTATGGATGCCAGTCGTGGAATACTGAATGGAGACGGATCCATTTACATTGCCGGAGGCGTGGAGAGCATGAGTCGTGCACCGTTTGTGATGGGGAAATCAGAAGAAGCATTTTCCCGCAAACAGGAAATTTTTGACACCACCATCGGCTGGCGATTTGTCAATTCCAAGCTTTCAAAATTGTACCATCCCTATTCGATGGGCGAAACGGCTGAGAACGTAGCGGAGAAATGGAAGATTACGAGGGAACAACAGGATGCCTTCGCACTTGCTTCGCAGCAAAAATATGCAGCCGCAGCGCTGGCAAAAAAATTCGACAAAGAACTCGTTTCTATTTCCATTGCAAAAGGTAAAGAGACTCTAGAATTCAGTAGAGACGAGTATCCACGCGAGACTTCATTGGAAAAATTAGCTCAATTAAAGCCGGCATTTAAAGAGGGCGGTTCAGTAACAGCTGGAAATTCTTCGGGTATTAATGACGGAGCAGCTGCTTGCTTAATAGCGAGTGAGGAAACAATTAAGAAATTAAATTTAAAACCACTTGCTCGAGTTGTATCGATGGCCATAGCGGGCGTTGATCCAGCTTATATGGGTGTTGGTCCAGTGCCCGCCACACAAAAAGCATTGCAGCGCGCGGGTTTAAAAGTTTCCGATATTGGATTGGTCGAATTGAATGAAGCCTTTGCCTCTCAATCATTGGCTTGCATACTTGATCTTGGGCTCAATCCTGAAATTGTAAATGTCAATGGTGGTGCCATTGCCATCGGTCATCCATTAGGTTGTAGCGGGGTTCGCATTTCCGCAACACTCATTCATGAAATGCAAAAGAGAAAGGTAAAATACGGGTTGGCTACCATGTGTATTGGCGTGGGGCAAGGGGCGGCACTGGTTTATGAGAATTTATGAGATTCTTTTTCGAAATTTCTTACAACGGCACCAACTACCACGGCTGGCAAAACCAGGCCAATGCGGTGGGCGTGCAAGAAGTAGTGGAAAGTGCGTTGTCCAAAATATTCAGAACGAAAATAGAAATAGTGGGCAGTGGCCGAACCGATGCTGGGGTGCATTGCGTACAACAATTTTTCCATGCGGATATCGAAAAAGAACTTGATGAACCAACGTGGCTGATTAAGTTAAATTCGCTTCTACCTAAAGACATTGCCATTCGCACGGTTCAACCCGTAAAAGAAAAAGCTCATGCGCGCTATGATGCCTTTGAGCGCTCGTATGTATACAAGATCACAAGGGTGAAGGATCCACTATTGATTGGTCAGGCCTACTATTTTTTTAAATCGCTCGATGTGCCAACCATGAACCGAGCGGCTGCGTTACTAGTGGGCGAACACGACTTTGAGTGCTTTAGCAAGGTGAAGACCGATGTAAATCACTTTATTTGTACGCTCAAAAAAGCACACTGGAATCAAAAAGGAGATTTGCTTGTTTTCAACATCACTGCGAATCGGTTTTTGAGAGGGATGGTTCGAGCCATAGTAGGAACTTTGTTAGATGTAGGCACTGGAAAAATTACAGTGAAAGAATTTGAAGAAATTGTAAAAGGTAAAGACCGAAAAAAGGCCGGCATGAACGTGCCGCCCGAAGGGTTGTATTTGGTAAGTGTAAAATATCATAAGAAAATATTTTTAAACTGAAACATAGTCGTTTGACCGCGATTTGCTTTCGCGAAAAGCGGTCTGCCGACTAGAAGGTGAGGTCATGGAAAAAGAAAAAGTAAGTAGCGGAAATATCATCGATTTTAAAGTGCTCAAACGCATCATGCAGTTTGTGAAGCCTTACAAAGCACGCTTTTACTTTGTTATCGTGCTCACGTTCTTATTGGGGATTCTCACACCGATCAGGCCGTTGCTTATACAGCACACGTTGGATGCGCACGTGCAATATGGCAACTATTGGGCGATGGTAAATATCATGTTGATCATTCTAGGTTTATTGGTCGTGCAATCGGTTGTACAATATGCCCACACTTATATTTCAGGACGAATTGCGCAATTCATTATTCGAGATATCCGAATTCAACTGTATGAACATTTGATCAAACTTCGGCTGCGCTTTTTTGATAAGACTCCCATAGGCCGATTAGTGACTCGCACCATTTCAGATGTAGAAACCTTGTCTGACGTGTTTAGCGAAGGGCTAGCAGCTATGGCCAGCGATTTACTTCAAATCATTTTCATCTTAGCTTTCATGTTTTGGATCGATTGGAAGTTAACGCTGGTAAGCCTTTCTACTATTCCATTGATGTTACTCGCCACTTACGTCTTTAAGGAGAAAATAAAAGTAGCTTTCAACGATGTGCGCAATGCCGTTTCAAATTTGAATTCATTTGTACAAGAGCACATTACAGGGATGAACATCGTGCAGATTTTCGGGAGTGAGAAGAGAGAGTTTGAGAAATTTAAAGAAATTAACAAGGAACATCTCGAGGCACACCTGAGGTCCGTCCTTTATTACTCGGTCTATTTTCCGATAGCGGAAATTATTGCAGCTATGGGCACAGGCTTGCTGGTGTGGTATGGCGCAAAGGGCATTATCAACATGGAGGCAACGGGTATCACCATTGGCAAGCTGGTTTCTTTCATCATGTTCATACAGTTATTCTTCCGGCCCATTCGGATGATCGCTGACCGATACAACACGCTGCAAATGGGTATAGTGGGTTCTTCCAGAATTATCAATTTATTAGATGATCAAACAGACATAATGCCAAATGGAACGGTTACGCCAAGCGATATAAAGGGCCAGGTAAAGTTTGACCATGTTTGGTTTGCCTACAATGATGCCGACTATGTCTTGAAGGACATCAGTCTTGACATAAAACCAGGCGAGACCATCGCCTTAGTAGGAGCAACGGGTGCTGGAAAGTCGTCAATCATCAACCTGTTAAACCGTTTTTACGAGATCAGCCGGGGATCCATTCAAGTGGATGGCATGGATATCAAAGAATTTGACACCGCCTCACTCCGAAAAAACATTGGCGTGGTCTTGCAAGACGTTTTCCTTTTCTCAGACACGATTCGATACAATATCACACTCGGAAACAAAGAAGTTACCGATGAGATGATCCTACATGCTGCCGATCTGGTTGGCGCCCGGAAATTTATCGATCGACTGCCGGGTGGGCTAGATTACAACGTGATGGAGCGTGGAGCGACCATTTCCGTGGGCCAACGACAACTATTGTCTTTTATCCGCGCCATGGTTTATGATCCCAAAATATTGGTGTTAGATGAGGCCACCTCTTCGGTAGATAGTGAAACAGAAGAGATGATTCAAAATGCGATTTCAAAAATGATGACAAATAGAACGTCTATTGCAATCGCCCACCGATTGTCTACGATTCAAAAGGCAGATAAAATTATCGTTTTAGATAAGGGAGAGATCAAAGAATCGGGTAGCCATGATGAACTTTTGGCGAGCGATGGTTTCTACGCCCAACTGCACAAAATGCAATACAAAGAAATAGCTTAGCATCTGGCGCAGGGTACACGACAGTTTTGCTTAAGGTGAATAGCTCAATGGTGTGCTTTGTGCAACCTTTGAGCACTTAGTGGTTTGCATTTTTACCACAGGGAACACAAAGAAACCACAAGGGTCACGGAGAAATGCAAAACTGTCGTACACCCCACTGGCACACGCCACTGAATACATTTGCGCAAAAGGGTTATATTTGCTCTAATGTCTCCTTCCAAAATCTTCTGGGTAACCATTCTCTTGCTTATTTCAATAAGCCAGCATGTATTTTCTCAAGTTGGAAAGAGCGCTCGGAGTACAAAATACCGGATTCCAAAAGTGTCGAGAAGCAAAGCAATTACGATCTGCCCTATTTTCCAAAAAAGTAAATACCCTTATCAGGGAATTGGGTTCAAGGTTGGCGATCCAGTTGCCCTGACCTACAAATTCTATCCCAGTAAGAATTGGGCGTTTGCTGTAGATGGTGGCAAAGCTTCAAGTGGACTTTACAATAAGTATTATCGGGGGCTGTTCGAGAATGTTAAGAACGAGGCAATAGCTGACGCGATAAAAAAAGACCCACTGATTGATACGGTGGGCAATGCTCAGGCAGCTCGTTACCTGACCCATACTATTTCCGGTGATTGGTTTCTGGAAACGAAATTCATGTACCAATGGAATGCAGAAAAGATATCAAAGGGTCTGCAACTGTATGTTGGGGCAGGATGGCAGTGGAGAAATACGAGCCTCACGTATGAGTACCTCTACGAAAATGGGCGCGTTGAATCAAAGAACGGCCGAATCTCTGAAAACAGGTTTACTTATGGCGCGGTTGTCTTACTGGGTTTTGAATACTCCTATTTTACTCTTCCCGTGTCTGCTTTTATCGAAGTTGAGATGTTTACCGATGCCTTTGTTGACCCAGGCTACCAACGGTTTCAAGGTGGTGTTGGGCTTCGTTACATTTTCTGACTCTTTATTTTTCCTTTCTTAGCATACTATTCTTTTTGCTGTACAAGAAGTAAATCACAAGCCCAAAAAGCAACCAACCCACCGCCATCAGTTTAGTATTGTCATCCAACGATAAGATCAACGCGGAGCAAACAACAATCCCAAGAATGGGAACCAACGGCACTAAAGGAGTTTTAAATGGCCGCACCGCTGTTGGGTTTTTCACCCGCATTACCCAGATGCCTGCGCATACGAGCACGAACGCGAACAAAGTACCGAAACTGGTTAGATCACCGGCTACACTTCCGGGAACGAATCCTCCAAAAAGAGATACAAACACCAACAAAATCCAATTTGCCTTGTGAGGTGTGCGAAACGTTGGGTGAAGTTCGGAGAATACAGGTGGAACAAGACCATCTTTAGACATTGAGTAGAATACGCGCGACTGCCCCATCAACATGACTAAAATCACTGAGGAGAACCCGGCCAAAATAGCCACAGTGATAAGAGTCGACAGCCACTCAAAGCCTGGCATGTAATTTTTAATCGCATAAGCTACCGAAGCCTCCTTACCTGCAACTTTAAACTCTTGCCAGTTTGCAAGACCAGTAAGAACATGAGAAAACAAAACAAAGAGTACCGTACAAATAACCAGCGATCCTAGAATTCCAATAGGCATGTCACGCTTTGGATTCTTGGCTTCTTGTGCAGCCGTTGATACTGCGTCAAAACCGATAAAGGCAAAAAACACAATCCCAGCACCACCCAGAATGCCACCCCAGCCATGCCTGTTCCATGACTCATGTCCACTCATATCTGCAGGAATCGTAAATGGAGTATAATTAGCTTCGTTGATAAAACCCCAACCCAGCGCAATAAAAAGTATTACGATGGAAACTTTAACAACTACAATAATCGAGTTAACAGTTGCCGATTCTTGTGTCCCTTTTATCAACAGGAGAGTGAGTAAAAACAAAATAAGAATAGCTGGTAAGTTAACGATACCACTTACTCCATTTAGCGATGTTTCCCAAGGAGAATGGCACCATTCATAAGGTATTCGCCCACCTAACAGACTATTTAAATACTCACTCCACGCGATAGATACGGTTGCCGAAGCAAGTGCATATTCCAAAACCAACGCCCACCCGATGATCCAGGCAATGAATTCTCCCATAGTCACGTACGCATACGCATACGCGCTACCCGCAATAGGAATCATTGAAGCAAACTCAGCATAGCACAACCCGGCAAAAGCACACCCGATACCCGCTACGATATAAGAAATTGCTACAGCGGGTCCTGCTGCATCGCCTGCCGCTGCGGCCGTTCGCACAAAAAGTCCAGCACCAATGATCGCACCAATACCCAACGCAATCAGGTTCATTGGTCCAAGCGTGCGCTTCAACCCTTTTGAAGAATCACCGCCCGACTGTGCCATCAATTGTTCCAAAGGCTTCTTAATAAATAAACTCATGCAAATCGAATTAAGTAAATAGTAGCCCTAAAAGTATAAATAATAATGAATTTTTCATGCGATTAGATGAACGCTGGCAATCCATCAGGTTAAATGGGAAAAGTTGAAAATGATGGATTTATTGTTTCGCCTTCGAAGGATCAAAACGCACTTTCACTAACACCTCACTTTCAACAGGGGTATTGTCTTCGAGCGTAGGCGACCAGCTTGGTCCTTCTTTTACAAGTCGTAAGACCTCCTCATCACAACCATAGCCCAAGCTTTTGACCACACTGAATTCATCGAGCGCTCCATCTGTTCGAACGGTAAACTTAACTGTCACCCTTCCCTTTATTTTTTTTGTTATTGCTTCAACCGGATAACGTAAACTATTCTCCAAGTATTTATCGTACGCCTTGCGGCCTCCAGCTGGCTCTGCTAATCTAACAACGGGAGGATTTTGGCTATCGTCACGGGCTGCTGCACCCGTAACAACTACTTCACTAAGTTGTGTGAGGTCTGGGCCCAAATTTATGTTTACTTCTTTCTGGTTGCCTACCGGCACGGCTTTGGCCTGAAATCCCACAAAAGAAAAAACAAGCGTAGGGTTGATGGCCTCAACGGCAACTTGATACTTCCCATTCACGTCCGTTACCGTACCTTCTGAAGTACCCTGTAACACCACATTCACTCCGGGCAATGGTTGCCCATCCTCGGAAGACAAAACTTGCCCCCGAATGAGTTGCGCGGCTACACTTTTTTTCTTCGAAACCTGATCAGCACTAGTCATTTCTATAGTACTCCTATTCATGGGTGCGATCGGCTGAGCCGATGCCGCTCTTTCGGACTTCGCCAGCTCAGTCACCTTAGCTTCTTTTTCTTCCCTAACTCCCTGCATAGCTTTTTTTTCTTCAGCCATGTCCATCAAAGCTGTATGTTCTTCTCCCTCTTCAGCAGCAACCGGCTCAGATCCTTTGGCAACGGTTTCGACTGATTTGCTTCCGGCAATCTGTTTTGGTTTTTCAGCAAGTAGCTTCGATGAAGGTGTAGTAGCCGATTGCCGAACGGCATCAATAGAATCAGGCTCTTTCTGGGGTGGTGCAGGCATTTCCTTTTTTGTATCCACTTCTTTTGTAAGGGCAAGGTTCTCTTTTTCTTCGTTTGGAATCAGCTGATTTGCCGCCCAAAAAATACCCAGTATGACAAAAAGTGAAGCCGCAATTCGCAACGGCCAAACCCATTTGTTTGTGCTCTTTCGCTCGCCAACTATTGCCCGTTCTTTACTCGCTTTCTTTGGGGCGGCCGCGGAAGCCATTTCAGCTTGCCCAAAAGACGCTACGCTTTTCTGTTCAATCTGATATTGAATGGATTTTTTCAATTCATTCAGATCTTCTGAGAAATCATTGGCGGAAATCGTATCAGCGCCCTCTAGCGCATCTGCCAGAAAAGGATCTGACAATGCCTTTTTCTCCAACGAGTGCATCTCGCTGGGGGTTAGTTCTCCCCTCCTATATTTTTCAATATCGTCTTTCCAATCATCCATTTTGCTCCATGCAAATTTTCAAATTTCGTTTGCCGTTTTGTATATAACTCTTCACCTTACTCAAGTCAAATCCCGTTAGCCCCGCTATTTCCTTGTAGCATTTCTCCTGTAAATAAAACAATCGAACGCATTGCTGCTGATCGTTCGCCAATTGATCGATACACTTCTCCAATTTACTAAGATTTTGCTCCATTTCGGGCTCTTCATCTAGATGCAGTAAGAACTGGGTTTCCACAAGTTCGGGTGAAAATTCCTGCTGGTATTTACCTTTTCGGACTCTGAGTTGCATCAAGCAATGATTTCGAGCAGTGACGTACAGCCAACTCTTGAAGTTTTCTACGTCATGGGTTAATAGGGTGGCAACGAGTTTTTCAAAAAGCTGCATCATCGCATCCTTTGCCTCATCCCTATCTTTCAAGTACTTCAGGCAAACGCCATATACGAGCGAAGTGTAACGGGTATACGATTCTCCCCAATACGCCAATTCCCCTGACTCTTTATAAAGTCGAAGCAGTTCCATGTCTGTATATAAAGGACCCTGCACGTGTTAAATCAAATTTCTAGATTCTTTTATGGAAACCGAAAGATAGCTGCATCTCATCATAAAATTTAAACTATCTAAGTTATGAAAAAGCAATTTTCGATGTTGATTGTTCTCTTAATGCTTTCCCTTGGCTTCATGGCCTCAGAGGAAAGAGTGATTTCGGGCGAACTAGTTCCCAAAGAAGACAGTGGCCGCATTCGATATGATCTTCTTAAGTGTGGAAGAGACGGCAGAACTTGACCAAGCGGCAAATGGCACCGACAAAGAGGGGTATCATTCAGAATTTCTCAATTTTTAAAAGGCAACCATGCCATTGGCAAAACGCTAGAATTCAAAGTAAATCTTGGTAGGTGCAGGTAGACCCTACCAAGATTTTTTATTTACTTTATTTGAGGCTAACTTGCCTTCAATGGAGAACCCCGTGCAGATAAGCGTGATTATCATCACGTTCAATGAGGAAAAAAACATTGGAAGGTGTATTGATTCAGTGAGATCGTTTGCTGATGAGGTTATCGTAGTGGATTCTTATTCGAAAGACAACACGAAACAAATTTGCCTTGAGAAACAAGTTCGTTTCGTGGAGCACCCTTTCGAGGGTCACATTCAACAGAAAAACTTTGCTCTATCGCTGGCCACGTTTGATCATGTCTTTGCCATCGATGCCGATGAGTATTTGTCCGTTCAACTCGCCAACTCCATCGTAAAGGCAAAAAAAAAGTGGGTGGGCCAGGCGTACAAAATGAACAGGCTGTCCAGTTACGGTGGTAAATGGATTAAACACGGCAGTTGGTATCCAGATCAAAAGGTACGTCTATGGAATAAGCGGTTCGGAAGTTGGGGTGGAGAAAATCCACACGATAAAGTGATTCTTTCCAAAGATAGCAGAGTGACTCATCTTCAAGGAGATTTGATGCATACTGCCTACCAAGATGGGCATGAAACACTCACTAAAATTCAACAGTATTCATCGATTTTTGCAAGGGAGAATGTAGGTAAACGATCTACCTCTATTTCAAAAATAGTTGGCCATACTTTTTTCTCGTTTTGCAAGAGTTACTTCATCAAAGTCGGATTTTTAGATGGCTTTGAAGGGCTAGCCGTAGCGGCTGCGGAAGCAAACCACGTATTTTATAAGTACGCTAAGCTATATGAAGCCAATAAAAGAGCTGGCATCGGCAAACGAATCATCATTAGTAGAACTGACAACCTGGGAGATGTAATCCTTACGCTGCCTGTTGCCGGCTATTTAAAAAAAACAATTTCAGGCAGCGAAATTTACTTCATCGGAAAGAAATACACAGAGTCAGTAATCAGGCAATGCACTTATATCGATCATTTTCTAGATCGGGAAGAAATTCTTAAGAACCCCTCACTGCTTGCTTCGGTTAAGGCCGACACTATCTTGTTTGTTTACCCAGATCAAGAATTGGCCGCACTTGCGAAGCGTTTTAAAATACCCAATCGAGTTGCCACAGCGCATCGGGTATTCAACTGGTTTTACTGCAATCGGCTGGTTAATTTTAGTCGCCTGAATTCAGAACTGCACGAAAGTCAGTTGAACTTTAAATTGTTGAGCCCCTTCCGGCTAAAAACAAACCCCGACTTCGCGCAGTTGATGGCAAACTATGGGCTAAAGGCTGTTCCAAAAGATTTTGGTCATTTACTTGATCCCACCAAGTTCAACCTAATCATCCACCCTAAATCAAAAGGAAATGCGAGAGAATGGGGTCTTGCCAATTACCAATCACTGATAAGGCAACTTCCCAGCGAACACTTTTGCTTTTTTATCACGGGTCTAAAAGACGAAGAAAATAGTATCAAAAAGGAAATGCCTGAATTGTTGACGACAGAGGGCGTACACAACCTAATGGGGCAGTTTTCTTTGGAAGAATTGGGTGCCTTTATCAACAAAGTTGATGGACTTGTCGCGTCAAGTACGGGAGTCCTTCATCTGGCGGCTGCACTTGGAAAATTTTCTGTGGGCTTATTCCCGCCTTTAAAGCCAATACACCCGGGAAGATGGGGGCCAATAGGAAAACAGGCAAGTCACTTTGTTGCCGATAAGGCTTGCTCGGATTGTAGAAAAAGTAGTGACTGCGCTTGTATGCGCCTAATCACCGTATCGCAGGTGGCGTCTCGTTTGTTGTTGGCCTCAAAACAAAAACATTTGGCAGTTCAAGAAAATTCGGTGGTCGGCTAGTAGCGTTTGCTTTATTAGAATAAACGACTGTTCTTCCTTTTTTAATGAGCTGGTTTTGCGTGAAACAATGGAACGTTTCATAACTGATTTAGCAGTTTTTCAAACAATTGACACTGTAAATTATGGCTGTACTGACTAGCACATAATTGAGCGTTGGCACCTAGACTACTTCTTTCACTTGGGCTATGGTAAAGAGAATAAATATGATCGGCCAATTTTTCAGCATCACACGGATCAAATAAAAGTCCCGCATTGCCGTTGTCTAGAAGCTCAGGTGTGCCCCCAGAATTAGTGCCCACCACGGGTAACCCCGATGCCATCGCCTCTACGGTTACCATGCCTATTGGCTCAGACAATGAAGGCATTACAAAAACGTCTAATGCCGCAAAAGCCAATGGCACATCCTTTACAAATGGTTTAAAATAAACTTCATTTTGCAAGCCATATATATTTGTAAGGCGTACTAGTTCTGCCAAATAACCCTCCTCTCCGAGCGTTTCTTCACCTACGAAAACCGCTTTTATTGGCAGCCCTTTGTCTTTAAGTATTTTAATAGACTCTATCAATGATCCTTGCGCCTTTTGTCTGTCTATCCTGCCAATAGTGCCGACTATAAATTCATTTAGTGGTAAGGATAGTTCCTTCCGGGATTGCTCCCTTTTCTCGGCATTGGCTTTGCTGAACAACTCTATCTCCACACCGAGGGGTATAACGGTTATTTTGTCTAGAGGCAAAACCGTGTTTGCCATCAACTGGCTTTTTAAATAATTAAGTGGTGTGATCCAAGCATCTAGTCTGCGATAGAAAAAAGAATGATAAAAATCTTTCTTATTCAACACCAGTTGCATTTGTTGCCAGTAAACAATCCGGAGGCTTTGACCGGAAAAAATCTTTGCCCACACACTCATATAAAAATGATGATAATGGCCAATGACCACAATATTGATTTGTTGCCTGGAGAGCGTTCTTGATAGTTGATAAGCTGTGCGAAAGGAGAAATGTTTCGTGTGTGTACCCAATTCCATTTTCTCGATGCCATGAATGGCAGCTTCATCCGCTAGTCGGGTATTGCTTTCACAAAACAATATGGGCTGAAGCCCACGCTCTTTTAGCCACCTACATAGTCTTAGATTATTGATTTCTAATCCACCCCAGGCACGAGAGCCACAAAAAAAACCTACTTTCATTGATTCTAGTGAGTAATTTTAAGTTAATTGCTAACGCAATATTAATAAAATTGCCTGTGGGTCGAGTACTTGATTGTTTCGCGTTCTTTAACGAACTAGACTGGATGATCTGGTAGATATTTTTGTGCTGGTGGAGGCCACCAAGACATTTCAAAAGAAACCAAAACCACTTTACTATTCAGAAAAAAAGGAACGGTTTGCTCGATTTGCAAGAACATATCCATCCACTAAACTAGTTGTTCGCGTTGAATATCAAAAAGTCCATTTCGGTAGTACTTCCCAACTATAACGGAAGAAATTTGCTGGCAGCAAACCTACCTTCTGTGTATACTGCGCTTCATAAGGCTGGAATTGACCATGAAATAATCGTTGTCGATGACGCCTCAACCGATGAGTCGATCATTTTTTTAAAAGAAAATTTTGAAGATGTTAAGGTTGTTGCTCAAAAAACAAATCGTGGCTTTTCACCAACCATTAATAAAGGAATAGAGCTAGCAACAAAAGATCTCGTCCTATTGTTAAACACTGACGTTTCATTGCTACCCGATTATTTTGAGCATTTGTTTCCCTATTTCGACCACCCAGATACATTTGGCGTTTGCGGCCGCTTCATTGGCCTAAAAGATGACAAAATACAAGAGGCAGGAAAGTACCCTCGATTTTTGGGTTCAAAAAAAATGCAGCCTTTTAATTTCTATGTAACCAACCCATCGACCCTGGTGACAACTCTTTTTCTTTCTGGCGGAGGTGCCTTGGTCGATCGCGAAAAATTGAATATGCTTGGTGGCTTTGATGAAATTTATGCTCCCTTCTATTATGAAGATACTGATCTGTCAGTGAGGGCATGGCGGCTAGGCTGGCGATGCTACTATGAACACAATGCGGTTTGCAGGCATCCAGCCTCTACCACTATTAATAAGTTCAATAAAAAAAGAAGGATTTGGATAACGACACAGCGAAACAAGCTTATTTTTCATTCTTTACATTTGAATACTCAATCAAAATTGTTTTGGTATTCAAGACAAGCAATAACTCTTGTCATACAGGCGGTGGCACTTCGATGGAAGTATCATATTGCCTTTCTTAATTACCTCAGAAAAAGATCAGAAATAAAGAAATCCAAAAAACGGCTTCTAGATTCGTGCAAGGCACCTATACCTTTGGAAATCATAGCGGAGCGGATAATTGAAGATATCGGTAAGGCAGGTGTAGTTGTAAAAGCAAACACTTGAATTTGTTGCCGCAATCTGCCCCTCAAGGAACAATGAGTTATCGACCTGAAAAGACAGCTTAGTCCGCGATATTCCTTAATATAAATGCTGCCTGATCTCCTTCCTTTTTCTTATTTAGCCTTTTTGCCAACCTCGAGAACTGCAGTCTTTTAATTTTTTCCGCCAGAGTTTTTTTATTCGTTTGGTAAATCAGTGGCTCATTCCTTTGATAGCCCTCGCTTGCGGTAAATTGATGATGTGTTGAATCATACTCAATTTTCTCTATTTTGAGCTTCGCTTTCAAGGACATAGCCAGAAGACTCTGCGTGGACTGTATAATAAAGTGTCGTGGTGCATCTAGCTGAAACCAATTAATCCCGTATCTATTCCAGGCAAAGCAAGGCACAACTGGTGTTCTGATGATACAAATACCATCAGGTGCCAATAGTTTCTTTGCTTGTGCAAGATTATCGTATGGGCTTTGAAGATGCTCAAAAGAATGATTGAAAATGATCAAATCCCACTCACCCTTCATCCCGAAAATATCCGTCTTATAAATTTTAACTGATGTTACGCAAAATTGAGTTTGAGTTGAGTTCCAGCTTTTAGTTTTTTGAGTTCAGTTAGGGCTTTTTCCATAGCCTTTGTGTACAGGATTGCTTTCATGGCAAA
>VYLL01000141.1_pt1 | contig 26704 bp, 25 predicted proteins | sample 5114301 | NCBI WGS metagenome assembly VYLL01 (sample SAMN12291809, study PRJNA351875) | freshwater metagenome | isolation source: freshwater lake | place: USA: Michigan, MSU2 Lake | collected 2011-08-16 | reverse complement strand
ACCTTGAGCATCACCGTAAACCTGGCAACATTGATACTGACACTATTATTCTGGAGTAAGAATTTCATTCTTTTTACAACCTATCGACTTCCAGTCGATAGTGGTTTAGTTTTTCATACTTTTAATTTTTCATAATGAAAGCTTTTACAACTAAGGCATTTTCTATTTTTCGCTTATTCAAAGAAGCCGTAAAAGGCTCCGAACAAAACTTCACCGAAGGAAGTATCAATCGCGCCATTTTTCTCTTGTCCATTCCCATGATTTTGGAAATGGCGATGGAGTCCTTGCTGGCGGTGGTGGACATATTTTTTATCAGCAAACTAAATAATAACGATGCAGTGACCGCGGTAGGCTTGACTGAATCAGTATTGGCGATTGTTTATTCGTTAGCGATGGGTTTGGGTATGGCGGCTACGGCCATGGTAGCGAGGCGCATCGGGGAAAAGGATCAGCCAGGTGCGGCAGTGGCAGCAGTTAACGCTCTTTACATTGGTTTGATTGTTTCGATTGTGATTACTCTGGCAGGAATTTTCTTTTATGATGATGTGCTGCGGTTGATGGGCGCATCGGAGAGTGTGATTTCAGTTGGCTCAGGATATACACAATGGATGTTGATTGGGAATATTACCATCGTTGCTTTGTTTTTAGTGAACGCTATTTTCCGCGGTGCGGGTAGTGCAGCCATTGCTATGCACTCGTTATGGATAGCCAATATATTAAACATGATTCTTGATCCGATACTCATTTTTGGATGGGGACCCATTCCTGCACTAGGAGTGGAGGGGGCAGCTATTGCTACTAATACTGGAAGAGGTGCTGGTGTGCTTTACCAACTGTACTATCTCTCAGGCGAAAAGGGAGTCATCAAAATTCACAAGGAAAATATAAAAATCGATTGGAATATTATCACCCGCCTTGTGAAGGTATCAGCGGGTAACATCGGGCAGTTTTTGATTTCTACCGCCAGCTGGCTTTTTATGGCAAGGATTATTGTAACTTTTGGGAGTGCTGCCTTCGCTGGCTATCAGTTTGCTATTCGGGTAATCATATTTACGATTCTACCCTCTTGGGGCATGGCCAATGCAGCAGCAACGTTGGTAGGTCAAAACCTGGGTGCCCAAAAACCGGAGAGGGCAGAGCAATCTGTATGGACGGCTGGTTTTTTGAATATGGTTTTCCTCGGCTTGATATCCATCACTTTTTATTTTGTCTCAGACCCAATCATGCGAATCTTTTCATCCAATGAAGAAGTAATTCGCTATGGCGCCCAATGTCTTAAGATTGTGGCTTTTGGCTATGTCTTTTACGGATATGGAATGGTGATTGTTCAATCGTTTAATGGTGCAGGAGATACCAAGACCCCAACCATTCTTAATTTGTTTGGCTATTGGCTTTTCCAAATTCCGTTGGCCTACTTACTAGCAGTACAATTTGGCCTTGGGCCGAGCGCTGTTTTTTGGGCGATTGCTATTGCCGAATCGGTGATGGCGGTTATTGCCATTGTTATCTTCCGACAGGGGAAATGGAAGGGAGTTAAAATTTAGGTCAATAGTCGACAGTCCGCGGTTGAATAGTCCATGGTCGATAGCCAGTAAGTGAGGTGGCAATTTGCGATCGACTATGGAAAATCGACTATGGACTTATTGACCTTTCTTAAACGCAGCCTTCACCGCATTATTCAATTCTTCACCGGCTTTTTTCAAACTGGCTTCTACCTCTTTCCAACGTTCTTTGTTTTCTGCGTCATTTTTAAATTTGTCAGCGGCTACTTGTAGCTCCTCAAATTTTTTCTTTAGGTCAGCCTCCACGCGAGTACTGGCATCTTTGGCCTCCACCAAAAATTGATCGAATTTCTTTCCAAAGTCCCTAAAAAACTTTTCGGCCGAGCCTTCGTGGTTTGATTCTTCCATTTGACATTTCTTTTAATGAAGACAAATCTAATCAACTGTTGACATTCCCATAGAATAAATCAAGGTTGGAATTTTAAATGTGAAATTGAATAGATTGGACTACGGATCGGTTCCTTTCGGGGGTTCATCGACCAGGTGGCTACTATTTGCAATTTTGGTTTAAATTTGATTTTTAAAACCTACCCATTTTGAAAACCAAGCTCATTTTTCTCTTTTTGGCTGTTTTGATCGTAGTCTCTGCCTGCGCCAAATCTAACTCAGGTTATAAACCGCGCTTTAAGAAGCTCAATCCTAACAAGCCGATACCTTGCCCACAAAAAGATTGTTGAGTTTATGCGGAAAATTGTGATTGCTATTGATGGGTACTCCGCTTGCGGCAAAAGTTCTACAGCCAAGAACGTAGCCAAGGAGTTGAACTATCGATACATCGATTCCGGGGCGATGTACAGAGCCGTCACCCTTTATTTTTTAGATCATCTGGTAGCGATCACCAACTGCAAGGAAGTTGAAAAGGCAATACGCGAAATCCAGCTTTCTTTTCGGGTCAATGCAAAAGGGGTTTCCGAGTTGTTTATGAATGGCATTAACGTAGAAAAGGACATTCGAAAAATGCGAATTTCAGAGAATGTAAGTCCGGTAAGTGCCCTAAAAGAAGTTCGCGAAGCCATGGTGGCCATTCAACGAAAGTTGGGGAAAGAGAAAGGTATCGTCATGGATGGCCGAGATATTGGATCGGTTGTGTTTCCCCATGCCGAGTTGAAGATTTTCCTTACAGCAGATATCTTGGTGAGGGCTTTTAGAAGGCAAAAAGAGCTTCTTCAGCGCGATGACCTGGTCGATATTGATACCATTGTCGAAAATCTCAACTCTCGTGACCAAATCGATAGCACTAGAAAGGAAAGCCCGCTAGTCAAGTCGGATGATGCCATTTTGATTGATACAACTCACATCACTATCGATGAGCAAGTGGACGAGGTGGTTAGGCTGGCTTTTTCGAGAATTGTAAGGTCTGTCTGATCCTTATTGACGACCCAGTTCAACGCGCAAAAATTCTTTGATTTGACTCCTCTTTGCTGCTTGAATTTAATTGCTAATTTTGCCACGTTCCTTCCTAAAATGCCTTTTTTGGTTGAATTGAGAAGGGATACTAAACTTAACTTATTGCCAACTCCTCATGGGCAAATTCATCCGACTAAAAAAAGGTTTTACCATTAATCTGGCAGGCAAAGCTGTCCCCAAAGTGGTCGAAATTGAGCAACCTGAAACTTTTGTGATTAAACCCACGGACTTCTATGGTATTTACATGCCAAAACCAGTCGTAAAAGAAGGAGACACCGTGAAAGCAGGTTCTCCTTTGTTTCATGATAAAAAACACGAAAATATCTTGTATACAGCTCCGGTCAGCGGAGAGGTGGTCGAGATCAAACGTGGCGAAAAGCGCAAGCTGCTAGAAATAAAAATATTGGCTGACAAGAAGGTAGAGTACGAAACCTTTAAAAAGCACACGGTTTCAGAAATAGCTAATCTGTCGGCAGTAGAACTGAAGGAGCAATTGGTAAAGTCCGGAGTTTGGCCTAATCTTATTCAGCGCCCTTTTGGCGTAGTGGCCGATCCGGGTGTGACGCCAAAAGCGATTCACATTTCGGCATTTGATACCCACCCGCTGGCACCCGATTACAGTGTGCTGTACAAAGGGCAAGACCAGTACTTTCAAGTGGGAGTAGATATTTTGAAGAAGCTTACATCAGGGACTGTTCATATCAACACGCACGCTACTAGCGAAATTTCAACTGTTTTCTCGCAAGTGAAGGGAGCAGAAGTTAATAAATTTTCAGGACCACATCCGGTTGGTTGTGTCGGTGTTCAGATTCATCATTTAGATCCGATCAATAAAGGGCAAATCGTTTGGACAATTTCGCCAGCAGGTGTGATCCAGATTGGTAAACTCTTCCTGAACGGAATTTATGATGCATCAAAGCTTGTGGCGCTGACTGGTTCTGAAGTTAAGAACCCTCAATATTACAAAACCTACACAGGAGCCTCCGTAAAAAAATTCCTTCAAGATAACTTGAAACAAGATCACGTGCGAGTGATAGCTGGAAATCCTTTGACGGGCACTTCAGTAGGAAAGGAAGGACACATCGGATTTTTCGATCAACAAATTTCTGTTTTACCTGAAGGTGATTACGCGGAGTTTGTGGGTTGGATTACTCCTGGCGAGCGCAAACTGAGTTTCCATCGAGCTATTGGGTTGTTTTCGTTTCTTTCACCTACGAAGGAAAGGGTGGTAGACACAAATACACACGGAGAACCACGCGCTTTCGTTCAATCAGGTATTTTCGAGCAGGTGGTTCCGATGGATATTTTACCTACCCATTTACTAAAGAGCATTCTGGCTGAAGATATTGATGAAATGGAAGCATTAGGAATTTATGAGGTCATTGAAGAAGACTTGGCGCTCTGCGAATTTGTCGATGTATCGAAGCACAAAGTGCAGGAAATTTTGAGAGAGGGTCTTGAATTAGTTCAACAAAGTTAATACAGCGATCAGATGGAGTTTATTAAGCATCAGATAGAGAAAATCAAGCCCAATTTTGAGAAGGGCGGAAAGTGGGAGAAGCACTATTATTCTTTCGAGGCATTAGAAACCTTTTTATTCGCACCCGCCACCACTAATGGGATAAAAGGAGCACAAATTCGCGATGCCATAGATTTGAAGCGGTTGATGATGACGGTGATCATCTCTATGGTGCCATGCTTATTGTTTGGAATGTGGAATGTGGGTCACCAACATTTTTTAGCTATTGGTCAGGCCGCTTCATTCATGGATAAATTTTGGATTGGAGTAGTTCAAGTAATGCCAATCGTAGTTGTTTCATACGGAGTGGGCTTGGGTATTGAGTTTATGTTTGCCACATACAGAAGACATCCGGTCAACGAAGGATTTTTGGTAACGGGAATGCTCATTCCGTTGGTCATGCCTCCTGACGTACCACTTTGGCAAGTTGGCTTGGCCACTGCTTTTGCCGTGATTATTGGTAAAGAGGCTTTTGGTGGAACGGGCATGAATGTGATGAATGTTGCTTTGACGGCTCGCGCCTTTTTGTACTTTGCTTACCCTACTGATATTTCGGGAAGCGTTTGGACTTATATTGGTGAGGCAAAGACAGTCGCTGGATACTCTGGTGCAACGCCTTTGTCTTTGGCCGCAGATGCAGCCACAACAGGAACCAACGTAGTTACTTCCCTCAACTCTTTTGGTGCTGGCTGGAATGAAGGTGTATTTTCGTTCTGGAATATGTTTATGGGTATTATGCCAGGTTGCATTGGCGAGACATCCACATTAATGTGTTTAGTGGGTGCCTTTATTTTGGTAGCCACAGGTGCAGGAAGTTGGAAAGTGATTTTGAGTGTTTTTGGAGGTGCTTATGCAATGGGCCTACTGTTAAATCTGATTGGCGGAAATGCCTTTGTAGAAATGCCCGCCCATTATCACTTAGTAATTGGCGGATTAGCCTTTGGCGCGGTTTTCATGGCGACAGATCCAGTAACGGCCTCACAAACAGAAACAGGGAAATGGATTTATGGGGCATTGATTGGCATCTTTACTGTTATGATCCGTGTATTTAATCCTGCCTACCCCGAGGGGATCATGTTGGCGATATTGTTGATGAACGTGTTCGCCCCTCTCATCGATTATTTTGTAGTTAGTGCAAACAAAAAAAGAAGATTACAACGTGCGACAGTCTAACCTTTACATCGTTTTATATGCTGCGGCCATCACCATCGTGTGTGGCGGAGCATTGGCAATTGCTTCACAAACTTTAAAGCCCCTACAAGATGCTAACATCGAGTTGGAACGCAAGAAGAATATCCTCGCTACAGTAATGGAGTTGAAAGACGGAGATGATGTTGTAAAGCTGTATGCTTCGCGGGTGAAAGAAAGTGTTATTGATTTTCAGGGTAATGTAAAAGTGGGCATGAAAGCAAGTCAGGTGGTGATTGCTGAACAATACAAGCTGAAGCCAGAGGAACGCCTATTGCCTATTTATGAATTTAGAAATGAGACCGATTCAACGAAAATTGAAAATGCGGTAATGCCCGTCTATGGATATGGATTATGGAATAACATCTGGGGATTTGTTGCGCTACAATCTGATTTGAATACCGTGCAGGGTGTAAAGTTTGAGCATGCCGGTGAGACGCCCGGTTTGGGTGCTCGAATTACTTCTGATGATATACAAGTTCGATACAAAGGAAAAAAGGTTTTTGAAGGAGACAAGATCATGTCCGTTCAAATGCAAAAGGGGGAGGGTATGGATTATTCTGCTGATCCTCACAAAGTAGATGGCATGTCAGGAGCAACCCTTACCGGAAAAGGTGTAAACAATATGCTCGCGGATTATTTCTCTTGCTATAAAAATTATTTAAAGAAGAATCAACAAAATTTATCGCTAAACCTATGAGCACAGCAACAGCGGAAGTAGATGTGGTGGAGAAAAAAGCAGAACCGCTTTTCTCTAAGAAAAACAAAAAGCTGATTACAAATCCACTTGACATTGATAATCCAATCACGGTGCAGATCTTAGGTGTTTGTTCTGCCTTGGCAGTGACGACTCAGATGAAACCTGCTTTTGTTATGTCCATCGGATTGATGGTGGTAACGGCTTCCTCCAACGTGGTGATCTCAATGATGCGAAATTCAATTCCTTCCCGTATTCGAATCATTGTTCAATTGGCTATTGTATCGCTATGGGTGATCTTAGTAGATCAGATTTTGAAGGCTTATGTCTATGACGTCTCTAAGCAACTATCAGTGTTTGTTGGGCTAATCATAACCAATTGCATTGTGATGGGTAGGTTGGAAGCGTTCGCTATGGGTAATAAGCCCTGGCCTTCATTTTTAGATGGAATTGGGAATGGTTTAGGATACGGCATTATCCTGATGATGGTCGCCTTCGTTCGTGAGTTGTTTGGTGGCGGTAGCCTTTTTGGATTTAAAGTATTTGAATCAATGGGCGTTCACTATACCGGCAATGGCTTACTGTTGTTACCAGCGGGTGCTTGTATATTGGTAGGTATTATTATTTGGGTACAGCGTACCTTGAACGGACATCGCGAGACGCATTAAACTAATTTGATATGGAAAATTTAGTAAATATTGGTATCCGGTCGATTTTTATCGACAACATGATATTCGCCTACTTTCTGGGAATGTGCTCGTTCCTCGCCATTTCCAAAAAAGTAAAAACTGCCATTGGCCTTGGCGTGGCGGTTGTTTTCGTAATTGGAATAACTGTTCCTATCAATTGGTTAATTCAAAACCGTGTGTTGGTACCGGGAAGTTTGGCGTGGCTGGGTGACGATTTTAAAAATATCGATTTGGGCTTTTTGCAGTTCATTATATTCATTTCAGTAATTGCTGCTATTACCCAATTGACCGAAATGGCGGTTGAGAAATTTTCACCTGCATTGTATGGCACGCTGGGAATTTTTCTTCCTTTGATTGCGGTGAATTGTTCAGTATTAGGTGCTGCATTGTTTATGGTGGGTCGCCCCTACAATTTGACAGAAGCAACTGTTTTTGGACTTGGTTCAGGAATAGGTTGGATGCTGGCTATCGTTGCGTTAGCAGGGGTTAGAGAAAAGATGAAGTATTCAAATGTACCTGCTCCGCTTCGAGGACTGGGCATTACATTTATTTTAGTAGGGCTGATGTCGCTCGGTTTTTTGAGCTTCCTCGGCTTCTCTTTATAAAAATTGGCGAACAATAAATAGAAAGGCTTCGCAAGAAGCCTTTTTTGTTGGTAGGCATTTGATAGGTAAATTGATTTAACAAAACGTGTATGAAAGGCTTTGCTGGAAAGATCGTTCGGTACTTTTTTAATGGTACCCTTTTTATTGTTCCGTTGGTAGCAACTGTCTATTTCATCATTGTTTCCTTTCAATGGCTGGACAGTCGATTGAATTTGCCGTATCCGGGTGTTGGCTTTGTGATTATTCTAAGTGTCATAACGTTATTCGGCTACCTCACCTCCAATTTTGCCTTCAAGACTTTTTCAAATTGGTTTGACCTTGGCATGAACCGCGTTCCATTGGTTAAACTAATTTATTCATCCATCAAAGATTTGTTGGCCGCTTTTGTGGGCGATAAGAAAAAATTTGATCGCCCAGTGTTAGTTCGAATTAATAAGGAAAATCAGTTGCACAGAATTGGTTTTATTACACAACAAGATTTAAGTGAGTTGGGGCTAAAAGATATGGTTGTTGTTTATTTTCCTCAATCTTATGCGGTAGCCGGAGATCATTTTGTAGTGCCTCGGGAGAATGTGCAGCCATTGAACATTCCCGGACCGATTGCTATGAAGTTTATTATATCTGGCGGTGTTAGTGGGTTCAGTCCCGGCACTGACTAACTAATAACCCCTGATCCAATCAATTCCTCGCCTACATACCATGCTGCAAATTGCCCCGGTGTTATTCCGCGTTGAGGTCGATCAAAAATAATGTAGAGGCCTTCCTCTTTTTTATGCAGGGTGCATTTTTCCAATGGTTGGCGATAACGTATGCGTGCCATATAATTTTTAGATTCTCCAATAGATAGTTTCAAATCGGTGCGAATCCAATGCTCATCTTCATTAGGAATGAATAACCCTTTCCGATAAAGTCCCGGATGATCGTCACCACTGCCAGTGTAAATAATATTTTTTTCAGTATCAGTGCCGATCACAAACAAAGGCTTTTCATGCCCGCCAATGTTTAAACCTCTACGTTGGCCAATTGTATAATAGTGTGCCCCATGGTGTTCACCTATTATTTCACCTAATTCAGGCCTTAACTCATAGGGCTGAGAAATATTAAGGAGATCATTTTCCGCAAAACCATTGCTGAACGCGTTTGAGTCAAATGGTAATTCAATTACTTTCCCTTTTTTGGGTTCAAGCCGTTGTTGTAAAAAATCGGGTAAATGAACTTTGCCTATAAAACATAATCCTTGTGAATCTTTCTTTTCAGCCGTATCGAGTCCTGCCTTTTTCGCAATAGCTCTTACTTCTGGTTTCAGCAATTCTCCAATAGGAAACAGTGCTTTCGAAAGTTGTGATTGATTAAGCTGGCATAAAAAATAGCTCTGATCTTTATTCGAATCCTTTCCTGCCAGTAATTGAAAAATTTGCTTCCCCTCTTTTTCTAAAACCCCTTTTCGGCAATAATGCCCGGTGGCCACAAAGTCAGCGTCTAATTTTAATGCTGCGTCCAGAAATACATCGAATTTTATTTCACGGTTACAGAGCACATCCGGGTTTGGAGTTCTCCCGGCTTTGTATTCAGCAAACATGTAGTCAACAATCCGGGCTTTGTATTCACTACTTAGGTCAATCGTTTGAAACGGGATGCCCAATTGCTGTGCAACGATCATGGCGTCATTGCTGTCATCCAGCCATGGACACTCGTTGCTGATTGTCACTGTGTCGTCATGCCAGTTTTTCATGAACATGCCAATCACTTCGTAGCCTTGTTCTTTTAACAAGTAAGCAGCTACGCTGGAATCAACGCCTCCGGATAGACCGACAACGACTCTCTTCTTCATTATTACTCTAGTAGCTAGGCACCTTCAGCCAGCAATTCATTGACAATCTGATTAAAACGCTCTTTGAATTGTTCGTAATAAACTCCTGCACCAGGACCTTCAAACCCGGTCCGAATGTGTTTTACCTTTCCGTCTTTGCCAATGAAGATAGTGGTAGGAAAGGCGATCACCTTATTGAGCATTGGCAGACTTTGTGAAGCCTTCTCTTTGTCGTTTGTTCCAGCAATTACAAAGTCGTAGGGTACTTGTAATTTCTCTTTCATTTTTTTTACTCGACCGATCGAATAGTCGAAATCATCTTTGCGTTCGTAAGCAAGTCCAAGGATTTCTACTCCTCGTTCGTGATTTTGCTTGTACCACTGCGAAAGGAACTTTGTCTCGTCCATACAATTGGGGCACCACGTACCAAAGACTTGAAGGATCAATACCTTGCCGGTATATTTTTCGTCAGATGGACTTTTCATAGTGCGATTCTCATCCGGGAAACTAAAAGCAATTCGATCATAACCTTCTTTCAAAAAAGTGAGGGCTTCGGCATCGGGCAACTGAGCGTTTTCATTTTTTATGCCTGTAAAAACTTCATGAGAGAGTTTGCCCGAATAGAAATCACCCTTGAGCGAATCGCCTTCAAAAACGGCAGAAAAAAGAAAAGCATGGTTGCCGTCAAACGTGCTCAGTTTTAGTTTGCCATCGACCATATTTCCTTGAAGGTAGCGATAATCCCCCGTGGGAGTTAGAAAAGTCCCTGTTACCCGGTTTCCATTTTGATTCATTACACCAACAGCCGGGTACGTTTCTTTTTCCCCAACAAAGGTCAATTGATACTTGCCTGAATAATTAATAGTTGATGCTTCACTATTTGTAAAACGAAATGTTTCGCCATGCACTGCTCTAAAAGGAAGCTTAAAATCGGGATCATAATTTTTGATGTAAAAACCTTCCAGTTTGTCTCCATTAATTTTCGCAATCAGATCAATGTCAAAAATAAGCATGGTGATTTTTACAGAATCACCTGAAATCGATATATCATCTTGGAGAAGTTTTTCGTCAGCGTTTTGTAGGTATACTTGGTACCTCCCGGATTCTTTGGTTACTTCAAAATTAAAAGGAAGCTCTTGCCCCTGCAGTTCAATAATGCCCCGCCAGTTGCCCGTTTTCAGTTCAGCGGATGGTTTCTGGCAAGAAGTCAATAGAAGAATTGCCGTAAAAAAGTATAAAATCCTCATGAATGCCCAAATTTTGACTTAGAACACAAAAATGCGATAAATGATTCTAATTTCGCTGACCTTTACGGAGATTCGTTGTTGGTTGGTCATTATTCGAACATCCAAAAACGGTTAACGAACAACCAAGATATGTTTCACAATCTGAAAGTACTCGAGTTGGCCTCTGTCCTTGCAGGACCTAGCGTGGGTCAGTTTTTTGCTGAACTGGGCGCAGAGGTAATTAAGGTAGAAAATCTAAAAACAGGTGGCGATGTCACACGCAATTGGAAGGGGGTGGGGGAGCAGACAGACGACCGTTCCGCTTATTTTTCTTCATGCAACTGGGGAAAGAAATCTGTTGCAATTGACCTAACCAACGAAGAGGGCAAGCAAGTAGTTAAGAAATTGGCACAACGTTCAAACATTGTTATCGCCAGCTACAAACCGGGCGATGCCGAGAAACTAGGTGTCTCCTACCAACAACTATCAACGAATAACGGACAACTGATTTATGGTCAAATCACCGGTTATGGAAGTGATGATGATCGTGTCGGTTACGATGCCGTCATTCAGGCGGAGTCGGGGTTTATGGATTTGAATGGAGAGAAAGACGGGCAACCCACGAAAATGCCCGTAGCATTAATTGATGTATTGGCTGCGCATCAGTTGAAGGAAGGGCTGCTGCTTGCACTGTTGAAGAAAGAACGATCCGGACTGGGAAGTTTGGTGGAGGTGTCGTTGATTCAATCTGCGTTGTCTTCTCTAGCTAATCAAGCAACCAATTGGCTGGTGGCAAAGAAGCTGCCCACTCGCCAAGGTTCGGCCCACCCGAACATAGCTCCTTATGGCGATTCATTTTTGACCAAGGATGGCAAGCGAGTTTTGCTAGCCATTGGCAATGATAGACAGTTCAAAGATTTGATCGCTACTCTTGGCATCAGTGACCACGTGCTTGATCTAGGGGCCTGGGCGTTGGAAGTAAAATTTTTGTCGAATCAACAACGTGTAGAACATCGTTTGGCACTAAATGAAATTTTAGAGGATGCAATTGCAAAAAAAGGATCGAAGGAACTTCTGGATAATATCATTCAGCTAAAAATCCCTGCCGGGATCATTCAAAATGTGGCCGAAGCATTTTCAACGGATGCAGCAAAAGAAGTACTACTGAAATCATCTGAACTTCTTGGGGTGAAGAACTTCATCGGCCGGGTTTATAGTATAGAACCTCCAACCTCGCCATTGCTACCGCCTCCGCATTTTGGAGAACATACAGAAGAGATTTTGTCATCTTTGCACTAGTTGTATTTTCCTTCGCGTAATAGATGTCTCTATTAATTGCACAGTCTGCAAGCAGAACCTAGAGCAGCCTGGCAAGCAGACAGAGTAGCGTAACAAGCGGATGAATTTGGTGTTGAGTAAGGACTATAACCACCACAGCCAGTGCAAGGCACTACAGGTGAATCTTTACTACAGTTTTGAGCGGTCAAAAGAAAAAAGGCGATCAATACTTTTCTGGACCATGACATTTTGTTAAGAAAGTTTATTTGGTTTTCTTTTTTAACTCTCATCATTTTGGGGAGTTTGCTCCCGCCAAAAGATAAAGCACTGCCATTCGAATGGCAACTCCATTCTCTACCTGATCGAGTATGATCGAGTGATGCGAATCGGCTGCGTCACTAGTTAGCTCCACGCCTCGATTGATAGGACCGGGATGCATGAGCACAATTTCTTTCTTTAAATCATCCAGTATCTTTTTATTGATCCCGTAGTAAAGCGAGTATTCACGAAGGGACGGGAAATATTTAATCTGTTGCCGTTCCAGTTGGATACGAAGTACATTAGCTACATCACACCAGGCTAGTGCTTTCTTGACATCCCATTCCACAATAACTCCTAACGATGCGATGTATTTTGGCAGCAAGGTAGGAGGGCCGCATGCCATAACTTCTGCACCGAGTTTCTTCAGCGCGAAAATATTCGACAAGGCTACCCGCGAGTGTAGGATGTCACCGATAATCGCAATTTTCTTTCCTTCCACAGCACCCAGTTTTTCTCTGATAGAAAAACTATCAAGCAAGGCCTGAGTAGGATGTTCGTGGGTTCCATCGCCCGCGTTGATAATATTTGCTTTAATATGCTTAGCCAGAAAATGAGGCGCACCCACGCTGGCATGGCGCATCACCACCATATCCACTTTCATTGCTAAAATATTATTCACCGTATCCAACAAAGTCTCTCCTTTTTTAACAGAGCTCGTTGAAGTGCTAAAGTTTACAACATCTGCAGAAAGGCGTTTTTCCGCCAATTCAAAAGAAAGTCTCGTGCGCGTTGAATTTTCGAAAAAGACATTGGCGATCGTAACGTCCCTTAATGATGGTACCTTTTTAATGGGCCGGTTGATAACATCTTTAAAGTTATCGGCTGTTTCGAAAATAAGCTCCAGGTCTTGGCGGGTAAGGTTCTTGATTCCGAGCAGATGCCGTTGACTGAGCTTTGACATATTATTTATCCTTATTGACCAACCAGATTTTATTTTGACGGTAGCCTTGTGCTTCCAGTTCTACCAACACACGTTGAGATTCTAGCGTGTCCACATAGCGCCCAACATAGTCTGCCGCGATCGGTAAGTCGCGGGTATATTTTCGATCGACCAGTACCAACAACTCCACTTTGGACGGGCGACCAAATGCGATCATCGCATCGAGTGCGGCCCGGACCGTTCTACCGGTAAAAAGCACATCATCGATTAAGATCACGTTCTTGCCCTCAATCACAAAATCAATGCGCGTTTCACTGGCCTTCGCAGGAATTTCCCTTCGTCTAAAGTCATCGCGGTGAAAGGTAGTATCCAAATATCCCAGTGGAATCTTTTTCTTGACTAGCTTCTCAAGTTTTGCATGGATTAATTCCGCCAAAAAGATGCCCCGCGGCTGCATCCCTAAGATGACAGAATCGGAAAAATGAGAATGGGCTTCAATGAGTTGCTGGCAAAGGCGATTGAGGGTGATATCCAGCTGATTTGAATCGAGTACGAGTTTTTTCTGCATACGCCAGCGCGAAGGTAAGTAAAATCGAGGTACGAATTACGAGGTGGGAGGTACGAATTTCCCGATTTCGGTTAGATCTTGCTCAGCGATATCTGATCTTGTTGATAAAGAACACTTTTTTATAAGGTTCTTCCCGCCTTTCTTTTGACTTGCGGATGGTTTGAACGCCAGAGGCAATCAAATGCTTGTGGTACCAGTAGTCCAAATGATTTTTTTTCGCATCTTCTTTGGTCGATATACCCAAATCGCTAAATAGTTTCAATTCATTCGAAGCCTTTCCTTCGAGTACCTGGTTGTCCTTAATTACTTTGGTTCGAATCAGGTTTTCAAACAGGTAAATTAAATCGATGTGGTCGTCACCAGGGGCAATTTTCACAAACTGTTCCAGTTGAAAAGATTTCACATCGTTAATTTCAAAGCTATTATCCCACCTCACTTTTCCACTCGCATCGAAACCTATAACAACAGCATGGGTATACTGATAGCCATCGAAAATGTAATCTGTCCGATAGCCAGATCCACCAGCATAACTTTGGCCAAAGTTGTTATTAAATGAACCCCCTGGCCGACTCTGATAAATATACCGAGGGTAGAAAGCCTCACCGAGCATCACAAATTGATCTTTATAGGGAATCAATTCCTGCACCAACAGTCGATAATTGAACTTCGTATTTTTTCCCTTTACCCTTCTCCGCTCGATACGGTTTTTTATCCTGCGTTCTTGGTTGGCACGTAGATAGTGAAAGAAATTTTGGAGGTCTGCAAAGTTGTAATACCGTATGGTGTATTCGCCATACGGACTAATAGTTGCTATAAATATGCCGCGCGAATATTCGGTATTTCGTCCATAGACACCGGCCACGACTTGCTCATTGTTTGGCATTTTGATCGACCTTCCGAAAATCAGGTTTCTTTTTTCGCGCGACTCCAGCACGGTGGTCTTGATCAACTCTCCTTCGGCATTGTAGTTTCTAATCCACAAACTATTCCGCTTTTCATAATTCTTTGCACTCACGATGATGTCAATAGATCCATCTTCGGTTACCTTCATCTGGGTAAGCTCTCCGGGTTCATTAAAAAAGCCCGGAAGGACTTTCGATTTCTGAAGCTTTAGCGAATAATGCAGCACAAGCGGCCTGTAGTTGTAGTACCCGCCAATCATGACTGCATTGTTTGTACCCGCGAACTCTGTGGGCAAAAATGGAATTGCATTTTTGATGACGTGCGTATTATAAACACCAGAATTAATGTTGAGATCAATTAACAAAAAACCAGCAAGACGAGGATTACGCAACAACAAATAGAGAATGTTCTTGCGGGTGATGGCGCGCGATATAACAAACCCTTGGTCTATGGGTACATATCCTTCCCATTTTTGGTGTAATGAAGTGTCGAGCCGAATCAATGCAATTTGATCAAACTCTTTGCTACTTAATTGACTGTATACGATAAGCCCCAAACTGTCAACTGCAATTCGGTATACCTCATCGTCTTCGGTCAACATGCCTTTTTCCCATCGGCCAGTTTGTTCAACCTGCCCAAGAAGTGCAGAACAAAAAAAATAGGCGATAGTGAAAGCTGTCTTATTCAACCTTTATTTTGTTTATATAAAATACTTCCCGGTTTTCGCCCTCTGTGCTACGAATCGTTTGATTCCCAAAAAGAAAAAAGAAGGACCCGTACCAAAAACGGGCGAGAGTTACTTCCTCATTATCTGAACGAACCGATTCGGAAGGTGATTTAAGTTGAATACTTACTTTTTCGTCCAATAAAGCAACTCCATCTAACTGGCTAACTTGATAGTGTATTTCTTTTTCTTTGGAATAGACCAAGGTACATTTTGTGGGTGCATAGATAAAATCGGAAACCTGTTCAGGAGAAACCATTTTTAAATTGTCCAATTTGAGTCCATGGTCAGCGACCAATTCTCCCTTTTCATTGAAAACAGCCAGACTTCCTAGGAGCATTTTTGTGTCGGGCGTATTGTTGTTTCCAAACGTGTAAGGGTATCCATACCCATAGTTAAACGGTGAGTTGAAACTTCTGTACGGGTTATAGCTGTAAGGTGAGTAGGGGTAGTTGCCATACGGGCTGTTATTCCACCTGTTATTGTTAACATTGGCAGAACTGTAGTAAGCCTCCATGTAAAAAAGAAATCCGTTCTTGGTTTCTTCCAAACGAGCGGGTAAAACGTTGGCTTTGAATTCGGGAATTTTTCCCAATTTTCTCCGGGTTTCGGATTTCACTTTTGTTTTTGCGGCTGCCTTTGGCTTTAAATAATCTAAAAAATGGTTCAGTTGAGCAAAGTCGTAGTAGTTCACTTTTTGATCTGTGTAGGGATCCACCAATACAGTAAACACACCAGCCGCCTGTTTTAACGACCCCTCGCCCCACGTGCCCATGATCATTAACTCATCGCGGATCAATGTGCTGGTAAAGCCGCTAAGAATCACTTTGTCGGGATCTACCTCAATGACATCATCCAATAACATCGCACCTGATCGGTCAAATGTTTTGGAGATAAGACGTTTTTTCAATTTTGATTCACGTTCGGCAATGAGCACGTTAAACGTATTGTTGATATTGACACGCACGTCTAGCAGTTCAGTATTATCAATCAAAAGGCCCGGAATGATTTTCGCGTGATCATTCGATAGATCGTAAAGCAGAACGGTTGGCTGGTTAGAGACATAGCCTGCGAGTACAACCTGATTGGCGACTACATTGAAGTGAGTCAGGCGAATGTTGAGCTCCGGTTCGTAATTATGTTCCTCGGTTTGCACAGCCTTGAAGTCGACTTTGATGATTTTCAATTTTCCCTGCTCCGTTTCACCCATGCGAAAAAGAAAATACAATACTTCATCACGGTATTCATGTCCGATCAGGTTGAATCTATTTTCGATGATCAATTCTTTTGCCCAGGTTTCCTGCAGGGTAGAATCCACGATAATTAGTTCCCATAGATTATCTCCTCGCTGATATTTTTGTTGATCGCGAATTAAGGCAATTCCTTTTTCACCCATTGAAACAACAGTGAAATCATGATCGCCACTTTTCTTCTTTTTTTCGAAACGCGCAGGTTGCGAAAGTTGAGCCAAGGAAGTGACTTCTGCCATCAGTAAGAAAAATGCAAGCAATAATGGTGTTGATTGTGAGATCAATAATTGAGCAAGTCGCTGGAGTATTTCTTGAATTCTTTTCACCTGCATGGATGGGTTATTTTTCCGAAAGCGCCAATATCCAGTCAAATTCTTCTTGCTTAACAGGCTGCACAGAAAGACGTGAGTTGGTTACCAAAACCATTCGGTCTAAGTGTTTGTCTTTCTTAATAGTTGCTAATTCTACCTGATTTTTCAGCTTTGTCTTTGGCTTTAGTTCTACCGCCACCCAGTTAGGATCCTTCGGATCAGGAAATGATTCTTTGCTGATTTCGGCAATACCGACAATCGCCTTGCCTTCATTACTATAATAGAAAAGTGCCAAATCACCTTTCTTCATGGCTTTTAAGTTGTTTCGTGCTTGAAAATTGCGCACGCCATCCCATGTGGTTTTTTTATCTTTCATCAGGTCGTCCCAAGAGTATACGTCCGGTTCTGACTTTACGAGCCAATAATTCATAGAGGTTCTAATTTTATGTTCTAAAGTAGTAAATTCAGTTGGTATTTTTCATCTCTAAAATCAGGCTTACCTTTGCCCCATTATGAAGATTTTGGTCATTCGGTTTTCGTCTATAGGAGATATTGTATTGACCACGCCTGTGGTGCGTGTTTTAAAAACGCAACTAGACGAGGCTGAAATTCATTTTGTTACAAAGTTACAGTACAAAATGCTGGTGGAAAACAACCCCTATATCGATAAGGTTTTTTGCCTGGAAAAAGAATTGAATGACTTGGTCGAGCAGTTGAAGGTTGAAAAGTATGACTATGTCATTGACCTTCATAACAATCTTCGTACCCGAATCCTAAAATGGAAGCTGAATGTAAAGTCGTTTAGTTTTCGCAAACTGAATATAGAAAAGTGGCTCTTGGTTAACTTTAAGATTAATAAACTCCCTGCTTTGCATATTGTAGATCGGTACCTGGAAACCGTCCAAGCGTTGCAAGTGAAGAATGATGCGTTGGGGTTAGATTATTTTATTCCCGAAAAAGACGAGGTTCCTTTGGACTGGATTCCGGAAACACACCGCAAGGGTTACGTAGCTTACGCTATTGGCGCCCAGCACGAAACAAAAAAGTTGCCGGTAAAAAGAATGATTGAGCTATGCGACAAAATCAATAAACCAGTTATTCTGCTTGGTGGCAAAGAAGATTTTCAAAACGGTGAAATTATTCGTGAGTTTTTTGAGCGTTCGGCAAAAGGAAGCGATTTCGAACAAGGATTACATGACTTAGGAAAAAAGACTGTAGTTTACAATGCATGCGGATTGTACAATCTCAATCAATCAGCCAGTTTAATCAAGCAAGCGAGGTACGTGTTTACACACGATACTGGGCTGATGCACATCGCGGCTGCGTTGAAAAAGGAAGTATTTAGCATATGGGGTAGCACGATTCCCTCTTTTGGCATGTATCCCTATCGCACTAAGTTTACCGTGTTAGAAAATACACGGTTGGGTTGCAGACCCTGTTCAAAAATAGGATTCGACAAATGCCCCAAAAGACATTTTAAGTGCATGAATGAAATGGGGTTTGATTTTTATTTGCCATAGGCTGGAAGGTCTGCCACAAATTGAATTTTTTCTATCTTTACGTAAGGATGCCAACCGTTCTGCTCATTCAAGGTTTTAGGTTTTTCTTTTTCTCAGCGGATCGGGTGGAGCCCATCCATGTGCATGTTAAGAGAGGTGATGGTGATGGGAAAATATGGTTAACGCCATCTGTAAAACCGGCCTATTTGGTTGGGTTTACTTCCCAAGAGGAAAAGAGAATCTTAGAAATAGCTACTGAAAATAGGGAATTGATAATTGCAAAATGGCATGAATACTTCGAATGAAACCAAATGGGACTTTGATCCGATTGATAAAATGATTTTTGAGGACTCGCTCAAAATTGTTTCAGTTTATTTTCACAAGGAATTAGATGTTATGTTGATTTTGCTCAACAATCGGAAAATATTGGAACGTAAAATCAGCATGTCTGATAGGCTAACCCGCGCAACGGAAAATCAGTTGCAAAATTATGAAGTAAGCCGAACAGGTATTCATTGGCCAGCGTTGGATGAAGATTTAAGTTTGCGCGGTTTTCTAAAAGTAGAAATGGTAAAAGCCATTCAGGCACCGGAGGTTCTATAAAGGGCATTCACAGTTGCAATCGGATTGTCCATCTAGTATCTTTCATCTGTGCTGAGATGGATTCCATATGCCATGGTGCGGATAGCTGCGTTTCTGGTAGCAGGTATCCTGGTAGCGATTTATTTTCCTGGTGTCTTTGGCTTGCAACAGGCCGTGACTCTGTCTACTATTTTAGTGCTTGGCTATTTTCTTGTCAACTTTTTTTTTTCGCGGGCGAAAAGCTGGCTTAGCATCGGGACTGGTTGGACTTCTGGCTATATCTTCTCTAGGATACGTGCTTGTGTTGATTCGAACAGGCGAGGGAGACCGGACTCTTTTGCAGTCAGCTAAAGAGCCAACAAAAGCCTATTTGGCCATTGTTCGAAGTTCTCCGGAGTCAAAGGCCAAAAGTTGGAAGTTTGAAGTGGAAGTAGCGGCCATAAAAAATTCGCGATGGCGACAAGCAAAGGGGAGGGTGCTTCTTTACGTTTCAAAAGGTATAGGCGAAGTGTCCTGGAAATATGGTGATCAGCTGCTCATAAAAGGAAGTCCTCAAGCACTTAGACCACCTGCGAATCCGGGTGAATTTGATTTTAAACGATATCTTAGTTTTAAGAATATTTATCACCAACAATTCGTTTTACCAGAGCAGGTTCGGTGGATAGCACCGGCAGATCGCAGAGGATTTATTTACTACTCGCACCAAGCTCGCGCGTGGGCCCAATCGAAACTGAATCAATACGTAGCTGGAGAGCAGCGACAAGCCATCGCAGCTGCACTTGTTTTGGGAGTAACCGATGGAATCGATACCGATTTGTTAAATGCGTATGCAGCAAGTGGAGCGATGCATGTACTAGCTGTTTCAGGATTGCATGTGGGCATCATTTATGGAATCCTCCTAGTGCTTCTAAGGCCTCTCAACCGGTTTGCCTGGAGCAGATGGGCGGTGGCATCGATAAGTCTGATCTGTCTTTGGGTATTTGCTTTTGTTACCGGCCTTTCACCTTCGGTTCTTCGGGCGGTTGTCATGTTCTCGTTTGTAGCAATTGCTCGCCCATTTGGCAAACAAACGAATATCTACAATACGTTAGCAGCTTCTGCTTTTGTGCTTTTGTTATACAATCCCTATTTGATTATGTCAGTTGGGTTTCAACTGTCTTACCTCGCTGTGTTGGGAATTGTTTATTTACAAAGACCTATTTATAACTTGTGGGAGGTAGAAAATCGATTGGGTGACTGGATTTGGCAAATTACATGCGTGTCCATTGCAGCTCAGATGGCGACATTTTCACTTGGGCTGTTGTACTTTCACCAATTTCCTGTTTACTTCTTGATTTCAAATTTGTTTGTTATTCCGCTTTCTACAGCTGTGTTGGTGCTGGGAATTTTAGTGCTCGCGTTCAGTTTCATTTCCCCCCTAGCCATTATGTTTGGCAAAATGCTCACCGGAATAATCTACTTACTGAATGAGACAGTTTTTCTTACGGAAAAATTACCCTTCAGTCTCATCAGTGACATTTACATTACCACGCTGCAGTGCTGGCTTCTGATGGCGTTTTTGTTATGCTTGATTTTTTTATTTGAATTTCGTTCGTCCCGATGGCTTTTTGCATCAGTTATTTTTGGCATCGTTTTTTGTTATGCCCAATGGAATCACTTTTTTAATAGCGTAAACAGGAGCCAGTTTATTGTTTATAGTGTGTCGGGTCATCATGCATTTGAATTTATAAAAAATGGGCAATCGTACTTTAAGTCAGATTCGGCTTTCTTGGAAGACAACGACCGTCAGCGTTTTCATATTCGTCCCAATCGGTTACTAAACGGGGTGGCTCGTGTAAGTGGAGTGGAATCACTTCCTGCGGCCAAATGGACAAAAAACATGTTGATGGTTGAGTGGCAGACGAAAACCATTGCGCACATTTCAGAAAAAGGCAACAACACGCCACTCAACTTTCAAGTGGATTATTTGATTGTGAGCAACAATTCTTTGGCATTCGATAAGGAATGGACGGGCTCAGAAAAAATTGGGAAATTGATTGTGGACGGAAGCAATTCACGAACTTACATCAACAAGATGCGTAACTTTGCAATGGAAAAAAAGATACCTTTTTATTCCGTTCTCGATGAAGGTGCTTTTACGTTAACCAATTAGACAATGAGTTTGGTAATTTATACTGTTCAGGATCGTATTGGGTATATCACGCTCAATCGCCCGGAAAAAAGAAATGCGTTGAGTGGCGATATGGTCACCGAATTGAAGGCCGCGTTTGCGAGAGCAGAAGAGGATGAAACAGTAAAGGTGATTGTATTAAAAGCCAATGGAGAGGCTTTTTGTGCGGGGGCAGACCTTGCCTACCTCCAGCAACTACAAAAATTTTCGCTTGAAGAAAACCTGCTGGATTCTAACCATCTAAAGGATTTGTTTCAACAGATCTACCAATTAAAGAAAGTGGTAATTGCAAACGTTCAAGGTCATGCTTTGGCGGGAGGGTGCGGGCTAGCAACGATCTGCGACTTTGTCTTTTCTACTCCAGAAGCAAAATTTGGTTACACCGAAGTTAAGATTGGATTTATACCAGCTTTAGTGAGTGTGTTCTTGATTCGTAGGATTGGTGAGCAAAAAGCAAAACAACTTTTATTAAGCGGTGACCTCATAAAGGGAGAGGAAGCGGTTCGAATGGGGTTGGTCAACTACCTTTTTGCAAAAGAAGAATTAGAGCAACGAGTCAATTCGTTTGCACAATTTCTCATCAAAAACAATTCGGGTCAGTCCATGGCGCTTACCAAGCAGATGATAGGAGAGGTGCAATCAATGCCTCTCTCAGAAGCCCTTGCACATGCAGTCGAGCTGAATGCTCTGGCGCGTGGCTCTGCCGACTGCAAAAAGGGAATTGCCGCTTTTTTAAACAAGGAAGAAATTGTTTGGTAAGCGATTATTTTTCCATAACGCTATATCGAGGCCGTGCAACAGCATAAGCCACTAAAACGTCATCGCATAGGCGACAAAGCGTCAGGACAATTTCGATTTGGCATGCCCCTCAATAGTGACTGGTTTCCAGTGATGGACGAGTTTTTCAAAGCAAACGGAGGCTATATGAATTCCCCTCAATACAAGGGTATTTTAAAAAAGCACTTAGGCGAAATTGGTGTTAAACTTTTGCAATCGGCAACCAAATAGACTTTACATCTAAGTATTTACGTTCGGTATGGCTTACTGTTCGCGAATCGTATTTACTTTTACAGGGTGTCGCCTGATTCAATACTCACAAAATATTGGGGCTATGAATCGTTTCGCCCCCCTCAAGCCGAGATTATTCAATCTGTGTTGGCGGGTAATGACGTGGTAGCCATTTTGCCAACGGGTGGAGGCAAATCAGTTTGTTTTCAAGTGCCTGCGCTGGCCATGGAAGGCCTTTGCGTTGTGATTACCCCGTTGATCGCTCTCATGCAAGATCAGGTGGAGCAACTCAAACAGAAAGGTATTGCAGCTATCGCTATCCACTCAGGATTGAGCCATCAAGCTATTGACATTCTTCTGGATAACTGTATTTATGGACAACAGAAATTTCTCTATCTGTCCCCTGAACGCTTGCAAACCGAGTTATTTCAGGCGCGTTTCAAAAAAATGAATGTGAATCTTATTGCTGTGGACGAAGCGCATTGCATTTCGCAATGGGGATATGATTTCAGGCCACCGTACTTACAAATTGCACAGCTGAGAGAAGTGAAGCCGAATGTCCCGATTATTGGATTGACAGCATCCGCCACACGCGTGGTGAAAGAGGATATCATTGCGAAGCTGCAATTGAAAAGCCCGGCCGTTTTTCAAATTAGTTTTGCCCGCGAAAATATTTCGTTGGTTGTAAGGAAGACCGAAACAAAAGAGAAAAAACTTTTAGAGATTCTTAGAAAGGTTTCTGGGTCGGCCATTGTATATGTGCGCTCTCGAAAAGCCACCCAGGAAATTGCTCGCCTGCTTCAACGCAATAAAATTAGCGCAGCTTTTTATCATGCCGGTTTAAGCCATCAAGACCGCACGAATCGCCAACAAGATTGGCTTGCCGATCGATGCCGAGTGATGGTGGCAACCAATGCATTTGGGATGGGTATCGATAAGTCCAACGTGCGCTTGGTCATTCATCTTGATATTCCTGAGGACATTGAATCCTACTACCAGGAGGCAGGTAGAGGGGGGCGTGATGGAAAGAAAGCGTATGCAACGCTGATCTTCCACGAGGCCGATGTACAGTCGCTGCGCCACAAAGTGGAACAATCACAGCCTCAAGTCGAATACTTGCAGAAAGTATATCAGGCGCTGGCAAACCATTTTCAACTCGCAATGGGGAGCAGTCAGGGAGAAAGTTATGATTTCGACTTGGATCAATTCTGTAAAAAATTTTCCTTGAAGTCTGCGGCAGTTTATCCAGCCCTAAAAAAGCTAGAAGAAGCCGGCCTAATAACTTTTAACGAAAGCTTCTATCGACCCTCTCGTGTTCATTTTTCAATTGACAAAAAGAAGATATATGAATTTCAGGTAGCCCATGCTCGGTTTGATTCCATTTTAAAAGCATTGTTGCGACTTTATGGCGGAGAACTATATGCGGATTTTATGACGATTTCTGAAGCGCAGTTGTCAAGCGCATTAAAATTATCAGTACCACAAGTAAAAGGGGAACTCCAACAACTTCACGAGTTACAACTACTAGCCTACGAACCTTCTATAGACAATGCACGGATTACATTTGTCTTGCCGCGCCAGGATGCGGAGCGATTGCCCATTGATCGAATGGTACTGGAAACAAGGCGAAACTTGCATTTGCGCAAAATGGAGTCAATAATCCAATACGCTGAACAGAGTCAACGATGCCGCATGCAACTGATTCAAGAGTATTTTGATGAGATTACCTATAGCACCTGCGGTATCTGTGACGTGTGTATTGAAAAAAGCAAGCAATTGAATTCGACTACCACAAAAGATTATGAAACCCAAATTATCTATCTACTCACTAATCATGCGATGTCGCCAGAGGAATTAGAACAGCAAGTAGCTCCGAAAGAGAAAGACCTTTTTGTTGAAGTCCTCCGTGAAGCGGTGGATGCGGGACAGGTTTACTATGACGAGAACTGGTTGTTGCATTTGAAAGATTCGAAGAAGTAGTATTTTGCATGAATTGATGAAAGCGCCAAAGTATTCCGTTGTCATACCAGTATACAATCGCCCGGACGAGATGGAGGAGTTGTTGAATAGCTTGGTTCAACAAACTTTTTCTGATTTTGAGGTAATTGTAGTTGAAGATGGGTCTTCGATACAGAGCCAAACGGTAGTTGAAAAATATAGAGCCAATCTAACTATTGAATATCTCGTCAAAGAAAATACAGGTCCTGGGCCATCAAGAAATGTTGGTTTTCAAAAAGCCCGAGGCGATTATTTTGTAGTTTTTGATAGTGACTGCATTTTACCCCGAACCTATTTTGAGGCGGTTGAGATTTTTCTAAGGCAGACAAAAGTGGATGCTTGGGGAGGTCCAGATCGGGGCCACGAAAACTTCACCATTCTACAGCGGGCGATGGGCCATACAATGTCTTCGTTTTTTACAACGGGCGGCATCCGTGGTGGTGCAAAAATGGTTGGCAATTATCAGCCTCGCAGTTTTAACATGGGCATTAGTCGGTCAGCTTTTGAATTGACCGGTGGGTTTACGTTCGATCGTTTTGCTGAAGATATTGAACTTAGTATTCGAATGCGCCAATTGGGATTGTCTATCGTATTCATTCCAGACGCCTACGTTTTTCATAAACGTAGAGCAACGCTCTTTCAGTTTTACCAACAGGTTTTTAATTTCGGGAAAGGACGAGCAAGGATAGGTGCTTTACATGCAGGGGAGGTTAAATGGGTGCATTGGTTTCCCACTTTTTTCCTGTTGGGTCTTTTTTCTTTGGGCCTTTTGTTTTTGTTCAATTCACCAGCTGCGCTAGTGGTTGGAGTTGGCTATTTAGCCTATGTATGTCTGGTCATGTTGGACGGGCTGAAGAGGACAAAAAGTAGTACGGTGGCATTGTTGTCTGTTCCTGCTCTATTCGTACAATTGATCGGGTACGGTACCGGTTTTTTTGCTGAAAAGCTGAAATTATTACAAGCCAAAAAATAGGTTAACTAACAATAGATCACTCATTTTATTTGATTTTTCCCATTTTTTGAGCGATACTGTTCTAACCCAAAGATAAACTTATATGACGCGACTGCGCATATCTGCCTTCTTTTTTTGCACAACTAGTCTATGCTCAATGGCAAACTCTGTTAGTGCCCAATCAGCTTCAACCTTGCCTAATGGGTATTATATTGTTGTGGCCTTCTATTTATCAGGCCAGGAAAAATTTGCACAAAAATATTCCGCTGAGTTAAATAAAGCAGGTCGGCATTCTAGCCATGGATTTGATGCCAAGCGAAATTATTATTAGGTATATCTGGATTTCTACACCGATTTTTCTACCTCTAAAGAAAAAATGTTGAACACACGAAAAGAAGATGGCTTTAGAAAAGCCTGGGTTCGGATCATGAAAGACGGAACAAAACACCCAGTAGAGGTAAAAAATTAAGCACCAAGACCATCAGCGGCTAAAATCGAAGAGGAGGTTGCAAGGCCAGCGGAAGTGGTCGAGCAGAAAGTGAAGGAAGCGGCAGCTCCAACAGAGTTGGTAATAAATGAGCAAACGCCAGCAACCGTTGCCACGGAAGTAGTAGAAAATCCTAAAGCAGACCCAGTTTATATACCACAAACCTTAAAGAACACGCAGGCTTTCTTCAGCCTTTATAATGCTGCCAATGGACTAGTCCTTGATGGTGAGGTAGAAGTAATTGATACTGAGAGAGCCACGCTACTTTCTAAAATGAAGGCTAATTCTTCCCTCACTGTGCCCGATCCTATAAGTAAATCTGGGAAACTCTCACTGATCGGCAGTGCATTCGGGTTTCAAAAAATTCAACACGAGATGAATTACCACAATACCGAAGCAGACACATTGCAAGAAGCTATCGATTTGATCGGTAATCTCTATATGGTCAAGTTCGATCTTTCGCGCATAGTGAAGGGCAATATAGCCACTTTGTACAATTGTATTTCAGTATGATGCAGTTGTGATGTTGCCGGAGTTCAAGTATGAGTTAAATAAATGGTTGCAAATGATGAAGGATAACCCCAGCTATCGAATCATGCTCCATGGGCATACCAATGGCAAAAGGCGAGATCCATTTACTATGCTACCCGGAATTAGACTTCTTCGAAAGACAACACGTTGTCATCACAGCCGAGCCAGCTTGTACAAGATCTACTACGCCAAACAAAATTGATGTTGAAGCTAACGCCCGATGAGTTTAGAAGCAGAGAGAAAGAGATGTATGCACCTTTCTCAAAAAAGTCAATTCTTTCCATGCAACTAAGCGAGTTGGGTTTGCAAAGTGGCGCGATATCCAGAGTCAGTCAGTACGTGAGTAAAATAATTATCGCAATCGACAATATGAAAATTATACACACCCATCGTACACCCGTAACGTTGCGCACCTACAGCAAAGTGTTCATTGGTCTCAATCGTTAGTTGAAACTATGCGCTTTCAGCGCAAGACTTTCAGTTGCTACACAAATGGCTAACTTTACTTTGTGAGTAAAGAACAACGAATTGGCAGCCAT
>VYLL01000139.1_pt1 | contig 26834 bp, 18 predicted proteins | sample 5114301 | NCBI WGS metagenome assembly VYLL01 (sample SAMN12291809, study PRJNA351875) | freshwater metagenome | isolation source: freshwater lake | place: USA: Michigan, MSU2 Lake | collected 2011-08-16 | reverse complement strand
CTCAGCTACAACGAGCTCACGACGCTCCCCGAGGCGGTGGGCAACCTCACTGCCCTCACGACGCTCGACCTCAGCAACAACAAGTTCACGACGCTCCCCGAGGCGGTGGGCAACTTCACGGCCCTCACGACGCTCGACCTCAGCAACAACAAGTTCACGACGCTCCCCGAGGCGGTGGGCAACCTCACTGCCCTCACGACGCTCGACATCAGCAACAACAAGTTCACGACGCTCCCCGAGGCGGTGGGCAAGCTCACAGCCCTCACGGAACTCCACCTCAGCGACAACCCACTCCCCGCCGACCTCATCAAGCTGGCCGACACGAACGTCGAGGACGCTCTTGCCTACATCCGCGAGTTGAAGAAAGATGGGGGCGGCACGCCGATCCGCGAGGCCAAACTCGTCATCGTCGGAGAAGGGGGCGTGGGCAAGACTTGCCTCCTCCGTGCCCTAAAGGGCGAGCCTTTCAAGAAGCAGAAGAGCACCGCGGGCGTTGAGGTGAACGTGGAAGCCCTTGCGATCGAACACAAGGCCAAGGGCAAGAAGACTGCCGAATACGCGCTCAACGCCTGGGACTTTGCCGGTCAGGACATCTATCGCGTCACGCACCAGTTCTTCTTCACCCACCGCGCCATCTACCTCGTACTGTGGAATGTGCGGGCCGGGCCGACCCAAGGAGCCGTCGAGTTCTGGCTCAACACAATCAAGCAGCGCGTGGGCGAGCACGCCCGCGTCTTCGTCGTGGCCACGCACGTTAAAACCGAGAAGACCATCGAGGACATCCGCAAGGAGAACCTCAAGGCCAAGTATGGCAATATGATCGCTGGTTTTGCTGAGGTAGACAGCAAGACGGGCTTTGGCGTGCAGGAATTACGTAAGGCCATCGCGAGGACCACCGCCGAATTGGACGGCATCGACGACCCCGTGCCCGCCAAGTATCTCGTAGCGCGGGACGAGCTCAAGGAGAAGATCAAGAGAGAATGGAGCACCTTCACCGACTTCGCACAAGCCTCTGGACTTGACGCCGGCGGGGCTAGACGACTCGCCTTCCTGCTTTCGACGTGGGGACGGATCGTGTACTTCGGGGACGATGGGGCCGACGGTGGGGGCGGGGAAGTAACGCACGAGGGGACGCTCGCGGATTATGTCGTCCTCAAGCCCGAATGGCTGACCAAGGCCATCGCGCTCATCTTGGAAGACAAGCAGACGAAGAGCGAGAATGCCGTACTCAAGCATGCACGTCTGCCAGAGATCTGGGAGAAACACGGCAAGAAGGACCGTCCGACCTACGCCCGAGCAAATCACCCTTTCCTCATGGCACTCATGGAGAAGTTCGGCATCTCCTTCCGCCTTGGCGTCAACCCGCCGAAGGCAAGGACAAGTCTTGTTCCCCAACTCATTCGCAATGACCGCCCGCCGAAGGGCAAGGAGATGCCGTGGGTGCCGGGCGACGCGGCGGCAGGTACACCCGAGGCGAGCCTGAGTTGTGTGCTCTCGGAGAACCCGCCGCCGGGACTGGTGCCGCTGATGATCGCCCGCACGCACCACCTCTCATGCAAGGACACGCACTGGGAGACGGGAGCATTCCTGCGGCACGAGCGATTCGGCGAGGCCCACATGCAGTTGGTGGATCGGGAGTTGCGATTCATCGCTCGCGGCATCTTCCCCCCGCACTTGCTGGGCGAACTCTCCGCGACCGCCGACCGATTGCTGAAAGAGTGGGAGGGCGTCAACTGGGAGTTGGCCGTGCCCTGCCCCATCTGCCCGACCGTCCTTCCGCCCGGCAAGCCGCACGGGAACTTCCCGCTGGAAGCAATCGCCGCCTTCAAGAAGGAAAACCCGGACTCGGAGAGTCTTCCGTGCTACGCATGCCGCAAGAGCGTGACGATCGAGCGCCTGCTCAGCGGTTGGCCGGGGGGCGTTGGCCCGCTCGCGATCATCGAGCGCAAGATTGACGGCATCGCCAGCGGCGTCGCCAAGGTGCAAGATGGCATCGATCAACTGCTCCTGCGCGATCCGCAGAACGCGGCCGAGGCCGCCGAGCAGTTCAGCCGGCTCTACGCCTTCCTCACCGATCAGCGTCGGCACGCGCCCTGCACCTTCTCGGCGATTTGCGGAGAGCCCGAAGGGTGGTTCGCGAAGAAGGCCAAGGGCCTCTTCCGCGTCACGCTGTGGTGTGAGAATCCCAACGGGCCGCACCCGGTGGTGCCCATCGGAAGTTCGACCGAAGCTAAGCAAGTGTCGGGTGAGTACCTGGTCCCGTTCGATCGGGAATGGGTCAAACGCTGGGCCCCGGCGATGAAGTGGGGATTGCTCGCCCTCAAGGCCGCCGTGCCCATCGGGGGCGCGGTGCTCAAGGCAGGCGTGGACGAGGCGCTCTTCAAAGGCATCGAGAAGCAACTCAATGTCGGCGAAAAGGCCATCGCGGCCCTCCCCTCGGGCGGACTTACCACTGTCAAGCGGCCCACCGTCGAAGATGGGCTCATGCGGAGTCCCGACGGCGCAGAGCTGCGCGAGTTCCACGCGGCGATGGCGGAGCGCTTCAAGGACGGGCGATGGGGTGATCTGGTGTACGCGGAACTTCCCGACAAGTCGTGGCGCTGGATGTGCACGAAGTGCCGGGCGCTCTTGAGCCCGGGAATCCAGAAATCGCTTGGGTAGATGCACCAGGTACGCGGGTGGTGTGCCTTGGCCGCGTCTCGGGGACGCCTGCCGCACGATGCATGCCCACGGCGTTGCTGGCTAGCTCACCTTCGTTCGATGACCATCCGGTTTCGCAGGAGCATCACGATGGTGATCGCCGTCGCCGCGATCGCCACCAGCACCAAGCTCATCGCTGTCGCGCTGCCGTAGTCCATCGCCTGGACGTCGTTGTAAATCGAGATTGACGCCGTGCGCGTCTCGCCGCGGATGCTCCCGCCGATCATCAGCACGATCCCGAACTCGCCCAGCGTGTGCGCGAACGTGAGGATCATCCCCACCACGATCCCCGGCACCGACAGCGGCAGCACCACCCGCGCAAACGCCCGAGTTTTCCCCGCGCCCAGCGAGCGTGCCGAATCCGTCAACTCATTCGGAATCGCCCGCATCGCGGCCGCGATCGGCTGCACCGCGAACGGCATGCTGTAGATCACCGACCCCACCACCAGGCCCCAAAACGAAAACGGCACGCTCTGCCCAAACACGCTCATCAGCAGCCTGCCCACCGGGCTCTGCGTCGGGCTGAACGCCCACAACAGATAAAACCCCACGACCGTCGGCGGCAGCACCAGCGGCATCGCGATCACCGTCTCCACGACCGCACGTCGAGCCCGCGCTCCGCGCGTCCGCTCACGACGCCCCAGCGCCAGCCACGCCGCGATCGCCAGCGCCAGCGGCAGCACGATCGCGCACGTTGTGAGCGCCAGCCGCAAGCTCAGAAACAGCGCCGTCCAATCCATCCCGCGAGCTTAGCGGACGGGGGTCGATTGCAGATCGTGCGCCGCAAGGATCGCCCACCCCGCCGGCGAACCCAGAAACTCGCTGAACGCCCGCGCATCGGCCGCGTTCTTCGCGAACCGCGGCACAATCAACGCCATCGGCAGCGCCTCGTGCAGCTCGCTCGGGATCCGCACCAACACCGCCCCATGACGAGTCGCGACGTCGCGTGCCAGGCTCGTCGGCAGAATTGCTGCGGGCACGCCGCCTTGGACAAAGAACGGAATCACGCGATCGGCATTGTCCGCGGTCACGATCTTCGTTTCAACATTCGACCATACACCAAGCTTGATCAGCGCCTGCTTCCCCGCGGCACCCGTCGGCGCAAGCCGCGGATCGGCCATCGCGATCTTCGCGACCGCATCGGTCGCAAGCATCTTGAGCGCGGCGACGCCGTCAACGTCAGAGCTGATGGTCAACGACTTGTCAAGCACGAGCGAAATGGTGTTCGCGCCAAACACCCGAAACGAATCGCTCGCGGCGTGCCCCGCATCCACCAGCTTGCGCGGGAACGCCGCGTCCGCTGAGAGAAACAAATCGAACGGCGCACCGGCCGCGATCTGCTGGGAGAACACGCCGCTGGCGCCGATCGTCGTTTCGATCGTGACGTCCGGGCGTTCCTTCGCGAACGCCCGCACAAGCTCCTCCATCGCCGGCTTCAAGCTCGCGGCCGTCGCGACCGAAAGCACACGCTTCGGCGCCGGCGCTGAAGTCTGCCCCGTGCACGCCGCGATCAAGCTCAATGCGCCGACCACAAGCACTGCGATCGCAGGCGATGCGATACGGAAGCGAGCGAGCTTGACTGGTGCGTTCAATCTCATGCAAGCAGCGTATCGATTGCTCTCACGCAAAACGAAAACAGCGACAACCTTGCGGTCGTCGCTGCGATCAACGCGAACGTTGGTGATTCAGAATCAGGCCGCGAGCGGGCGGAGCTCGACGGTCGCGAGCACATCGGCCTGCGGCAGGCGGAGTGCGGCGGTCGGCGCGGATTTCGGCATGCTGACGCCGAGGGTCGTCAGCTCGCACGAAGGCGTCGAGCAGGCGAACATGCCGGATATCGGGCCGGTCGCGAGCATGGTGCCAGCGGCGACAGCAAGACCCGGGGCGGCAAAGGCCAGACCGGCAAACGATGAAAGCGCGATAGTTGCGGGCATCTCTCTCTCCATCCATTGTTCAGCCTCGGTTTCCCGAAGCGGGTCTTTCGACTTGGAGAGTCTAACCCGAGAACGGCACGTCCGCAAGCCCAACGACCGAAAAATCCCGCGGTGGAGAACTTGAAGTGCCGGTCTTCTCGGAGTGTTGACAAAGCACGAACAAAATGTCACGCGCGGGACATTTGTCCGAGCGGTAAGTCTTCTAGAAGACTTGGGTTAGGCGATTCGCACCAGCGTGCGACGCGTGCCCGCGTCGACCAGGTTGCGGGCCTCGTGAAGCCAGCGGCGGGCGTCGGTGCGGTAGCCCGCGGTGGGCTTGAGTTCCGGGTGACCCCGGTCAGATGCCTGCACGTTCCAGTACGAATTGAACCGCTTCATCATCAGTTCGCGACAGTACTTCGCGGTCATGCTCGCCAGTGCCACCGGCAAATGGGCCGCCTCGGCTTCGGGCTGGAACAGTACCGACAGCTCGCGCGGCTCGTGCGGGCAGTCGAGCGCGATGTGGTACCGGCTCTGGGCGGGGCATTCTTCGAGGACGCGGACTTGGATCTCCGGCGTGCCGGGGGGCTGGATTGGCAGAAGTTCCGCGAGCATTTCGGCGTAGGCGGTGCGGCCGCCTTGGCGGTCGCAGACCAATCGTGGCGGGTGGTCGGTGCTGCCGGCGCGGGGCGACCAGGTGTTCCACGATGTGAGCAGGTGTTCGCGGATCCCCTCGGCGGTGGCGGCGGCTTTGGTGCCGCGGGCGGTGACGATGGCGTTGAAGCGCGGCTCGCAGAGCGTTACGCAGCGGAGGGCGAGGAACTCGACGCCCGCAGCGGCGGCGGCGCTGTTGAGCATGCTGGCATCAATCCGCATGCTCGCGGCTTCGTTCGCGGTGGGGATCGCGTTCACCGGCGTGTACCACGGGCAGTCGTCCACCTCGGCCCCGAGGGTCGCCAGCAGGGTGTGATCGCAGGTGGGGTGAAGGTTCATTGTGCCCAGCGCGGCGAGGACGGCGCGTTCGAGATGGACGAGCGGGTCCTTGGGGCCGTCGTTGGCGAGTTTGAGTTTTTTGCTGTCGTTGATGGCGATGCGGCCGCGGGACGATTTGCCGGGGGATTTGGCGACGGCGCGGGAGAGACGCTTCCAGAGATCGGGTGCGGGTTCGCCGGGAGACCAATCGTGAACGCGCACGGCGCACATGGCGACGCAGAGCGGCCCGAGGAGCGGGCCGTAGCCGGCTTCGTCAATCCCGATGAGCACGACGGACATGGGCGAGCGTAGGACAAAGTTCCAAATGACCAAATTGCCCAATGGGCAAGTTCGGAACTGGAGGTGGGGGGTTGGGGCGGTGCGGATTCGTCAGCGTGGGAGGTTGGTGTGTGCGCGATGGCGCTGGCGCGTGGTTGGTTTGGGGGTTGCTATCTTTGTGGAGAGGGTGGTTGTTGCCGCGGGGATTTGGGCGGGGGTTTGGCGGGATGGGTGAGTTGTGGAGGATGAGTGATGGCCAAGCGTGCGGTTGTGAAGTCGAAGGTTGGCGCGGATGGCTCGCGTGCGGCGGCGGATGCGGCGCGGGCGGGCAAGGGTGGCAAGGCGGTGGGGGAGAAGAACGAATCGGGGCAGGGGGCGGCGAGTCCGACGCGCTCGCCCGGCGGGATCGCCAAAGAGATCGGCAAGCGCAGCGGGTTTGAGCTGCCGGAGCAAGAGGCGTATCTCAACATTCTGCGCACCGCCTCGGTCTTGGGTGAGGACGTGCTGGCGCTGCTGAAGCAACACGGCTTGTCCGAGGCGACGTATAACGCGCTGCGGATTCTGCGCGGCTCTGACGAGGTCGGCAAAGCGTGCAACTGCTCGCAGATCGCGGCGGACATGGTGGCGCGCGTGCCGGACATCACGCGGATTGTGGATCGACTCGAGCAGGCGGGCCTGGCGACGCGGGCCCGCGTGAGCGACGACCGGCGCGTTGTGCTGGTGCGAATCACGCGCGCGGGGGGCGAGCTGCTGGCGAAGATCGATGAGCCGCTGTTGAAGGTGCATGCGGCGCAGCTCGGGCATTTGAGCCGTGCGGAGTTGGAGCGGTTGAGTGAGTTGCTGGTGAAGGCGAGGGGAGGAGGGGAGGGATCAGGGGAGCGAGGGAACTAGGGATCGAGGGGGGACGGGAAATGGCAAATCTGCAAGTTTGCAAATGGCAAATCAGAGGGGGATCCGCGGTGGGGGCGTTATGCCCGCATGAGCAGGTACCAATAGGCGACTGGGCCGGCGATGAGGAGCGAGTCGAGCATGTCGATCGCGCCGCCGAAGCCGGGGAGGATTTTGCCGGCGTCTTTGACGCCGGCGTCGCGTTTGAGGACGCTGGCGGAGAGGTCACCGGCCTGACCGACGAGGCCGAGGATCAGGCCGAGGATGGCGCCGTCGGCGAGGGTGAGCGCGGCGGGGGCGAAGGCGCTGTCGAACGAGCGATTGAGGGCGACGAAGCCGAGGCCGGCGAGTGCGGAGGTGATGAGCCCGCCGATGAGCCCTTCCCAGGTTTTGCCGGGTGAGATCCACGGGATGAGCTTGTGGCGGCCGATCGCGGTGCCGGTGAAGTACGCGCCGCTGTCGCAGGCCTTGACGATGAAGACGACCGCGACCATCGCCCAGACGCTGTGTTCGCGGCGCACGGCCATGAGGAACGAGAGCGCGAGCCCGAGATACAGGAACGCGAAGCCGGTCGCGGCGACGGCGGTCGCGGCGCCCTTGATTTCCTGATGGCGGATGTAGGCCAGCATGGCCAAGAGGACGGCGAGGATGCCGGCGGTGCCGAGGATCGCGGCGGCGTCGGGCTGCACGATGGCCGGGGCCTGCGGACCGATCGTGAGCGAACCGGCGAGAACGCCGAGGGCCGCGGCGATGCTGAGGCTCTTGGGCGAGGCCTCGATGTGCATGGCGCGGAAGAGGCGAGCGAGCTCGAAGCCGCCGCGGGCGGCGGCGGCGAAGCCGAGGACGAGCAGGAGGAGGCCGGGCTGCGCGGTGCCGCGCCCGGTGGCGAGATAGATGAGTGAGGGGGGAAGCTGGACGGTCGTGAGGAGTTGGTCCAGCCACATGATCGCCAGCAGAAGCAGGATCAAGATGGGGCCAAAGATGAGCCGACGCGCCATAGGGCAGGATAGACCGTGTGGGTGTGAGGACTCGTGATGCGCCGCATGAACAACACTTCAGGCGGATGGTGCGTTGAGGCCGCCGAAGCGGCGCGAGCGGCGAGCGTATTCGCGGATGGAATCCAGGAACTGCTCGCGACCAAAGTCTGGCCAGAGCGTGGGGGTGACGTAAAGCTCGGCGTAGGAAATCTGCCAGAGCAGGTAGTTGCTCAGGCGCATCTCGCCGGCGGTGCGGATGAGCAGATCGGGCTCGGGCAGGTCGGGGGCGTAGAGATTGGCGCTGAGCGTGTCCTCGGTGATGTCGTCGGGCTTGAGCGCGCCCGCGGCGACTTGGCGCGCGATGTTGCGGGCGGCGTCGGTGATCTCGGCGCGGCTGCCGTAGTTGACTGCCAGGCAGAGCGTGGCGGAGGTGTGATGGGCGGTGGCGGCCTCGAGGGCGGCGACGCCTTGCTGGATGATGGGCGGGAGGTCTGAGCCGCGACCGATCTGGCGGAAGCGAACGTTATTGTCCATGAGGGCGGGGCGCTCCAGCGACATGTACTCAAGGTACAGGTGCATGAGGGCTTCGACCTCGGCCTGCGGGCGCTTCCAGTTGTCCATCGAGAACGAGTACAGCGTGACGCACTCGATGCCGAGGTCGCCGACGGTTTCCATCAGCGAGCGGACGGACTTGGCGCCGGCGCGGTGGCCCACCATCCGCGGCTGTTGGCGCTGGTTCGCCCAGCGACCGTTGCCGTCCATGATCAACGCAACGTGGCGCGGCAGGCGCGAGGGGCACACGTCCGGCAGGACCTCGTGCGGGCGGGCCTTGGGCGAGCGCGCGTGGATTGCCTCAAGCGCGGCGATGCCTGCGGGGGAGAGCGTCGGTGTGGACGAATGGATGCTCACGCGGGTGTTGCTCGCTCAGCGATGGCGAGCGCGAGGGGGTGTGGGGCGGAGAAGGGCGCGGCGCTCAGGCCATCTGGATGGTTTGTGCGTTATCCGGACCGACCGAGACGTATCGCACGGGCGCGCCGAGATGGCGCTGAATGAGCTCGATGTACGTGCGGGCCTCGGCGGGGAGTTCGGCGAAACTGCGCGCGCTGGTGACATCGCCGGTGAAACCGCGGAGCGTGGTGTAGATCGGGGTGGCGCGGGCGAGCCAGGCGGCGTCAGGGTTGAAGCGGGCGGGCTTGGCGTCCATGGTGTAGCCGGTGCAGACGCAGAGTTCGTCGAGACCTTCCAGGACGTCCAGGAGCATGACGGCGATCTCGGTCACACCGTTGAGCCGGGCGGAGTAGCGGACGACTTCGAGGTCGAGCCATCCGACGCGGCGCGGGCGGCCGGTGGTGGTGCCGTATTCGCGGCCGCGCTCGCGGATCCGGTGGGCCAGGGCGCGGTCGGTGTCGGAGCGGACGAGCTCGGTGGGCATGGGGCCGGAGCCGACGCGCGTGGAGTAGGCCTTCATGATGCCCAGGACCTTGCCGATGGAGCTCATGGGCACGCCGGTGCCGGTGGGGGCGCCCAGGGCGGTGGTCGTCGAAGAGGTGACGAACGGGTACGTGCCGTGATCGACGTCCAGAAGCGTGGCGTTGGCACCTTCGAAGAGGACCTTGCCGCCGGCATCGATGATGTCCATGAGGCGGGAGGACGAGTCGGCGATGATCGGGGCGAGCTGCGTGCCCCAAGCCTCGCATTGGCGGGCGACGTCGTCGATCGAGTAGACGGGCGTGGCGGCGGGGCGATGTGCCGCGGGCAGGGCGTTGGCCAGCGCGCCGAGCGTGGCGTTCTTGAGCGGGACGATCGAGGCGAGTTTGGTGCGGAGCTCGGCGGGGCGGACGAGGTCGATGACGCGGATGGCGGTGGAGCGCTGGTGCTTGTCGGCGTAGCAGGGGCCGATGCCGCGTTTGGTGGTGCCGATGGGCTCGGAGCTTGAGGTTTCGGCAGCGGCGCGGAGCCAGCGTTCGCGGAGGTCGTCCTCGTCCTTGTGCCAGGGCATGACGACGTGGGCACGCTCGGAGAGGACGAGGGCCGAGGTGTCGACGTTCCGCGCGGCGAGCTTGGCGATCTCTTCCAGGAGCCACTGCGGATCGACGACGACGCCGTTGCCGATGATGGCGGGCTTGCCTTTGTGGAGGATGCCCGAGGGGATGAGATGGAGGGCGAAGCGCTCGCCGTTGACGACGACGGAGTGGCCGGCGTTGGCGCCGCCGTTGAAGCGGGCGATGGCGTCGTGGAGCGGCGCGAGGTAGTTGACGATTTTGCCTTTACCTTCGTCGCCCCATTGGAGGCCGACGACGACGGTGCCGCGCTCGGAGGTGGGGTGGGTCATTGGGAGGGAAGGGGATCGGGGGATCAAGGGATCAAGGGACGCGGCAGCGAAGCGGTGGACCGATAAAGCATAGACGGAGCTTGATGGTCCGCAAATGCGTGGAGATGCGGGCGCGGCGCGGGCTGTGCCGGTGCGAGGATCGCGTCGCGGCGTGTGAGAGATCGCGTGGGTCAAGGCGCGGGCGTCGGCTGGCGATATCTGGGAGGCGGCGTTCACGCTCTTGGGCGTGGTTCGGAGGAGTTGCCGCACGCAGGGATGCCTATGTCAACCGAGAATGTTCGCATTCTGTGCCCGAATCTGACGTGCCGGCGCGTGCTGGCGGTGCCGACGGCGGCGCGGGGGAAAATCGTGCGCTGCAAGAACTGCGGCACGAACATCAAGATCCCGATGGCCAAGTCGGATGTGATCATCGACCCGGATAAGAAGAAGGCTGGGTAAGCCGCCCGACTTCAGCCGTCAGCCATCAGCCTTCAGCAGGAAGAAGCCCGATGCGACGTTTCTCTGGGCGATGAAGGTGATGTGCTCCGCCGACGTTGCTGAATCTCGCGGGCGAGTTCCCGTACACTGCGCGGCATGTTTGAGGCGTGCATCATGCTGCTGTGCGGCGCGACGATCATGTCGTTTGCGCTCACGTTGTGTGTGCGCTGGATCGGCCGTCGGCTGGAGACGCACGACGGCGCGGGGGTTGTCGGACAGGTGAAGGCGGCGCCGCGGCGAGTGCCGAATATTGGCGGGGTCGCGATCTTCTGGACCATCGCGCTGCCGATCGCCGGAATCATGGCGCTGGTGCACTCAGCGCTGTGGGTTGACGTCATTCAGTACAACAGCGATCTGGCGACGCACGGCCAAGGGCTGAAGGCCCACACCCCGGTCGCGGCGTGGTTTCTCGCCGGGCTCTTGGTCATGCATGTGATGGGTCTGCTTGATGACCGGCGGCCCATGCGGGCGTCGATCAAGCTGGCGATCATGCTGCTCGTCGCGTTCGTGGTGTGCTGGCAAACGGACTCGCGATTGCTGACGCTGCTGGACCCGTACGCCGGCGGCCCGTGGCTGAGCCTGATCGTCACGGTACTCTGGGTGTGCATCGTCACCAACGCGATGAACTTTCTGGACAACATGGATGGGCTGAGCGCCGGCGTCGCGGCGATCGCGGGCGCGTGTTTCATGGCGGCGACGATGACGCACGCGCAGCCGCAGTGGTTTATCGCGGGGTGCTTGGCGCTGGTGGTGGGGGCGTGCGTGGGGTTTTTGGGGCTGAACTATCCGCTGCCGCGGGCGACGATTTTCATGGGTGATGGCGGGTCGCTGGTGCTGGGCTTTGCGCTGGCGATTCTGACGGTGCGGTCGACGTATGTTGATCCGACGCTGGCGGGCGGGTGGTACGGCGTGCTGATGCCGCTGATGGTGCTGGCGGTGCCGCTGTATGACTTCGCGTCGGTGGTGGTGTTACGGCTGAGCCAGGGCAAGTCGCCGTTTGTGGGCGATTTGCAGCATTTGTCGCACCGGCTGGTGCAGCGCGGGCTGAGCCGGCGCGCGGCGGTCGTGGTCATTCATGGGCTCACGAGCATCACGGCGCTGGGCGCGATCATGCTGGGGACGCTGAAGCCGTGGCAGGCGTTGATCCTGGGCAGCCAGACGATGCTGGTGCTGCTGATCGTGGCGATCTATGAGCGCAAGGCGACGGCGCGAGCGATGCCCGCGAGCGCCAGTGAGGCCAAGCCATGAGTGAATCGGCGGTGCATGCACGCGCGGGCGGCGCTCCGGTGGCGGCGTATGGCGCGATCGCGCTGGCGCTGGGCGTGCTGCTGTTGCGGGCGTGTGTCGGCATGGAGACGCTGACGGGCTGGGAGACCGACCCGCTGCTGGATCCGGCGCCGTCGAGCGGGCTGACGCCCGGCTTGTCGATCGCGGTGGATGCGGTGAGTGTCGTCGCGTCGGGCGTTGCGTTGCTGCTCTTCCGCGGGCGCGTCGCGCCCGTGTCTTTGTGCGTGTGGGGCGTTGTCGCGCTGGTGATCGCGTATCACGCGGTGCTCGCGTCGCATGCGGATTTGCAGCACCTGCGCATCGGCGCCGCGTGGTTGAGCGCGATCACGCTGGGCGTCGTGCTCAGCGCCCGGGGCGTGGGCACGGATCGCGGCGTGCGGTCGCTGGTCTGCGGGTGTCTAGGCGGGTTCGCGGCGCTGCTGGTCTGTAAGGGTGCGCTGCAGGTGTTCGTCGAACAGCCGGCAATGATCGCGAGTTTCAAGCAGAACTCGACACTGTTCTTCCAGAGTCAGGGCTGGGAGCCGGGCTCGACGATGGCCCGGGCGTATGAGCGTCGCGTGAACCAGACGGAGGCAACGGGGTGGTTCGGCTTGTCGAACGTGTTCGCGTCGGTGTGTGCCGCGATGGTGCCGATCGGGCTCGCGTGCGGGTTTGGCGCGTGGCGGGCAAAGCGGGCCGAGCGCGAGGAGGCGGGCGATCCCGATCGCGCGAGCGCGGGCCTCGGGCTCATCGCGGCGTGCGGCGTCACAACGGCGCTTGCGATCAGCGGCGTCATCATGGCCGGGGGCAAGGGCGGCTATGTTGCGATGGCGCTGGGCCTCGGCGTGCTGCTCGGGCTCGCGGTGCTGGTCCGGCGTGCGACTGACGCAGGGCGGGGGCGATTGTCGGCGCGCCTTGCCGGCGGATTGGGTGTCGCGTGCGTGGTCGGTGCGCTCGGTGCCATCGCCGCCCGCGGCGTTGTTGGCGAGCGACTGAGCGAACTCTCGATCTGGTTCCGCGCGTTCTACATCGAGGCCTCGCTGCGCATCTTCGGCGAGCGGCCGCTGCTCGGCGTCGGACCCGATGGCTTCAAAGACGCGTACACGCGGCTCAAAAACCCGCTGAGCCCGGAAGAGGTCGCGTCGCCGCACTCGATCTTCTTTGACTGGGGCGCGACCCTCGGCGCCGCGGGCGTCGCGCTGGGCGTGCTCGTGCTCTGGTGGGCCTGGCGCTGCGGCGCGGGGTTGGTGGAAACGCACGTTGCGCAGAAGCCCGAGGCCGACGCGCCAGCGCCGGACGAGCGCACGCTCGCGCGCTTGATCTGCGCTGTCGCGGCTGCCGTGGTGCTTTCTTCGCTCTCGCTCGAGCGAGCCGCGCTCGGCCCGGCGCAAGGCTTGATGATGGTGATCGGCCTCGTGCTCTGGTGTGTGCTGGGCACGTGCGCGATGAAGAGCGTGATGCGCGACGGCTTCGCCAAAATCGGCATCGCGGCTGGCGCGATCGCCATGCTCACCCACGCGCAGATCGAGGTCACAGGCTCGTGGACGCAGTCCAGCGGGCTGTTGCTGGCGCTCGTCGGGCTCGCGGCCAGCGGCGCGGGTGTGTCACGCGGGGCGACGACGAGCGCGGGAGACGCTCCGGACAGTGGGGGAGGCACGGCGCGATGGCGCGTGCGTGCGCCGGGTGTGGTCGTGATTCTCATGGGCATCGGGCTGGCGTTCGCGGCGACGGCAGCGATCGGGTTTGATCGGGCGTTGCAGAAAGCCGCGGAGCCGCTGCGGGCGATTGCGCTGGCGCGGATGACGGCGCGGCTGGAGTCTGATCGGAGCGTGCACGCGGGTGAGTTGCAGCGGATGGTGGAGGACGCCGCGGCGCGGCTGGAGATCGAGACGGGGACGGCGGTGCCTGCGACGCCGTCGGGATTGGTGAACGCCAGCGATCGCGCGGAGCCGACGTTGATCCGCAACGCGGCCCGCGCGCTGGAGCCCGATGCGCTGCGAACGTGGCTGCCATCCATCCGCGACTGGCGGATCGAGCGCGAGCGCAAGCGGTTGAACTTGCATATCGCCTGCCGCGTGGTGCAAAGCGACAGCGCCGCGGCGACGGCGAGCGGGCGCGACGTGTTCTTCCGCCCGACGGACGAACGCGAGCGCGGCTACGCGTCGAAGATCGCGTGGGACGCGACGGCGGCGGGGGCGCTACTCGACGCTGGCGTGCCCGGTGTGGTCACGCGGCAGGAACATGTTCGGATGCTCGACGCGGCGACGCGGGCGGACTCTGGGAACACGCGGCATTGGATGATGTTGCTCCGGGTGCTGCGCGATCGCGTGACTGATGCGGAAGTTCCAGACCGCGGTGCGGCCTTGAAAGCCGCGGCCCAGGGGGCTTTACGGGCGGATGAGCGGATGCGGCTGGATCGGGCGACCCGCGGCCTGACGGACGCCGAGCGCCGCGAGGTGGACGCGGTCTTGATTCGACCCTGAGCGGTGCGAACAATGCGGAACCGTGAAACGCATGGTTTTTGCTGGTGAACGGCGCGAAAGCCGGTTCCGGGCGACGATCACGGGCGACGCGAAGCGAGGCTTGCGATGTCGGGCGACAGCGACGAAGACGACGACGCCGAACCGAGCTGGAGCCTGGCCTGAGCGAGCACGCTCGGCTGCGCGGAGTCTCTGAACACAGACGATCTGACGCTGATCCAGCCGGGGAGGTCCCGGGCTGCGATCGGTCCTTGAAGAGTTTTCGGTTTTCCAATCCGGTCCACTCACACGCCGCGGGCATTTGGCTCGCGGCACAGAACGCAATCACAGGAAGCACCCATGGCCACTGATCTGAGCTACATCCGCAACATCGGTATCTGCGCCCATATTGACGCGGGCAAGACGACCGTCTCCGAGCGCATCCTTTATTACACCGGCAAGACGTACAAGATCGGCGAGGTCCACGAGGGCACGGCGACGATGGACTTCCTGCAGGAAGAGCAGGAGCGTGGCATCACCATCCAGTCCGCCGCGACGACCTGTCCGTGGGAGAAGGACGGCAAAGAGTACAAGATCAATCTGATCGATACCCCGGGGCACGTGGACTTCACGATCGAAGTCGAGCGTTCGCTGCGCGTGCTGGACGGCGCGGTGGCGGTGTTTGACGGCAAGGAAGGCGTCGAGGCGCAGTCCGAGACGGTGTGGCGTCAGGCGGAGCGGTACGGCGTGCCGCGCATGTGCTTCGTGAACAAGATGGACAAGATCGGCGCGGACTTCGACTTCTGCATGAAGACGATCAAGACGCGTCTTGGCGCGAACGGCATCGCGATCCACTATCCGATCGGTCGCGGGCACGAGCTTGAGGGCATCATCGACCTGGTCGAGATGAAGGCCCACTACTACAAGGCCGAGGACAAGGGCTCGATCATCATCGAGAAGGAGATCCCGGCGGATTGGCTTGAGGTCGCCAAGAAGTGGCGTCACGAGATGGTCGAGCGCGTGAGCGAGCTGGACGACAATCTCATGAACAAGTACCTCAACGGCGAGGAGCCCACGGTTCCTGAGTTGAAGGCCGCCCTGCGCAAGGGCACGATCGAGAAGCGGTGCTTCCCGGTTATGGCTGGCGCGGCGCTGAAGAACGTCGGCGTGCAGAAGGTGCTGGACTGCGTCATCGATTATCTCCCGAACCCGGGCGAGAAGGCCGAGGTCGAGGGCACCAACCCGCGCGACAAGAACGAGAAGATGACGCGTCCGCACGATGACTCGGCGCCGTTCTCGGCGCTGGTGTTCAAGGTCGTCGCCGATCAGCACGGCGATCTGACCTACATGCGCATCTACTCCGGCAAGCTGCAAAAGGGCATGCGCGTGGTCAACCCCGGCAACGGCGAGCGCGAGCTGGCCAGCCGCATCTTCGAGATGCACGCGCAGAACCGCATCCCGCTGGAAGAGGCCACCTGCGGCAACATCGTCGCGGTCGTGGGCATAAAGAAGTCGTTCACCGGCGACACGCTCTGCGACCCTGATGCGCCGATCATCCTCGAGCGCATGACCTTCCCCGAGCCGGTCATCAGCATGTCCATCGAGCCCAAGACCCAGGCCGACCGCCAGAAGCTGGGCGACGCGCTGCAGGTCATCCGGCGCGAGGACCCGTCGTTCCGCTCGAACTACAACGAGGAAACCGGCCAGACCATCATCAGCGGCATGGGCGAGTTGCACCTGGAGATCATCCGCAACAAGCTCACGCGCGACATGAAGATCGGCGTCGAGGTCGGCAAGCCGCAGGTCGCGTATCGCGAGACGATCAGCAAGTCCGTCAAGGACGTGCGCGGCCTGTTCAAGAAGCAGACCGGCGGTCGTGGTCAGTTCGGCGATTGCTGGATCAACATCGAGCCCATCACGGCTGAGCAGGCGGCGGCTGAGGAACTCGATTTCTCCGACGCCGTGGCGTTCGAGAACGCCGTCGTCGGCGGCTCGATCCCCAAGGAGTTCATCCCCAGCGTCGAGTACGGCGTGCGCCAGACGGCCCTGGGCGGCATCATCAGCGGCTTCCCGCTGATCAACGTCAAGGTGACGCTGAACGAAGGGTCGTACCACCCGGTCGACTCGTCGCAGGTCGCCTTCGAGCAGGCCGGCCGCCTGGCGCTGCTTGAGGCGGTCCAGAAGGCCGGCCCCGTGCTCCTTGAGCCGGTGATGAAGGTCGTCGTGACGGTGCCCGAGGAGTACTTCGGCTCCGTCACCGGCGACATCAGCAGCCGTCGCGGCATGATCGTCGAGCAGGAGGACCGTGGCGTGGTGAAGCTGGTGACCTGTGAAGTGCCGCTGAGCGAAATGTTCGGCTACACGACGCAGCTCCGCTCGCTGAGCCAAGGCCGCGCGAGCAACACGATGGAGTTCCTGGAGTATCGCGCGATGCCGCGAAACCTGCAGGAGGAAGTGATCAAGGCCGGGATGAAGAGCTAAGGCCTGACGGACGGGCCGAGGTCTCAGTGCCGAGATATGAGTTCAAGAGAGCCGCGGGCGCAAGCTCGCGGTTTTTCTTTTTGCCCCAGGCGGCCCGTACCCCTCTGGGCGATGAAGCAAAGTCTCATCGCCCTGTGCTCGGATTTTCTGAATCCAACCCGCGATCTTCTGCGGACTAACGATCAGCGATGAACCCCAATCCGATCGGAGGCTCCGATGGCAACGACGATCAGACCGAAACTTGGACGTTCGATGGTGCTCGTGTGCGGGCTCATGCTGGTCCTGACGACCGGCGGCTGCGCATCGCGCAGCGGCGGTCAGTTGACGGATTACTACGAAGCGATGGGTGAAGTCCGCGTGATCTCGGACAACACCTCCGCGCGCTGGAACGGTCTCGTCAAGCGTCGTCGCGACGGAGAGGTTGTCGATGCGAATGAGGCGCTCGATGTCGGTGCCGCGCTCTTTGCGTCGATGCGTGCGGCCGCGTTCATGATGGGCGACGCGGGGCTGCAGCGATCGAGTTTGAGTGACGACACGCGTACGGCGGTCAAGGAAGCGAAGGACGCCTTCGCCGAGTTGCAGGCACGCGACGCGAAGCGCCGTTGAGGCTGAGCGTTCCTATGCTGGTTTGTGCCGAGCATTCTCCCGTCCAGCAAATCACGCTTCGCGGATTTTCTCAAAGCGCGCAAAGATGACCCCAAGGGCGGATCAAAGCCCGCGGGGAGCGATGGCGCATCGCCGCTGGGGGCCGATACCTCGCGATCGTCACCCAAGGACGACGCCAAGGGCGGCAAGCCCAAGGGCGATGCGAGTGTGAAGCGTGATTGGACGGTTGACCAGCCGCGTGAGAAACGCAAGGCGCAGCGATCGTTCTGGGAACTGGTTCGGCGCTTTGCGCCGCTGTTGCGGGGGCACGAGGGCAAGTTCGGCGTCTCACTCGCGTCGGTCGTCATCGCGGCCCTGATCTCGCTGATCACGCCGATCGGCGCGAAGATCACGCTGGACTACGCGGTCGCTCCCGGCGCTCGCCAGCTTGAGGAACTGCAGCAGTGGGGGTGGGCTGATCGGCGTCTGGAGCTGGCGTGGTGGATCGCGCTGATCTCCGTCGGCATCGTCGTCTTCTCGCTCATCATCGGCACCATCGGGCGATACCAGATGACGCGCCTGAGCAAGCTCGTGCAGAGCGAGGTGCGCCGCCTGGTGTTCTCGCATCTCTCGACACTCCCGCTGCACCGCCTGTCGGCCATGAAGAGCGGCGGCGTCTCCAGCATCCTGCGCGATGACGCCGGTGTCGTCGGCGAGATGCTCTTCAGCGTCATGTTCAACCCGCTGCGCGCGATCATCACGCTCATCGGCGGGCTCGGCGCGATGGCGATCCTTGACTGGCGCCTGCTCGTCGGCGGCCTCTCGCTGCTGCCGGCGGTCTGGTTCACGCACCGCACATGGATCAGCCGCATCCGCCCGGTCTACTCCGTCATCAAGCAGAACCGCACCACCGCCGACGCACAGGCGACCGAGGCCTTCGCCGGCATGCGCATCGTTCGCGCCTTTGATCGACGCCGCGGCGAGTCGGCCCGCTTCACCAAGAACAATCACCTCATGGCCCGCCAGGAGATGTTCGTCTGGTGGTGGTCGCGAGCAATTGAGTCGCTGTGGATGCTGCTCATCCCGGGCGCGACCGCGGTCGGCTTGGCTTATGGCGCGTCGCAGGTCATGAATGGGCGGCTCACCGTCGGCGATATCGGCGCGTTCCTCACGTACCTCGGCATGATCCTGGGGCCGATGGAGCTCCTGGTCGGCACGGCATCGCAACTGCAAAACGGCCTTGCCGGTTGGGATCGCTGCATCGACATCCTCGATGAGCCCAGCGAGTTTGATCCCGCCGGCGCTGGCGGCTCCGCGGCGATCCTTGGCGGCGCAAGCGCCGCGACGCTCGCGGCCGCGGCACGCCCGGCGCTGATCACGCTCGACCGCGCCCACGTTCGCGGCGAGCTGCGCCTGCGCGACGTCTCGTTCACATATCCCAAGCAGACTGAGCCCGTGCTCAGTGACATCAACCTGCATGTGCCCGCGGGCACCATGGTTGCGCTCGTCGGCGCCAGCGGCAGCGGCAAGACCACGCTCTGCAATCTCGTCGCTCGCTTCTTCGACCCGACCGGCGGCACAATCGAACTCGACGGTACCGACTTGCGGCGTGTCAACGTCGAGAGCTATCGGCGGTTGCTCGGCATTGTCGAGCAGGATGTCTTCCTCTTTGACGGCACGGTGGCGGACAACATCGCGTATGCCGACCGCAGCGCGAGCATGGAGCGCGTGATCGAGGCGGCGAAGGCCGCGAACGCGGAAGAGTTCATCGTCGGCCTCGACAAGGGCTATGACACCGTGATCGGCGAGCGTGGCGTGCGCCTCAGCGGCGGGCAGAAACAGCGCATCGCCATCGCGCGGGCGCTCCTTGCGGACCCGAAAATCCTAATCCTCGACGAAGCGACGAGCAATCTGGACACGCGCAGCGAGCGGCTGATTCAGGGCTCGCTGTCAACGCTGATGAAGGGCCGCACGAGCTTCGTCATCGCGCACCGCCTGAGCACCGTGCGCGAGGCGGGCATCATCGTCGTGCTGGAGAAGGGGCGCATCATCGAGCTGGGCACGCACGATGAGCTGCAGGAACGGCGCGGGGCGTACTTCAGCATGCTGCAGATGCAACTCCACGCGGCGAAGGACTACGCGCTCTGATCGCGCGTGCTGCGTGCGCCAACGACTCACTCAAAGAACACACGCATGAAAAAGTTGTAATCACCTTCGTTGATACGCCCGTTTGAGCCCGGCGCGCCGGTGTCGTCGGCGACGTCCGCGTTCAGCGCAAACGACAGGTCGTCACTGAATAAGGCGCGGAAGAAGAGGTTGTAATCGCCCTCGTCCACCGAGTCGTTCCGTCCCGGCTGGCCCGGACCGTCGGCGATGTCCAGTGCCCGCGTGCGGTCGTAGTCGTGGGCGAGCATGGTTCCCTCGGCGAGAACGGGGTACGACGCGGTCGGTGTCTGCACGAGCAGAATGAGCACGGCGTTCTGATCCTGACACGCGTACTCCACGCGGAGCGGGTGCAGGCCCGCATCCATCGCGATGCTGGCATAGGAAGTCGCCAAGTTCGTGCCGCTCTCGGCGTTCACCAGCAACGTCTGGCCGAGGTAGAGCCGAGCGTTGCCGAACGACGTGAGTGAGAACGAGTACGTTCCGCCGACGCTCGCACGGAAGTAGCCCGTGAGCAACACCGTCGTCGGCTCATCAGGCGACGCGGCAGGAAGGATCGATCCGGGCGTGAGCGTGAGCGAGGGCACGATCACGGACGTGATCGGCTGCAGTGCATCAAACTTCGGAAGATAGAGGTCCGTGGGTGTGAGGCCTTCTTGGTAGTAGCGTGCTTGCAAGCCGTGGAGGGTCTGCAAGGGGCCGTTCGGACGCAGCGACGGGAGGATCAGACCCTCCTGGAGTGCGACCGAGCGAGCGGCGTTCAGGCGCCCCGCGCCAAACTCCGGATCGCGCCCGCGCGGCCCGATGTCAATCGCGCCCGTCGTCAGCACGCTGGCGATGTCATCTGGCGAGACCGCCGGCGCGACGGACCACAGCAACGCCGCGACGCCTGCGACCTGCGGCGAGGCGTAGGACGTGCCCGTCGAGCTGGCGTAGCGGTTGAGCGTCATCGTTGTGAGGATGTCAACGCCCGGGGCGGTGATATCGATCGGCGAGCCGAAGTTGGACTGGGAATAACGCATGTCCGCGCGATCCACCGCGGAGACGATGAGCACGTCCGGCCAATCCGCCGACGGAGAAAGCTCGGCGTTGGAGTTGCCCGCGGCGTATACGAGCAGCGAGCCGAACGACTTGATGACGGTGCCGCGGAGCCCGACGCTGGGGCTGCTCACGCCGTTGTACGAGACGCTGACGACCTGAGCGCCGTTGCGCGCGGCCCATTCGGCGCCGTTGAGAATATCGGTGAGGAATGCGCTGCCCGAGGCGCTGTTGGTACAGCGCACGGGCAGCACGAAGACGCCCGGCGCAACGCCGGCACCGCCGATGGAGTTGCCGTCCTGTTCCGCGATGATGCCGGCGCAGCGGGTGCCGTGACCGGTGGAAGAGATGTCGGTGAACGTGCCGGTTGCGTCGGCCAGCGGGCTGGCGCCGACGCTGTTGTGCCCAGGCAGCGCAAGGCGGCCCGCGAGATCCGGGTGGTTCACGTCGACACCGGAGTCCACTACGGCGACGATGACATCGGGCGAGCCGATCGTTGATGACCACGCGTCGGCAGTCTGCAGCGCGGCGTGGTGCCACTGCTGCTCGACCAGCGGATCAGCGGCATCGCCCTGGGCCGGGTAGCAGAGCCAGTCAGGCGTGACGTACTCAAACTTGCCGGTGGCCCGAAGTCGCCGTATGAACGCGCCGTCGGTCTCCTTCGGCGGCACGCGCACGATCCACTCGCCGGTGGACTCGACGACCGAGATCAACAGGGGTCTCAACGACTCCAGTGCTCGATTCGGGATTGCGACACCATCACGACCGAACCGAGGGCGAACAATCACGCGACCAGACAGCTCGAACTCGCCGGCACGCCCGACGAGATCGGCCGGGTCAAGCACAGCCCCGCCCGCTGGGCGGTCAATGGCGACGACGTCCCCCCGCGCGGGGCCGGACACGCCCAAGAGCGCCAGAAGGCAAGTCGCGATGCACGCTTGGTTAAACATGGGTACCACCGCGGAGAACTCCGCAGCTCGACGACCACTCCTGCCACAATAACATTGTGACACGAGGCGAGCCGGGTTGCAACCTGTTTGGAAAACTTCCAATCCGGACGCTGCTGACGAACACCGAGAACGCGGTATTCACGTGATTTGTTGCCCTGAGATCGCCGCCAGCGTGAAACGTTAGTGATTGTGCGGATAGGCTTTTTCTGTCCGTGCTCCGGAGGCATCCCGGGCCTTCGCCGGTGTACTGTGTCGTAGAGTGTTCCATCCGAGGAGAACGGCCTTGATTCTCGGTCTGCAATCACGCTCTGCCGATCGGACCGTGGCGCCGGCGAACGCCGCGGCGGGCTGGCTCGCCGCCGCCGGGCGAGAAATCGGCGACAAGCTCGCTCGACGAGTACGTCGGATCGCCAAGGGGCGTTCGCTGAGCGTGGATCGGGTACACCAACTTCGCGTCTTGTGCCGACGCGTGCAGGCGGCTCTTGACCTGGCTAACCAGCACGAGATCCCGGCGGAGGTGATCGAAAGCCTCGACCGCGTCCGGCGCGCGGCGGGTCATGTTCGGGATGCCGATGTCCTCGCAGAGTTGGTCAGCCACGAGCCGGCCCGCAGCTCTGCGAGCGTGGGTGCCGAGGCGGTCGGTCAGCGCGCGGATGCAGCGGGCAAGAAAGCGCGGCGTGAGCTTCGAAGGGTCACCGACGCCGAGCGGAAACACATCGACAAGCTGGGGGGTTTACTTGCTGAGGGGTTGGGCAGCCTAAACGCCGGCACGCCCGATACGCGTTGGCAGACGCAGCTTGGGCACATGGTGTACGCCGCGGAGACGATTGGCAAAGGGGAGCTGCGACAAGTTGACCAGCTCCACCAGCTGCGCATCGCGCTCAAGCGCGTCCGCTATGGCGTTGAGCTGTGCGAGCCGGCGCTGGGCGGCGTGGGCGCGGATGTCAGCAAGGGCCTCGCGTCGCTCCAGCAGGCACTTGGTCAACTCAACGACTGCGCGATGGTCGTGAAGCACGCGCAGAAGCTGCTGGACAAAGCGGTTGAAAAGGCGGCGTCGCCACGCGAGCGTTCGACGGAGGACCGCGACACGATCGCGGGGCTTCGCGCGCTGATCGCGGCGCGGCGCACGTCGATCCGCGAGCAGGCCAAGCTTGCGCGCGTGAGCTGGGCAAGCCAAGGGCGCGCAGCGTTGACCCAGCTCCGCGAGCGACTGGAGTCTGACGACACTATTTCTGCCTCCGATCTTGATGTCCCGCCGCCGCTGGCATTTCCGGCAACACACGCGGAGCGCACAACCGCCCGGGCCACGCTCAATGAGCGCCGCGCGGAAAGCTCCGCGGCTCAGCGCATCGGTGCCATCGACATCGGGACCAACTCCATGCGGCTGATCATCGCGGAGGCCCATCCCGACGGCAGCTACCGCGTGCTCGACGACGAGAAAGAACTCACGCGCCTCGGTGCCGGCCTTGACGCCAGCGGCAAGCTCTCGGCCAAGTCGATCGACCACGCCGTCGCAACACTCGCATCGATGGTGCGGATCGCCTCGGGCTTTGGCGTGAAGATGCTCCGCGCCGTCGCCACGAGCGCGGTGCGTGAGGCCAGCAACGGCGCGGACTTCTGCCGCCTGGCCCAGCAGCGCACAGGCCTGAGTGTTGAGATCATCTCCGCCGAGGAAGAAGCGCTGCTGGCGTATCGCTCGGTCGCCGGCGCGTTTGATCTCTCGGGCATGACGGTGAGCGTCGTGGATATCGGCGGCGGCAGCACCGAGGTCATCACCGCCAGCGCTGGGCTTATTGAGCGTGTTGAGTTGCTGCCGATCGGAGCCGTCAAACTGACCGAGCGCTTCGGCGGGGCCAAAGCCGCGGCCGGTCGGCGCTACGACGAGCTCCGTCGCTACCTCAAGCGGTATGTCCGCGCCCGCATCGCGATCGGCCAGATCCAGCCGCAGATCATCATCGGCACTGGCGGCACGCTCACCACGCTCGCGCAACTCTCCATGGCCCGCCAGAGCACACCGCGGGAGAACTCTCCCGCACCCACCGGCGCCGTGCGCGGCTACGAAGTCAAACGCTCCGAGCTCAAGTCCATCCTCGATGACCTGCGCTCGATGGACCTTGCCAAACGCTCGCGCGTCGCAGGCCTCAGCGCCGATCGCGCCGACATCATCGTTCCCGCGCTCAGCGTGCTGCACACCCTCTGCAAGCGCACCGGCGTCAAGCGCGTCCGCGTTCACGACGGGGGTATCCGCGACGGGTTACTCCTCACGATGGCCGCGGAGCTCTATCCGCAAGACGAGGTCGCCCGCGCCCAGCGCGTGCTCACGCAAGCCGGCGATGCCATGGCGAGTGTGCGCCGCTTCGCCCGCAGTTGCCGCTGCGATGAGCCGCACAGCGAGCATGTCGCGATGCTGGCGCTGCGAATCTTCGATCAACTCCGGAGTATGACGCCGCTCGCATCGATGCTGAACGACGAGGCCCGGCGTCTGCTCGAGGCGTCTTCGCTTCTGCTGGACGTCGGCTACATCGTGAACTACGACCGGCACCATGTGCATTCGTACAACCTCATCCTGCACAGCGATCTGCCGGGGTGGGAGCGTCGCCAGGTGCGGCTTATCGCCGCGATCGCGCGGTACCACCGCGGCGGCGAGCCCAAGGACCGGCACGCGCAGCTCAAAGGTCTCACCGAGGGCGAACGCACGCTCATCGCGCAGCTCAGCGCGATCGTGCGCATCGCGGTGGGCCTTGATCGCACGCACACGCAGAGCGTGACCGACGTGCGGCTCGCGCCCGCGGGCAGTGTGATGCGCGTGCTCGTTGACGCTCAGTCCGATCCGGCGGTGGATCTCTGGGGCGCCAGCCGCAAGAGCGCGATGTTTGCCAAGGTCTTCCAGGTTGAGCCGCGATTCGCGTGGAGCGGCGCCGCCGGCGTAACGGTCCGCACGCGAGCGCTCAAACGTGCGGGCTCGGGCTTGTCATCGCCGCGTTCGGAGCCCGCGCGAGCGAGCGGATGAACGTGCCGATCGCGGCGCTGGCGATGCCCGCCTCCGCGTGTGACCACAGCTCGGTATGACCCGAGGTCTTGAGCACGCACAGCGTGCCCCGCTCGCCTGCCGCCGATGCAATCTCGCGTCCGTCATCGATCGGGCAGATCGCGTCCGCCTCGCTGTGAATGACCAGCAGCGGGCAGCGCAGGCGGGCCGCGTGCGCCGCGCGATCAAACGATCCACCGGCCCGCAGCCACGACGCCTGCTGACCGGCGAACACGCCGATGATGCGCAACGCCATCGTGAGCGTCACCCCGCGCGGCAGGCCGCGCATCGCCAGGACACGCTCCGCCGGAGTTCGCGGCAGGCGATACGGCGCCTGCGCGATCACCCCGTCAATCATCGCGCTCACACGCTGGTCAGCCGCGGCGGCGATGCTGATCCCCGCGCCGAGCGAGAAGCCCGCCAGCACCAAGCGCGCCCGCCCGCCCGCGCGGTTGCCCTCGCTCACGGTTCGCACCAGGTCAACTAAATCCAGCACCTCACGCGTGCCCATCGCCAGCCAACCCGGCGAGCGCTCCGCGCGGCTCGCCGGCGTGTCGGCGTGCGCCGCCATGTCCCACATGATCACACGTGAGCAGCTCGTCGCGAGCGTGCCGAGTCGATCGAGCGAGGTGATGCGCGAGTCGCCCCAGCCGTGGGTGAAGATGCAAACGGGCCCGCTCGGGTCGTCGCCGGGAATGTCCCACGCCTCGAACACGCCGCGCCCGTGCGAGGATCGGAACGTCCACGTTTCGAACTTCCGCGTGCCGGCGGCCCCGCTGATCGGAGGAAGCTCGGCTGGTGTTGACGGCTGCGCCTTCGACAGCGCCCATGTGAACCCGCGCCTGGGCGGGTGCGTCAGGCTCCAGGCGATCATCACCACGCACAGCGTCCACGCCGTCAGACCCCCGATCAGCAGCACGATGGCGAATCCGACGAAGTCCATGGAAGCGATGAGAAGCGGGAGGGGCCGTTTGTGTCCGCGGGGCTTTCGCGGCTACCGTAGCGCGGGCACGCGCCAAAGGGTTTTCACACGTTGCGAACGCTCATCCTTCCAGACGCAGGGTTTCTCGCTCGCGAACAGGCGCTCATCGCGCGCCTGGAGATCGGTCTCGCCGATGAGGGCGTACGCGTGGTACACGCTGTGCCGCGGAGTAGCGGTGCCGTGGAGGTCGGTTCCTCGCTCTACTCAACGTCGGTGACGTACGCCGACGCGGGCCTGCCGCTGACGCTGGGCTTTCGCGCTGGCACGCTGGCCCGCGAGCTTGAGCAGAACGCCCAGAGCGAGGGCGGTCGCGCCGGCGTGCGTTCGCTCGTCGCCGGAGCGGCCCGCGCGATCGACGTCGTGCATTGCTTCGGCGTCGACTCGATGAAGTTCGGTCTCAGACTCGCCCGTCAGTGCGGCTCCGCGGCGCTGATCGAGCTCTGGACGCGCGAGCACATCGGCCTCGCGGCGAAACTCCTGCGTCGCTCGGGTTTGGGCGGGCGAGTGCTTTGCGTCGCGCCCGATGAGAAGCTGCTTGCCGTCGCCCGAACGCAACTGGGCGAGAAGCGCGTCGAGCTCGCGCCGTGGGGCGTGCATGTTGCCGAGTCGCCGCGGCGGGCCCGCCGCGAGAAAGACCCGATCTCGATTATGTTTGTGCTCTCAGGGGAGCGTGCGGGGCGTACCGCGCTGGGGGCGCTCCAAGCCCGCGGCGCGCTGGAGGGACTGGCACAGTTCGCTCGAACGGGGCGCGAGGTCCTCGCGTTTGTTGAGGCGAGCGCCGCCGAGGGCTTCCCGCTCACCAAGTGGGCCAGCGAACTCGGGCTCAACGGCGCGATCTCGATCATCCCCGGCCTGGAATCGCGGCGCGATCTGCTCGTGCAGGCCGACGTGTTGCTGGTCCCGCAATCTCTGGGCGAGCACCGCACCTTGCTGCTTGATGCGCTCAGCGCGCAGATGGGCGTACTGATGCTCGCGGATCCCTTCGTCGAAGCCGCCGCCGAGGCCCACGGCGTGCGCGTGCTACCAGACAGCCGCCCGCAGACCTGGAGCGACACGCTGGCCCGCTGGGCGAACGACGAGCAGGACAACGCTGCGCGAGCGCAGCGCGGACGCGCGCATGTCATGCAGCGCCGCCCCGGCTTCGCGCACCCGGTCGCGGTCGTTCGCGCGTACGCCCGCATCGCCGACGCGAATAACGAACTCCGCGGCCTCGTCCCTGCGACCGCCTCGTCTCCCGCCTCGCAAGGCGGTGCGCCATGAGCCGCCTTCCCTTTGACCCAAGCCGCATGGGCGGCGTGCCCGCGCCGGGCACGGGCGCTGCGCGTCCCGGCGGGCTCTTCGGCG
>VYLL01000138.1_pt1 | contig 27024 bp, 29 predicted proteins | sample 5114301 | NCBI WGS metagenome assembly VYLL01 (sample SAMN12291809, study PRJNA351875) | freshwater metagenome | isolation source: freshwater lake | place: USA: Michigan, MSU2 Lake | collected 2011-08-16 | reverse complement strand
GTTTTTAATGGAGACATTGAGAATCTAAGCTGTCTCGTTGAACAAGGAATTTCCGATAGTGATAGGTCAAGAATCCCCCGTCACAGCGTAGCTTGACGGTGGGAGTATGTCAATTCTAGATAGTCGGACAGAAAAATATTAAAGATTATGGTGAAATTTTGGCAGGGATTAACGGTATTTTTAATTTCTTGTTTATTGCTGATTTCCCTAACTGCTTGTGGTAATCAAGTTAGACGCAATCAAGTGGTCATATCGGTATTAAGTGACCCAAAAACCTTTAATGCTGTTTTATCGGCCGAATCCCCGAATATTTTTGGTTTAACCTACGAAGGACTATTAACAGAAAATCCCATTACTGGCAAAAAAGAACCGGTCTTGGCAGAATCTTGGACAATTTCCGATGATAATTTGAACATTATTTTTACTATGAGAGAGGGTTTAAAATGGTCGGATGGTCAACCCTTAACCGTTGATGATGTGGTTTTTACCTATAAAGATTTATATCTAAATCCTGATATTCCCAACAACTACCGCGATAGTTTAAGAATAGGATTAAAAAAAGAATTTCCAGTTATCACTAAACTAGATAATCGCCGAATCGAATTTAAACTACCCGAACCTTTTGCTCCTTTTTTAGATGCTGTCAGTTCACCGATTTTACCTAAACACGCTTTAGAAAAAACTATTCAGAAAAAAAGCCCCGATGGTAGGTTAGAATTTCTCTCCACTTGGGGGTTAGATACTCCTCCCGATAAAATTGTTTTTAATGGTGCTTATAAACTAAAAGAATATATAACGGGACAAAGGATTATTTTTGAGAATAACCATTACTATTGGAAAAAAGATGACCGTGGACAACAATTACCCCATATAACTTCAGTAATTTGGGCAATTGTTGAATCGCAGGACACAACTTTACTACAATTTCGTTCGGGAAGTTTAGATTCTATTGGGGTAACTCCCGAATTTTTCTCCCTCTTAAAAACTGAAGAAGAAAGAGGAAATTTCACTATTTTTAATGGGGGACCTGCCTACGGAACCCAATTTATCGGTTTTAATCTCAATCAAGGAAAACGCGACGGAAAACCCCTAGTAGATCCGATTAAATCCCGTTGGTTTAATAACTTAAATTTCCGCCAAGCTATTGCCTACGGCATTAATCGTCAAAGAATGATTGATGATATCTATCGAGGATTGGGACAAGAACAAAATTCTTTTCTTTCTATCCAATCTCCTTTTTACGATAAAACCCTGAAAGGTTACGATTACAATCCCGAAAAAGCCAAAGAATTATTATTAGAGGCGGGATTTAAGTATAATAGTGATAATCTCCTAGTCGATGCCGATAATAATCCCGTTAGATTTAACCTGATTACTAATGCAGGTAACAAAATCCGGGAAGCTATTGGGGCGCAAATTAAAAATGATTTAGCCGCAATAGGAATTCAAGTGGATTTTCAAGCGATCGCTTTTAGCAATTTAGTTGATAAACTAAGTAATAGTCTAGATTGGGAAGCACATATTTTAGGTTTTACCGGCGATAATGAACCCCACGCCCCCAATATTTGGTATGTAGATGGAAATCTCCACGCTTTTAACCAACAACCTCAACCCGGCAGCCCGCCGATTCAAGGCTGGCAAGCGGCGGATTGGGAGAAAAAAATCGCCGATTTATACGTCAAAGGTTCCCAAGAATTAGACTTTGAGAAGCGCAAAGTTATCTATAATGAAATTCAACAACTTCAACAGGAATACGTCCCCTTTATTTATCTAGTTAATCCCCTCGCTTTGGGGGCTGTGCGTAACTGCTTTGAAGGAATACAATTCTCCGCCTTAGGCGGTGCATTCTGGAATCTAGAAGAATTAAAGAAAACCTGTGGAGGTGTTTAATGACTCATTTTGGCATTCTTTGTCCCACCGCTTCTGGACATATCAATCCTCTCCTACCTTTAGGAAAAGAGTTACAAAAACGCGGTCATAAAGTTACCTGTTTTTTAACTCTTGATGGTGAAGAAATGGTGCAAGCAGCCGGCTTAGATTTTCAGGCAATTGCACCCGACCAATATCCGAAAGGCACATCAGCCAAAAATTTAGCCGAAATTGGTCAATTACAGGGAACAGCCGCCGTCCGTCGCACGGTACAATCAGTTACTAATTCTACCGCTGCCCTCTTTGAAACTATCCCTCAAGAGATGCGTCGCTTGGGAATTGATGCCCTAATTGTCGATCAAGTCTCCCCCTCAGGAGGTACAATCGCAGAAAAATTAGCTATTCCCTTTGTCAGTTTTGCTGGGGCATTGGTTTTAAATCGTGACCCGCTTATTCCGCCCTTTATGACCACTTGGGACTATAATCCCTCATTTATCGGGGTTATTCGCAATAAAATTGGCTATAAACTCCTTGACTCTCTGACTCGTCCTCTGAATGAGTTAATCAACCAGCAGCGTCAAGAATGGGGGTTAATTCCCTATCAAAACATCAATCAACGCTATTCACCCATCGCCCAAATTAGCCAACAACCTGCCGAATTCGAGTTTCCTCGGCAAAATTTACCCGCTCACTTTCACTTTACCGGCCCCTTTCACGATTCCTCCACCAGAAAAACGATTCCTTTTCCTTACGAAAAATTAACCGGACAACCCTTGATTTATGCTTCCCTCGGTACAATTCAAAATCGCCTACAATCGGCCTTTAATGCGATCGCCGAAGCCTGTGCCGATTTGCCGGTACAATTAGTTTTATCCTTGGGCAATGCCGACTCTAACATTCAAATAACGACCAAAAACGCCCTAGTTGTTCCCTACGCTCCCCAATTAGAGCTTTTAACCAGAGCCTCTCTGACTATCACCCACGCAGGCTTAAATACTACCCTAGAATCCCTTGCCCAAGCTGTACCGATGGTGGCGATTCCCATCACCAACGACCAACCGGGGGTATCTGCTCGGATAAAATGGTCGGGGACAGGGGAAGTGATTCCGATTTCCCGTCTAGAAGTTCCCCGTTTACGAAAGGCGATTGAAAAGGTCTTATCCTTCCCCAGTTACCGAGAAAATGCCCTGAGAATGCAAAAAGCACTACAGAAGACTGGAGGAGTGAAAATGGCCGCCGATATCGTCGAAAAGGCCATTTCTACCGGCCAACCCGTCCTATCGGTATAATAGCTAGGGTCTGCTGAAAAAGTTTTTCCTGCGGACAGGATGTCGGGTGTCGGGTTTTAAAAACGTTATCGAAAACAATTGACAAAAATCGCCCTTTATAACCCGTCCATGGCCTAACACAAACCGAAGAACTATAAAGATTAGATTGAACATTTCTGTGATTTCTGTCTAACAGCAATGGTCAGCGGTGATGAATGAACTAGAACATCGCCGCTTCATCGTGTTAGCTGGCTTGTGCTTAGAGTGTAAGTTTGCGGAGAAATCATGCGTATAGTAACTGATTATTAATACTATCAACAGTTAAGGTGTTGACTAAAACACTAACCCGTTGCACGACCTCGTAGGCAGTTTTCTGAGGGACAACAATAATTCCACAATGTTCTCTGCCTTCCTCTATGAATTGAAGATGTAATCGTTCAAAATCAACTCGGTTGTGGGTGACAAGACATCTACCTAAAGAAGCTGCAAATTCTAATTGTTCGCTGTCAGTTTTGCCCAAAGTTGACTGCTCAGGAACAGTGGTGACATCTAAACCACGAGAACGCAGAAGTGTTGCAACTAACGCCGACATATCTTCGTCCATGTAAAGCGAAGCAAATATGCTCATAGCTTACCCAAAGCTGCCTTTACAGAAGGATGCACCAACTCATCGGGGACTTGGTTACGTTCAATGTACTCGTTAATTTCTGCTTGATGATCCAAATAAAAACTCAAGGCATCGAACACTTGTGCTAAGGTCAAATGAGGTAAATGAGTTGGAATTTCCTCTGGCATCACACCTAATCGCCACAGACCTACGATTGCGCGAATAGATGTGCGAGTGCCTTCAATAATTGGCTCTCCACCTAAAATCTCATTGTTTCTGGTGACATAACGTGAAAGAGTGATAATCGTCATGGAATTAGGTCTCTTAGGGAAATCGCTAATTCTATTTTAGTCAGGGACAGACATGACTTGATCATGGCATCTAGTCGCTAGAGGAATCCTAGGCTAGATGTTTTTTCGGCAACCTAACCTAAGACTGGCTCTAATAGTTTGACTGGAGAAAAAAGAGGTGTGTTAGATTTCATTAACAACCAGAGCGGCGTACTGCTACGCAGTGCCTTCGGCATCGCACTGACACAAACCGAAGAACCATAAAGATTAGATCGAACATTTCTGTGATTTCTGTCTAACGGCAAAGTTAGCCTGCTTTTGGGGCAGGGATTAGCGCAAAGGTGGTGTTATACTCAGACAAAGTGCAGAAAGTCAAAATCCGTAACTTTCTTGAATCCATGCTGACAACTACTCAATTTGCGCCCCTGCTAAAGCAATTGTCTTACTCCGATAAGCTCTTATTACTTAACTTTCTTGTAGCCGAGTTGCTCAAGGATTCTGGTATTGTACCGATGTCTATTGAAGATGATCTCCCTAGACAAGGTTTACATGACTCTTTTGAGGCTGCCGCCATTCTTGCTCAAGCATTAAAAGAGAAACAAGAATTGACTCATGGCTAATAAGGTAAGATTTGCTTTCACTGAGGTAGATTCTAGTCTTGGGGCATTAAGTGCGCTTCCTTATTTACCATTGACATTAACTTATCAAAGTCAATCCTTGAATGTTTCGGGTCTCTTGGATACTGGTTCTAGTGTTAATGTGTTGCCCTATGAAATGGGTTTAGCTTTAGGTGCAGTCTGGGAAAACCAAAGGCTATCTCTGCCATTAGGAGGTAATCTAGCTAGATTTGAAGCTCGTGCATTGGTTGTTAAAGCTACTGTTGAGCAATTCCCCACCGTAGATTTAGCCTTTGCTTGGACACAAGATAAATATGCGCCGCTAATACTAGGACAGATGAACTTCTTTCTTGCCTTTGATGTCTGTTTTTACAGATACGACTTAGCATTCGAGATTAGTCAAAAATAGTTTGACTAGAGAAAAAAGAGGTGTGTTAGATTTCATTAACAACCAGAGCGGCGTACTGCTACGCAGTGCCTTCGGCATCGCAGTTTCACCTCAAGCGATCGCCCTATGAAAAGAGATTAATTTGTCTAAAGATTTGCTAAACTGAGGACAATAATCGCTTATTTTCAAGGTGTTAACTAAATGTGGTGGCAAAGTTCTCGGTTAGACCGTATTGAAGCCAGTCTAGAGGCAAGTCAGCAGCGAATAGAGCGAATAGAAGGCAATATTGACAGATTAGCAGAAATCAGTGAGGCAACGAATCGGCGTATTGATCGGTTTGTGGAAGCTACTGCTCAACAAATGGAAGAATCTAAGGCTCGTATTGACCAACTGCAACAAGGGATGGAACAGCTTCAACGTGCAGTTGGCTATTTTTTAAGTCAGGACGGTAACTAACGATCGCCTTTTCAAAAATCAAAAAACCCCGTTAGCTTACAATCACTTGCTTCAATGAATGAGCATGGTACTACGGCTAGAGAAAAAAGAGGTGCGTTACATTTCATTAACACACCCTATCAGAGCGGCTCTTTTCAAATTTATATTCTCAAATTAACATGAGTTAAAAATCTTCATTTGGAACTAGCCAGTCGTCACTTGGTTCATGACCTTCATTAATCGCACTAACCAAGAACGTTGTGATTGCTGAGATAGCACTGTGAATAGCTTGTGACTCAGTTACTGCCTGAGCTACTGATGGATAATATGGGCCAAATTGTGTTGGCGTATGTACGTTATGACTGACTGTAAAGTGAAATGGCTCCCTTGAATTTACGCTACTTTTCCAAATCTTGATTCTAATTTTGGGATAAAAGTGGACTGCTCCTACATTTAGGAAAATTTTCAATTCTCGAACGAGTACGTATGACTCAACTATGTATTTATGCTTATCTAGAAGAGCGATAACTTCATCTGTCTCCATTGATTTCTCCTGTGGTTCAGAGGTAATTGCTTTGTGGGACTAACCATTGATTATACAGAAACTTTCCGAATAACAATCCTCAGAGTAACGATGTGTAAAAACTCTCGGCATATCACCCCATTTTAGCACTATCGCCAGAACTTTTCCGCGTATCATAACCAAAAGCGTATTAGCCAGATTAAACAAACTCTTTTAAGTAGATTCCTAACAACAAGCTGCAATAAAATAGACTTTTCGGGAAGTCTAGCACTACTTGCTTCAGTCCACCCCACAATTACCTAATTTTCGGGGAAAAAGTGCCTAAATTTCCCCTTGATCGCTCTTATGTTCGGCACTTTTTGAGGGCAGAAAAATCTAAAATCTTACCCAACAATGTTTTTAGATTTATTCAGGAAACCCTAACTTAAATTTTGAGTTGATCGATTAAATCGCGCATAATTTTGGCCGAATTATGTAACTGTTGGGTTTCTCTGGGACTGAGAGCAAGATTCAGAGTTTTAATCACTCCTTTCTCGTTAACCACCGAGGGAATACTTAAACACACATCTTTGAGACCGTATTGACCATCGAGGAGAGTGCTAATAGTGAGAATTCTTTCTTGGGAACGTAAAATCGCTTTAACGATATCCGTGGTAGCTAAACCGATCGCATAGCTAGTATAACCCTTGCGTTTGATAATTTCATAGGCGGCGTTTTTAACCTGAAGAAAAATTTCTGTTAAGCTTTCTTGGTCGGCCGCGCTTAAATCCTGCCAATCTCCTTCGAGTAACCTTGCTCCTCCGATATTAGCCGAACTCCAGACAGCAAGCTCACTATCCCCGTGTTCACCGATAATATAAGCGTGGACGTTACGCGCATCTACATGGAGTTGGGTGGATAAAAGAGAGCGTAAACGGCCAGAATCTAGCACCGTACCCGAACCAATCACCCTAGAGGGCGGAAAATTGGTGATTTTCAAGGTAACATAGGTCATGATATCGACGGGATTACTCACCACCAAAATCAAAGCACTGGGGCAGTAAACAGCCACATCCTCCAGAATACGGCGAAAAATCGCCACATTTCGCTCAAGGAGATGTAATCTGGTTTCTCCCTCTTTTTGGGCGGCCCCGGCAGTAATAATCACCACATCGGCATTTTGTCCCACATCGGCCACGGTTCCCATTTTCAAGTCTGTGGGTTCAATAAAAGGCATTCCGTGCCTTAAATCCATCACTTCCCCTTCGACTTTATCCGTGGCGATATCTTGCAGAATTAATTCATCAAAACAGTCTTGAATTAACATCGAGTAAGCGCAGGCCATCCCCACCTGACCAACACCGATAATTACCCCCTTGCGAGGACGCAGAGGAGCGGGTTTTTCAGCGTAGGGATTGGGAGTAAATATTTTATCTAACATAGATTTTTGCAGTTACTGGCTCGGTAAGCTCATTTTAAAGGGAAATGGTTAATATCAGGTAAAAGGAGACTATCAAGAGATTTTGAGGCCGTTATCGGCAATTTTTTTCTGGTAATTGGTCGGACAAATTTCTTGTCTTTATTCCCTGACCCCTAGTTTAAGAGAATTGAGGGCCGCTGACAGCTTCAGGCTATATCCTAAAATTAGGGATAAAGTGACAGTAGGAGGCGAACCGATGATCTATCACATCACTACAGAAAGAGGTTGGCAAATAGCTCGTGAAATGGGGGAATATCGGGCGTATTCCCTAAAAAATGAGGGATTTATCCATTGCTCTACCTTAGAACAAATTCCGAAAGTTGTGGACGCTTTTTATCAAAATCAGCCAGACTTGCTGGTTTTAGCCATTTCTCCTGAACAATTGCAGTCCCCGGTGAAATGGGAGCAGCCCCAGCATCCTAACCCAGAAAATGCAACTCTAGAGCTAGAAAAAGAGACCTTTCCCCATATTTACGGTGCTATCAACCTAGAATCGGTAGTTTTTGTCAAACCCCTAGAGGAGTTGCTCAATTCCTAAGTAGGGATGCACAATTATTTGTAGGATGGGTTAGCGGTAGCGTAACATGAGCGGGCGTTGGGTTTCATGCTTCAACCCAACCTACGTTCATCTAGAAAAAGAGACCTTTCCCCATATTTACGGTGCTATCAACCTAGAATCGGTGGTTTTTGTCAAACCCTTACAGGATTTGCTCAATTCCTAGAACTAAATCATCTAACTCTTGGTAATCGGGGAGAGTAGTATCGATGCTCAACCCGCGCCGAATCACGAGGCGATCCCACTGTGGTCGCGATAATAGCTCGCTAAAGTAGCGAGCCTTGAAAATTAACAAATTTGCCTCTAGACCCGTCTTAATGCGCCCTAAATGGGGCAATCCGAGCAGATTTGCCGGGGTGAGGGTGACACTATTTACCCAGTCAGCGTAGGGTGTGTCGAGATGGGCAATCCGCACCGCTTGGGTAAAGACTTCTAAACCATCGTGATCCCCAAAACCATAAAAGGGATCGCGACAGTTATCACTGGCAAAAGCAACTGGAATTCCCGCTTTTTTCATCTCTTTTACCTTAGTTGTCCCGCGCCAAAAGGGGGTTTTTTCCTCTTGACGATCCTGTAGGTAGAGATTGCACATCGGCAAGCTAACGATAGCAATGCCCGCATTTTTGACTAAATTTAAAGTTTCTTGGATTATTTCAGGGGATTGTACCGCTAAACTGCAACAGTGACCACAGATGATTTGTCCAGAAAATTGCTCTTTGATAGCAGTACGCGCGATCGCTGCTAAACAGGTAGAATCGGAATCGCCGTTTTCATCCAGATGAAAATCGAGATTTAAACCCCTTTCTTGGGCTAATTTGAAGGTAATATCAATTTGTGCCTGTAAATCGGCATTTGTGTAGGCTACTCCCCCCAATATACCCCCAAATTCGGCAATTTTATCGGCTAAGGCCGCTCCCTCGGAGGTTTGATAGTAGTCAAGGGAAACTAGAGAAACCGCTTGCAGGGTGATTTTACCGGCCCATTGTCGTTGCAATTCTGCCAAAGCAGTTAAGCTAATCTGTGCCTGTTGACCAAAAGAGTCGATATGGGTGCGAATAGCGGCGGTTCCGTGGGCATAACTGCATTTAACGCCGAATTCCATGCGACGATACACATCCTCTAAGCGCCACTCCCGTCGGGAATCCTCTAGGGCCATTTTTAAGGCACTGTCAAAAGTGCCATCATGGTTAGGACAACGCTGCCAACTATGACCTTTATCGAGATGGGTGTGCATATCGACAAAGCAAGGAAAAATAATCTTTTTTTTGAGGTCGATAACGGGAATATTATCTTCGGGGGGGATGGTTGAGGTGATGCGATTAATGTTACCGTCATTAATTTCCAGATTAACTAAGGTTAATCCCTCGGAGGTTTGGGGAGAGAAACTCTCATTTTCTAGCAGGGAAACGGGAATATGAGCATTTTTGAGCCAGTAGCGCTCGCTTGAGGGAATCATAAGACCTCTGGTAAAAATCAAAAATTGTTGTTAGGGTTAGGAGTCGGTCGTCGGTGCATCTCACATTTGCAGGAATACCGACAATCAGCAATTATCAGTAACTCTTATAGCGGGTCTCACACCTGTGTGGCACAGTTAAACCTTTGCTAATTAAGCTTTTCAACATCGATAATGTACCTCTTGCGAACAGGAAACGCTATAGATAACTACAAATGTATCAGCAGCTGCGTGTAAGCATCCCACCGAAAAACTAATGCGCGGGGGGTTTGGGGGGTAGAACCCCCCAAAAGCTTGGATTGAGTGATAAAATCGGAAGTAATACCCGATCTTAGCCGAGAGTTTCCCCGTAAAAATCCCAATTGGTAGATGTACAAAAATGAGATGCAGCCTCGGTCGTCGGTCGTCAGGAGAATTAAGAATGAATAATAATCAATTATGCGGTATTAAGTAAGGAGTGTTAAATGGCATTAACAGTGCTATCTTTTCCCTGATTAATGTTTACTGATAAACTGGCAGACGCGGCTTTAATTCCCAGCCATAAACTGCTAAAAATTCCTTTAATTTATCGGGGTGTAAATGGAGGTAATCGGGATTAACTTCATCGATAATGCCAATACCGCCTAAATCCCGCGCTCCTGCCGCTAAACAATCCAAGATAAAAAGAGGATCGGGTACTAAATTCGGGGGAATTTGAATGACAATATCTGGGGGCAAAATTTCCCTAGCTTGTCTAACCAGATCGGGTAATTTTTGCAGATCAAAAGGATTATTTTGCCACTGTTCCCTTTTGCCCGGATTATAGGGTTGTAGGATCACTTCTTGAATATGTCCCCAACGTTGATGAATAGTGGCAATAGTTTCTAAGGTTACTAAGCGATCGCATTCTGTTTCACCAATTCCTAATAATAAACCCGTGGTAAAAGGAATTCCTAATTCTCCCGCCCATTGTAACTGCTCTAAGCGCAGGGATGGCACTTTACTGGGGGCATGACGATGGACGGTATCTAATAAAGTCACCGTCATTTGTTCTAACATTATGCCCATAGATAGATTGACATTTTTCAGTTTTTCCATCTCGGCAAAAGTTAAAATCCCCGCATTGGTATGGGGATAAAAACCCATATTTAAAGCCAATTCTCCCAAATTATAAATATGCCGAAACCATGACTCTCGATTGGCTGCTAAAGGATGAACTTCGCCGCTAAGAATTAAAATTTCCGTAATTTCCGAACCCTGCAAAGCAGTTAAAATCTCTTTTGCCTTGTCTAGACTTAACCAGCCATCAGTGCCTAAATCCCTGCGAAAATTACAATAACTGCAACGATTGAAACACTCGTAGGTAGGTACAAGGGTATGAGAGGGACTATAGGTGACAATTCTTGACATTTTTTTCGGAATTGGAGTTCATTACGAGCATTCAAGGGCGATAAAATTTGCTATCGTGGGAAGAATTGCTGTTTTATTCACCTAAAAACACCCTCCCTTTTCGCTTCCTCCTATGATTTTCGATCCTGCCAGTCTTCCCTCCCATCGTCAAACGATTCGCCCGATTAGCGCCACGGCCCTGCACGGAATTGTATTTCAAGATAACAAATTAATCGCTATCGACGCAAAAAACGGCTATTTATACCAAATTGCCCTCGATACTGGTCATACAACTGTACTTAATTCCCATCGCTGGCAAGAATTCGTCGGGACGACGGGATTGGCAATCGATGATCAAAATAACCTCTGGTTTACTACCCGCGAAAATCTCTACTGCTGCACTCTCGAAGATTTTACCCCGAAATTTTTTACCCGTCTTCCCTACACCGCTAACGGAGTCGCCGTAACTGGTAACACAATTTATGTCACTTGTCAACGTTCTGGACAAATATTTATATTAGATCGCCAATCGGGACAGGAAATTACTCGTTTGTACGCGCCTGGTATCGGCATCGAAAATATCACCATTCGCGGGGAAGAACTTTGGTTAACGGATACCCTAGAACAAACGGTTTACTGTCTTGATCGCGCCACGGGAGAACAGCTTTTTAGCATGATAACTCCTTTTGAATCACCGACGGGATTAGCATTTTATCGCAATGCGAACAGTGGCAAGGATATCTTATATGTGGCCTATGCTTTCCAAGAACCCTTTATCCGCGATAATCCCAATTCCGAACAGGTTTACGAACTGAGTTATCGTCCGCGTACTTTTGTCCATCCTCTATATTTTCACTACGATCCCGCTAAAAAATACGCCCTTTCTAATGGTTATCTGATCGAATTATCCTACGTCGAGGAATTGGAACCTCTATATAATATCGAACTAAAAGATGTGGAATGGCGCATCGCTTTACCCCTAGAAACACCGCGGCAAAAAATTCGCAGCGTCGAAGCGGTGGGATTGCCTTTTACTGAAGAAATTCAAGACGGGCAGCGGGTGGCAGTATTTAAGTTCAAGCAAATAACCGCCAAACAACGTCATATTTTTGGTTGGAAAGTGGTCTTAGAAGTGTGGGGAATTAAATACCAAATTACTCCCAAAGATTGCGAAGATTTACCCCCCTTACCCGCCGATTTTCCCGATCGCTATTTGATCGATAATGATGATCTGGCTATGAATACAGAAATTATCCTCAATGCTGCCGAAGAAGCGACCGGTCGGGAAACCAATCTACTCAGAAAAGTTTATAGTATTCGTAACTACGTCTATGATCAGCTTTCCTACGGCATCAAACCCAACATCGACACCCCCGATATTGCCCTGCGGCGCGGAGTGGGTTCCTGTGGCGAATATGTGGGTTTATTATTGGCTTTGTGTCGTCTCAATGGTATTGCCTGTCGCACGGTAGGACGCTATAAATGCCCACCCCATCCCCTCGAACGTAATTTACCCCTCGAACCGGATTACAATCACGTCTGGATGGAATTTTATCTTCCCTCTATCGGTTGGGTTCCCATGGAGTCCAATCCCGATGATATTTTTGAAGGCGGTCCCTATCCCAATCGTTTCTTTATGGGTTTAGCTTGGTATCACACGGAAATTGCCAAAGATATCCCCTTTGAACGAATGCTCAGTGAAGGACAACCGGTGTTAAAAACCCAAGTTCCCATCGGCGATTTAGCGATTAATCACGTTCAATTCGTCATTCTTGAGGAATTAGCCCCAAAAGACTAGAATTCTGAGCCATCATCTAGGATGCCCATTTCTCTATCTCTTTCTTCTTTGAGTTCTTTGACCATTTGCAAACCCGCGCCCACACAGAAGCCCAAGGCTGCCCCGGCACCGGCAAAATAACGTCCATAGATGATTTGATAGTTATAGGGATTTTTATAGTTGACTTGGCTGGGATTGCGTTCAATGCGGCTAATGCCATAACCGATACCTGCCCCGACTAAAGCGGTAACAAGGCCTGAAAATAGAACTAGACGAAAGTTCATGATCTTATCTCCCGATGGACTCTGACTTTAGATTATCGCTGAAAATTAGTTCCTGGCAAGCGATCGCAATAATTCGTTATCAAGTGAACCAAATCACCAACAAAACTGGAACTGTGGCTAGGAAAAGAATCTGATTCATCCAATCGTCAAAAAACCAATTTTTCAATATAGGTAGTTATTGGTAAAAGTTAAGGTGATTTATCTATTACCAGACTTTTTTTACTCCTGTAGGTAAACCAACTCGCATAAAAAATCTAGCGAAAGCTTGAGATAAATGTTCACGATAGGGAGGACGTAAACGAAGTCGAGGTTGCTGTTTATTTTGCAAGAAGGATTCCAAAAAAGTCCTCGGTAAAGTGTACACATCATGAAAATCAACTATTCGATGAGTTAATTTTAGGTCGCCGATTTCTCCTTCGTTGAGCATAGAAAGATTCCATATATAACCATTTTTAATATCATCACAATATCTCCCCCAGGCCTTGGCCGTAGGATTTTGTTTCATATTGTTCATGGCCTGTTCCCAATTTTCTTGATATTGGCTGAGAGCAAGGTGAGGGCAAAGGATGACATTATTGACTTTCTTGTTTTCTAAGTCGCAGCCTTGGGTGATAACAACCAGATCAATCTCAGCCACTTCCACTAAGGATCGAAGTGTTTCAATTTCTGTTTGATTGCTTACCTCAACAGATTTAGAAGCCCAACGAACTACAGGACAATTAAGAATAATATCCCCTTGGGTTAACTCAACATTTGCATCTACCGCCTCATACCAAAGGTCATTAGTTATCATCTTCGAGTCGATAATTATCAATTACAACACAAGGTTTCCAAGTGGATTTTTCCTGAGATTTAATGTTCACTTCTTCGGAAAATAAGATTTTCGGTTGATGAGAAACTACAAAAACTCCCCGACAATCCAGTTCATCATCATCATCTTCTGCTGCGTCTATCCGGCAAGATTCTGATGATAAAGCTGTGGGTAATTTTACCAATTCTCTCAAGGGTGGTTGTTCGTAGGCAGCAATTCTCATTTTGATGCTAGAAGCAGATTTTAGCACCCCCACCAAAAATGTCATAACCCTCATAATGACTGAATAGCTGAAATTACACCCGTCCAACACTGATTGGCGATTGCGATTTTGCCACCTGTTAAATCTCTTTTTCTGTCTGTATAAATTGTTACTTTTTGAAATGAGAATTGCTGGTTCGTAGGAGGGTAATTGTTTACTGTCTGTTTCCACTTTCACGTTAACTGCCTCGTTGACTAAGTTGGGCGATTAATTAGGTTATACCTCAATATCTAGGCTAACTCAAGGCGGTGGGTTGATTTGCTCACACTTTACATTGCGTAAAATGGTAGCACTTCCCACCAATGGGGACGTTTTCCCGCTTACCAGCTAAATTGAGAATATCAGGGGCATTTATGCCTAAAGGGAGAGAAAATGTATTAGGCTAAAAACTAAACTATTTTGGCAAGATTTCTTTGAAGACCTCCTCAGCCTACTTATTGGTTTTCCACGGTAGTCGCGATCCGCGTCCAGCCATGGCGGTGACACGATTAGCAGCCTTAGTTCAAGAAAAAATTAGTCAACCCGCCGAAAGATTAGGGAGTAAATCGGAGTTTAGCCCATCTCTAGCGGTTCTAGAAGCAGATAATCGGGTATTAGTAGGGACTGCCGCCCTAGAATTAGTGATAACACCTCTCCATCAACAAATAGAAGCTTTTGCCCAACAAGCACAAAGCCAAGGATGTAGCCGGTTGCAGATTATCCCCCTGTTTCTCCTGTCGGGGGTTCACGTTAAAGAAGATATTCCCGCGGCCGTGGCCAAAGTGCGATCGCCGATTGAGCTAGAGTTAAAGCCCCATTTAGGCAGTTATCAGGGCATAAAATCGCTGTTATCCCGACAATTTGCTGATTTAAGCCCCCAAGACCGCATTTTACTGTCCCACGGTAGTCGTCGCCCCGGGGGTAATCGGGAAGTGGAAAATCTAGCGGCGTTTTCTGGAGCAATTACAGCTTATTGGTCGATAGAACCGAGTTTATCCCAACAAATCGAGAGTTTAATTGCTCAAGGTAGCCCAACAATTGCTATACTGCCCTATTTCCTCTTTACTGGTGCAATTACGGACGCGATCGAAGCCCAAGTTTTTGAACTATCACAAAAGCATCCAAATGTCAATATATCTTTAGGTAAATCTTTGGGGGCGACGGGGGAATTAGCCGAGATTATTGTTGAGGAAGGATGTGGATGAAGCGGGCGGCGATCGCTTTAGGCGGTAATTTAGGAGATTCAGCGACAATTTTAGGGCAAGCTTTAGGGGAATTAGAGCGAGTCAAAGGAATTAAACTAGAAGCTCATTCCCAATGGTATCAAACCGCAGCCGTCGGCCCTCCTCAGCCCGATTATCTCAACGGTTGCGCCATTGTGCAAGTGGACTTATCTCCCTTAGATTTACTGCATAAATTGTTAGAAATCGAGCAGTTATTCGGGAGAGTCCGACGGGAAAGATGGGGACCGCGTACCCTCGATTTAGACTTAATATTTTATGATGACCTGATCTTAGAAACGCCCGAATTAAAGATACCCCATCCCCGCTGCCGAGAACGGGCCTTCGTGCTGCTTCCCCTGGCGGAAATTGCCCCCGATTGGCGAGATCCCGTCACTGGAAAAACTATCCTTCAGCTATTGGGTCAATTGGGATTGGCGGAGTAGGATGTTAGGTGTTGGGGTTTTAGGGTTTTAGGGTTTTAGGGTTTTAGTTGAAATTCCCCCATCTCTCCTGCTCCCCACTTCCCCACTTCCCCACCTCCCCACCACCCCAAATAACCGCGTCTCAGTTACCGCCCCGAAACTCTACAATAAAGGCAGCAGCATCAATAAACAGTAAAAAAATCAACCGTGACCAAGACCCCATCGCTCGAGGAAACTCATTACAATCAGGCTAAAGCTAGTTTACAACAGGCTTTAACTTGGTATGCCAGTTTTCGCCGTCATTGGAATTATCCCCCCGATCCCCAACTTCAGGCCGCCGTTAAACAGGATTTACAGTCCCTAAAATCGGCCTTGGCTAAACTGGATGAAACGGTGATTCGGGTGGCAGCCTTCGGGTTAGTCAGTCGCGGTAAATCCTCGGTGGTAAACGCTTTAGTCGGTCAAAAAGTCCTGGCAACCGGACCCCTGCACGGGGTAACACGCTGGCCGCGATCGGTGCGTTGGACACCAGCCACGGGTAAAATCCAGATAGAATTAATCGATACCCCCGGATTGGATGAGATTGAAGGGGAAGCGCGGGCGAATATGGCCAGAGAAGTCGCTAAAAGTGCCGATTTAATTTTATTTATCGTCGCGGGGGATATTACCCGCACTGAATACGAGTCCTTGGCAGAATTGCGCCGGGCCAAAAAACCGATCATTTTGGTGTTTAATAAGATTGATCTCTATCCGGAAGCCGATCGCCGCCAGATTTTTCAGCAGTTACAGAGATTAGGAACCAATCGGAACGAAAAAACGTTAGAAGATTTGTTAACTAGCGATGAGATAGTTATGGTAGCCGCCGAACCGCAACCGATTCCCGTCCGGGTGGAATACCCCGATGGGTGCGTGGTGACTGAGTGGGAAACCCCTCCCCCCCAAATTGAGGAGCTGCAAGATAAACTCTTAACGATTTTAAATCGGGAAGGGCGATCGCTGCTAGCCCTAAATGCTTTAGTGCAAGGGCAAGAAGCGGAGGAAAATATCGCTAGAAAAACCCTGGAACTCCGGGACAGTCAAGCGGAGGAAATTATCTGGCAATACGCGAAATATAAGGCTTTAGCGATTGCGGCCAATCCGATCGCTATTTTAGACCTACTAGGGGCTTCAATCGTCGATTTAACTCTAGTTCGGGCTTTAGCTCGTTTGTACGGCTTGCCGATTACCAGTCACCAAGCTGGTCAACTCTGGCGGACTCTACTTTTGAGTAGTGCGGGGTTGCTGGTGGGGGAAATCCTCGGCACTGTGATTATCGGTTTGGGCAAAACGGCGGCGGCAGCGGCGAGTATTTTTGAAAATCCCACCTCTTTAACCCTCTACGGTAGCACCGCTCTCTTACAGGGAGCAATTGCCGCTTATGGAACCTATATCATCGGGAAAGCCGCTAAAATCTATCTAGAACGCGGTTGTAGTTGGGGGGCATCCGGACCGAGTACGGTGATCAATCAAATTCTCGCTCAAGTTCATCCGCAAACTATTTTATATCGTTTACGTCTAGAACTAGAACAGTGATTTTAAAGGAAAAAGTAAAAAGGAAAAAAGGCAACAGTGATCAATTAAATATGGTTCTTCGTTACTTGGCATGGTTCGATCGGATGGCATAAATCGACTAAATTCTTATCTGGCAAAAGACTTAATTGATTAGTTCGTTCTAGAGGGAAAACAATTGACAAATCCCTGATAACCCCGTCCATTGCATAACACGAACCACTGACGACCGACTCCTGACTCCTGATGACCGACTCCTGATTTTAGAAACTTAATTTTTGACAACGACAACTAGCTAGAAATATTGAGAGAAAATCATGTCTGCTGCCCATAAGTCCTATATTCCCGTTCCCGTTTCTCGCCAAAAAAGCCAAGGGAGTCAACGTCGTCCCCAGTCGCGGGTAACTCCCCCCAACCCCACTACTAAACCAGTTACTCAATCCTCCCCGACTCCCACCGTCAAACCGACGACTAAATCGGTGGCGAGAGTTCCCGTGGCCCCGACACAAAAACAATTAGCCTCGCGTCAATTACGTTCCCTTTGTCTCCTAGAAAGAATAGTGGCCGTGATTACTTTTTGTCTGTTGGGTTCGACTCTGGGAATATATGCTTGGACGGTATATATTCCCAAGGTTTGGAACAAAGAATTTGGTAAACTGGAAACACTGCAACGTCACGAGCGCCATCTTTTGGCCACCAATGAAACCCTTAAACATCAACTAGCTCAACAAGCAGAAAAACCCGAAACTGGATTAACTCATCCCCAACCCTTCCAAACTATCTTTTTACAGCGTAAATCTGCCCCTAACCTGAAACCTGCCCCCGCTTCTCAACCCCAATCTACCGTCAATTCTCGACCCAGAAGTGCCTATTAACAGTTATCAGTTATCAGTTATCAGTGGGGAAGTTAACAGTTATCAGATGTGAGTTTTTAATTGTGCAGTATTAAAGAGAAGTTTCCTACTGTCTTGTTACTGTTTACTGTTTACTGATTACTGTTTACTGATTACTGTTTACTGATTACTGCTCACTGATTACTGCTCACTGATAACTGAAAGATACTGCTCATGACTGACACAAAAAGGCCCAGATTTAGAGGTAAAAAAACTCGATTGCCCTCTGGCAGGATCCAGGACAGAAAGTCCTATTTAAACGCCAAAAAACGGCAACAACAGTTAAAAAAATTGCCTGTGAGTAACGGGCGATTGGTGGCGGTGTGGTTGGTTTTAGTCATGGGTATTTTGGGTTTAGCTTGGCGATTGTACCAATTACAAATAGTACAAACACAGGAATTACAAAAAAGAGCCAGACAACAGCAAACTACCAGTATTAGACCCTATATTCCCCGTCGGGCGATCGTCGATAGTAATGGTAATGTTTTGGCAACCGATCGCTTGATTTATACTCTTTATGTACACCCAAAACTGTTTGCGATTCCGCCGGCAGAAGTGGCTGATAAATTAGCTCCTTTATTAAATATTCCCAGTAATCAACTGATTCAAAAATTTAAAGAAAAAGAAACAGGAATTCGTTTAGCCAATCAATTAACCGAATCCGTGGCTAGGGGCTTAAAACAATTATCTCTTGACGGTGTAGAATTAGAGGAAAAGTACGCTCGTTATTATCCCCAAGACGATGTGGCAGCCGACGTGATTGGCTATGTAGATAAAGAACATCGTGGTCAAGCAGGATTAGAGAGAGGTTCCAGTCAGTTATTAGAAAGAGATCCCTTTTCTGTCAATACAAGACGCATGGGAGACGGGCGAATTTTACCAGCTTTTGTTCCCCATGGTATCTTTCAATTTGATGAATTACAGTTAGAAGTAACCCTCGATTTAAAACTACAAAGAGCGGCGCGGACGGCCCTACGAGAACAGCTAAAAAAATTTAATGCTAAACGGGGAGCCGTCATCGTCATGGACTCCCTTGATGGTTCTCTTTTAGCCCTAGTTTGTGAGCCAACTTTTAACCCCAACGAATACTATAAAGCCAATGTGGCTCTATTTAAAAATTGGACCGTAGCCGATCAGTACGAACCGGGGTCAACTTTTAAACCAATTATTGTCGCCATGGCCATGGAAGCGGGGGCAATTAAAGCTAATACGGTAGTCAATGATCCAGGGGCAATTACTGTCGGTCCCTGGACGATTAAAAATGCCTCTAAACAGGGTTATGGGGCGCTAGATATGGCCCGAGTCCTACAAACCTCTAGTAACGTGGCCATGGTGCAAATTGCCCAAAAAATGGGGCGAGTTGATTTCTATAAAAGTTTATTAGGATTGGACATAAATCAAAGGGTTGGTGTAGATTTACCCGGAGAAGTGGCAGGATATCTCAAACCTGAACAAGAATTTCTGGATAATGCCATTGAATCGGCCACCGCTTCCTTTGGTCAAGGTTTATCCCTAACGCCTTTAAAATTAGTACAATTGCACGGTGCGCTGGCCAATGGTGGCACCCTGGTGACTCCCCATGTGATCAAAGGATTAGCCGACGACCGCGGCCGTTTGCACTGGCAGCCCGATTATCCCAGCAAAAAAGTCTTTTCTCCCACCGTGGCCCGGCAAGTGGTGGAAATGATGGAAACCGTCGTCAGCAAGGGGACGGGGGTAGCGGCCCAAATCCCCGGTTATCGCATCGGAGGCAAAACGGGAACCGCACAAAAAGCTAGTCCGACGGGGGGTTATCTACCTAACGCCAAAATTACCAGTTTTGTCGCGATTTTACCGATCGAATCGCCCCGTTATGTGGTTTTGGTGGTGGTGGATGAACCCAAGGGTGCGAATACTTTTGGCTCCACTGTTGCCGCTCCTGTGGCAAAAACGGTGATGAATACGCTCATTTCCCTCAAGGGTATCCCCCCCACCTACAAGGTGGTTCCGGCGGGTTCTGCGACCAATAAACCCCCGCGGCACGATTAATTTAAGTCTTTTTGAAAGAGGCTTTATTTAGGGCTGGCTGAAAAAGTTTGTTGGTGGGGTTAGGAGTCAGGAGTCGGTCGTCAGTAGCCGGTCGTCGGGAGTTTCAGGCTTTGTTGCCCTCTCTTTTTTGTACCAACCCATGTACTATAATAAGGATAATGCCAGGTTTTTGATGGTCCCAATCCGATTTTTTGGCACTAACATCGGATTTTAACAGGTCAAAAGCCTTATTTTAAAAGGGTTTTACCATTATTCAGCAAGCCCTAAATAGGCTAAAAAAGTCTCTAACATCCCTCTAGATTGATTATCTGGCATCATCCACACACCGAATTTTATCCCCGATTCTAGAGTCATAATTAATCCCGCTGCTGGTAAATTTTGAGGTAAGCTAGGTATATTTGGTAAACAGGCATTATATAAACTTTTCCAACGATTATCAGGTTCTTCGTCCGCATCTATGATAATTCCTAAATGAGTTAGTCCGTTAGGAGTTTTTAGTTGCGTAGAGATATATTTAGGTTTTAGTAAATTTTCAACACCATCACAATTTATGATATTCAATGGTTCTTCCCCTCTATTCCAAGTAACTCCATTTGCTGCCATTAATTGGGGAATAACTCTCAATTCCTCTGCACCTTCCACTAATAACTTTTTTGTCTCTATTTTAGGCATTGTTACCGCACCTCAAGATTACTTGTAGCAGCAATAACAATTTCTTCTGGATCAAAGATTACAGATTGGCTTTTTTCCCTATCTATCCTTTGAATAGTAATCTCGTTATCGGTAATTTTTTCTTCGGTAATTAATTCGGCTAAACTTTGCCAACAATCGCGGCTGTGAGTGGTGGCAAATACCTGAATATTGAGTTTTTTGGCGGTTTCCCAGACTACTTTCCACATATCAGTCATGACAGTAAAATGCAATCCGCTATCAATTTCATCAACTAATAAAATTCCATTTTTAAGATTAACCATTGCTAAAACTAATCCTAACATTCGCCAAAATCCATCGCCTAAACTGCCAATAGGTATAGGTTGATCATGATTTTTAATTTTGATTAAAAACCCACCTCTAACACCTAGGTTATTTGAAGTTAAATACTTGCCAGAAACAACACTGGCTATTCTTTCAATTTTTGGCTCAATAATTTTCAAAGATTCAATAATTAAATCTTCTAAAGGAGAGAGAACAATGTTATCAAAAAGTGCTGCCATATCAGAACTTGTTAGAGAAAATGGTGTTAAGAACTTCAATTCAATTTGATTATCAATACCTATTTTATGGGAAATTCTGCTTAAACTAGCTATTCTTCTTATAGAATCTCTGGCAAGAGTACCGTTGGCAAGAAGTTCCATTTCAATAGGTTTTTGTGATTGACTCCATCTAATACTTAAAAGAAGTTTATTCCATTCCTCATCGTCGAAAATATTATCATTATTTAAATCATCATTTTTGTCTGAAAATAAAGATAGTTGTATAGGAATACTTTTAACAGAAATAGTAACACTTTCCTGATGTGATTCCCTAGAACCAATGATAATAATTTCCTGACTTGGGACGATTTCATGCCCAGGAAATAAATGACAAATTTCAAAAACTTTAGTGCGACCAGCTAACTTATTTTCCAACCAAGCGAACTCGCCTCTATAGCTAATAGTTTCAAGAAATATATCTATATTATTCTGAGCATACAAAAACTGAATCGCTTCTAAAATAGAAGTTTTACCGCTATTATTTTTACCCACTAAGAGATTAATTCGACCAAGATTGGCCATCTCAAAATTTTGAAAACCGCGAAAGCCTTCAATTTTTAGGGATTGTAACATGAGTGATTACCCCGGATTTTCAGTTATTAAATCTAGTTTATCTCAACCCCAGTAGCCAAGACCACCGACGAGACTAGATAGCGCAGACTCACCTTACCATCGCGGATTAACTCAATCAGCGCTTTTAGTCCCTTTTCACCTTTCGAGCATTATAGCTGGTTTCGGGGCAGAAAACCAGCAAAAACATGACTACAGAGGGAATCGCTGACTCTAGAGATTAATGACAATAAATTCCTAGCTGCTGATACAGTTCAACTTGATCTTTGACAACAGTTAAGGTTTTTTGTTCTTCAATATTCTGAATGACTTGTTGAGTTTTTTGGTTAAAATCGCTTATCGTATAATTACCTTCTGCAATTCGTCTTTCTTTTTCCGCTTCTTCTAAAAATTCAGCTAGGTGTTTTTTTAGATAGGTTGCCAGGGTATCTTGTTGTTCTTGAGAAAGCCGTGCAATTTGCTCGAAAGTTTCTTGAATTAATTTAATCATAGGTATTGTATGTACTCCGAAGTTCGGTTTTTAGAGAAAAAAATCAAGATATAAATAAGTAGTCGTGCAAAATTAATTTCTTGGTTAGGATAGGCGCTCATGCAAAAGGCACTCATGCAAGAGGTAGTTAGATATGTGTAATTAATTTTTCTTAGGTACTTACTGCCCTAACACACCAAAAAGAAAAGTTTTTGATGTGTTACGCTTTTGTCAACCCACTATTTATAACAAAGCCATTTCTCCCACCACTTCCAAGCGGGTATAACTGCCGATTTTAAGGAATTTTTCCGAGAGAGATTCGGCCACATTGGGAGTAATCCAGCCTAACTGTTTGAGAATTTGCAAAGCTGCGGCATATTTAGCCCGTTTGGAACCATCTAGGGCTTTAATTGCTAATCCTAAACCTTCACCGACGCGCCCGATACATTGAATCCCTTCGGCCCCGGCTTTACTGACGATTTCCCCCTGACTAGCCCGCATTAATTCCGTATCAAAAGCCCCTTCTCCTGCTACCATGCGGGGATGATAGGTCATCGCCCGGACGATTCTTTCTAAGTCTAAACGGTTGCCAGAGGCTAACTGGGCGTAGAGATGGGCCATTTGCCCCAACTGCATTGAATAGGTGGGCGCACCGCAGTCATCGTGGGCGCTGATTAATTCATCCCCCGGCATCCCCAATAATTCGGCAATTTTGCTGAGAATTAGCTTCTGTATCGGACTAGAACGCCGCAGATAGCTATTTAACGGCCAGCCACGCTGTTGACACACCGCTAACATCCCGGCGTGTTTACCAGAACAATTGTACTGGAGGCGACTGGGTTTACCTTCCGGGAGAGGACATTGCAGGGCATTAGGATCGATATCGGCGCGCCAGAGAATATTAAAGACTTGACGGGCGTGTTCCACCGTGCCTTGGTGAGAACTACAGATAATGGCTAGATCCTTATCGTTGAGATCGTAGCGTTCGAGGGTGGCGGTACTGATGACAGCCAGTGCTTGAAAAGGTTTCAGGGCCGAACGAATAAAGGCGCTAGTTTCGGCGCTGCCGGCGGTGGATAATACCCGGCCGCGGTCATCGCAAATAGCGGCCTCGACATTATGAACCGATTCAATAATACCTTCCCGGAGGAGATGAATTTCTAAGCGGTGGGTTGGTGAACGTTTTACCCTATTCATTCAGATTGGTTGCGGTTAGTGAGTGAAAAATAGCCAGAAAAGACCACTGATAGCGACAATTGCCCCTAGAATCAGGGCGGTTTTTTGTAAACGCTGGAGAATGGGCTGGATTTGATAGGAGACGATTAAACGATCGCGGGTTAAAATGGCGGCGGTTTTTGTCCAGATTTGGCCATCGTACCAGCCCGACTCTTCATAAAATACTTTCTCCGATTGCAAGCGATCATAGACGTAGATCCAGCCCAGATACAAGCGCAATAACACCAATCCTACCAAAATTGTCGAGCCAAAAATCCCCGCACAGAAGAAGAGAAAAGGGGCTTTTTTGAGGGGAAAACTAGCGGCGGCAATCGGTCCGACAATTAACCATGTCCACAACCATAACCAGACAATTTTTTTTGTATAAGAGGCTACATCTAGCGTCGCCCAACGGAAAAACCAAGATTCTTTTAATTGTTCGTACTCGTTAACCGGTTGCTGTTCTTCCGGGACGGGACAGAAATCAAGGGAGGATTTCATGGATTCTACTCCTCTAAATGGTCGCTAGGTAGAGGAATCCGTTGGGCATGACCCCAAAATGCTTCTAAATTATAAAATTCTCGCTCTTTTGGTAAAAAGATATGGACAATGATATCGCCATAATCCATCAGGATCCAGCTACCTTCGCTTTTTCCTTCCACTTGTCGGGGAGACTGTTGCCATTCTAGTTCCATAGCGGCTTTGATCGCATCCTCGATCGCTCGCACTTGGGTGGTAGAATAGCCGGTAATAATCAGAAAATAATCGGTTAAATAACAGATATCGGCGACTTTCAGGATGGCGATGTCCCCCGCTTTCTTGTCCTCGGCAGCGGTGACAATTGTCTCTAGAAATTTTTCGGTCTTGAGATTTTCGGCGACGGAGGTAATAATTCCAGTGGGATTGGTCATTCAGGTGGTGGTTATCCTTTGGCTAAGGTGGTTGTAAGGGAGTCTTGAGATTATGTTAATCAATGGTTTTAGTTGCTGTTGGTTGTTCTTTAACAATTTGTAACGCCCAGTTGCGGGTTAGCACGGTGCGGGGATGAATGGGACAATGGCTACTTAAAAGATATTTTAGGGAATAATCACAGGTTTGTTGAACGCTTTTATGGAGATTTTGATAGCTGAGTTGTCGTAGGGCGTTTAATTCGGGTGTATCGCCGCGATTGGGTTCCAAGGCATCGGCAATAAAGACTATACAGCTAAGATCGCTCATATTGGGTTTACCGAGGGTATGATTGCGAATCGCTTCGAGAATTTCCTCATCGGTAATGTTAAATTCTTTTTGGGCGACAATCGCACTGACATCGGCGTGGAGTAAGTGGGGATGGGATAAACAGATATTATCCACGTCTATTCCCGCCGATTCCGCCATTTTTAGCAGTTTTTTGGGCTTGAAAAATTTGGCTAGATCGTGTAGTAATCCCGCTTGCCCTGCTTGGACGGGATCGAGATCGTGATGACGAGCTAAATCAATACACATGGTCTCCACACCGAGAATATGTCGCAGACGGTGTTCGTTGACGTTTTCTTTTAACCAGTCGATAACTTGCTGTCGCATCTTTTTTTTGCCCTTGTGGAACCCCAAAACGATTGTAACAATTACTATACAATTTTGCCTATTGCTTCAAGGTTCGATCTTTACCAATCATCCTCGCAACTAGCTTCTAAAACTTCTTCTTGCTGCCAATCATCCTGAAAAGGTTGTACCACTTTACCGATCGCATCGGCCACAAAAGACTTAATAAATTCTTCCTTGCGACTGAGTTGAAATTGTCTTTGTACCACTTCCGTCATACCACCGTCACCCCAGTCTTGATCCTGACGGAAATATTCAATAAAACTTTTGCCGGCAATGCGGGTTAAATAGGCGGCACTGACCCCTTGAATTGCCTTACCGACTATATAGGTAGTAAAATTTAACTGTAGGATTCTGGCTAATAATTCTACTGCTCCTTTCACTACTCCCAAACTAACTAGAGTTTTGCCCAAAGATAGAGCCAATTCCTTGCCTCGATCGCTGTTAATTTCACAGCCATAAACTTGACCAATTTCCCTGACCATTTGAGCATTAACCGCCGCCGTTGCTAACATATCGAACACTGGTAAGGGAGTCACCGCAATCACTCCCGCACCGATCCACTGATAGCGATCAATAATTTTATCAGCTTGGCGACGACGTTGGCGATCAATAATTTTCCTAGCTTCTTCTCCTAATCTTTGGGATTGTAAGAGGATATTATCTGCCACTAAATCCTCCCCTTCGGCCCGTAAAACTGAAGCCAAACGTTTAATTAAAGCTAAAATATCTGGTTCCGGTGTGATGATTTGTCCACCGGTTAACTGTACTGGTTGGGGATTAGCGGCGACGGCAATAATATCGGCTGAAAGGACCACTCCTTTAAGACGTTCTCGTAATTGTTTTAAAATAATGTCTCGATCTTCATCGCTATAGAGATCGATTTTATTAAAGACTAAGAGAGAACGTTTACCAATATCAATTAAACGCAATAAAGGGGCGTATTCCGATTGTCGAATATCGTTATCAATGACAAATAAAAGTAAATCTGCTTCCGTGGCTAATTGTCGCGCTAACTGTTCCCTTTGACCTCCGGCTGCACCAATTTCGAGAATGCCGGGGGTATCGGTAATTTGAATTTCCCGATTCACACCTTTCATTTTTAAACTATAGGTTTCCCCTTTTTCCGTGGTTCCCATCGTTGCCTCCACATTGCCCACCATTTGACCAATGAGGGCGTTAATTAGAGAGGTTTTTCCCGCCGATCCTGTGCCGAAAACAATGATTTTAACTTCTTTTCTGGCTAAACTTCGCTCAATTTCTTGGGAACGGTTAATAAAAACCTGTTGGGTTACTTTATCTTGAATTTGCTCCACTTGTTGCCGGATAGCTTTTAAGGTTTCCCCGGCGGCCTCGGTTTTTTCTACCGGTAATTTTAGGGGTGGACGGGAGGAAGAACGTAACCCGCGGCGACTTTTTTGGTGCTGGGGCAGCAGATAAAAGTAATACAGAAGAACGTAGATCAGCAAGCCCAGCAGTCCGATAATGAGCAAAAGCAGAATATTAGCTAAGATAGGAGCGGTAAAGGCGATCTGGATGTAAAGACGATAGATAGAGTTGACTAACCACAACATTAATCCGAAAATAAAGCTCAGACCAATGATTAAAGTGGCAAGACGGGGTAATTTCATCGAAAATTTGGGTCTGAAACCCCGCCGTTTTACGGCGGCTTTACCGTTAAATACTAGCGCATTTAGACGATATATTCTAGAATGTGAGGCATGGAAAAAGCCTATTCGTTTCGATTTTACCCCACACCAACACAAGAGTCGCTATTGCGGCGCACTTTGGGCTGTGTAAGATTAGTTTACAATAAAGCTCTCCATGTCAGAACACAAGCATGGTACGAAAGACAAGAAAGAGTAGGCTACGCTCA
>VYLL01000469.1_pt1 | contig 27036 bp, 31 predicted proteins | sample 5114301 | NCBI WGS metagenome assembly VYLL01 (sample SAMN12291809, study PRJNA351875) | freshwater metagenome | isolation source: freshwater lake | place: USA: Michigan, MSU2 Lake | collected 2011-08-16 | reverse complement strand
CCCCAACCCCCAACCCCCAACCCCCACCGAAAAACTTTTTCAGCAGACCCTAATTACTGTTTACTGTTTACTGATAACTGAAAAACCCCCTATGACAGACAATAGAGATAACTTCAACGAAACTTATAATGCACTAATTGATCGCATTGTCAATCTAACTTTGGAAGGAAAAATTAGGGCTAAGTCACAGGTTTATAACCTTTTGTCCGAGGGAGTAAAAAATGGCACAGGAGAAATTTTTGAGCGTTGTTTAACCGAAAAAATAATCGTTACTCGCTCACAGTTAGAAACAAAAATTAAAGCCACTAGGGTTTTGCGGGCCTTGGAAACGATCGAAAGTGAATGGGAAAAATATCAAAAAACCAATCAGCAAAATTCTCTCACTGCAGCGGCGATCGATAATCTTGTGAAAATCGATCGAGAGGATCGTTTACTGACTTTAGTAAATTTAATTGATCCCAATCAAAATAATGCTTTAACCCTAGAACAATTGCAACAGTTAGCCAAGCATTTACAGACAGTTGCTCAGCAGCGGGGAGAAGCGGATTTATGGCAAATTGCCACGGGGATTAATCTGGGGTTAAATACTTGGTCAAATTTATCGAGTTATCTCACCAGTTGGCTCTACGAACAAAATCGCAATCTTGGTTTTACTAATGATAATGAGCGAGTGACTCCTTGGCAAATTTGGGCAAGTAAAGTTAATCCCTCTTGGTTAAAACGAGTATTAGAAAGTTTAGCTAATCAACAAGCTTTTGATCCTCTCACTCAGGATTTAACTTTAACCGATTGGGTAGAAACTGCTATTGTTTTTCAATATATCCAAAGAGGACTAATTAACTTTTTTGATCAGCGCATCTATAGCGAAAAATTAGGAGCCAAATTATCCATCTCTACCTTTCTCACCTTTGCTTTAATTTGGTCGCTGTTAACCAATAGTTTCGAGCAAGTTAGTAAAAATTCCCTCTATAGTCGTGGCTGTTTTCAGATGGCTTTACAAATTCTGAGAACCTTTGCTCAACGGGATTATTTTCCTTTATACGGGGGAATTTTTGCCTCCTTTTCTGGCAGTTATCTCAAGGATGCGTTAGACTATTTATCAATTCCTCTGCGTTATGTGGAAGGCACGGGAGAAAAGGCGAGAATTTTAACTTTAATTGCCTATTCTAATCGCATTCGCGGCGACTATCCACAGGCCAGAGAATGTCATCAACAAGCTTTAGAAATTGCCCGTCAACAACAGGATTATGCTTGTGAAATAGCTAATTTAAACCATTTATCCCGTCTCAATGCTATCCAAAAAAACTATGCAGAAGCGATTAATTTAAGTCAGAGAGCTTTAATTTTAAGTCGTCAACAGGGTAATAGTTTAGGACAGGCTAACGCTTTAGCTAATTTGGGTTATAGTCAGGTACAGGAAGCGCAACAGTTAGAGAGATACGATCCCGAAATTTATCAAAGTTCGATCGAGTATTTAAAACAGGGATTAAAGTTAGCGGAAAGTCTCCAAGATTGGCAGAGTAAATCCCTTTGTTGTAGCAGTTTAGGTCTAGCATATCTTATCCTTGAAAGAACCCAAGAAGCGATTAATATTCTCCTGCAAGGATTGGAATCGGCCAAATACTACGGGGATGTATATCTGCAAGGTTTATTACTAACTTATTTAGGCGAAGCTTACTATCAAGATAAGAATTTTGAACAGGCAATTTATATGGGTTCTCTAGGAATGTATTGGCTGCACGAAATCGGTGCAGCAGAATGGCGACAAGCTGCTAGTCTATTAACGGTTATTCGCGGCAAAAATATCGCAGCTTTTGAACAAACTTTCAGTCTGGAACGTTCCTCCCTGATTAAATCAATTGGACTGGAAGGCTACCAATATATCTCAGAAATTCTCAGCAAATATCAACAGGGTAATTAGTGAATACACAGCCTAAATTATTAATTAATCTCTCGGTACTTTTTCCCCAACCCACGGGAATCAGTACCTACATTCTTAACCTCTTACCCTACCTGAAAAATTTAGAACCAACCCTACTAACAACTAATAGCTATCCCGACTTTAACTGTTATTCTATCCCCAAGGGTCTCGCCCCCGATCGAGGAGCGAAAGGTCATTTAAAACGCTTACTCTGGACTCAGTTTCGGTTATCGTCAATTTACCGACAATTAAAGGCCAATTTACTCTTTTCTCCCCTTCCAGAAGCGCCGATAAATTCTCCCTGTCGCTTTGTCGTCATGGTACACGATTTAATTCCCCTGCGGTTTCCCAGTTTTACTTCCCCCTTAACTCACTATTTCCGTTATTATGTGCCGCAGGTATTACAACAGGCAAAACATATTATCTGTAACTCTCAGGCAACGGCCAAAGATATCACTGAATATTATCAAATTCCCGCCGATAAAATTACTTCTATTCCCCTAGCCTACGATCATCATCACTTTCGCCCTATTCAAGATAATAAGCCAGAGCATCCCTATTTTCTCTATCTCGGTCGTCCCAATCCCTATAAAAATTTACCGCGTTTAATCGCCGCTTTTGCCCAACTGCCCCCAGATTTAAGCGATTATCGTCTTTGGATTGCCGGCAGCTTTGATCGCCGTTATACCCCCAATTTACAACAACAAGCGCAAGAATTAGCCGTCAGCGATCGCATTAAATTTCTCGATTATATCCCCTACGATCACCTACCCAAAGTTATCAGTCAAGCCACTGCTTTAGTCTTCCCCAGTCTCTGGGAAGGCTTCGGATTGCCCGTTTTAGAGGCTATGGCCTGCGGTACACCCGTCATTACCTCAAATTTGTCATCTTTGCCCGAAGTCACGGCAACAGCGGCAATTTTAATCGATCCCTATCGAGTCGAGTCCCTAGCCGATGCCCTAAAAATTATCGCTCAAGATCGACAATTACACTCAAAATTAAGTCATCTAGGCAAAAAACGGGCTGATGAGTTTAGTTGGCAAAAAACCGGTCTAGCTACGGCCGCAATGAATAATATCCCAATCGATCGGAGGGCGCAAGCTTTGCGCCCCTACAGTAACGGATTTTGTCCACAATGTAGGGGCGAACTGCGTTCGCCCAAAAGGTACATTATCAAAGCGCAGGTCCCTTAACTGACAAGGTTTCCCGTACAGATGAAATATAACCTGATCGGTCATCGTCGGAAAAAGAAAAATAATTTGACAGATCGGCAGCATTTGTTGTACGATGGATGATCGTGACCTCAATTGGAGAGATGGCCGAGCGGTTGAAGGCGCAGCACTGGAAATGCTGTTTAGGGGTAACTTTAACGAGGGTTCGAATCCCTCTCTCTCCGTACCCAAAGCACCTTATGAGTAGGTAGGCGTTAAAAATTATCAGATATCCCCGTTATCAAGGGTAGGGTTGATTCATGAATCAACCCTACCCTTGATAACGGGGGGATTAAAGGCAAAATCCATTTTTAATTTAATTATAACCAGCTACTTAGGTAGTCTTGCAAAAGTAATTTCCCGGTTGAGACAGGAGATTACTTTTAGTGATTATCTTCTCCCCTGCTCCCCACTTCATAATTGATAATTGATAATTCATAATTCCCAGTCTCCTATACTTTTTAAACAGGATTTAGTCTAATTCCTCGTCGGTAAACCATCTTTACACTTAGCTAACCACTCCAATAAACTGTCTAACTGCTGTTGCGGTTTTACCGTTCCTAAACCCCTAACCGTCACCTGTTTGGGACTATAAACAAAGCGTGATTGTATATGTTGGGGTAGGTGTTCTTGTAATAATTTCCACGCTGGCTCTTCCATGGGAGTTTCTAGGATAATATGCTGTTTTCCGTCGGGTTTAATGCGCGAAAAACCGAGGGATTTAGCCAGATGTTTTAACTCGATTACCTTAAATAATTGTGCCACTGGGGAAGGAATTGCCCCATATCTATCCACTAAATCGGCGGCAATTTGTCCTAAATTTTTCTGAGAATTAGCAGTAGCGATCGCCCGATAGACATCCATTTTCTGCTCCAGATCGGATATATAATCATTAGGAATAAATGCCGTCAATTTCAGATCGATTTGGGTATCCTCCACTTGAGGAATTTCTTGACCTTGAATTTCCCGCAAAGCTTCCTGTAACATTTCCATATATAGATCAAAACCAATCGCTTCCATTTGTCCCGATTGTTCCGCACCTAATAAGTTACCCGCACCGCGAATTTCCAGATCCCTAGTCGCTAATTGATACCCCGATCCTAACTGGGTAAATTCTTGAATTGCCTTTAATCTTTCCCGAGCGGTTTCTGTTAGTTCTGCCTTGGCCGGATAAAGTAACCAAGCGTGCGCTTGTACTCCCGATCGCCCCACCCGTCCCCGCAGTTGATAGAGTTGCGCTAAACCGAATTTTTGGGCATCTTCAATGATAATCGTGTTAACTCTGGGAATATCTAACCCTGACTCCACAATAGTCGTACAGACTAAGATATCCGCTTCCCCATTATTAAAAGCTAACATGGTGGTCTCTAATTCGGACTCATCCATACGACCGTGGCCGATGGCAATTCTAGCACCCGGAATCATCCCTTGAATTGCTGCCGCTTTTTCTTCAATTCCCTCGATTCTGGGTACTACATAAAAAATCTGTCCCCCCCGATCCAATTCATTGCGAATTGCCGTTCTAATCACATCAGAATTATAACTAGAAAGGTGGGTTTGGATGGGACGACGAGAGGGGGGAGGTGTGGTAATTAAACTCATTTCTCGCACCCCAGAAAGGGACATATAAAGAGTCCGGGGAATCGGTGTCGCACTCAAAGTTAACACATCAATATTACTTTTAAAAGCCTTAATTTTTTCCTTTTGATTGACCCCAAAACGCTGTTCTTCATCAATTACCAATAATCCTAAATCTTTAAACTCCACCGCTTTACTCAATAACAACTGAGTACCCACTACTATATCCAATTCCCCCGTTTTCAAGCGCTGGACGATATCTTTTTTCTCGGAATTGGTGCGAAAACGATTTAATAAACCCACATTAATGGGATAGGGAGCAAAACGTTCTTTCAGGGTGTGATAATGTTGTTGGGTTAAAATCGTTGTTGGTGCTAATAAAGCCACCTGTTTATGACCCGTGGTGACAGCTTTAAAAATAGCACGAATCGCCACTTCTGTCTTACCAAAACCCACATCCCCACAGACTAATCGATCCATCGGGCGATCGCTTTCTAAATCCCGTTTCACATCCTGTATTGCTTTCAGTTGATCAGCAGTGGGTTGGTAGGGAAAAGAATCCTCTAACTCCCGCTGCCAGGGATTATCCACAGGATAGGCAAAACCCGATTTTTGGGCGCGTTGGGCGTAAATATTGATTAAATCAACCGCTAACTTCTTAACCGACTTCCTGACGCGGGCTTTCGTCGCTTCCCACGCTTTGCCAGAGATTTTATGTAATTCTGGCTCTTGATTACCTGTATGACGATAACGGGAGAGATTATCAACAGAATCGGCAGGAACCCGCAATAATCCATCGGCATACTTAATAACTAGATAATCTCGACCTTGCACTACTCCGCTAATTGTGCTTTCCTGCTTTTCTAGTTTGATAAACTGTCCGATGCCATGGTGTTTATGTACTACAAAATCGAGGGGACGGAGTTTGTTCACGTCCACCTGTACCGAGGCTGCTTGCCGACGTTTGCGGACGTAACCGGCAGTATTTAAAAGATGTTGCCCGAAGAACTCTCGATCGCTAACGACGACTATGCGATAGGTGGGCAGGATAAAACCTTCTAATTCAGCTAATCCTGAGTATTTTAGGGCTGTAGCGGTGTTTTGAATTATTAACCGCTCGATCGCCCCAAAATCAAGGGGATTGGGGATAAATTGGGCCGGACAGTCGTGTTCCTGTAATAACGAGACTGTACGGGAGGGTTGGGCAGATATTAACCATGTAGCATACTTATTTACTTTAATACCGCTATAAATCTCTCTTTTTCCCCGTAAAATTTCCGCTAGTTTGGCGAATTGTCCCGGATTGGTGGGAATCGGACGACTGGAGAGATTAAGGCTATTTTCGGAGAGGTGATCGTCTATTTCTGAGAGGTAGAGATGGGGAAATTTAACCGATATTTCCAAAGATTCGCCAAAAGAACGGTGAATTTGCGGTAAAGCTGGTTCTATCTCTTGCCAGCGTTCCCCAATATATTCTATCCAGCGATCGCTTCTAGCTTGACAGCTTTCCAGTTCATCAAAGGCAATAAGGGTATTTTCGGGGAGATAATCCAATAAAGAGGCAGGTTGACGGAATGCCAAGCCTAAAAATCGCTCAATTCCCTCTGGATAAATGCCATTAGCCAATTTTTCTCGCTCTTCAGCCCCCAGATAATCGGCCACTGTGGGGGGAAGAGAAGGGGCAATGATCGCCGCGAAGCTAGTGGGAGTAAGAAGTAGATTGGGGATAGAATCGAGGGATCTTTGGGTGGCAGGGTCAAATTCTCGCAATTTTTCCAATTCATCGCCGAAAAATTCTAACCTGACCGGTAATTCTGCCGAAACTGGGAAAATATCAACGATATCGCCGCGACGACTCCATTGCCCTTCGGTTTCTACCAGTGAAACCCTTTGATATCCTAATCTAGCTAGGGTTAGATCGAGGTTTTTGCCTTCTATAACCCTTCCTACCGCAAAATTATCGCTATATTTCTCGAAAACCTCTCTAGGGGGTAAATGGGGCTGCAGGGCTTTTTCGGTGGTAACGATCGCAATTCCGGCATCTTGATGACTGATTGCCGATAATACCTGCATCTGTCCCCAAATCATCTCGGATTCCCGATTAAATCTCTCGTAGGGGCAAGCTTCCGAGGTGGGATAAAAGAAAACACCTTTCCACGTCATCGCTTCTAATTGTGCCGCCCAACGTGCCGCTTCTTCCAGATTGGCACAGATAATTAAAAGATTTTTTCCTTGACAACGGGCGAAAGCTGTGCTTATTAATCCTTTCGGTAAGCGGGCAAGGCCAGTTAGGGTTAAATTGCCATTTTTCTCCAGTTTTTGGATAAGTTCGGCAGTTAGAGGCGATTTTTCAATGTTGCGAACAACGGAGGCAAAAGTCATTTTTTAGTGATCGGCTCTCGGTTTTTAGTTAAGCTCTACTGAATTTAAACTGCCTATGGGGATTTTTAGTACAAATGCTCAGGCTTCCTCTCCCAACTCTGGCACTCCGGTGCAGTCTTAACGAGTAATTTAGATAAGTGGGTGGGTGGAATTAAATATAAGACGAACGTAGGTTGGGTTGAAGCATGAAACCCAACACCCCCAGGGATTACGAAGTGCGCTAACCCATCCGACAAATAATTGTGCTTCCCTACTTAGTCAACAGCTTATCAGTTATCAGTTGTGAGTTTTCAGTTCACCGACTACTTTTTGGGGCTAATTTTTTTGGGCTTTATTTGACTTGACCAGAGGGGGGTCGCAGGCGCACGGATTTTCCATTATCTATATAATATCATGTCAAGCGTTAGTTAGCAAGAGAAAATTTTTAATTGGGAGCGAAAGATCGAAGGACGAAAAACCAGTACATCTATACCGAAATATTTTCAGAATGATAACGATTCTCACCGACTGTGATAAGATCAGAATCATAATCAGACTCAGTTAATCCGATGGGTAAAAATTTCCAGTTAACAGCGATCGCTTTAACCCTGACTATAGCCAGCTTAACAGCTTGTAGTGGTCCTTCGGTCAAGGAAGAGGAAGCAAAGACACCCTTACAGGTGACAGTGAGTATCGTACCGCAGGAATATTTCGTCAAACGCATCGGCGGTGATAGAGTCAGTGTTAATGCCATGATTCAACCTGGGACAGATCCCCACACCTATGAACCAAAACCCGAACAATTAAAAACCACAGCCCAATCGCAAGCCTACTTTAAAATCGGTGTATCCTTAGAAGATGCCTGGAAAGATCGCTTAAACAGTGTTAACCAACAGATGTTAATCGTCGATACCAGTCAAGGAGTAGATAAAATCCCTTTGACAGCAGAACATGATCACGATCATGATCACGATCATGATCACAGCAAGGAAGAAAAACATCAAGCTGGAAAAAACACCCTAGATCCCCATATTTGGTTATCACCAAAACGAGTCAAAGCACAAGCAAAGACTATTTATCAAACCTTAGCACAACTCGATCCGGGTCAGGAAGCTATCTATCGGGCTAACTTTGAGAAATTCAGTCAGGAATTAGACGCATTAGATCAAGAAATTCGGCAAAACTTGGCAGGGGTCAAAAACCAAAAATTTATGGTGTTTCATCCCGAATGGGGCTATTTTGCCCAAGATTACGGTTTAGAGATGATTGCGATCGAAATCGAAGGCAATGAACCCAGTGCTGCCCAGTTAAGTCAACTAATCAAACAGGCAAAAAAAGAGAATATTAAAGTTATTTTTGCTCAACCAGAATTTAGCCAGAAAAGTGCCGAAACTATTGCTAGGGAAATTGGGGGACAGGTAATCCTTATCAGTGCCTTTGCTCAAAATTGGAGTGAAAACCTGCGACAAGTTTCCCAAAAAATGGCCACAGTTTTAAATCAGTAATTGTTTGTATATGTCAACGATCATTACCATTAGTAATCTCTGGGCCGGCTACGAACAGGAACCCATCCTCGAAGATATTAATTTAACCATTGAAGAATTGGATTTTCTGGGAATTATCGGCCCGAATGGAGGAGGAAAAACTACCCTTCTCAAGGTTTTACTGGGATTAATTAAACCTTGGCGGGGAGAAGTCAGTATTTTGGGGCAAAGTGTCCAAAAAGGTCGGGAATTAGTCGGTTATGTGCCGCAGTTTGTCGAATGCGATCGCTCATTTCCCATCACTGTGGGTGAGGTGGTGAAAATGGGGAGATTGAGCAGCAAAAAACTCTGGCAAGGCTATAGTAAAAAAGATGAGGTAAGGGTAGATAAAGCTTTAGATAGTGTGGGAATGTTGGCCCTGAAAAAAAGGTCGATTGCTGAACTTTCGGGAGGACAGCGCCAACGGGTTTATATCGCTCGCGCTTTAGCGGTAGAACCCCGTCTCTTGATTTTAGATGAACCCACTGCCAGTGTCGATCCCCAAATGCGTGCTAGTATTTTTTCCCTGTTGCAAGAATTGAATGAGTGGATGACTATTTTAATTATTTCCCATGATCTGGGAACCCTATCTACCTATGTTAAATCGATCGGTTGTCTCAATCGTCGTCTCTATTATCACGGCCAAAAATCTCTCACTGCCGCTATGTTAGAACAAGTGTATTGCTAAAAGTTTTCTCCCTTTCTACTGTCAAAACCCTTGACAAATCCCGAAACTTGACATATACTTATATATATATTGGGAATCCGTGCCTGCCTACAGACCCTCTTTTTTCAGGTCAAATAAGCGCAAGGAATAAAGAAGACAGGGGATGACAATTAAAGACTTATACGAACAAGATTATCCTGCTTGGTTAGAAGAAACAGCCAAACAACTGAGACAAAGACAGACAGATGTATTAGATTGGGAACATCTGGTCGAAGAAATCGAAGCGTTGGGGAATGAACAGAGACATAAAGTGGATAGTTATCTCCTGCAATTACTCATTCATCTGCTTCTCTACCAATACTGGCCGGGGGAACTAGAAAGATGTGCGAGGGGATGGCAGGACGAAATCGGTAACTTTCGGGTGGAATTAGAACTTTTATTGGAGTCGAAAACCCTTTATAACTATTTTTTAACCAGAATCGCCGTTATTTACCCCAAAGCAGTGAAGCGAGTCCGACAAAAAAGCGAATTACCGGCCGCTATCTTTGCCGAAAGCTGCCCCTATAGTCCCGAACAAATTCTCGATTCCGATTTTCTCCCCTGAAATTCCGGCAGATTTTTTCAGAAAAACCCTTGACAAATACCCGCACTTGACAGATACTTATATATAGAATGGGAATCCGTGCCTGCCTGCGACCCCTCTTTTTTCAGGTCAAATAGTGCGATTAGATTTATTCCTGCTCCCTGGGGTTGAGTTCTAGCTTCAGCAGTTTTAGGAGATGGGAAATATGGCAGCTGGGATTATCGCTATTGTGGGCATAAAATCTTCCTATTTGTAATGCCAGTTGTTCTCTATATCTTTCTGGGGGTGATGTATAGTCCCCTGGAGGTTCAACTTGTAACCAATATTGCTTCGCTTTTTTGATAGTCAGCAGAGCCAGCACTAATTCCGATTGGCTATTGTCGTGGCTAACTTGATATTGTTTTTGCCAAGATACTTGTAATTTCTCCACTTCCGATAGTTCTAGGTTTTGACAATGAGAGATTCTCTCTTTAACTCTGGAAAAATTATTTTTTAAATCGGCATCATCCTTAATTTTATCTGCCATATCAAGATAAATCTTTTCTAGTCTAGCATCGGAATCTCGATAAACAGCCGAATGTTCGCTAAGAATTGATTGAATATCGGGGAAAATGAAATAAGACTCTTTATGAATCAATCCCGTTACCCAGATTCTATGCTGTCCAACCTGATTGACTTTAATCAGTGATTTGTCATATAAGTCCTCAAAAATTTCCTCTAAATCCTTAAATGGGTAGGAATCATCTAAACGTTTGTTTTGTAAGTCCAAATCGACGATAGCGAACAGTTGCTGGGGATTTAAATAAGAAGCTTCTGGGTTATCTTCATGCAAACGCAAAAGATTAAAGTAAGTATTTAAAACATCATTTCTATCACCACAGTTAAAAAAAGTCGGTATCTGTTGTCTCCAATCCCTAGGAACACAAGCTTTATAAAAATTAGCATCGGGAAAATCTTCCATAGCTCGATAGGATTGAGGAGATAACCTGCCGGCAGTTTTTTTGATTTCCCCTTCACAGAGGATGACAAATTTATTACGAATTTGACGGTTTGCCAGAATAAATTGACAATGTTCTAAAAGTTCCGTTTCCTTAAGACTCATGGGTTAGTTTCTCCATCTTTATTTCAATAGTTTTGGTTCTATCTCTTTAACATGAGCGGGAGTTAAAGCTTGACAGAGTTCATAGGAATGAGTGGCTAAGATATATTGATTGCTAGGTTCCCATTCCTGCAAGTCCTCAATAATTTTATATTGCCAGTCGGGATGGAGAGCAATCTCAATTTCATCCATCAAGACAATCGCATCTTTTATCCTACGATACTTTAGCCACAGATAGATACTTAATCGCTTCAGTTCCCCATGACTCAAATCCTCTGGATATAATTCTTCTCCGTTTGTGTCTCCTTTGAATTTAAAGGTAATCCCCGATATATCTTTATCTAAATTAATTTCTTTGTCGGATAAAATTGAATTTAAGTTTTGCCGTATTAGTTGATAATTATTTCCATATTCACCAGTTTCTATAGCTTGGGCAAAATCTTGATCACGAGCCATGATAAAGTAATTAATCAATAGCTCAACTGGCAGAAAATCGTAGGTAAATAAGTTGCTAAGTTTATTTTTAATATCTGCCATGGCTAAATAATAGTTACTAGAGTCTGGATTCCCTTGATTTATCTGAAAAAGACTCTTGTTAGTAGCTTTGGGTAAAAAGATAAAAACTTGCGTTGAAGGTGCAGCTAAAAATATTTTTGAGGATAATTCTTTCATGAATAATTGAAATTCTTCTTGGGTGGCTTGACTAAACTTACACAACAAAAATATCTCTTCATTCTTCTGGTTTTTGGCTTGGCAAAGATATAATAAATTATTTATTTCTAAAATATTTTTTATTTTTAGAAGATAATTAATTGCAACAGTATCCAAATCTTCTTTTTGTCCGTCAAGGTTAGATAGCAAGTCTTTTACATAAGCATCTCTGCAAATAAAAAAATCTAGTTTTACTTCTTCCCGATTGTCGGTTAGAATTTCAAAAATAGCCAGGGTTTTCTGCTCTAACTCATCTTCTAGTTGACATCGATGGAGTACATTTACCACATATTCTATCTTTTGTGGATCACCAGAACAATGAAGCAAGATAAAAATTAATTGTAGAAGGGTACTTTTGCCACCGCCATTTTGACTGCCGATAGGGAAGATCTGGGGAAAAAAGTCTTTCTCGAAACTAATATCAATATTCTTTAACACTCGAAAGTCAGGAACTTGAACCCGTAGTAACCGCATTGTCAAAACTCCTGTAATCCTATCCTCTTGCTCATCTGCTTATTGTAGCCCACAGGCAAAGGTGAAACAATCTCTTATCCTACCGGCCAAATTCTGGTAGATTTTTTCAAAAAAACCCTTGACAAATCCCCGCCCTTGACAGATACTTATATGTAGAATGGGAATCCGTGCCTGCCTGCGAACCCTCTTTTTTTAGGTTAGATAAGCGTCAAGAAAATAAAAACCTAATACCTGACCGGCGCTAAAGAGGATAGGGTATGACAAATAAAGACTTATACGAACAAGACTATCCTGCTTGGTTAGAAGAAACGGCCAAACAACTGCGACAAAGACAGACAGATGTATTAGATTGGGAACATCTCGGAGAAGAAATCGAAGCATTGGGGAACGAACAGAGACATAAAGTGCGATCGCTGATCTGTAGGTTGGGTTGAGGTGACGAAACCCAACATTGCCTTTATTTCTTACCTTAATTTTTTGGGTTTCACTTCGTTCAACCCAACCTACATTTTGTTCCATACCGATATTAGTGACGAAACCCAACATTGCCTTTATTTCTTACCTTAATTTTTTGGGTTTCACTTCGTTCAAACCGACCTACAGTGCGATTATTTGCTTTATAATTTTTGCTAATCCAGGCTCTGATTAGTTCGCTCCAGATCGCCAACAATTGACAAAAATTGCGGCAATGTCTGTCTCTATAAAGGTTTCATTCCTTATAACCCCGTCCATTGCATAAGACAAACCGAAGAACCCTAATCCCTTACAAAAAAATACTCCGAAATCCTCGTGAACTTTATTTTAAGTCACCATGCCGAAGAAAAAATTATTCAACGCCAAATCTCTTTAAAAATATTGCAGGACATCCTCAATAATCCTGAGCAAATTTTAGAAGAAGATGGACTCAAAGTTTATCAAGGTACGTTTGTCGCCATTAACAATAAAACTTATCTTCTGAGAATTTACATTAATGACTTAGTTGAGCCTCAAAAAATTGTTACACTATATGTTACCAGTAAACTTAGAAAATATAGGCAGCTATCAAATGAAAGCTAAATATGATGCTGAAGTTGACGTTTTAACAATTACCTGGCATGACACACCCGTAGAAGAAAGTGAGGCAATCAGTCCGGGGGTTATTCTTGACTATGATCAAGCAGGTAATGTAATCGGGATTGAAATTCTTAATGCTTCTCGAAAAATCGAGAATTTTTCTCCGAATGTGCAGGTAGCTATTTCTTCTCGATAAAGGTGATCGCTGATCCTGTAGTGCGATCGCTGATCTGTAGGTTGGGTTGAGGTGACGAAACCCAACATTGCCCTTATTTCTTACCTGAATTTTTTGGGTTTCACTTCCACATTTTATTCCATACCAATATCACTATCAAAGATCAGCTTTTCTGAAGCTCCCCACATCTGATCATAAATTCCTTCTTCAACATAACGGTGAAAACTGGAATATTGCCAATCTTTCGGAGCGTTTACTAATCCATGATGCACGGTATTCGAGATGATTAACAAAATCTCAATAAAAAACCCTTGACAAATCCCCGCACTTGACAGATACTTATATATATAATGGGAATCCGTGCCTTCCTACAGACCCTCTTTTTTTAGGTTAGATAAGCGTCAAAAAAATAAAAACCTAATACCTGACCAGTGCTAAAGAGGATAGGTTATGACAACTAAAGACTTATACGAACAAGACTATCTTGCTTGGTTAGAAGAAACGGCCCAACAACTGCGACAAAGACAGACAGATGTATTAGATTGGGAACATCTCGAAGAAGAAATCGAAGCGCTGGGGAATGAACAGAGACATAAAGTAGATAGTTATCTCCTAAAATTACTCATTCATCTGCTTCTTTACCAATACTGGCCGGAGGAACGAGAAAGATGTGCGCGGGGATGGCAGGACGAAATCGGTAACTTTCGGGTGGAATTAGAACTTTTATTGGAGTCAAAAACCCTTTATAACTATTTTTTAACCAGAATCGCCGTTATTTACCCCAAAGCAGTGAAGCGAGTCCGACAAAAAAGCCAATTACCGGCCGCTATCTTTGCTGAAAGCTGCCCCTATAGTCCCGAACAAATCCTCGATTCCGATTTTCTCCCCTGAAATTCTGGCAGATTTTTTCTCAAAAAAACCCTTGACAAATCCCCGCCCTTGACAGATACTTATATATAGAATGGGAATCCGTGCCTGCCTGCGAACCCTCTTTTTTCAGGTCAAATAAGCTTCAAAAAAATAAAAACCCGATACCTGACCAATACCAAAGACTTATACGAACAAGACTATCTTGCTTGGTTAGAAGAAACGGCCCAACAACTGCGACAAAGACGAACAGATGTATTAGATTGGGGAACCAACAGAGACATAAAGTAGATAGTTATCCCCTGCAATTACTCATTCATCTGCTTCTCTACCAATACCGGCCAATGTCTTTCCTACCGGCCAAATTCTGGTAGATTTTTTCAAAAAAACCCTTGACAAATCCCCGCCCTTGACAGATACTTATATATAGAATGGGAATCCGTGCCTGCCTGCAAACCCTCTTTTTTCAGGTCAAATAAGCGTCAAAAAAATAAAAACCTGATAACCAGTCCCTAACTACCTATAAGCTTTTCATCCAATCACTAATCAACCGGTTAACCTCTGTGGGAATTTCATCGTGGGGACAATGACCGGCAGTTAGATAATATTCTGTGAGAGAAGGATAGTATTGACGGAATTTGGCCCCGCGTTCCCTAGTATTCATCCAAGGGTCCCCCTCACCCCATAACATCAACAGGGGACAGCTTAACTTTTGCAGGAGAATATCCACATTTTCCCCCCGGGGAGATTTAAACACAGAAGCAAAAACTTTGGCTGCTCCCGCATCCAGGGAAGGACGACGGATATCTTCTATTAACTGCTCGGTAATGGCACTGCGATCGAGATATACTTTCTCTAGGGTTTTGCGGATAGTTTTGGGTTGACGGGTATAGAGAAATAAGAGATAACTGGCCCAGGGTTGCACCAGCATCGATCGCAGTAATTTTTGTGCTAAATTAGGCTGACGATTGCTTTCTGTATCGCTAAAGGGACCGGCACTATTGAGGAGAATTAATCCCCGAACATTCTCGGAATGATTAGCAGCCACACAGAGAGAAGCGTAACCCCCCAGAGAATTACCGGCTAAAACCGTCGGTTGGCCCACAACTTCCTTGATAAAATCGTTTAATTGTTGCTGCCAAAGACTGCCACTATAGACAATATCCGGTTTAGCTGATCTACCGAATCCTAACAGATCGATCGCCCATACCTCCCATTCTGAGGCTAAACCTTGCACATTTTTTCGCCAATGGTCGGTGGAAGCGCCAAAACCGTGGACTAATAGTAAAGGGGGTTTTCCCGCAACTCTAGTACCCGCTTGCACATAGTGTATAGAATTTCCTTGCCATTGCCAATTTTGCCTTATCGTCAGAGCAGCTGTATTCATCGGCTGTTTTGTTAAGTAATGTGAATAATTCTTAGTCTAACCGATTGAGAAACTGGAGACAAAGCTAGAGATTTTTGACCAAACCCCTTGACTGAAAACGGGACTTGACATATACTTATATATATAATGGGAATCCGTTTTTTCCTAATTCCGATAATAGCTATGAAGATTTTGACGATTTTACGGGGATTAATCGACGAAAATCCCTTAAGTCAGGCGGATCTAGAAGATTTACTAGAGATCGAATCCTTATCTTGAAACTGGACTAAGATAAACTCCTCATCCTCGGATAATTCTGGTTATCCGAGCTTCATCTACCCCATCAGTGTCAACCGATTCAACTATCTCTAATACAGCTTTTTGCGCTTCATTCATTATTGCCTTTCTCCGTGATAATTTTCTAGCCTTACATCCATAGGACTGTGATTAAGCAAGGAATTTAAAGAAAGCGCCCGAACCTCTAGCTTGTCGGGAAGCGCATCTAGCTCCTCTTGATCTTCCTTGAACATTTCAGTGAATTCGTCGTCTAATCTTTCGTACTCCGAATAAAGAGACAGCAAATCACCCTTAACATAAGGCGATTCCCATTTAATTACTAACGCCCCTTCATTTTCCGACTCGTACCCCACTAAAATCAAAACTTCCGAGCCAAAAAAACCAATCGTTTCAAAATCTTGCTGATCCCAAAAAATACCTTCAACAAAATCCTCTTTGTTGGTAATAATAATCTCGACTTCTTTAAAACCATCAGCTAGGGAAAAAACCAAGTCAGTATCTTGGTTTGGCCACTTTTTGACGTGGTGCATTTGACCGCTGACAATGCCTATCGGTAAAGGCTGTAACTCACCTGTTAAAAAACTGCATTTACCAAGGCTTTTCTTGTCTAAATTAGCGCAACGACCGCATCCATACCAAATCATATAAACCTCAAAATTGAACAGTAAATTAGCCGAAGACATTCGCGATAAATCGACCGAACTGGGAGCGTGGTCTAAAATCTCCACACCCCACCCCCGATCCACTGGGTACTCGGAAGAAAAACTAAAAGTAGTATTGTCACCCATTTTTAACACCTCGATCGGTGACGAACGGGTTAAAGACTTGGGAATTTCTAAGGTTTTCACGGCAGATTGATAAATATAGCGTTTCTGATTCAGAAGAGGTACATTTCCGATCCTGAACAGTTTAATCAGCAAAGGTTTAAGTGTGCCGCACAGATGCGAGAACCGCTATCAATATTTATTGTGCTCTCAAACCTTTTGACTCTTCGGTTTGTCTTATGCAACGTACAGGTTTATAAAGTATGAAACCCTTATAGAAAAAGACATTGCTGCGATTTTTTTCAATTGTTTGCGGTCGCTAATTTTAGCCTCCAAAAGTTTTTCGCCATCTTGGAATTGAACGAAAATAAACTTTTCATCTTCGGATGATTCTGGTTCACCGATCGCATCTCCCCCATCGGTGTAAACCGATTCAACTATCTCTAATACAGCTTTTTGCGCTTCATTCATTATCGTCTTCATCCTCCGATTCTATAGGAAAATTTTCGGGAGAATAAAGCAAAGCAAAACTTTCAAAATAGGGGCCTATCGCCTCCTCATAATCCGAATGCGTTCGCAGTTTAGAAAATTTACCCCGATCAAAATCTGCCTTGATAGTGCTGACGATTCCGGCCAAAGGTTCGGGATAAACAGGACTAGCGCCTTCATGACTCGAAGCCATTCGCGAAAAAACATCGCCGTCTCCTGCCACCAGTCCCCTAAACAAATTTTTGACAAAACTTTCTAAACGTGGATCCATAAATTTCCTCACTTCGACAAGGCTCAGTGACCTCTAAATTTCCTCCATTTCCATAATAGCAATTCCTTTTTCTCTGGTTACTTTGTTCACTTTAAACCCAGTAAAAGCAGGAGAGATTTTTGGCCAAACCCCTTGACTGAAAAGGGAACTTGACATATACTTATATATATAGTGGGAATCCGTGCCTGCCTGCAAACCCTTCATTTTTGGGCAAATAATTTTTCCTAATTCCGATAATAGCTATGAAGATTTTGACGATTTTACGGGGATTAATCGACGAAAATCCCTTAAGTCAGGCGGATCTAGAAGATTTACTAGAGATCGAATCCTTAAATTTTAGGGAGACTAACCCTCTCATCCTACAGGAAAGGGCGGAACTATTAACGATTCTCTGGCCGCGAGTCTGGCAAAAATGTCAGGAGTTAGGGATAAATCAGCCAAATCAGATTTTGATCAGCTGTTGGCGCTTCTGGATTCCCTGGGCGCTAGAGCTACGCAACCACGCAAAACCGTTGATTCAAGGCATTTTGGCTCCCCAAGGCACGGGAAAGACCACCTTAACATCCATAATGTCGATTATTTTAGCCTATTTTGATTTAAAAGTAAATAATCTCTCTTTAGATGATATTTATAAGACCTATAATGAGCGAATAAAATTGCGTCAAAAGGATAAAAGATTGCGCTGGCGTGGTCCACCGGGTACTCATGATATAGCATTAGGAATTAAAGTTTTAGAACAGGTTTGTCAGCAGGAAAGTCCGATTTTAATCCCGCGGTTTGACAAGTCACTGTATCAAGGACAAGGAGATAGAATTGCACCGGAACAAGTGGAGGGAGTCGATATTCTTTTTTTTGAGGGTTGGTTTGTGGGCATGAATCCAGTCGAGGAAACAGTCTTTGATCATGCCCCCGATCCGATTAATAGCGAAGAAGACCGACAATTCGCTAGGGATAATAATCAAAGATTGCGAGAATATCTACCCCTCTGGTCAAAAATCGATCGCTTACTGATTCTTTATCCCCTTGACTACCGTTACAGTTTACAATGGCGACAGGCGGCCGAAGCAAAAGGAGGTATGAACCCATCAGAAATCGAGGAATTTGTCAAGTATTTTTGGAAAAGTTTACATCCGCAATTATTTCTCCCACCCCTGCTCAAACAAGCAGAGCTAGTGGTAGAAATTAATCGGGATCATAGTCTGGGAAAAATCAGTTATCAGTGAGCAGTAGGCAAGAGGCAAGAGGCAAAAGAAAGAATCTGGCAATTCTCCTACCCAAAAAGAAGGTTAGAAACTAAGTCCATAAAATCTTCTAGCTTAACAAATTAGGTTTTAGATTCCGTCGAGTTAAAAGAAAGCTCCGAACTTGTCACTTAACACTATTGACTGAAAACTCACATCTGATAACTGATAACTGGTAACTGATAACTGATAACTGATAAAGCTTATGATTGAAGTGGAACATCTGAGTAAAATTTATGGTTCGACCACGGCAATTAGTGACGTGGATTTTACCGTAGAAAAAGGAGAAATACTCGGTTTCTTGGGACCCAATGGAGCCGGAAAAACCACGACTATGAGGATTTTATCCGGTTATATTCCTGCCACAACAGGAACAGCAAGGATAGCAGGATACGATGTGCATCAACAATCCTTAGAAGTGCGTCGTCGCATTGGTTATCTTCCCGAAAATCCCCCCTTGTATCCAGAGATGACCGTAGAAAGTTTTCTGGATTTTGTCGCACGGATTAAAGGCATCTCATCGGGGGATAGAAAAGCGCGGGTAGATTTAGTTTTAAGCAAATGTCAGTTACTAGAAAAAAGAAAAGTTATTATCCGCAAGTTGTCCAAGGGTTATAAACAGCGTGTGGGAATTGCCCAAGCGATCATACACGATCCACCAGTAATTATTTTAGATGAACCGACAGTAGGATTGGATCCGAAACAGATTATCGAGGTGAGAAATCTGATTAAAAGTTTAGCGGGAGAACATACAATTATTCTCTCCACTCATATTTTGCCAGAAGTGAGTATTACCTGCGATCGAGCGACAATTATTAATCGGGGTCGCATCGTGGCCAATAATATTACTACCGCTACCCCTGCTGGTTCCAGTTATGAAATTGAGATCGAGGGTGATAGGGATTCCCTGCTAGAAATCCTGCAACAAATGCCCCAAGTCGAACAAGCAGCAAAAGTCGGCGATAACCTGCTTAAAATTGTTGGTCAAGCGGGAACAAACCTAGGGGCAGAAATTGCTAGAATAGTTGTCAACAATGGTTATAACCTATTAGAAATGCGTCGCACCCGCAAAACCCTAGAAGATATCTTTCTGGAAGTAATCGGCAGCGGGGAAAGTAACCAGCAAGAGGAGAGGCATGATCAATAATATCTGGGCGATTTTTCGCAAGGAATTTCAAAGCTATTTTACCGCCGCCAATGCCTATATCATTATGGGGATATTTTGGTTAGTAGCGGGATTTTTCTTTAACTCCCTTCTCTACGGCATTATTCTCGATATTAGTATCCAGGAACAATCGGGATTTCTGGTAGCCAGAGATGTGGTATCTGAATTTATGACCACTTTCATCGGCATTATTTTATCCTCTTTATTGTTGGTAATTTTGCCAGCCCTGTCTATGGGATTATACGCAGAGGAAAAAAAACAGGGAACCCTAGAACTTTTAGCCACTTCCCCCCTGACCAATTGGAGTATAGCCATCGGTAAATTATTGGGAGTGCTGGCCTTTTTTACCGTGATGATTGCCCCCCTCTGGATTTATGAAATAGTGGTTTTTAGTACCGCAGTTCCCCCGGTGAATATAGCCAGTATTTTAATGGCTCATCTAGGATTAATTTTACTGGCAGCGGCCATCCTAGCCATCGGGATGTTTATTTCTTCCCTTACCAATAGTTCTATCCTGGCTTACATCATCACCTTTATCACCATCTTATTTATCTGGATACTGGATGTAATTGCTAACAATGCCGAAACCTTCTTTCGAGATCGCATCGGAGGAGAAGTGGGAGAACAGATCGGATTTTTCCTGAAAGAATTGCTCTCCCATCTATCTTGGTATCAACCCTTTAACAATTTCGTGCGGGGAATTTTTGACAGTAGTAGTTTAGTCATCCTCCTCAGTTATATTCTGCTGGGAATCTTCCTAACTACTCAAGCGATCGAAGCGGACCGTTATCAAAGAAACTAACTATGAGATACTGGCAAAAATACAGTAAATTTCTCTATATACCCGCCCTATTTCTGGGTAGTGCCGGCCTAACCGTGGGGTTAATCTCCGGTCAATGGTCATCCCTCTCTCTGGGGTTATTAATTGCCGGGGCTATTCTGTTTCTAGGGTGGCTGTTGTTATTAGTAATCACTTCCAAAGACTTTTGGCAAAAAAGAAGTACCCGCACCGGCACTCAAACCCTCATTACTACTATTATTGTCCTCGGTGTTATCGGTTTAATTAACTTTCTCGCCCTCCGTTATCCCTATCGAGTTGATTTAACCGAAAACCAAATCTTTAGTTTATCCCCCCAAACCGAAAGACTATTAACCAATCTGTCAAAACCAGTCAAAGTCTGGATTTTTTCAACCCGGGGAATCAGTGCCAACGAAGAGGAACTTTTAGCCAATTATCAACGCAAAAACCCCCAATTTCAGTACGAAATAGTTAACCCGGAGAAAAAACCCAATATCGCTCAGGAATTTAAAAAACTAGCTAATGATAATCTGTCCAGAGTCTATCTACAGTATGGTGAAAAAAAACAACCCCTGAAAACTATTAGTGAAGAGGAAAATCTCACGGAAGCAAAACTAAGTAACGCCATCGAAACCGCTAAAACTAATCGCACTTTAACCGCTTACTTTCTGCAAGGTCATGGAGAAAATGCCATCAAGGAACCTCAAGGGGGTTTAGGACAAGCAGTCAATAGTTTAGAAGCAAAAGGTTATCAAGTAAAACCACTTAATCTAGTAGAACGTTCCACCATTCCCAATAATGCCGATGTCATTATTATTGCCAGTCCCAAAAGAAAAATATTTCCCCAGGAAGTCACCGCGTTAAAAAACTATCTTGAGCAAGGGGGCAAAATTTTATTAATGATTGACCCTCAAACCGAAACCGGATTAGAACCCTTATTAACCGCCTGGGGTGTGAAACTGGATAATCGGATTATTATTGATGCTTCCGGTGCCGGGGAAATTATCGGACTAGGACCGGCTAGTCCCATTATTACCAATTACGGCAATCATCCCATTACCCGGGATTTTGCTAACGGTATTTCTATCTTTCCCTTTGCTCGTCCCATCGCTACCGTTCCCGTCGAAGGAATTGAAGCCGTATCTTTAATGATTACTAATGATAAAATGTGGGCTGAGAGTGATTTAAATGATCAGAATCTCCAGTTTAACCCTGAAAAAGATTTAGCTGGTCCCTTTGATCTAGGAGTTGCCCTGACGGGAAAAAAAGGTAAATTAATCGTGATTGGTAATGCCAGCTTTGCCAGCGATGGACTGTTTGAACAACAGTTAAACGGAGATATATTTTTAAATTCTGTGCAGTGGTTAGCCAGTGGTGAAACAGCCACCTTATCTATCCGGGCCAAGGAACCAGAAAATAGAAGAATCAATTTAAATCCCCTGCAAGCTAACGCTATTTTTTGGATAGCGATGGTAGTGATGCCTTTAGTAGGATTTACCCTAGCTGGATTGACTTGGTGGCAACGTCGTTAATCGAGTTAGAATCTAGAAAAATCATCTCTCTTAATTCCCCTAACTGCCATGACCACAACCCAAACTATCCCCCAATTGTTGACTTTTGATGACTATATTAATCAATATCCCGATGATGGACAACAATACGAATTAATCGCAGGAAAATTATTGGCCATGATGCGACCGATCGGAAAACACGAAGAAATTGGCGGATTTGTTTCTGGAACCCTATTCTTAGAGATAAATCGGCAGCAATTGCCCTATTTTATCCCCAATACTGCGGCAGTAAAACCCCTTCGCCCCCATACAGGTTATCTACCCGATATTATTGTCTTAGACAGAGAAAATCTAGTTAATGATCTCTATTGGGAAACCGCTTCCTCAATTTCTCTGGCAACATCAGCTAAATTAATTATTGAAATTGTCAGTTCCAATTGGCGAGATGATTATCTGAAAAAATTCGACGACTACGAACAATTAGGAATTGCCGAATATTGGATTATCGATTATTTAGCCAAAGGTTCGGCCCGATATATCGGCAGCCCCAAAGAACCCACCATTTCTATCTATCAATTAATCGATGGAGAATATCAAGGTAATTTATTTAAACAGGATCAACGTCTTATTTCAGGGATTTTTCCAGAGTTAAACCTCACTGCTAATCAAATTTTTTGTGCTAGAGCTTAAAGAAAAACCCGTATTTTTAGATTGGACTTATGGTAAAAATCAAAAACTTACCTGAGAGTAAGGAGTCAGGAGCTTATAAGTAGGTAGGCGTTAAAAATTATCAGACACCCCCCTTATTAAGGGGGGATTAAGGGGGGATCCCCCCGCCTATCGGCACCCCCCTTATCAAGGGGGGCAGGGGGGATCGAACCTAAAATCCATTTTTAATTTAATTATAACCAGCTAATTAATAAAAACAACTCAAGATCGGAGAAATCAATTAATGTTTGCCACAATAGAAGATAAACAAGCTCTTTCCCTCGAAGTATTTCTTGCCCTTCCAGAAACTAAGCCTGCTAGGGAATATTATCATGGAATTGTCACTCAAAAACCTATGCCCAAAGGAAAACACAGCATCTTACAATTTGAGTTAGCCTCTGCCATTAATCAACAGACTAAACCTCAAAAATTAGCTTATGCTCTACCTGAATTGCGTTGTACTTTTGCAGAACGTTCAATTGTGCCAGATATTGCGGTGATTCGTTGGGAGAATTTGCCAAGAGATCTAGATGGAGAAATGGCCGATCAATTTTTACGTTATCCCGATTGGATTATTGAAATTATGTCTCCTGAACAATCTGTTACCTTAGGGATGGAAAAGATTATTTTCTGTTTACAACAAGGAACAGAATTAGGTTGGTTGATTGATCCTTCAGCAAAGTCAGTCGCCGTTTTTCAAACAGGATTACCTAAAGTACATATTGCAACTGAAGGAAATAATGAGCCTTTAGCGGTGATTAAAGGTTTAGAATGTTGGTCAATATCAGCAGTGGATATTTTTGCTTGGCTAAAGGTTTAATTTGTTCTGTCAGCATCCTTTGGTTGATCAGGTTATTCCAGAAGAGAAGGTTGTCAAAGTTATACGGATGTGGACTCATTATCAATAACCCCTATTATTTATTTTACACTGGTAACATTAATGATTGATTTGGATTGTAAAAATTAGGAACATGAAAGGCTTATGGTATAAGACTTTTGCCTTCCGCAAAGCGGTATAAATACCCTCAAGATAACATAAGAATATGATATAAATACCCCATCAACTGACTAAATGAAGGGGCATTCATGGTATTTTTAGAAGCAATTTAGCCTACTTTTGTGGTTTCTTTTTCGGTGGATTGGGAGGGTTGTAGTTTAGGTTTGAGTATCTCCGTTATTCTAAATTTCGCTTTTTCCAGTAATCAGGTTTACGTTTTCCATGTGCGATCGCAACCACCCAAATAAATGCTTCAAATTCTACATAAAAGATGATGTAAGGAAAACGGCGAATGAGATAACGGCGCATCCCTTCGATAGTATGGGCTGTTCCCAGATTAGGGTTAATTTTAATTTTTTCGAGAGCTTGTTCAATTTCAGATAGTAAATCTAGCCCTAATCCTATCTTTTGCTTCTCATAATATTGAATAGCATTGTCAAGTTCTCGTCTTGCTTCACTGTGAATAATAACAGGTTTCACGAATATTTCTCTCGTAATTCCAATAATACTTTATCCGATGGTTCACCCTTGGCTGTTCCAGCATAAATTTCGGCTAATCTTTGAGTTAATTCTCTATCCCAAGCATCTAAAACATTGTCATCTACACCTTCATCTAAGGAATGGATGAGAAAGTAAGCCAGTTCAGCGCGATCTTGCACAGAAAGTTGAGCAAGTTCTATTTTGAGGGTTTCTGCTGTTTTAGTCATCTTGAAAGCATCTATAACCAGTCATCTTAGATTGTAGCAGCTCTCGGCTTGCAAGATAAACCATCCTCCTTAAAATCATAGGAATTGAGAGAGTTATGCAAAAAATAAACCCCATCAACTGACTGAATGAAGGGGCGTTTGTCATATTTTAGAAGCAATTTAGCCTACTTTTGTGGTTTCTTTTTCGGTGGATTGAGAGGGTTTTAGTTTGCGTTTGAGGGTTGAAACTGCGCCAAGAGTACCGAGAGCGAGGAGGCCGAGGGTTGAGGTGGGTTCGGGAACTGGTTGGACACCCAAAAGTTCGCCATCAAAAGTAACTTCGCTGGCAAGGACCCACGCAGTGCGTCGATTTAGAGTAAGTTGTAGGGAACTACCACTAAAATTTAATCCTGAAAAAGTATAGGATGTTGGCGCTGCACTAGACGGATCAGTAAGAGTTCCCGAATTGTAATTAGAGCTACCCATACTTAATAATATACTTTGCGGTACGGAAACACCACCATTACCATTTGAGTCATCCACATGGACAGTAACTGAGTTTAACTTTACTGTGCCAGCAAAGTTAAAAGTAATGACAGGATTCCGGTTTTCCCAACCAACATAAGGTCCTGTACCCTCTGCATTTTCTACAACATTCCAGTTTTGTGTAGGAATTATGCCATCAGTTAGATCTCCAACTCCTCCGCTGAGAGGAGCATAATCTACCGACGTGTTTCCAGTACCATTATATTTCTTGTCCCAGTATTTAAACAATCCTCCGCCTCCATTTTCCATATCATAACTGATAGGTGTAATTTGAAGAGCATTAGCAGTACCTATTGTTGCCAAACTGATAAGTACGGCTCCCCCAATAGAATTTTTGACAAGTTTAACGAATACCATGATAGATGCCTCAAGACATTGAAGTTGTTAGTGGGATTTAACTGTTTTTTGGCAAAGTTGGCAAAGAGTAAATTGATACGATCGCTTTTCTAGCAACCAAGTTAACCAGCAGTTTTACCTAACCCTAAAGGGTCAGCAAAGACAACAATACACATTCCCCCCCCCCAAATTGTAGTAAAAGCTACAAAATAATAAATCTTTATATTCCTCTCCCTAGCTTAGGGATTGACAGGGGAAGATTCCCTCGCACTAACCAGCTGATAGACTAGGGATACCAGCTTTCATTTTGGAGTGAGAGAGTGGTTAAGTTAACCGATTCCCAAATTGATCAAGAAATTGGCAATATTGTCAGTCAATTCCAGCTTTATCAATGTTATGAATGTGCTAGAGCAGTAATGCAGTGGCTAACAGACAACGAAATTGAGGGGAAAGTGATCGGGAGCATCCCAATTTTGCCATAAGTATAAATGCTTAGAGACTAAAAACGTTAGCTAAGGCAAAATAAAGAGAAACAATTAAACGGTAGAATCATGAATACAGACCAAAAAGAACAACTAGATCAACATTTAAAAGCCATTGCTCAAATTCTAGTCGATAATACCCCAGAAGAACAACTACGTAGCTTTGAGGGCATTGAAACCGCCCTGCGAGACCATTGGCTGACTACATTGGGTCCTGCCATAGGCAATTTTTTTTTGAATCAGCAACAGGAACCCAAGCAGGGCGAACCAAAAGCGTAAGCAGTATCATAGGGAAAGTCAAGATAAGCGAGAAACAAGCCGATAAACTAGGATTAAGCAAGAATAATCGATTAAGTCCCATGCTGGAGAAATGTTGCTTAGGAGCAGTGGCTAAAGTCTCTTTTGAAGATGCGGAAAAAGCTCTCAAAATGGCGACAGGAATGGCAGTTTCAGGCAGTAGTCAACAGAGGCTTGTACAAAGATATAAATTTGAGGAAGCAGAAGCAAAGAGTCCGGTAGAAGCATTGAGTGTAGATGGAGGAAAAGTCAGAATCAGAACGCCCAAAGGACAACCGAGTCAATGGAGAGATTACAAAGCAGTAAGTCTGCATGGTCAAGAATGTGCGGGATTTTTTCAGCAAAATGAAGAATTACTGGAATGGGTGAACCGTCAGCCCTTAACAGAGGTAGTCACCTGTTTAGGAGATGGTCATGATGGGGTGTGGAATCTGATGGAGAAAATCGGTGTTAAAAGGAGAGAAATATTGGATTGGTATCATTTAGTAGAGAATATGAATAAAATAGGCGGGTCAAACAAGCGTCTGAATAGAATCAAAGAGAATTTATGGAAAGGAGAGGTGAAAAGAGTTTTAGAGGAATTAGAGGGATGCAAAAAGAAACAGGCTATAAATTTCACCAAATATGTCGATAAACATCGAGAAAGAATACCCAATTACGAACTCTATCAATCACAAGGGATTTGCATCGGTTCTGGAAGTGTAGAGTCAAAGATTAAGCAAATAGGTGCAAGAATGAAAATTGTGGGAGCACAATGGAAAGCAGAGAATGTTCCTCAGTATTTGAAGCTACGTTGTGCTTATCTCAACGGCGATATTGCCTGAGTATTTTTACTCATTGCAAAACTGGGATGCTCCC
>VYLL01000135.1_pt1 | contig 27340 bp, 18 predicted proteins | sample 5114301 | NCBI WGS metagenome assembly VYLL01 (sample SAMN12291809, study PRJNA351875) | freshwater metagenome | isolation source: freshwater lake | place: USA: Michigan, MSU2 Lake | collected 2011-08-16 | reverse complement strand
GGAGACGCCGGCGCGAGTCCACCCTCATACGCCCTGGGCGAAACGCCCGCCATCGTCGGCACCGGCACCTCCGGGCGCGTCACATACAGCGGCTCATACAAGTCCATCCGGAACGACACCGGCCGACCGCTCACCAAGGACAACTTGACGTTCGACCAATCCTGATCCGTCGTGTTCTCAACGATCGCCCATCCCTGCAGCACGCCCTGCGGCGACGGCTTGCCCTCGCTGGCCGGCTTCGGGTCCGCGTCCGGCAGCACCAGCCGATAGCTCGTCTTCCACACCGGCGTCGCATGCACATACGCCATCGCCACCTGCCGGCTGCCCGTCCCGGCGACCGTCACATCGACCACCTTCGTCCGCTCCGCCCGGCTCTCAGACAACGCCGCCAGCGCTCGATTCAGTTCGTCCGCCAGGTTCTGATCTGAGATCTTGAAGTTCGTGATACTCGGCACCGGCACCGCCCGGATCCCCGTGCCCGTCAACAGGTTCACCACCTGCGTCTTGATGATCGCTGGCCGCTCGCCCGCGTTGCCCGTGCTCACGGGCATGTCGCGCGTCTCGACGCTCAGCACGTTGCCGACGATCGTGGAGTCAGCCGTTTGCAGCGACACCTGCGAGCCGCGCAGCCGCTCCAGCAGCACCGGCAGGCTGGGATTATCGCCGATCTGGATGCTGAAGCTCGACAGCCGGCGCGACAGCGGGTCCTTGCTCGGGTAGCTCACGCTCGACACGCGCCCGCCGAAATCCAGCACCTGCAACGACTTCAGCACGTCGTTGATCTGATCGCTCTCGAACTTCAGCGAGAGCTGCGCATCGCCGTTGACCGTGCCCTGACGCTGAAAGTGACCCACGCCCGAGCGATACAACGTGATCCGCGAGATCGGCAGCGCCTCGGCCGCCTTGTTCGCCGCCGGCAACCCCACCGGCGCCGCATCGCCACGGCTCGGTGCCGTCTGCGCACCCACACGCGCCGGCGCGATCAGCAGGATTGACAACGCCAGCCCGCTCAAACACGCAATCGCCCGCGGCGACCGCCCCGCAATCGACGCCAACCCAAGAACGGACGTGCCCGAACGACGATCAAAGACGCGAGTCATGGTGTGTGCTCCGAGAAGTTGAAAGGCAATCTCACAGTACCCGATGCGCTCGGGCGGGCGAAACATTCCACAGGCCGGACCACTCCGGCAACGCGACAGGCTCCACCCATTCAGGCCGCCTCCCGAGCCGAAGGTTCACCAACCCACGAAAAAACACCCAGCCCCCACCCGCCATCAAATCCCCTTCCAAATTTGACCATTTGGCAATTTGAAATTCCCCTCGGCATACGGTTCCTCGTACGCCCGGTCGCGGCGCCAGCCCGCCGCGCCGCTCGGAGTGCAGGATGCAGTTACCGGTATTGCCGACGCCCAACCGCCCGCTTCCGCCCGCCACGCCGGAACTCGGCCCCGTCGCGCCCGACGTGCAAGACCTCGCCGCCACGCTCTCCCGCACCATCCGCGGCCAAGTCCGCTTCGGCGACCACGACCGCAACCTCTACGCCACCGACGCTTCGCTTTACCAACTCATGCCTATTGGCGTCGTCGTCCCCGCTGATCGCGCCGACCTCGAAACCGCCGTGCGCACCTGCTTCGAACGCTCCGTCCCAATGCTGCCCCGCGGCGGCGGCACCTCGCTCGCCGGCCAATGCACCAACCACGCCGTCGTGCTCGACACCTCGGCAAACCTTCGCGCTATCCGCGAGATCGATATCCAGTCGCGCACGCTCTACGCCGAGGCCGGCGTCGCCATCGACGAGATCAACAACGAGCTCACGCGCCAGGGCATCAAGCTCTTCTACGCCCCCGACCCCGCCACCACGGCGCAGGCCACCGTCGGCGGCACCATCGGCAACAACGCCAGCGGCTCCCGCTCCGTCAAATACGGTCGCACCGTCGACTCGGCGCTGGCCATCGACGCCATGCTCTGCTCCGGTCACGTCGCCCGCTTTGAGCCCGGCGCCGGCAGCCGCGACCCCGTCGCGCTCAAGCTCGCCGACGGCGTCATCGCCATCGTCCGCTCGCACGAAGACCTCATCCGCGCACGCTATCCCAAAACGCTCCGGCGCAACGCCGGCTACGCCCTGGACATGATCCTCCAGCAGCTCGACGCCGGCGCCACCGCGCAGACACTCAACCTCGCCCCGCTGCTCTGTGGCAGCGAAGGCACGCTGGCCATCACCCTCGGCGCCCGCCTCCGCCTCTTCCCGCAGCCGGTCGCCAAGGGCCTCGCGCTCCTCAGCTTCGCCAGCGTGGACGAGGCGATCCACTGCGTGCCCGCGATCCTGACCACCGCGCCCAGCGCCGTCGAACTCGTTGACGACGTCGTCATCGAAGCCGCGATGAACAACTTCGAGTGCCGCCCGTTCGTCGAGGCGTTCCCGAAGCTCGAGGGCGATCGCTCGCCCGCGGCCGTTCTCTACGTCGAATATCACATCGGCGCTGACCCGATGACGCCATCCGCGGACGACCCGCCTCGGAGAGGCGGGCCACCACAGGAACTCGCCGACCGGTTCGCTCATCTCCGCTCGCTCGTCGGCAGCGCGCCGATCCGTTTCGTCGACGACGCCCAAGGCATGGGCAACGCCTGGAAACTCCGCAAGGCCGGCGAGCCCCTGCTCCACGGCCTTCCCGGCGCTCGCAAGCCCCTCACCTTCGTCGAAGACAACGCCGTGCCGGTCGAAAACCTCGCACGCTTCGTCCGCGAGTTCCGCGCGATCGTCGAGCGTGAGGGCACCCGCGCCGCGTTCTGGGCCCACGCCTCCGTCGGCGTCCTCCACGTCCGCCCCATGCTCGACCCGCGCAGCCTCCCCGACAAGGAAGCCCTCCTGCGCATCGCCGTCGAAGCCGCCGACCTCGCCAAAGCCTGCGGCGGCGTCATGAGCGGCGAGCACGGCGACGGTCGCGTCCGCGGCCCGCTCCTCGAACGCTTCTACGGCCCCGAACTCATGCGCGCCTTCGCGCAGGTCAAAGCCCTCTTTGACCCCAAGAACCTCCTCAACCCCGGCAACATCACGCAGCCCGGCCCGCTCCCCAGCCTGTTGGAACGCACGCGGATCGAGCCGCGGAAAGGCACTGAAGTCCACGCGCCTCGCGTCAGCACGTACTACGACTACACCTCCGACGAGGGCTTCGATCACGCCATCGAGCGCTGCAACGGCGCCGGCGTCTGCCGCAAGCAATCCGGCGGCGTCATGTGCCCCAGCTATCGCGCCACCATGGACGAGCGCCACAGCACCCGCGGCCGCGGCAACGCCCTGCGCCTGGCCATCACCGGCCAGCTCCCCGGCACCAGCGACGAAACCGCCCGCTGGCAAGACCCCGAAACCAAGCGCACGCTCGACCTCTGCCTCTCCTGCAAAGCCTGCAAGAGCGAGTGCCCCAGCAACGTCGACATCGCAAAGCTGAAGGCCGAGTACACCGCACAGGGGTACAAAGCCGCGGGCCACGTGCCGCTGAGCAAGCGACTGGTCGGGCACGTGCGAATGCTCAACCGCGTGGGCTCGATCACGCCGGGCATCGCCAACTGGGTCAACGGCCTGGCACCGATGCGCAGGCTGATCAACCGCGTCATGCGGATGCACCCGGATCGCTCGATGCCCCGCTTCAGCCGGAGCCTGTACCGGCTGTGGTCACGCGGCGCGAGCGGTCACTCAAGCTCGCCGAGCACGAGCAGTACCCCGCGCCCGCGCGTTGTGCTCTTCGCCGATTGCTTCACGACGTACAACGAATCACGCATCGGTCTCGCGGCTCAATCGCTGCTCACCAGCCTCGGCTACGACGTGACCCTGCCGCGCGTCGGCTGCTGCGGCCGCTCCATGATCTCCGTCGGAATGCTCGAACAGGCCAGCGCCAGCGTGGACGCGACGTTCGCACAGTTGCGCGAGGCGGTGCTGGACCCCAACGTGCTCGCGGTCCTCTTCGTCGAGCCGTCCTGCCTCAGTGCGATCAAGGACGACTGGCTCACCCTCCGCTGCTCCACCGAACTCTCGCTCCGCGAACGCCTGGCCCACAAGAGCATGCTGGTCGAGGACTTCCTCGAGCAGCGCTGGAACACGCACCCCGCCCGCGCCGCGGCCGACGCGCTCGTCAACGCGGGCACACTCGCCGACGCCCCGCCCGTCCTCCTCCACACCCACTGCCATCAGAAGGCGCTCCTAGGACCCAACTCCTCCGCCGCGCTGCTCCGACGCGTCCTCGGCCCGCGCCTGCGCGTTCTGCCCACCGGCTGCTGCGGCATGGCCGGCTCCTTCGGCTACGACCGCGACAAGTTCGAGCTCTCGATGCGCATCGCCAACCTCACCGGCGAGGGCGGCGTCCCCGGTGGCGGCGTCATGCCCTTCCTCCGCGCTGCCCCCACCGCCACCGTGCTCGCCACCGGCACAAGCTGCCGCCACCAGATCCACGACGCCAGCGCCCACACGCGCGCCGCGGCTCACCCCATCGAGTTCCTCGCCGCACTCCTCAGCACGCCGACCACTCAGCCCGCAGACGCGCCGCAACACTGACCCGAGCGTTCACTCTTTCGCAAATCGCCCAATCAGCGCACTGGCCGCCTCGTCCGCGGCCTTCGCCCCCGCGCCCGCCTGATTCACGCACACGATCACGCCCAGCTTCCGCTCCGGCGCCAGCCACGCGACGCAGTACCACATCGTGTTGCTGCCGTTGTGCGTGAGCGTGACGCCGCTGTCGCCGGGCTTGTCGCCCTTGGCCCAAGGGCGCTGCGTGACCGACCAGCCCATGGCGTAGCTGGTGTCCTTCGGCGCGATCTTCGCCGCGGGCGTGTGCAGCTTGCGCCACGATTCAGGCTTGAGCAGCGCGCCAGGACGCGCGAGCACACGCGCCCCGCCCCCCGCGACCGCGGGTTCGCCCTCGACCAACGGCGAACGCACCATCGCCGCGCCGTCCAAATGCGCAGCGATGTACTTGGCCCAGTCACCGATCGTCATGTGTACGCGACCCGCGGGCCCGATCGCGGCAGGATTGTCCGCGCTCGGCCCAGGCTCCATCGGCGTGCCCAGCGGCAACACATGCCCCCGCGGCTGATCAATCACCACCTTTTCACCCGGCTTCGCATCCGCGCCCACAACCGCGCCCGGCGCGCCGAAGCCCGCCGTCGTGATTCCCAGCGGCACAAACACCTCGCGCTGGATCAACTCCTCCCACGTCGCGTCCGTCATCTGCTCCGCCATCAATCCCGCGATCGAGAACCCCGCATTTGAATAGTCATACACGCCCGGCTTGTTCTTCGGCTCGCGCGCCGTCAGCGACTCCAGCATCAGCCGGCGCGCCTCAGTGCTCGTGCCCTTGAAGTTCCACAGCTTGGACCACAGCCCGCCCTCTTTCATCTCACCCGGCATCCCGCTGCGATTCGTGAGCAACTGCTCAAGCGTGACGCCCTTGTACTCCGCGTGCATGCGCTCCGCGGCAAACGGAAACGTCGCCGCCAGCGTCTGGTCCCACGACAGCTCACCGCGCTCAACAAGCACCGCACACAGCGTCGCGGTCATGCTCTTGGTGCACGAGCCCAGATGCCACAGGTCATTGACCGTCACCAGCGTGGCATCGTCCCGCTTCCGCACGCCGCTGACACCCAGCGCAACGACGCGCCCATCCTTGATAAATGCCGCCGCCATCCCCGGCACATTGTGCTTCGCCAGCAGCGGCGCAAGCGTGTCGGCAATGTCGATCGGCGCCTCGCCCCCCGCCGCGGCGGTCGCTGGCACGGTCGCTTCAACACGAGCCGGCGCGCCGCCGATCGTCGCGGGATCATCCGGCGTGGGCCCAGCGAACGCGGCACCAATCGGTGTCAGCGCCGCAAGCAACGAGACAGCCCCGAACAACCGCGTCGCGTTCCTTTTCATGTTCACGTTCGCGTTCATGTTTGCCTTCCCTTCTCCCTCACGGCAGCTCAAGCGCCCCAATCATCTCCCCAATCGCCCCCCGCCCCTGCCGCTTCACCCACGCCTCAAGCCCGCGGCAGATCGCATATGGCGCACGCGGATCGGCAAACAGCGCCGTGCCGACTTGAAACGCCGTCGCCCCCGCAAGGATGTATGCCGCGGCGTCCTCCCACTGCATCACGCCGCCCGCCGCGATGATCGGCGTGCCCGAGTCCTTCGCGACCTTGCGATAAATCTCATGCACAAGCCGCAGCGTCACCGGATGCAGCGCCGGCCCGCCCAGCCCCCCAGTGATATTCGACAGCGCCGGCTTGCGCTTCTCGACATCGATCATCATCGCCGGCATCGTGTTGCCCACCGTCAACGCATCGGCGCCCGCCGTGATCGCCGCCTTCGCCACGTTCACAATCCCCGGCGTCATCGGCGACAACTTCACCCACAACTTGCACGCCTTCACCAGCGGGCGCACCGTCGCCATGAGCTCCGTCAGCGCCTGCGGCGTCGAGCCAAACTCCGTGCCCGTATGCACATTCGGACACGACACGTTGAGCTCGATCGCCTGGAACACGCCGTGGTTGGATGAACCGGCACCGCTCGAATCCGCGGCAAACGCGTCAACGTTCGCCGCCACCTGCGCAAAGTCATCAATCGAAAAACCCGCAACCGACACAAACACGCGGCACGGCATCGCCCGCGCCCGCGGCGCATACCCATTCAAAAACCCGTCAAGCCCCGGGTTCGCCAACCCCACCGCGTTCAACATCCCCGCACGATTCGGCAAAATCCGCCACGTCGCGTTCCCCTCGCGCGCGTTCAGCGTGATCGACTTCGTCGTCACCGCCCCGACCCGCCCCAGATCCAGCACATCACGCATCTCATCCAGCACACCCGCCGTGCCCGCGGCGAGAATCACCGGATTCCGAAGCTCAATGCCAGCAAGATTGGTCGTCAGTGGTGAGGAAGTCACGGCTGAGGATAGAAGGGAACGCAAGGGCCGAGGGTTCAGGGCCGAGCGGTCAGAGCTGCGGATCCAGACCGCTTAGACTTCCCCGATGGGGGCGATCTTTCCGAAGCGGATCCACGTCAAGCCGACGCTGCGCGGGCTGGTGGTGACCGACCATCGCAAGAACCCGCCGGAGCGCGTGGGCGAGGTGGTTCCATACCGGGCCGTGAAGCCGCAAGGCGGATTTTGGTCACCTGTTACCGAAGGCGGAAACCCGTCTATTTTCTGCATCTCCCCGGACCGGATGCAGCGCGCCGCGAGCCGGATGTACACCCGGGCGATCTGGAACGGGTTCCTTCGCGGGGAACTCTCGCCGGAGTGCGAGTTCTCGGCGACGGAGCTTCGCGCGATTCGCTTCAGGGTGTGGCTCATCGTCGCAGGGACCGCGGCGTTCTTGGTGTTGGCGGTGATCGCGCTCATTACGGGATGGAGCATCTTCGTCAGTGCTCCGCCGAACGCGAGTTTCTGGGACCGCGCGCGGACGGCGGTGGCCCCTCTTTATTTTGCGATGTACTTTGCCGTCGCGGGAACAGTTGCCGTTAGTCCGGCGTTGGGAACGGACCCGTATGTGCGGTTTTCGCGCGATGTCGTTGTCGTGCGGCGGCACGACGGGCGCGAGGAACGCTTGACCTGGAAGCAACTCGTCCGTGCAAGACCCGGATTCGCCGGACAGATTTACGAGTTTGAAGGCACCGAACGCGTGTGCCCAGTTCCGTCCGCCCACATGCGGGTGATCTTCGAGCGGGTGCGTGATCCGGTGGCTGCGAAGGAGCGCAAGGACCGCTCACGCAGGCGGATGAGCATCGCCGCGGTCGCGCTTGGAAGCGTCCCGGTTGCGCTCAACAGCGTGTTTCCGCAGATGTTTGCCCACACCACCGCCTACGCGCTACACCTCTTCTTTGCGGTCTTCGCGGGGATCGGGGTGCTGGTCTGGTTCTCGCCGACGCTGTTCAAATATCCGAACATGGGCGAGCGCTGGCTCTACCGTCAGTTCGACCGGTGGCAACGACGACGAAGCCAGCGGAACGCGGATGAATACGACTCCTCGAAGCGGTGAGCACGCTGAGCCAGGCTCCCACCCGCGTTTTTATCGGCGAATCGCCTCGACACCCGATATTGCCAATACCTGTCGGTCTATCCTCCCACAAGCCGAACCGGCATTGCAGGAGTTCGGTCATGACTTCAGCCGTGGCAAGGAGCGCTCAACTGTCTGGATGGATGGAAAAGTTTGGCGGGATGTTCAGTGTCGACATGGGGATCGACCTTGGCACGTGCAACACGCTGGTCGCGGTGCGCGGCCAAGGCATCGTGCTCAACGAGCCGTCCGTCGTCGCCGTCCGCAAGGGCACCAGCCAGGTCATCATGACCCCCGAGGGCCCCGCCGTCGGCTGGCGCGCCAAAGAAATGCTCGGCAAGACGCCCGGCGCGATCTCCGCGATCCGCCCGCTCAAGGAAGGCGTGATCTCCGACTTCGAAGTCACCGAGGTCATGCTCCGCTACTTCATCGACAAGGTGACCACCAGCCGCCGCAGCATCTTCGGCTTCGGCCCGCGCCTTGTCATCGGTGTGCCCAGCGGCATCACCGCCGTCGAAAAACGCGCCGTCTATAACTCCGCCGAGCGCGCCGGCGCTCGCAAGACCTATCTCTGCGAAGAGCCCCTCGCCGCAGCCATCGGTGCCGGCCTCCCCGTCACCGAGCCCACCGCCAGCATGATCGTGGACATCGGCGGCGGCACCAGCGAGGTCGCCATCATCTCGCTCGGCGACATGGCCGTCTGCGAGTCGCTCCGCGTCGCGGGTGATGACTTCGACGAAGCCATCATCAACCACATGAAGAAGACCTACAACCTGCTCATCGGCGAGCAGACCGCCGAGCGCATCAAGATCGAGATCGGCAGCGCCGCGCCCTCGGGCAACGAAACCACGATCGAAGTGCGCGGCCGCGACATGATCAGCGGCCTGCCGCGAAAGACCGTCGTCACCAGCGAGGAAATCCGCGAAGCCCTGCAAGAGCCCGTCAGCGCGATCTGCGACGCCGTGACCCGAACCCTCGAACGCGCCGAGCCCGAACTCGCCGCCGACCTCGTCGAGTCCGGCATCATGCTCGCCGGCGGCGGCGCACTCCTCCGCGGCATCGGCATCGTCGTCCAGAACGCCACCGGCCTGCCCGTCAAAATCGCCGATGACCCGCTCACCAGCGTGGCTCGCGGCACCGCCATCTTCCTCGACAACATCGACCTGCTCAAAAACCAGCTCGAAAACAGCCAAGACGGATGACTGGGTGAGGCGTGAGGCTCGGGACGTGAGGCTTGAGAAGTCAGACGTGAGGCTGGGGACAATCTGCGAAGCCCTGCGTTTCAGCCCGGAGGGCTGAAGGAATGTAGCCGGAGGTGGTGCGAGTCTTCGAGCGGAACCTCCGGAGAAGCGGGCGAACGACGCCGCACCCGGAGGGGTGCAGGAACGGTTCGCCGAGTGCCGCGGCGGCGTCAGCCGAGTAACGCGCGACTTGGGCTTCGACAATCAACGAAGAGCCTCATCGCCTCCTTCTCGCAGCCGAACCATTCGCAACCATCCGCCCCGTCGAGATCATTCGCCACGAATACCAGCTTCCGTCCGCTCACGTCTCAAGCCCCACGCCTTCCCCCCCTTCCCTGCCCCTCCCCCACTATGAACTGGAACCGCGTGCTCTTGGTGTCGGCGCTGGCAGCGGGGGTGGTGAGCGTGCTCCCCTCGCGGTTCACCGCCGCCTTCGGCCTGCGCGAAGGCCTCCGCGCCGGCATGGAAATCGTCGCCCTCCCGGTCCAGGCACCAATCACCTGGCTCATCCGCTCCGCCCGCGGCACCTCCGGCGGCTCCGGCCTCGACGCCTCCGGCATGGCCCAGGCCCAGCTCGAAGTCCAGGAGTGGAAGAAAAACTACCTCGCGGCGCTGCAAGAAAATCAATCACTCCGCGAGCAGATCAACGCCCTCACGCTCGCGCGCCAGCTCAACGTCTCATTCATCGCCAAGGAAACCTCGCCGCTGCCGGTGCTCGGGCTCAGCGATCAACTCCTGCTCGTCCGGGCCGCGCCGTCACTGAACATCCCCACCAACGCCGTCGCCGTGGCAGACCGCGTGCATCTCGTCGGCCGCGTCACCTCCAGCGACGCGCGCGTGACCCGCGTGCAGCCGATCAGCGATCGCGGCGCGCCGGAGATCAAGGGCGCGATCCTTGACAGCGAGCGCTTCGAATCGCCCGAGTCCACCAGCGTCGTCAGCACCACGCTCACCAATGCACGCGTCCGCGTCAGCCTCAAGCCCACCGGCCGCGGCACCCTCAGCGGGCTCGTCTTCATCGAACGCAGCAGCGACCCCAGCGGTGCCGGCGCAGTGCGTGTGCAGCCCGGCATGGTCGTGCGCTTGCTCGACGAATCCTGGGCCCCGCAAGACCAAATGCTCATCCTCGGCCGCGTGATCCGCGCCGAAGAAGCACCCAACGGCCGCACCGTCGTCGAGGTCCAGCCCGCGATCGACCCCTTCCGCGTGAGCTCGCTGACCATCCGCTTCTCAGGCGACGCAACCGGCGGCCCCGCAGGAGCCGAGCGATGAACGCGCTGGGCGCCGGCATCATCCTCTACATCTTGCTCGGGCTCGAGCTCGCAACGCGCAACGCCTTCGGCCCCGACACCGTGATGCCGTATTTTCTGATGCCCGGCATCGTGATGATCGCGATGTTCGCACCGCCGGCCCAGGCCCGCTGGACCGGCTTCCTCGCCGGCCTCGCGCTGGACCTCTTGACCGAGCGCAGCCAGGTACCGCTCGTCGGCCCGAACGCCTTGGCCGGTCTCCTCGCCGCGTCCTTCGTCGTCACCATCCGCGGCATGATGATCCGGCGCTCCGCCCTCGCCTGGATCTTCCTCTCCGTCGCCGCCACGTTGCTCGCGCAGCTCGCGCTCGTCTCCATCCTCACCATCCGCTCATGGACCGAGCCGGCGATCCTCTGGAACGTCTGGCACGAACTCGGCCAACGCGTCCTCTCCAGCGGCTACACCGCCCCCATCGGCGCCGCCCTCTGGGCCGCGCGCTCATGGCTCATGGCCCTGGCCGGACTCTCCGACAAGCCGCTGCGATCCAACTCAAGGTGGTAAGTGAGCGGGGCAGGGCCGAGGTTTGAGGGCCGAGGGCGAAGAACTGCTGAGCAATGAGTGCTGAGCAAGAACACAAGCCGCTCCCGCTCGCTGCTTGCTGACAACTGACAACTGAAGGCTGAAGCCTGACCGCTTACACTCCGCCCCATGGATCAGGCCCTGCTCTTCACATCCCTCCTCCTCGCGCTCGCCGCCATCGCGATCAGCGCCGTCATCATCGCGCGCGGCCGGCGACTCGTCCGCCGCGCCCGCCGCGCCGAGGTCATCGCACGCTCCACCCAATCGCAACTCACCTATCTGCGCTCTCGCCTCTATTCCCAAGCCGCCGAGTTCCGCCTGACCCAAGCCAAGCTCGCGCCCACCATGCCCGTCGTCTTCCGTTCCCAGTTCGGCGAGGACATGTTCCTCTACGACCTCTTCCAAGGCCGCCCGTCAGGCTACTTCATCGAAGTCGGCGCCTATGACGGCCTCTCGATGAGCGTCACGTACGTCTTTGAGGCCTTGGGCTGGACAGGCCTGCTCGTCGAGCCCACGCCCGCGCGTGCCGAAGCTTGTCGCGTCAACCGCCCGCGCAGCCGCGTCGTCCACGCCGCCCTCGGCGCGCCGGGCCATCCCCCCACCGCAACCTTCCTCGTCGGTTCCACCAAGGCCCGCCCCGGCGAAGTCAGCGGCGGCGACATGCTCTCTCACCTCCAAGGCAGCACCGACCACGCCTCACGCTCAGATTCCTCGCGCCGCTTCACCTCGATCACCGTGCCGCTGACGACCCTCTCCGCCGCCCTCGGCGATCTCAACGCGCCGATCGACTTCGCATCAATCGATGTCGAAGGCGGCGAGTGGTCGCTCATTCGCGGCTTGGATTTCGCAAAGCACCAGCCGCGCGTCATGCTCGTCGAACAGGGCGAGGGCGAACGCGGCGGCGACAGCCCGCAAATCACCGACCACCTGCGTGCCAACGGCTACGACTACCTCGGCGCGTTCATGGGCAGCGGCGTCTTCATCCGCTCCACCGAGTCAGCACTCCTGACCCGCGCGAAGCAGTTACTCGCCGCCTGCCCCGCGTCCCCCCACGCGTGAGCGATGCACACAACCCGCGGGGCGCTTGTGTCGCGGGGTCCGGGGCCGTAGCATCGCGACCTGATCCCTCGCCTCGCCGGTTGAGTCCGAAGCTCGCTGAACCGTTCGCTCTGGAGGATTCCGACCCGTGTCTTCGCAAAGCCTCAGTCACGGCGTCCAAACGGCCTTGATGCTGGCGTGCGGCTCAGCCCTCGCCGTCACGCCCGGCGCATGGGCAACGGTCAACTGCGCAAGCTCGCTGATCGCGACCAACACAGCTCAACCCATCGGCGGCGTCGCTCCCGCATCCGCCGCCGCAGCTCCGGGCCGAGACTTCGGCGACTTGCGATTCCAGATCTCGCCCCAAGACCTCCCGCTCGAGTTCGCCGCCCAACAGGCGTATTCATGGCGCGAAGAGGGCGCCGCCGGCACCCAGCGCCTGCTCATCCAAGGCGATGTGCGGATCCGCGTCGGGCTCTACAAGTTCGGCGCCGCCCGCGCGGTCGTGTGGATGGAACCGCTCGAGCCCAGCACCCGCCGCCCCGGCCAATCGCTCTGGCAGGTCGCGATCTATCTCGACCGCATCGGCGACCCAAGCGCCGAGGCCGGCGGCTCACAGACCGGTGATCGCCTCCTCCTCACCGCGATCGTTGACGGCGACCCGACCATCGCCGCGGACAACGTCGTCCGCGAGCGCAGCACCGATCCGCTGGTGCTTGAGGGCGAGGCGAGACTCGCCGCGTTTCTCGTCGCCGCCGCCGGGCCGACCGACGCGATCGACGCCGAGCCGGCCGACCCGCTCACCAGCACCACCGAACCCACAACCCCCAGCCTCCCGCCCGTGCGCGGGCTGATCCGCCCGGGCATGAGCCAACCGTTTGAGCCCGGCTCGCCCCTGCGCCGCGCCACGACGACCACCCCCGCCGGAACATCACTCGCCGACCGCGTCACCCAGGACCCGCGCCCGTCGCTCTTCAGCGGACGCGGCACCGTCACCATCGCCGCTGGCGAGCCCGCGCTCACCACCGACGGCGACGAGCGCGTCCTCATCGTCACCGGCGGCGCGATCATCCAGTACAGCGACCCGCGCGCCGGCCGCTTCCTCCAGCTCTCCGCTCAGCGGGCCGTCGTCTTCATGGACGCCGGCTCGCTGCAAGACCTCGCCCGCGCCCCAGCCGACAAAGTCCGCGGCATCTATCTCGAAGGCGACGTCGTCGCCTCCGACGGCCGCTTCAACCAACGCGCCAACCAGATCTACTACGACCTCCGCGCCAACCGCGCCACGCTCGTTGACGGCGTCTTCTGGACGTACGACGACTCGCTCGGCCTCCCCCTCTACGTTCGCGCCAAGCAGATCCGCCAGACCGCGGTGAATCAGGTCGAGGCGTCCGACGTGCGAATCTCCGCGTCCGCGTTCTTTGAGCCGCTGCTCTCGCTCGCGGCCAAAGACGTCACAATCACCCGCGAGCCGCGCGGCCCCGAGAGCACGCGTCCGGGCGATCGCACCGTGATCTCCGGCAAGGACCTGACGCCGCGCGCCGGCGGGCTCCCGTTCTTCTACTGGCCAAGCTTCACCGGTGATGTCGACCGCTTCCCGCTGAAGGACGTGCGCGTCGAGAGTTCGTCCACCGCCGGCGTCGGCCTGCAAACGCGCTGGGACACCTTCGGCCTGCTCGACCTTGACCCCAAGGCCGACGTGCGCCTCGACTTCCTGCTCGACGCGTGGTTCAAGCGCGGCGCCGGCATCGGCTTTGACGGCGACTGGCGCACCGGCACACACAACGGCTCTGTCCTCGCTTACATCGTCCCCGACGATCGCGGCACCGATCAGCTCGCCAGCGGCGCCCGCCGCGATCGCACCGGTGAGTTCCGCGGCATCTTCCTCGCGGAGGATCGCTGGGCCCTGAACAAAAACTGGTCGCTCTTCAGCGAAGGCGCGTACGTCAGTGATGAGAACTTCACCGAGGCGTACTTCGAGTCCGCCTCACAAAACCGGCGCGAGCTGACCAACGCGCTCACGCTCCAGGGCATCGACGGCCAAGGCTCGTTCTCCGCCGACGTGCGCCACAACTTCAACGACTTCATCGCCAACGAGTATCTCCTGCAAAGCCGCGGCTACAACGTCAGCAAGCTGCCGGAGATCCGCTACACACGCGTGGGCGATGACCTGTTCGCCGGCTGGATGCCCGGGCTTGTGACGTGGCAGAGCGACTACCGCGTGTCACGCATGGCGATGCAGTTCGTCGGCCCTACCGCCGCGGAGCTCGGCTTTGAGACCGACACGCAAGCGCGCGAAGCGCTCGGCCTTCGCCCGAACGAATCCGTCGAAGGCGCGCTGCTGGCCCGCGGGTTCACGAATCGCAACGTCATGCGCGCCGACACGCGCCAAGAGGTCGCGTTCAACGTCGACTACGGGCCCCTCCGCCTCCAGCCCTTCGCCGTCGCTCGTGTCACGGCGTGGGACGACAAGTTCGAGACGTTCTCACAGGGCAACGAGGACACCGCACGCATCTGGAGCGCCCTGGGGCTGCGCGCCGCAACGTCCATGCAGCGCGTCTACGACGGCGTCGAGTTTGCCCCGCTCGACATTTACCGCCTGCGTCACATCATCAACCCCAGCGTCACCGCCTGGGGCTCCGGCGCCAACCGCAGCCAGAGCGAGCTGCCCACCTACGACGAACGCGTCGAAGCCCTCAACGAGGGCGGCACCGTCCGCGCCGGCGTCGAACAGATCTTCCAGACCCAGCGCGGCGGGCCCGGCCGCTACCGCTCCGTTGACCTGCTCAAGCTGAACACCGACATCGTCTGGAGCAGCAACGACGCCGATCGACGCTCGCCCTTCGGCCGCTTCTTTGACGACAAGCCCGAATACAGCGCGCTGGGCAAATACGCCACCGTGGACGGCGCCTTCCAACTCACCGACGCCACCGCCATCACCGGCTCGACGATCTACGACATGGACCTGAACCAGCAGGCCCGCAGCACCATCGGCGCCACGATCGAGCAGACCAAGGACTTCAGCACCTTCATCGAGCTGCGCTACCTCAACCCGCGCGACGCGACGTATCTCGCCGCCGGCGCTGACCTGCGCCTCACCCAGCTCTACACGCTCAGCACGCAGGGCACCTTCGACACCAACCAAGGCCGCATTCAGACCGTCGCCGTCCGCCTCTCGCGCGAGCTGCCCGGCCTGATCCTCGCGGCCAAGATCGGCTACAACGACATCACCCAAGAATCAACCTTCGGCTTCGCCGTCACGCCGATCGGCAAGGACGACCGGCGCGAGAGCCTGCTGCGGCGGCTGGGGCGAGATCAGATCGACAAGGACCTGCGCGGGCCCGGCGATGAGCCGACACGCACCACGCTGCCCGGGGAGTGACGAGCATGAGCATCACGCGACCGCTGGGGTTTCTCGCGTCGGCGGCGACCGCGGGGATCAAGCCTTCCGGCAAGCCGGATGTCGCGCTCATCGTGCGCGAGCTAATCGACGACTCAAGCGAAAGCCCGCGCCAGGGCACCGCCATGGCGTTCACCCGCAACCAGCTCATCGGCGCGCCGGTGATGATCGGCAAGAACCAGCGCGAGCGCACGCTCCGCGGCGATTCAACACCCCCCAGCGTCGTCCTGATCAACGCCGGCAACTCCAACGCCGCGACGGGCGAACAGGGCGTGCGCGACGCGTACCGCACCTGCGAGGTCGCCGCGAAACTGCTGGCCCGCCCCGCGGATCACGTTGTCCCCAGTTCAACCGGCGTGATCGGCCGCCTGCTGCCGGTGCAGAAGATCGTCGACGCCCTGCCGACGCTCGTCAGCTCGCTCGCGCGAGGCGACGCGGCCGACGCCGCCGCCGCCCGCGCGATCATGACCACCGACAACGTCCCAAAGACCGCCCATCGCGAGCTCACCATCAACGGCTTCACCGTGCAGCTCGGCGCCATCGCCAAAGGCGCGGGCATGATCGCCCCGCGCCTCGACAGCGCATCGCGCCCGGCTACGCCCAGCGCGACCATGCTCGCGTTCATCACCACCGACTGCGCGATCGACAGCGCCACACTCCAAGCCGCGCTCGACGCCGCCAGCGATCACTCCTTCAACCGCATCACCGTCGACAACCACGCCTCCTGCAGCGACACCGTCATCGCCATGTCCAGCGGCCTGGCCCCCGACTCCACCGGTACGCGTGCCCCGATGCCCCCCATCAAACGTGGCACCCCCGCGTTCGATCTCTTCAGCGCCACCCTCGCCGCCCTCTGCGCCGACCTCTCACACCAGATCGTGCGCGATGGTGAGGGCGCCACCCGCACGTTCACCGTCGTCGTTGACGGCGCGCCGAGCGATTCAGACGCCGACCGCATCGCTCGCGAGGTCGTGAACTCACCACTGGTCAAGTGCGCCGTCCACGGCAAGGACCCCAACTGGGGCCGCGTCGTCACCGCCGCCGGCAACGCCGGCGTCCCGTTTGACGCCTCACGCGCCAGCCTCACGATCGGCGATGTCGAAGTCTTCGCGCAAGGCCGCCCAGTCCCCGAAGCCCTCGACACGCCCGCCCTCAAAGCCGCCGTCGCCGCCGAGGACGTCCGCTTCACGCTCACGCTCAACAGCGGCCCGGGCCGCGGCTGGATGACCGGCTGCGACCTCACCACCGAATACGTCCGCATCAACGCCGACTACACGACCTGACAAAGTCCACATCACACATGGCCACATGGCCACATCGCACATTCAAACCACCGCCCACCCCAGCGCCGGTTCGAATGTGCCATGTGGCCCTGTGGCCATGTGCTATGTGCTATGTGCTATGTGCTATGTGCTATGTGCTATGTGCTATGTGCCTCTCCTCCCCGCCGGAACATCCGTCACCATCCTCACAACCGCGCCAAAGCGCCCGCCCTCACCACCCCGCCGCGCCGCATGTCCGCCCCGGAGCGGGTGGATCGGGTGATTCCACAAGAACTGGTCTGATCTCTGGCGAGTTTCTGAACGATCTACGAGACGCGGGCTCGCGCGTGACGCGCGTCCACACACACTCGCAGACCCGGAGATTCATCATGGCAACCACCACCGCGCCCGACCCGGCCAAACCCATGCCCGCTCCCACCAAGTCCGTCAAGCCCGCCAGCGCAAACGCCGGCGAGATCCTTCTCGACGCCGGAACCAACGAGCTCGAAGTCCTCGTCTTCAGCATCGGCAGCGGCAAGTTCGGCGTCAACGTCGCCAAAGTCCGCGAGGTCATCCGCCCCGTCACCACCGTCGAGTCGCCGGGCCAGCACCCGTCGGTCATCGGCATCTTCAACATCCGCGGCTCGGTCATCCCCGTCGTCGATCTCGCCAAGCACCTCGGCCTCCAAAAGAAATGGGGCACCGGCGAGGGCGCACCCGAAGGCCGCGTCATCATCACCGAGTTCAACGGCCGGCGCACCGGCTTCATGGTCGATCAGGTCGAGCAGATTTATCGGATGTCCTGGAGCAAGGTCCGCCCCGCGCCCGACGTCGGCGCCAATAACGCCAGCGTCAACAGCTCAACCACCGGCATCATCGAGATCGGCGGGCACCTGGTGCTGATGGTGGACTTCGAGTCCGTCAGCGACGCCATCCTCCTCCAGGAAAAGCTCCGCATCGAGAGCGTCGCCAACGACACGAACGTCGACCGCGGCTCTAAACGCGTCTTGCTCTGCGAAGACTCGCCATTCATGCGCAACATCATGAGCAAGGTCCTCCGCCAATCCGGCTACTCCCGCCTCGAGGTCTACTCCGACGGCCAGCAGGCCTGGGACGCGATCCAGGCCGGCGGCGACAAGATCGACGCCGTCGTCAGCGATATCGAGATGCCACGCATGGACGGCCTGCACCTCACCAAACGCATCAAGGCCGGCGCCACCACCAAGGACATCCCCGTCATCCTCTTCAGCTCGCTCGTCAGCGAGGACAATCGCAAGAAGGGCGAGCAGGTCGGTGCCGACGTCCAGATCCCCAAGCCCGAGCTGCCCGAGATGGTCCGCCTCGTCGACAAAGTCGTCAGCGGCATCCGCGTGGGCATCGCCCAATCCGCCCCGCTCCCAGCCGCGGCGTAAGTGATCGGGGTCTGAGCCGTCAGACCTGCGAGACTGTTGCAAGCAACTGAAGATCAAGCTGCTCTGCTGAAGTCAGCGTTTCAGCCCGAAGGGCGAACGGAATGAAGCCGGAGGTGGAGCGAATCTCCGAGCGGGACCTCCGGAACGCCGGGCAAACAGCTCGGCACCCCGGAGGGGTGCAGGATTGGCTTGGCGAGTCAAGCAAGGGTTTCAACAGAGCAACATCAAGCCTGACGCCGCGGCAACCCTTGCCGCGGCGTCTTCGTTGACTCACGCCCACGCACCCTCTCTCCGGATCGCCAGTGAGTCTCACGCCTTTGGCTACCCCCTCTCTCCGAGAGAGGTCCGGCACTGACAACCTTGCGCCGCCCGAGTTCCCCCGGGCGATTCATCTCACTCGCGTTCCTGGCTCTGCCCTCCCTTCCATTTCCTCCCTCCCATCGTCGAAGAACCCGATCGTCCCCCCACTCCACACCCGCGCGACGGGCCGAGACCCGCCCGCAGCCTCTCCGCTCCACTCTGCGTCCTCCGCGACCCGGACCCACGCACGCCCCTGGTCACCGAACGCACAAATGAAAACACCCCGGCAAGCCGGGGTGTGGGTGTGGCGTTGAGTTGTACGTGAGCCCCGCGGCCCGCGATCAGACCTTGAACTGGTCCATGATCCGCTTCAACGACTCCGCCTGGCGCGACAGGCTCGTCGCCGCGCTCGCGGCCTGCGACGCCGCACCCGCGCACTCGCGGTTCGACGCCGTCATCTGCTCGATGCTGCGGCTGATCTCTTCGGTCGTGCCGGCCTGCTGATGCGTCGCCGACGCGATCGACCCGGCAACCTGCTCCGCGACGACCTGGGCCTTCACGATGACCGCGACCGCTGCGCCAGTGTCAGCGCCCTTCTTGCGGCCCTGATCAACCGTCTCACGACCGACCTTCATGGCCTCGCCAGCCTGCTGCGTGCCGTGACGCATGGCCCCGATGGTCTTGCCGACCTCGCCCGTCGCCTGCGTCGTGCGCTCGGCAAGCTTACGGACCTCATCAGCGACGACCGCGAAGCCGCGACCATGCTCACCCGCTCGCGCCGCTTCGATCGCGGCGTTGAGGGCCAGAAGATTGGTCTGGTCCGCGATGTCCTGGATCACCTGGACAACGCGACCCACCTCATCACCCTGCTGCTCCAGCGAGGTGACGACCTTGGAAACCTCGTCGAAGCGGAGGTTGATCTCGCCGAGCTGGTGTACGGTCTCCTGAACCAGCCCGCCGCCGTTCTCGGCGTTCTTCTTCGATTCCGCCGCGGCGCCCGCCGCGTCCGCCGCCTTCGTCGCAACTTCCGAGACGCTTGAAGCAAGCTCGGTGACAGCCGCAGAGACCTGCGCCGCCGACTCCTCCTGATGCTTGACGCTCGACGCGAGCTGCTCGCTCGACGCAGCGACCTCCGTCGAAGCCGCCGCGACCTGGTTGGTCGTGGACTGGATCTCGCTGACCATCTGCTTCAGCGACACCGACATCGCATCGGTCGCGTTCGCGAGTCGCCCGATCTCGTCCGTCACATTCATCGCGAGCGCCGGGAGGGTGAGATCCCGCTTCGCGACCGCCTCAAGGCTCTGCATCACGCGGGTCAACGGATGCGTAATGCTCCGCGTGACAAGGAAACCGGTCACGATCGCGATGAGGAGCGAACCGGCACCGGCACCGATCACGACCGCGAGCAGCGTGCTCTGTGCCGCGGCCAAGTGCTTCTCGTCTTCCTCGATCGCTTCCTTCTGAGACATTGCCAGTTCTTTCATGACCTCCACAAGCGGCTCAGCGATCTTCGAGACACGGGTCGTGTAAATCTCGCGGCAGAGGACAAGGTCGTTCGCCTTGATCGCATTCAGTGCGTCACTCTGCGCGGCGTGCAGAAGCGGGAACTTCTCAGCGAGCACCTTGTACCGCTCAACGGTCTTGGGATTCGTCCACGATTTGGACAACTCGCCCAAACCCTCGATGTGGTGGTCGATCGCGGTCCACGCAGCCTTCCAGCCCTCGACGTTCTTCTCCAGCGCCGGAGCGTCTTCGTGGTACATGTACGCGCCCCGGAGCGTGGAGAGCGCCTCGTTGGTCTCGACACGGAGCTCCTCGGCCTCGATCGCCGTCGGGAATCTCACATTGACGATCAGCTCGGACGCTTCGTTCATCTCGTGAGCTTTGGAGATCACCGCGACCGAAGTCGCGAGCGACAGCGCGCTCAAGATGCCGAAGCCAAGAATCAGTCGGGTCTTCAGATGCAACGTCATTTCAGAGTCTCCTTAGAAGTCAATGAACTCGATGGCGCACAGTGTCGCGAGGTGATCGACGCGCCTCACACCGAACTTCGCATCGAACGCTCAGAGTTCTGGAAACCGCTCGATGAACTGGAATTAACCGCGTTACCGGGCTTCAAGTGCAACGGTCTACATCGAACGAACCACCTTTGCCGAAGTGTCGCCATCCCCCGCGCACAGCCTGATCGGAACCCCCTTGCTGCGTCTTGCCCGCTCGTCTCCCACGCGCCACAGTCACGGAATGGCCACTGGGCAAAAGGGTGAACTCCGAGTCGCTAAACTCAGGCCATGGCCAACGCAGTTCGCATCACCGACGTCTCCCCGCGCGACGGGCTCCAGAACGAACGCGGGGTGATTTCCACCGCCGATAAGCTCACGCTGATCGGCCTGCTCGCCGCCGCGGGCGTGGACGAAGTCGAGGTCACAAGCTTTGTTTCGCCCAAGTGGATCCCGGCACTCGCGGATTCCGGCGCCCTCGTCGAGCAACTCGCCGAGGTGCTCGGGCGCGATGAAGACGACCGGCGCGAGCCGTGGTCAACGTATTTCGCCAGCGACACCGCCTGCAAGTTCTCGGCCCTTGTGCCCAACCAACAGGGCATCGAGCGTCTGCTCCAGGTGAACGTCGACCCGCGCGATGAGGACGCAGTGGCGACACCCTTGAGCAAGATCGCCGTGTTCACCGCCGCGAGCGAGACGTTCTGCCAGCGGAACATCGGCTGCGCGATCCACGAGTCGCTGACGCGCTTCAAGCCCGTCATCGCGCTGGCCGGCCAGCACCAGCTCTTCACACGCGGCTACATCTCCTGCGCCATCGCCTGCCCATTCGAAGGCCCGATCAACCCCAACAAGGTCGCCGACATCGCCGTCGAACTCGCCGAGCTCGGCTGCGCCGAGATCGACCTCGGCGACACCATCGGCGCCGGCACGCCCGAGAACACGCGCGCCCTGATCGAAGCGGTCATCGCGCGCCTGGGCAATAAGTGGCTCACCGGCGACCGGCTGACGCTGCACCTGCACGACACCTTCGGCCGCGCCGCGGACTGCGTCAAGGCCGCGCTGTACCTCGGCATCCGCTCGTTCGATGCCAGCGTCGCCGGACTCGGCGGCTGCCCATACGCCGGCACGCCCGAGAACCCCGCGCCGGGCAACATCTCCACCGAGCTGCTCGTCGCGACCGCTCAGGCTGAGGGTTATGAGACGAACGTGCGCATGGACCGCCTCAAGGAAGCGTCTCGGTTCGCGCAGCGTGTCGTGAGCGAGGCGCGGGCACGCGCAGACGCCGAGGCAGCCGGCCCCGGCGCGAAGGACCCGCAGTGACGCCGAAGCAGACATACCTCCGCACCGAGGACCACGCCGGCGTCGGCGTGATCCTGCTCGCGCGTTCGGAGAAACGCAACGCCCTCACGCCCGACATGCTCTTCGCGCTGGACACGTTGCTGCGCGAGAAGATCGCTTCGTCGCAGGCCATCGTCCTCGCCGGCGACGGCAGCGTGTTCTGCGGCGGCTTTGATCTCAAACTCTGCCACGAAGAACGCGGCACACTCGCGTCGCTGCTGGTCGGCCTCGCACGCGTGATCCAGACGCTGCGTTCGAGCGACAAGCCCGTGGTCATCGCCGCACACGGGGCCGCGATCGCCGGCGGCTGCGCGCTGCTCGGCGGCGCGGACGTGGTCATTACCGATCGGGTCGCGAGCCTGGGATACCCGGTGGTCACGCTCGGCGTTTCGCCCGCGGTCTCGGCGCCGTTCTTGCTCCAGCGCGTCGGCGCGGGCAACTCGCGCATGATGCTGCTCGGCGCCGAGTTGATCACGGGCGAAGACGCCCGGCGCATCGGGCTCGCGGACATCTGCTGCGACATCCGCGAGGACGTGCTGCCGCGCGCCATGCGACTTGCAAGCGTGCTCGCGGCCAAGCCCACCGCCGCCTTCGCCGCGACCAAGACGCTGCTCCGCGAGATCGAAGACCTCTCCGGCGGGCTGTGGGCAAAAGAAGCGCTGAACGCAAGCCTGCGCCTGGCCGACAACGACGAACAACGCGAACGCCTCGCACGCATGTGGGAGAAGCCCCGCGACCACAGATAGACCTCACGTCTCATGTCTCGCCCCACGCCTCAAGCCTCACGCCTTTCTGAGACCTCACCATGCCCCTGGCCACACTCGAACACTCTGCGCCGATCGCACGCCTGACTATCAATCGCCCGGACGCGCGCAACGCGCTCTCGCTGGCGACGTTGCTTGAACTGCACGCGCACGTCGATGCGCTTCTGGCCATGCCGCCGGAGAGCGCGCCGACGGTGGTGGTGTTGTCGGGCGCTGGCCGCGCGTTCTGCGCGGGGATGGACCTGAAGGAAGTGCTGGGCAACGTCGATGGCTCGCGTGAGCTGCTGCACACGCTGGCGCGTTTGACGCTCAAGCTGCGCTCGCTGCCCAGCGTGCTTGTCGGCGTCGTCAACGGCCCAGCCATCGGCGGCGGCTGCGGCCTCGTCACCGTCTGCGATGTCGCGATCAGCTTCACCGACAACAAGCTCGGCTTCCCCGAGGTCGATCTGGGCGTCTGCCCCGCGGTCGTCGCGCCGTGGCTCGTCCGCAAGATCGGCCCCGGGCGGGCCCGGCAGATCCTGCTCATGGGCGGGCTCATCAGCGGCAAAGAAGCCTTTGACACCGGCATCCTCACGCACATCGCGCCCACCGCAGCGGACCTGCCGACCATGAGCGAGCAGATCATCCAGAAGCTCGCGACCGCCGGCCCCGCGGCCCTTCGCGCCACCAAGCACCTCTTGAACCAAGTGGACGGCTCGTATGACGAGGCGCTGCTGACGCGAGCGGCGGATCTCTCGGCGGATGTCTTGAACTCGCCAAGCACGCAGGAGACGCTGCGGAAGAAGCTCGGGGTGTGATGCCCAAACCGGCGGGCCCGTCCGGGGTACCCTCCGGCCATGAGCACACTCCCTTCCGCCGCCGAGGCCTTGCCGACGACGATCGATGCCGACAAGGTGATCACGATGACGCTGGCCGCCAACCAGGGGCCGATGTGCATTTTGGACGAGGCGTTGATCCGGCGGATTGAGACGACGATCAAGAGCCTGCCGCGCGATGCGGTGGGGCTGATTCTGGCGTCGGCGTCGACGCGTGTGTTCGTCGCGGGCGCGGACCTCAAGAGCATCATGGCGATGAGCCACGACGAGCTCGAGCGGTATCTGGCATACGGCCAGCGGGTGTTCGGGATGCTGTGCGAGCTGCCGTATGTCACCGTCGCGGCGGTGAACGGCGCGGTGCTCGGCGGTGGGCTGGAGTTGGCGATGCACTGCGACGGGCTCGTGGCGTCGCCGGCACCGCTGGTGCCGGGTAAGGATGGCGGCCCCGCGACGTTGAAGCCGTACCCGGTCGGTCTGCCAGAAGCCGGGCTGAAGATCTGCCCGGGCTGGGGCGGGACGAACCTGCTGCCGGCGCGAGTTGCGGATGTCGCCGACGCGATGCGGCGGACATGCACCGGCAAGACGTGGAACGTGGACGAGGCGATCGAGGCGGGACTGTTTGACAGCGTGAGCGCTGAGGCGACGAGCGCGAGTTTGCTCGAGGCGGCGAAGGCATGGCTGCTGGAGAATCGCCTGCTTGTGGGCGAGCGGCGTGACGGGCTGCCGTTGCATTGGATCGGGCGTGACCATGTGATCAATCAGGCGGGCGTGGCGTTGAATCATGCGCGGGGCGAGCTTGGCGCGAACGAGCCGGCGAAGAGTTGCTTGGACGCGATGCAGGCGGGGCTGAGCGCAGGGCGCACCGGCTGGGAGAGTGCGTTGAAGGTCGAGCGGCAGCAGTTGAACTTGCTGCGGGCGGCGCCGGCGGGGAAGGGCGCGATCGATGCGTTCTTGAACAAGAAGGCGTGAGAAGGTGTGTGGTTGGTGTGCTCGTGGTCATGGGCAGCCGTCGAAGAACACGCTGAAGAAGAGGTTGTAATCGCCTTCGGTGACGGCGTTGTTGGCGCCCGAGAGTGCGGTGTTGAATGGTGGGAGCGGCTGGCCGGCGTCGTCGGCGATGTCGCAGTAGGTGAGGGCGTCGAAGAAGCCTGAGAAGAAGGCGTTGTAATCGCCTTCGGTGACGCCGTTGTTTGTGGGTTGGAGTGTGGCCAGTGGTGAGGGCAGCGGCTGGCCGCTGTCGTCGGCGATGTCTGCGGGTGAGCAGCGCTGCGGGAAGGTGATCGGTGTGGTGCGGACTTCGATGCGGGCGATGTCGGCGGTGGCGCTTGCGCTGGTGGTGTTGTCGCCCAGGAAGAAGAAGTTGCGCGTCGTGTACGGGTTGAACGGCAAGCCGGAACCTGCGCTGTCCCACGCGGTATAGTCGCGCAGCGGGCCGGTGAGCACACGCACGCCCTCGGCGTAGAGCGTGTATGTGCCGGCGTGGATGCTCAGGTCGTAGCGGCGGAACGCGCTGGTTGTGTCCGTCGACTGGCCCTCGCTCTGGGTGAAGAGCGTTGGCGGTGTGCCGCCGGCTTGGGCCCAGACGCGGTCTTCCCAGAGGCCGAGTTCGATTCCGGGGCCGGATGACGAAATCGAGATGAGGCTGACGCCGGCGCGGTGCTGCGTCGCGTGCGTCTCGGCGTTGATGCGAAGGTCAACGCGGATGCTGTAACCCGCAGACGCGTCGAGCACGGGCCAGGCGTTGTTGACTTTGACGGGTGGGATGCTGGAGAAGAAGGAGAAGTGCGAGAAGTAGCCGCCGCGGCTGGCGTTGGCGTTGATTGAGTCGAGGCGCACGAAGCCGGGGGCGGTGGAGAACTGGGTTTCGCTGCCGCCGCCGGAGCCGAACGGCGGGAGGAAGACGACCCAGCCTTGGCTCTGGGGCGGCGTGTTGAGCGCGCCGTCGTAGACGACGGTGGTGTCGGCGTGCGTGAAGGTGGCGAGGGCGAGGGCGGTGAGCGATGCGAGGATGCGTGCGTGCGGTCTGAACGAGTGAGAGACGTCGCGGGGCGAAGTCGGGCGTGGCAAGGGCGCGGGTGCCGAAGCCTTCTCGGAGAAAGGCGGTACCCGAAGGCAGGAGACTCGGCAGAGGTCAAGACGATGCGTGTGGAGGGGCATCCACGAACTCTACCGCGTCAACTCGTGTTTGGCAGCAAATCGGCGATGTGGTTGCGGGCGAACGCGGACGGGGCAGTAGGCGTGTTGCGAGAAACGACGGCATTGCGGCGTGCGGAATGCTGCGGTTTGGCTGCGTCGCGCGACGGGACGATGGACGGAAAGCGGAAGGAAAACGGTTGCTCGGTTGCTGAAGGCATCGAGGCATGAGGCATCGAGGCATCGAGTGGAAGCGGGGCTTGTGCGGCCGGTTGCTTGGGGGCACTGATCCGCGGAGCCGGATCAGTGGCACGGGCGCGGAGGATGGTGGTCGCGGCGCGGCGGGCCTCCAGTTCGTTTTCGCTGGTGGTGGCGATGTGGTTGAGTCGGGCGAGCGCGGCGTCGCGCTGGAGCGGAGCGCGGAGGCGATCGCGGAGGGCTTGGAGTTCTTCGATCGCGGCGATGGCCGCCTGAGCCTGCGGGGAGCGCAGGATTTCGAGCAGCGTGACGAAGGTGAGGTCGTGCTCGGCGGCGATCTGCTCGAGTGTGCATTCGGAGCGGAGCATGAGGCCGAGGATCGCGTTGAGGCGGTGGTCGTGGTCGTGCGTGGTCATGGCGCGAGTGTGCGCCGGGGCGTAGGGAAGGCAAGCGGAAGTTGCGGGAGCGGCGCGACGTTGCGCGCAGATTTGACGGGTGAGGTCACTCTTCGCGAGCGGGCGGCGAGACGCTCTCGCTGATCACGTCGTAGCAGGTGGCGAGGAGGCCGACGAGCGGGAACTTGGCGGTGGTGAATGGGCTGGGGCCGAGGCGGCGCAGGAGCGGGTGCGAGACGGGCGCGGGAGTGATGGAGAGGTCGAGTTCTTCTGCGCTGGCGGGGGCGGACCAGAAGGAGTCGAGGCAGGCGGCCAGGGGTGGCTGGGGGATGTCGGTCACGCCGGGGATGCGCGGGGTGAGTGTGGCGATGTGGCGGTCAGCACCGCCCGGGGCGGCCATGGCGCGTGATTGGGCGATGGCGCGTTTTTGGCGGAGACGTTCGAGGAGGTCTTCTTTCCAGAGGCCGCGGAGGGAGAAGATGAGGAAGGGGTCTTGGCCCAGGCGCTCGGCGACGATGGCCATGACGCAGCAGACATGCTTGCAGAACGGGCCGACTTGCGGCGCAGGCTCGGGGCGGGGCGGGCGCGGAACGGCGCCGGGGATGACCTGCTGAGCGGCGAGGGCCAGGGCGTTCTGGCGCACGCAGTTGCACTCGAAGGTGATCTCGCTGAGGTCCTGCGGGAAGAGGCGCAGGCCGGAGGGGCGGAAGACGTCTTCGATCGCGGGGGGCACTTCGCCGGCGAGGAGGCCCGCGACGTGCTTGGCCTCGCTGACCATGGTCTCGATGACTTTTTCCCACTGCTCGAAGTTGAAGATCGGCAGGCGGATATCGACGCTGTAGGGCGTGGGCAGGCGGCCCTGGACCTTGGCGGAGATGTGGCCGGCGTTGACCGGTGCTGAGGGCGCGCCGGGGGCGGGCGCTTGGGGCAGCATGAGCGATTTGGTCTGACCGGCGCGGGCGTAGGCGATTCCCTCGGCCAGCGCGTCGTTGGGGGCCATCTCTTCGGGCAAGCGGAGCCAGCGCTGCGCGGCCCAACTTGGCGAGACGGGGCCGATCTTGCTGGAGATTTTGACGCCGCCGCGGACTTTGCGGGGGTTGAGTGTTGGCTGTGGGGCGCGGGGGACGAAGCGTGTGACGGGGCCGCCGGTGCCGGGGGGCGCGATGGCACCGGGGGCGGTGGCTGCGGGCGCGGCGGCTTCG
>VYLL01000235.1_pt1 | contig 27522 bp, 27 predicted proteins | sample 5114301 | NCBI WGS metagenome assembly VYLL01 (sample SAMN12291809, study PRJNA351875) | freshwater metagenome | isolation source: freshwater lake | place: USA: Michigan, MSU2 Lake | collected 2011-08-16 | reverse complement strand
GCGAACGCGGCGACGCGGGCTTCTTCTTCCAGCCGACGCTGCTCGCCGATGTGCCGGACGAGGCCGACATCATGTCGACCGAACCGTTCGGCCCCGTTGCGGTGACGCGCAGCTTCGAGACCTTCGACGAGGTGATCGCGCAGGCCAACCGCCTGCCCTTCGGCCTTGCCGCATTCGCCTTCACCGAGAACGGTCGCCGCGCGAACCTGCTCGGCGATGCGCTTGAAGCGGGGATGGTCGGCATCAACACCTTCGCGATCTCGAGCGCCGACGCGCCGTTCGGCGGGGTCAAGGAGAGCGGCTTCGGCAGCGAGGGCGGGATCGAGGGGATGGAGAGCTACCTTGTGACGAAGGCAGTCCATCAGGCCTGATCGGCCTTGCAGGCTCCACTGCCGAACCTTTTGCGCTGCAGGACGTTTGAGCAGCACCAAGAGCAGAAGCAGTGGCGTGTTGAATCTGAGAACCTCCGAGCGTGTCCATCTATCAACGGACGATGCGAAGCTACGCGAGTCGGCGGGGTCGTCCTTTCCGACCAAATTGATCGACTTGTCGCCGACTGGATTTCGCGCCAGCTGGCCCTACCATCTCAAGACCGGCGATCGGGTATGGCTGAAGATCGGTAACATGGAGGCGCTAGCCGCTATCGTCCGATGGAACCGCAATTTTGAAATAGGGTGCGCCTTCGAGCGTGCGATTCATCCAGCGGTGTTTGCGCACCTCGTGCGGAACCGAACGTAAAGGGGACTGGCGAACGCGTCGCCTTGCGGTTAGCGGATCGCCATGAAGACCGAACGCACCGGCGGCCGTATCCTCGTCGACCAACTTCTCATCCAAGGCTGCGAGCGCATCTTCACCGTTCCGGGGGAAAGCTTTCTCGCGGTGCTCGACGCGCTGCACGATACGCCGGTGATCCAGACCGTGGTGTGCCGTCAGGAAGGCGGCGTCGCGTTCATGGCGTGTGCCGACGGTACGATGACGGGTCGACCGGGCGTTGCCTTTGTGACCCGCGGTCCTGGTGCGACCAACGCGAGCATCGGCGTCCACGTCGCGATGCAGGATTCGCAGCCGATGATCCTGTTCATCGGCGACGTCGCGCGCGGCGACCGTGACCGCGAAGGCTTTCAGGAGCTCGACTTCGCTGCCGTGTTCGGGCCCATGTGCAAATGGGCGGCGCGGATCGACGACGCGCGGCGCATCCCCGAATATGTCGCGCGCGCCTATGCGACCGCGATGGCAGGGCGTCCGGGGCCGGTCGTGCTCGCGCTCCCTGAGGATATGCTGTGCGACAAGGTCGAGGCACTCGACCGGCCACGGATTGCGCCGCCCGAACAGGACCCTGACGGCGCGGCGATGGAACAGGTCATGGCGCTGCTTAAGGATGCAGTCGCCCCGGTTGCGATCGTCGGCGGCGGCGGCTGGGACGTCGGTTGTGCGCATTACTTCGCCGAGTTCGCGACGCGGATCGGACTGCCGGTCGCGGCCGCGTTCCGGCGGCAGGACGCGATCGACAATGCCTGTCCGGTCTATGCCGGCAATCTGGGCTACGGTCCCAACCCAAAGCTGGTCGAGCGGATCAGGAACGCCGACCTGATCCTTGCGGTCGGCGCGCGATTGGGGGAGGCGACGACCGACGGCTACACGCTGATCACGCCCGACCACCCTGATCAGATTCTGATTCACGTGCACCCGGATCCGACCGAGCTCAACCGTGTCTATCGTGCAGACCTGCCGATCTGCGCCTACCCTCACGAATTCGCGGAAATGGCGGCGCTGTGGGACGACGACATCATCCGCTTCAAGGACGGCGACGAGGCGAACGAGGAATGGCGCGCATGGAATACCGTCGTGCCATTCGAAACCAAGCTGGACCTCGGCCAGTGCGTCGCGGCGATGCGCGAGCGTCTGCCCGCCGACACCTTCATCTGCAACGGCACGGGCAATTTCAGCGGCTGGTGGCACCGCTATTGGCGATATGCGGGTCCGTCATGCCAGCTTGCGCCGACAGCGGGGGCGATGGGCTATGGGGTTCCTGCAGCGGTTGCCGCCGCGCTCAGGCATCCGACGCGCAAGGTCGTGGCGGTCGCGGGCGACGGCGACTTCCTGATGAACGGCCAGGAACTGGCGACGGCCGTGCAATACGGCTGCGATATCCTCGTCATCGTCGTCGACAACGGTGGCTATGGCACGATCCGCATGCACCAGGAGCGTGAGTATCCGGCGCGGGTCAGCGGCACCGATTTGCGTAACCCTGATTTTGCGGCGCTCGCGCGTGCCTATGGGTGCTGGGCGGAAACGGTGGAAACGACCGAAAAGTTTGCATTCGCGCTCGACCGTGCATTGGCTGAGCGGGGTGTCAAGCTGCTCCACCTCAAGACGGACATGGAGCGGATTTCGTTCGCGACAACGGTCAGCGCGCTCCGTGCGCGCTGACCGCTAATCAACGATCGTCTTAGGCGAACGAAACAGTCGTCCGGCGACGCCGCATGGCGGCGCCCATCGCACCGAAGCCGAGGATCATCATGCCCCAGGTCGCCGGTTCCGGAACCGCACCGACCTTGCCCGTGAACGCAAAGGCGTTGCCCCAGATCGTGCGGTTGCTGCCGCCGCCGATGAAGCTGTTCTGCATGAAATTGGTGTCGGCAAAAAAGAACGCACGCCCGTTCGTGTTGAGCGTCACGATCACCGGATTGTTGTCGAGGCCTTCCCAGACGACCGTCGTTCCCGCAGGCAGGCTGTTCTTGTCGAATGCGCCGGTTGCGGCAGGTGCATAGCTCGTCGCAACGCCGAACGGCCCGTTGACGATGGGGCTGGACGGCGTGGTCGCGAACGCCTTGACGCTACGGTCACCGCCGAGGCCTTCGAGGCTGAACGAGCGGGCAATCTGCTCCCAGCTCGGACCAAAGCAGCACGCGCGCTCGGTGCCGACAGCGACGAGGCCACCGCCCGAGTTCACGAAGGAATTGATGGTGGAAATCTGCCCGGCGGTGAACTGGTTGTTCGAAAGCCCGGCGTAGACGATGTTGATGCCCGAGAGCGACGACGCCGAGAACGCGCCGACGGCGACGTCGGTGACTGTGGCACCAGCTCCCGTCAGAACCGCGCGCGCCTGGCTCATGTTGGACGCGTTCATCGAACTTTCGGTCAAACCGGAAATGTTCAGAATCTTAACGCCCACCAGTTCATTGGCGGCGTTGGCAGCCGTCGTCGACATCACCGTAAGCGCGGCTGCAGCAGCAATCATATACTTTTTCAAGTTCTTACTCCACCAATGACTGGCCGTGCCCCCGTTGGACGCGGCGGTTTGCGACTCGATAATTCCGGTAGCGCAACAGTATGACGAAGTTAAGCGCCGATTAACGTTGGCGGGGCTCGGTCTCATTTTGAGACGCTTGGACAAACACCGGTAGGCCGCGGCTTCAGATAAGGCCCGCCAGCGGCGACGACGGGTCGGCGTAGCGACGCAGTCCCATGCGCCCGGCTTTGTACGCCAGCCGCCCGCTTTCAACCGCAAATCTCATTGCGCGCGCCATCATCTCTGGATCTTTCGCCTCGGCGATTGCCGTGTTCATCAGCACACCGTCACAGCCGAGTTCCATCGCGACTGCGGCGTCCGACGCGGTTCCGACGCCGGCATCGACGAGCACAGGCACTTTCGCCCCCTCGACGATCAGGCGGATGGTCACGCGGTTCTGGATGCCTAGCCCGGACCCAATGGGAGCGCCGAGCGGCATGATCGCGACCGCGCCCGCTTCTTCGAGCTGCTTCGCGGCGATAGGGTCGTCGACACAATAGACCATCGGCTTGAAGCCTTCGCGTACGAGCACATCGGTCGCCTTGAGTGTTTCGCGCATATCGGGATAGAGCGTCTTTGCTTCGCCCAACACCTCAAGCTTGACCAGGTCCCAGCCGCCTGCCTCACGCGCCAGCCGCAGCGTGCGGATCGCGTCATCGGCCGTGAAGCAGCCCGCGGTGTTGGGCAGATAGGTGATGCGCTTGGGATCGATGAAGTCGGTCAGCATCGGCGCCTTGGGATCGCTGATGTTGACGCGCCGGACGGCCACGGTGACGATTTCAGCGCCCGACGCCACGACGGCGGCCGCATTTTCCTCGAACGACTTGTACTTCCCCGTGCCGACGATCAGCCGCGAGGTGAAGGTCCGCCCCGCGACGGTCCAGCTGTCCACAGCCTCATGATCGCCGCCCCCGACGAAATGCACGATCTCGATCTCGTCCCCGTCCTCGACGGTGACGTCGGCCAGCGTCGAACGCGGCACGATTTCGAGGTTGCGTTCGACTGCCACTCGGGTCGGCTCGAGCCCGAGCTCAGACGCCAGATCGGCCACGCTGATGCCGCCCGCGACGCGTCGGTGCTCGCCGTTCACCCGGATGCTGATCGTGCCGTCGGTGTGCATTGCGGTCCTTTGCATGTGTGTTGGCTCACATATAGGAGCGCGCGCCAAGGGAGCGCCACCCATGCCCACCGTCTTCGTCCTCAACGGCCCCAACCTCAACCTGCTCGGAACGCGGGAGCCGGAGATTTACGGGTACGCCACGCTCGACGATATAGGCGGACGTTTGCACGATCAGGCGCGCACCCTCGGCCTCACCATCGACATGCGCCAGTCGAATCACGAGGGGCACCTGATCGACTGGCTACACGAGGCGAACGCGGTGGACGCAAAGGCGGTACTGCTCAATGCGGGCGGCTACACGCACACCTCGATCGCGATCCACGATGCGATCAAGTCGATCAAGGTGCCGGTGATCGAGGTTCATCTGTCCGACCCGCACAAGCGCGAGCCGTTCCGCCGCATCAGCTATGTCGGCATGGCGGCGGTCGACTGCTTCGCGGGATTTGGCGCCGACAGCTACACGCGCGCGCTGGACGCGGCGGCACGTCTCTGACAAAGCCGCGTCGCAATTCACGAAGGGGTTCCGATGGCCGAAAAGTCCGGCACGATGACGGTGGATACCGCTCTCGTGCGCCAGCTCGCCGAACTGCTCGACGAAACCAAGCTCACCGAGATCGAAGTCGAGGACGGCGACCGCAAGATCAGGGTTGCGCGGACGGCAGCCGTTGCCGCTGCGGCACCGGTCTCGATCGCTGCGCCCGCTGCCGCCGTGGCACCGGCGGCACCCGCATCGTCAACGTCGCGGCCTAGCGGACACGCCAACGCCATGAAATCGCCGATGGTCGGCACCGTCTACCTCGCAGCCGAACCGGGCTCGAGGCCCTTTGCCAATGTCGGTGACAGCGTGACCGAAGGGCAGACAATCCTGATCATCGAGGCGATGAAGGTCATGAATCCGATCGCTGCCGACCGTGCGGGCCGCATCGCCGCGATCCTCGTCGAAAACGGCGCGCCTGTCGAATATGATCAGCCGCTGGTCGTCATCGAGTAATGGCTGCAATCGAGAAGCTCCTGATCGCCAATCGCGGCGAAATCGCGCTGCGCATCCACCGCGCGGCGCACGAAATGGGTATCAAGACGGTCGCGGTGCATTCGACCGCCGATGCCGACGCGATGCATGTCCGACTCGCCGACGAGGCGATCTGCATCGGCCCGCCTGCGGCCGCCGACAGTTACCTCAATATCCCCGCCATCATTTCAGCCGCAGAGATCAGCGGCGCGGATGCGATTCATCCGGGCTACGGATTCCTGAGCGAGAACGCGCGTTTCGCCGAGATCGTCGAGGAGCACGGAATCGCCTTCGTCGGGCCCAAGCCCGAGCACATCCGCACGATGGGCGACAAGATTGCAGCGAAGCGGACCGCAGGCGCCTTGGGGCTCCCGCTGGTGCCGGGGTCCGACGGACCGATTTCGGAATTCGCCGAAGCCAAACGCATCGCGGCGGACGCTGGCTATCCGGTCATCATCAAGGCGGCCTCTGGCGGCGGCGGGCGCGGCATGAAGGTCTGCACGTCCGAGGAGAGCCTCGAGACGCTGATGCAGCAGGCCGGGTCTGAGGCGAAGGCTGCGTTCGGCGATGCGACGGTCTACCTCGAGAAGTATCTCGGCAACCCGCGCCACATCGAGTTCCAGATTTTCGGCGACGGGAACGGCAATGCCATACATCTGGGTGAACGCGACTGCTCGCTCCAGCGCCGCCACCAGAAAGTCCTCGAGGAAGCGCCCTCCCCGGCGATCTCCGCCGCCGAGCGCGCGCGCATGGGCGGTGTGGTCGCAAAAGCGATGGCCGACATGGGCTATCGTGGCGCAGGGACGATCGAGTTCCTGTGGGAGGACGGCGAGTTCTACTTCATCGAGATGAACACCCGGCTTCAGGTCGAGCATCCGGTGACGGAGATGATCACCGGCCTCGACCTCGTCCGCGAACAGATCCGCGTCGCCGAGGGGCTGCCGCTGTCGGTCGCGCAGGACGACGTCGAGTTCAGCGGCCATGCGATCGAATGCCGGATCAATGCCGAGGATCCGAAGACGTTCGCGCCCTCGCCCGGCCTCGTCAGCTATTTCCACGCACCCGGCGGCATGCACGTCCGCTTCGACAGCGGACTCTATGCGGGGTATCGCATCCCCCCCTATTACGACAGCATGATCGGCAAGCTGATCGTCTATGGCAAGACGCGCGAAGCCGCGATGATGCGCCTCAGGCGCGCGCTCGAGGAAACGGTGATCGAGGGGGTCAAGACAACGATCCCGCTGCATCAGGCGCTGATCGACGAAGCCGATGTGCAGAACGGCGACTACACGATCAAATGGCTTGAGGACTGGCTGGCGAAGGGCCCAGCGTGAGGCGCGCTTGACATCGGTTCGATATTTCTACGAATATCGAACCGATGGATACCGAACGGACGATCGCCGCACTGGCGGCTCTTGCGCAGGAGCATCGGCTCGAAGCGTTCCGCTACCTCGTCCAGCAGGGAAGCGAGGGTGCGCCCGCAGGCGCGATCTCCGAGCATCTCGGCATCCCCGCCTCCTCGCTGTCGTTCCACCTCGCCCAGCTCGAGCATGCAAGTCTGGTCGTTCGCGTCCGCAAGGGCCGGTCGCTCGTCTACTCGGCCGACTTCACTGCCATGAACGCGCTGGTCGGGTACCTCCTCGAGAATTGCTGCCGCGGGAAAACCGCCTATGCGCCCGCATGCGAGACCGAAGCAGAAAGGAAATGCGCTTGAAACGAATGCACCTCCACGTCGCGGTCAGCGACCTCGATGCTTCGATCGCCTTTTACACCGGTCTGTTCGCCACCGGGCCAACTGTGACGAAGCCCGATTATGCCAAGTGGATGCTCGACGATCCGCGCGTGAACTTCGCGATCTCGTCGGTGGACCGTGCCGAGAAGGGAATCGAACATATCGGCATTCAGGCCGAGACGCTCGACGAACTCAACGACGTCTACGCGCGGCTGAAGGCTGCGGGACGCCCCGTGCTCGAAGAAGGTGCCACCACGTGCTGCTACGCGCAGTCCGAAAAGAGCTGGATCACAGACCCCGACGGCGTCGTGTGGGAGGCGTTCCTGACCAATGGCGAAGCGACGGTTTATGGCGACAGCCTCCAGGTCGTGAACGCACATGCGGCGCTCGACGCGCTCGAAAGCGCGCAGGCCACGGCTGGCAGCTGCTGCGTTCCGAAGGCCTTGTGAAGCGCGCGCTCGCCGCCGAGGCGCTCGGCACCTGCCTGCTCGTCGCGACGGTCGTCGGATCGGGAATCATGGCGGCGCGGCTGGCCGGCGGGAACGATGCGGTCGCGCTGCTCGGCAACACGGCGGCAACCGCTGCGGTGCTCTATGTGCTCATCTCAGCGCTGCTTCCGGTTTCAGGCGCGCAGTTCAACCCCGTCGTAACGCTGCTGTTCGGCCCGAACCGCATTGTCACGATCGCTGTACAGATTGCCGCGGCCGTCGTCGGCACGGTCCTCGCGCATGCGATGTTCGGCGAGGCGCTCATCCAGACGAGCACCAATATCCGCGCGACCCCTGGCGAATGGCTCGGCGAAGCAGTTGCGACGTTCGGGCTGATCCTGACGATCCGCCTCGGCGCGCACTTCCGCCCCGACGCCCTTCCGGCACTGGTCGCGGCGTGGATCACCGCCGGATACTGGTTCACATCGTCGACGAGCTTTGCCAATCCGGCAGTCACGATCGCCCGCGCAGCGACAGACAGTTTCGCCGGGATCAGGGCACTTGACGTGCCCGCGTTTGTCCTGGCGCAAGTCGCAGGCGGAGCGATCGCCTATGTCATGGCGAGCTGGTTGATCCAGGAGGAACGACAGTGAAGGCGACCATCTACCACAACCCCGCGTGCGGGACGTCGCGCAAGACATTGGAGATCCTTGAGGAGACGCCGGGAATCGACGTCGAGATCATCGAGTATCTGAGGACACCGCCGACCCGGGCCCGTCTCGTCGAACTCTATGCGAGGGCGGGCATCACCGCGCGTCAGGGACTGCGGACACACAACGAACCTGCCGCAACGCTCGTGGCCGATCTCGCGCTTGCCGAGGCAAGCGACGATGCGATTCTCGACGCGATGGTCGCGCATCCCGTGCTGATCAACCGCCCGCTCGTCGAAACCGACAAGGGCGTGCGCCTGTGCCGCCCGCAGGACGTGGTGCGCGAAATCCTTTGATCGCGGCCGCCTGGGCCGCTTAGGTTCGCGCGATGAACATCCGCTCCGCGACCGCTGCCGACGCTGACGCGATCGCCGAGATCTACGCGCATCACGTCGCGCACGGCACCGCGAGCTTCGATCTCGAAGCGCCCGACGTTGCCTTCTGGGTCGCGAAGATTGGCGACCTCGCAGCCAATGGCTGGCCGTTCCTGATCGCCGACTCGGATGGCACGGTTGCGGGGTACGCCTATGCGACACAGCTTCGCGACCGTCCGGGATATCGCTACGCCTGCGAGGACAGCATCTACGTCCATCCCGAACGGACGGGAGAGGGAATCGGCCGAGCGCTGCTGTCAGCGCTTCTCGAGGCGGCACAGCGCTGCGGCTTTCGCCAGATGATCGCGGTTGCCGGTGGCGGCGAACCCGCGTCGGTCGGCGTCCACGTCGCACTCGGCTTTCGCGAGGTCGGGCGGCTGCATCAGGTCGGCTTCAAGCACGGCAAGGTGCTCGACACGGTCTATCTGCAGCGGGCGGTCTAACGCTCCCCGTCGATCGCCGCCTGGACGGCCTTGTAGAACGCCTCCCGTGCCGCAGGCTCGGGGCCCTGGCTCGCGCGCGGCCAATTGCCGTTGCTCGCGATGACCAGCTTGCGCTTCGGGTCGATAAAAATGCCCTGCCCGAAAATGCCTTGCGCGGCGAAGCTGCCGTCGTCGTTGGTCCACCATTGATAGCCGTATCCCCGCCCCGGCTGACCAATGTCGGCCCGCTTCGTCGCCGCCTTGGCGAACCATCCTTCGGGAACGGTCCGCGGACCACCTTCCATCGCGAACTGGCCGAAGCGGGCATAGTCGCGGAGCCGCGCGGAGATGCAGCAGCCGCTGATCTCGTGGTTCGTGTCGCCCAAGATCCAGAACGCGTCGGCCTCCATGCCATAGGGCTTCCAGATTTTCTCGGAAAGATAGGCGCTGAGCGTCTTGCCCGTTGCGCTCGACACCAGCACGCCGATCAGGTTGGTCTCGCCGGTCTTGTAGACCCACTTCGTCCCCGCCGGCGCTTCGCGCGGCAGCTTTTTCATGTAGCTGACCGTGATGTCCTCGCCCGCGACCGGCTTTTGCAGCCCGAACTGCGCGACGTCGGACTTGGGGTCCTCATAGTCCTCGTTCCACTTGACGCCCGAGGTCATTGTCAGCAGCTGCTCGACCGAGACATCGTCATATGCCGAGCCGCGCAAGCCGGGAATGTAGCGCGTGACAGAATCGTCGAGCGACTTGATGTGGCCATCCTGCACCGCCGCGCCGACGAGGGTCGAGGCGAAAGACTTGGCGACCGAAAAACTCGTCCAGCGATCCTTCGGCCCGTAACCGAGGCCGTATTTCTCGAGGCGGATCTTGTTGTCGTGGATGACGATCAGCCCCGCCGCGCGCTGGCTGGCCATATACGCGTCGACGTCGAGCGACAGCTTGAGCGGTGCACCTTCGCCGAACGCAAGGGTCGGGCCGCCCGCCGGTATGCCGCGCACGGTCGCCAGCTTGTCGAGAGCGCGAAAGCCGTTGTCGCGCTGGTCCTGAGTCCAGAAAAGCACGTTCTTGTCCTTGGGCAAATCGGAGTAGAGCTTGACCACGTCGCAGCCGCCAAGCAGCAGCACCGCCGCGCACACCAGTCCCCTCATGCCTTCGCCTCTCTGTAAGCCGCGAGCGCGCGCTCGCGCGCTTCCCTGTGACCGATCAGGGGTGTCGCATAGCTTGCCGGGGCAGCGCCAGCCCCGTGCGGATCGTGAATATGCACATCGGAGAGCGCGGCGAGTTCAGGCACCCAGCGGCGGATATAGTCCGCGCTGTCGAACTTCTCCGACTGGCTGAGCGGCGCCATGATGCGCACGAACATGTTGCTGTCGACGCCCGAGCCCGAAATCCACTGCCAGTTGACGCTGTTCGAGCCATAGTCTGCGTCGACAAGCGTGTCCCAGAACCAGCGCTCACCGCGCCGCCAGTCGATGAGGAGGTGCTTCACCAGAAACGACGCCGCGATCATGCGAACGCGGTTGTGCATCCAGCCGGTCGCCCACAGCTCGCGCATGCCGGCGTCAACGATGGGGTAGCCGGTCTGCCCTTTGGTCCAGGCGGCGAAATTGGCATCGGCGTCCGGGCCTTCACGAAACTTCAACCGCGCGAACTCGCTGCGCGCGTGCATCGTGCCATAGGTCGGGAACTGATCGATCGTGTTCGCGGCATAGTCGCGCCAGCCGAGTTCGCGCAGGTAGGGCTCGCCCGCGTCGCCGACACGCTTGCAGACATGGTGCCAGACCGTCGCGGGCGAAATCTCGCCATGATGGAGGAACGGCGACAGGCGCGACGTACCCGCCTTCGACGGCATGTTGCGGCCGCGGTGGTAGCCGTCGACCACGTCGAGGAACGTCTTCAACGCGGCTTTCGCGCCGTCCTCGCCGGGCGTCCAGACGTCGAAGCCGGTCGCCCAGTTCGGCTTGTTCGGCAACAGCGCCCAATCGCCGAGCATGTCGCTGTCGGCGCTCGCGAGATTCATCTCCGGCACCGGCAGCGGCAATGGTGGCGGCATCTTGTCGAGCAGCGCGCGCCAGTACGGCGTGAAGATCTTGTAGCGTCCGCCGCTTCCAGTGAGGATGCTGCGCGGCGGCGCGAGATGGTTGCCCTCGTGCAGTGTCAACCGGTCGCCCAACTCGTTGTCGAGCCGTTGCCACCAGGGCTCGTAAAGCCGCGTCGCATGGATCACGTCGGCCCCCGTTTCGGCCGTCAAGGCGTCGAGGACCGACAGGCTGTCGCCGCGCCGCCGCACCAGCTGACCGCCGAGGCTCTCGTCGAGCGCCTTCAGGCTGTGGTGGAGCCACCACCGTTGCGCCCCGCCCATCGCATGGTCGCCGGGGGCCTCGTCGTCGAGGATATAGACCGGCACCACCTCCCCCGCCGCCGCGGCTGCGGTCAGCGCCGGGTTGTCGGCAAGGCGCTGGTCCTGCCGAAACCACATGATGCTGGTCACTTGCGCGGCTCGCCCAACGGAACGACGAACGGATTGCGCCCGCCGAAAGGACTTTGCGCGAACCGCTGGTCGGTCAGCACGGTATCGCGCCCGTAGCCGGTCACGATCGGCATCCGCGACCAGAACAGGAAGTTTCGCACGTCAGGATCACCTCGACGGGCGGCGAGCGCGGGATCATCAAGTCGGTTCGGCATGACTGCGGGTGCGAGCACGACATCCCCGCCCAACGTAAAATCACCGAAGCCGTGCCATTGTGGATCGCGCCACAGCATGTCGCGCCGCCAGAACGTCACCGGCACGGGATTGGCCACTACGAGCGTTGGCGGTGCTTGGTGCTGCCTGGTCACTGCTGCGGTGGTGAGCGCTTCGGCGCGACCAGTGATCATCCCGTTCGCGACGATGTAAAGGCAGACTGCGCCGAATCCCGCGATGGCGGGGCCGCGCCAGTTCGTCTGCCCCTTGGCCTCTCGACGCCGCGACAGCCAGACCGCAAGCGCGAGCGCGGTCCAGATCCACACATCGATGATGAACAGCGTGTCGCCCGCAAACCACGCGCTCGAGAACGGCTCGAGGAAGCGAATCCCATAGCTGTTCATCCAGTCGAGCATGGGGTGGCTGAGCGTGCCGATATACGCCATCGCGAGCAGCCAGCCCGCGTGGACCGGCGCGCGCTTCGGGTTCGGCCGCCAGCGGTGATACGCGAGCAGCAAGGCGGTCAGGATCAGCGGCAGCACCGCGATCGCGATCGGTCCGTGCGTAATTCCTCTCCGGATCGCGAGGCTCTCCGTGCCGAGCACGCTCGCAACCGCGTCGATGTCCGGAATGTTCGCGCCGATGATCAGCGCGGGCATTGCAAGACCGGTCTGTTTCTTGAGCCCCATCTGGCCGAGAACGGCGCCCGCAAGGCTATGCGTCAGGTTGTCCATCCGGCGCGCGGCTAGATGACGTGCGGTTCCTTGTCGACCTGCCACGTCTGCGCCTTCTTCATTAGCGCATCGAGGTCGGCGATCTTGCCGGTCGCGCTCTCTTCGTCTGCTGCGAGCAGGGTCTGGTCGAAGGTCGGGCGCGGGTCGTCATAGAGCACGCCCAAGGCCATCGGGAACGGCCCCAGGATCATCTCGACAAGCATATGCGCGACCGCGCGGTTGGTAACGTCGTGGACGATGACGCCCGCGCGCTCCCAGTCGCCGCCCTCGACATCGACAACCCTAAGCGCCAGCGCCTCGCGGTCGAGCGTGATGCCCTTTTCGCCATTCGCGAACAGCATTGGCTGGCCGTCCTCGAGCCAGATCTGCATCTCGCGCGCACCCGCCTTGTCGGTGAATTTCGCAAAGACGTCGTCGTTGTAGACGATGCAGTTCTGGAAGATCTCGACGAACGCAGCGCCCTGGTGGCGATAGGCGGCTTTCAGCACGTCGGGCAGCTTCTTGTGCACGTCGATGCCGCGCGCGACGAACCGCGCGCCCGAGCCGAGCGCGAAGGCGCAGGGCCGTGCGGGGCGGTCAACCGAGCCATAGGGTGTCGACGGCGACTTGGTGCCCTCGCGCGACGTCGGCGAATACTGCCCCTTGGTCAGCCCGTAGATCTCGTTGTTGAACAGCAACACCTGGCAATTGAGGTTGCGGCGCAGCAGGTGCATCGTGTGGTTGCCGCCGATCGACAGCGCGTCACCGTCGCCGGTCACGATCCAGACGTCGAGCTCGGGATTCGCCAGCTTCACGCCCGTCGCGACCGCAGGTGCGCGGCCGTGGATCGTGTGGAAGCCGTAGGTCTCCATGTAATAGGGGAAGCGCGACGAACAGCCGATGCCGCTGACGAACACCGTCTTTGCCGGATCCGCACCCAACTCGGGCATCGTGCGCTGCACGGCCTTCAGGATCGCATAGTCGCCGCAGCCGGGGCACCACCGGACTTCCTGGTCGGTTTCCCAGTCCTTGGGGCTGGTCGCAGGTCCGGCGGGGACGATTGGGGTGATGGCGTTCATGCGAGATGACTTTCGATGGCCGCTTCGATCTCGGCGATGCGGAACGGCTGTCCCGACACCTTGTTCAGCGGCTTTGCGTCGACGAGGAACTGGTCACGAAGCAGCGTCTTGAGCTGCCCAGTGTTCATCTCGGGTACGAGGATTCGGTCGTAACTGCAGAGCAAATCGTCCAAATTCTTTGGCAGCGGCCAGATGTGGCGCAGATGGATGTGGCTGACGTCGGCACCTTTCCGCCGCGCGCGCCGCACGGCTTGGGTGATCGGGCCAAAGGTCGAGCCCCAGCCGACGACCGCGAGCTTGCCGCCTGCTTCACCAACCACGACGTCCTGATCTGGGATGCTGTCCGCGACGCCGCCGACCTTGGCCTGGCGGATGTCGGTCATCGCCTGGTGGTTGCCCGGCGAATAGTCGATGTGGCCCGTGTCGACCGCCTTCTCGATGCCGCCGATGCGGTGGAGCAACCCCGGCGTGCCGGGTTTCACCCAGGGCCGCGCGAGCTTGCCGTCGCGGGCATAGGGCTTGAATCCGCCCTCGGGCGCATGGTCGAGGAATTCGACGGGGAACGCACTGAAGCTGCCACGCGCGGGCACCTTCCACGGCTCTGCAGCATTGGCGATATAACCATCGGTCAGGAGCATGACGGGTGTCATGTATTCGGTCGCGATGCGCACCGCTTCGATCGCGCAATCGAAGCAGTCAGCCGGGCTGCGTGCCGCGATCACCGGCATCGGCGCATCGCCGTTTCTGCCATAAACCGCTTGATATAGATCGGACTGCTCAGTCTTCGTGGGAAGTCCGGTCGACGGGCCACCGCGCTGAGAATTGACAATCACGAGCGGCAGCTCGGTCATGATCGCAAGGCCCATCGCCTCGCCCTTCAGCGCGATGCCCGGCCCCGACGACGAGGTAACGCCCAACTGCCCCGCATACGACGCGCCGATCGCGGCACAGATCGCCGCGATCTCGTCCTCGGCCTGGAAGGTGGTGACACCATATTCCTTCAGGCGTGCGAGCTGATGCAGAATCGCCGACGCCGGCGTGATTGGATAGCCGCCGAAAAACATGTGGAGGTTCGCAAGCTTCGCTCCTGCGACGAGGCCGAGCGCGAGCGCTTCCGCGCCTGTGACAGTCCGATAAAGGCCTGGTTCTGCCGGGGCCGGCGCCAGCGCGTGCTGCCGCACCGACGCGCCGAGTTCCGCCGTTTCGCCGTAAGCATGACCCGCATTCAGCGCCGCGATATTGGCCTCGGCCAAAACCTTGCTCTTTGCGAACTTGGCGTTGAGCCAATCGACGATCGGCGCGCGCCGCCGCCCGAACATCCAGAGCGCGAGCCCCAGCGTCCACATGTTCTTGCAGCGCAAGGCTTCCTTGTTGCCGAGGCCGAACGGCTTCACCGCGTCGAGCGTCAGCTGCGAGATATTGAAGCTGATCAGCTGCCATTTCGCGAGGCTGCCGTCGGTCAGCGGGTTCTCGGCATATTGCGCCTTGGCGAGGTTGCGTGCGCCGAACTCGCCCTCGTCTGCAATGATGAGGCCGCCGGGCTTCAGCGCGCCGACATTGGTCTTGAGCGCCGCCGGGTTCATCGCGACGAGCACGTCGGGCGCGTCGCCCGCGGTTTCGATCGCGGTCGAGCCGAAGTTGATCTGGAATGCGCTGACGCCGAACAGCGTCCCCTGCGGTGCGCGAATTTCGGCAGGGAAATCGGGGAACGTCGCAAGGTCGTTGCCCGCCAGCGCGGTCGACAGCGTAAACTGCCCGCCCGTCAGCTGCATACCGTCGCCCGAGTCGCCAGCGAAACGGACGACGATGTTCTCGGGATCGGGGTCGGCATTCGCCTGCTCTGGCGTCAATTCGTGAAGCGCGGTGGCCATCAGTGTTCCTGCGGGTGTTTTGCCCTCTCTAGTCCCCTGACAGCGCTGCCGCAAAGTAGGAAAACTGTCATGCCGCAAAGACAGCTGCGCAGGTCCGCATCACTGCCGCGTGCCGCCGAGCGACGGTCATCTCGTCGCCACCATAGCCGCCGCCCATCGCGCTCGCCATCGGGATGCCGAGGCGGCGCGCGGCGCCTGCGACGAGGCGGTCACGCTCCGCCAGCCCCGCATCGGTCAGCGCGAGCCGACCGAGGGTGTCGTCCGCGTGCACGTCGACGCCTGCCTGATAGAGAACGAAGTCCGGGCGATGCCTGTCGATCATCGACGCGAGCGCGGGCCGGAGCGCGTCGAGATAGCCGGCGTCGCCCGTCCCGTCGGGAAGCGCGACGTCCTTTGTCGAGCGCGCTTTCCTGACCGGGAAGTTCTTGTCCGCATGGACCGACAGCGTCGCAATGTGTTCGCGTCCGGCGAGGATCACTGCCGTCCCGTCGCCCTGATGGACGTCGCAATCGACGATCAGGACGCGCCGCGCGTCACCTTCCCCGACAAGGCGCAGGGCCGCGATCGCCAGGTCGTTGAAGACGCAATAGCCCGCGCCGCTGCCGGGCAGCGCATGGTGCGATCCGCCCGCCGCGTTCGCGGCATAGCCGTGCTCGAGTGCGAGCTTCGCCGCGAGCCACGTGCCGCCGGGGCTCAGCACGGCGCGGCGGGCGACCTCAGGTGTAACGGCAAAGCCGATGCGGCGTTCAATCTCCGGCGCAACGCCCGCCGCCAAAACCGCGGCGACATAGGCCGGGTCGTGCGCAGCTTCGAGCCAGTCGACCGGCATCGGTTCGGGCCGATGCTCGACCACATCGCGCTCTGCCCGCAGCACGTCCATCACCGCCGCATATTTGCTGAACCGATGCGCCCCGCCGCGCGCGGTGACAACATAATCGGGGTGGTGGACGACGTGGAGCACATTGGCCCACTATCCTGTTCGCGGCGCTTGTCGAAGACCCGTCCTTTCCGTTAACGTCAACCGAAACCGGAGTCCCGCATGACCCACTATACCCGCCCAGACGTCGCGGCTTTCCTGCAGTTCCTCAACAACCTCCCTGGGCCAAAGATGCACGAGCTGCCGCCGCCAGCTGCGAGGATGACGATGGTTGCGATGCGCGCGGTCGCCGATGCCGAGGTCGGGCCGCTCGCGGTCATCCGCAATCTCGAGATCCCGACGCCTGCCGGCACGATCTTCGGACGACTCTACGATGCGCGGGAGAAGCGCGAACCGGGGCCGGTGATGGTCTTTTATCACGGCGGCGGGTTCGTCATCGGCAACCTCGACACGCACGAACCCTATTGCGCCGAAGTTGCGCGCGTTCTCGACATTCCCGTTGTCGCAATCGACTATCGCCTTGCGCCGGAACACCCCTGGCCTGCCGCGCCCGACGATTGCGAAGCGGCGACACGCTGGGTGGCGTCTGCTCCGCAATCGCTCGGCGTCGTGCCCACGTCGCTCGTCCTCTCGGGCGACAGCGCAGGCGGCAACCTCACGATCGTGACGGCAATGGCACTTCGCGACAGCCCCGCCGCCGTTCCCGTGATCGTCCAAGCGCCGATCTACCCGGCCGTCGACGGTGGCGAAGAGTGGCAGTCGTTCCTCGACTATCAGGAAGGGCGCCTCCTGACGCGCGAGGCGATGCAGTATTTCGTCGATGCCTATCAGGCCGAGATGGGCAACGCGCGCGCGCATCCGCTCGGCTACAGCCAGCGCGACATGCCGCCGACGTGCCTGATTACAGCGGGGCTCGACCCGCTGCGCGACCAGGGCCGCGCCTATGCGGCCAAACTGGTCGAGGCTGGCGTGCCCGTTACCTATCGGGAGGCGGTCGGCAACATCCACGGGTTCATTAACTTGCGTAAAGGCATTCCGTCGTCGAACGGCGACATCGCGGGCTTCCTTTCGGCGCTGAAGCCGATGATCGCCGAGGCAGAGGCCGACCGCGTGATGACGCAGGCGGCGCAGGCAGCGTGAGCAGCGACCTGCGCCCTGCCGCCGCCGTCATGCTGCTCAATGCGGAGGGGAAGGTCTTCGTCGCGCAGCGGCGCGATTCGAGCATGGACGCCTGGCAGATGCCCCAAGGCGGCCTCGACGACGGCGAGGATCCGGAAGCTGGCGCCCTGCGCGAGCTCGAAGAGGAGACAGGCATCGTGCGGGCAAAGGTCGAGATCGTGGCGCGTGCCAGCCGCGAGCTGATCTACGAATTACCCGAGGACTTGCGACGCCACGTCTGGAAGGGACGATGGCGCGGTCAGCGGCAATGGTGGTTCCTTGCGCGCTTCCTCGGGACGGAGGCCGACATCGACCTCGAGACCGCCGAGCCCGAATTCCGGACGTATCAGTGGGTCGACCCGCACAACGGCATGATCTACGTCGTCCAGAACGCGCTGCCGATCCTGATCGCGGCCGCCTTCAGCATCGCGCTCGCAGTGATCTGGTACCGACGCGCGCTGCCGATCGGCGCAACGATCACGCTGTTTGTGGCGCAGGCGTGGCTGGCGGCAATCCTTGCGGGCGCACTGATTCTCGCCCCGCCCAAGGGGGGTGTCTGGACGATGACGATCGGCAGCGCTGTCGTCATATGGGCGGGCTTCGTGGCACCCGCCATCGTCGCTAGCTATCGCGTCCGCGCGATCGCGTGGCGTCGTGCAGGGCAGGATGCGGCCTATTGGCTGGTGGCGATGGTCGTCCAGGCGGTGGTGATGCGGCTCATTGGGCTGACCGCACCGCCAAGCTGAGCCGGGTCAGCCAACAATTTCTTCGGGCTTGAAGAAGTAGGCGATCTCGATTGCCGCATTCTCGTCGCTGTCCGAGCCGTGGACCGAATTTGCCTCGATGCTTTCGGCCAGTTCCCTGCGGATCGTGCCGGGTTCGGCGTTCGCGGGGTTGGTCGCGCCCATGATGTCGCGGTTGCGCTGCATCGCGTTCTCGCCCTCGAGCACCTGCACGACGACCGGGCCCGAGATCATGAATTCGACCAGGTCGTTGAAGAAGGGCCGCTCGCGGTGGACCGCGTAAAAGCCTTCGGCCTGTTCGCGTGTCATCTGGATCCGCTTCGACGCGATGACGCGAAGGCCGCCATCCTCGAGCATCTTGGTGACCGCGCCGGTCAGGTTGCGGCGGGTCGCGTCGGGCTTGATGATCGAGAAGGTGCGTGTCGCGGCCATGGCTGGTGCGGCTCCGTATGAGTTGCGGTGAAAGGATTGCGCGCGCCCCTAGCGGCAGGGCGCGCAATTCTCAACCCTCGTGATTGTCCGCGATAAAGCGGTCGAGCAGCCGCACGCCGTAACCGGTCGCGCCCTTGTCGTAACCCGGGCCCGCCTTTGATGCCCAGACCATTCCGGCGATGTCGAGGTGCGCCCATGCGACGCCCTCGTCGACGAAGCGCTTGATGAACTGCGCTGCAGTTATGCTTCCCGCCTCGCGTGGACCCACGTTCTTCATATCGGCGATCGGGCTGTCGATAAGCTTGTCATAGGCATCGCCCATCGGCTGACGCCATAGCGGATCGCCGACCGCCCCGCCCGCTGCGATCAGCTGCGCGGCAAGCGCATCGTCGTTCGAGAAGATGCCGCCATATTCGTGCCCAAGCGAAATGATCATCGCGCCCGTCAGCGTCGCGAGGTCGACGATGATTTCCGGCTGGACGTTCTTTTGTGCCCAGGTGATCGCGTCGCACAGCACCAGCCGCCCTTCGGCGTCGGTGTTGATAACCTCGATCGTCTGGCCCGACATGCTGGTGACGACGTCGCCCGGACGCTGAGCGTTGCCATCGGGCATGTTCTCGACGAGGCCGCAGATGCCGACAACGTGCGCCTTCGCCTTTCGTCCTGCGAGCGCCATCATGGCACCTGCAACTGCAGCGGCACCGCCCATGTCCCACTTCATGTCTTCCATGCCGGCCGCTGGCTTGATGGAGATGCCGCCGGTATCGAAGGTCACGCCCTTGCCGATCAGGCAGACCGGTGTCTTGGCCGCGCCACTTGTTCCGTCCCAGCGCATGACGAGCAGGCGCGGCGGCCGAACCGAGCCTTGCGCGACGCCGAGCAACGCCCCCATCCCCGCCGCACGCATCGCCGCCTCGTCGAGGACCTGGATGTCGACGCCGAGGTCGGCGAGCTTTTGGCACCGCTCCGCAAAGGTTTCGGGGTAGATGATGTTCGCAGGCTCGGTGACCAGTTCGCGCGCAAGGCCGACACCATCGATCACCCTCGCCGCGCGCTGCCATGTGGCCTCGGCTCCCGATGCCCCGACGACCGCGATTGTTGTAAGCGAGACCTTCTGCGTCTCGGGCAATTTGGTGCGATATCCGTCATGATGCCACGCGCGCAGTACCGCGCCTTCAAGCAGCGACACAACGGCGCCGTCGTCGAGCCCGCTGGCGTCCAGCACGACACGCGTCTCGCCCGACCTGAGCAGCTTTGCGGTAAGCCCGGACCCGGCCTTCACCAGATCGGCATGGCTTCCAGCCCCGGTTCCAAGCAGAACAAGGCGGCGCGACTCATCGACCGCTTCCACAGTTGCGCCCGCCTCCCCCTCGAAGCGTCCGAATCTCGCCGCCGCGGCAAGCGCCGCAGCCGCGGGTTCACGGGCGGTGCGACTTTCGACCCCACCCTTCGCGACAGGGATTGCAACGGTCGCCGCGTCGGCGGGCGGCGCGGCGAGAAATTCGATGTTCATGGGAAAAGCAGCCTGTGTTGCGCGGATTTACCGATTCGAATGGTCGGGCTGTTAGCGGGAGCGGATGACGCGCGCAAAAGCCCGATTGCCTTTTCGTGCCCGCCGGTGCGATAGGCGGCCCCACGGGGGTTGGCGCCAGCGCGTGGGAAAGTTTGTGGCAAGAACCGTCGGGCTGATCGCGAGCGCAGCCGCATTGTTTTCCCTTCCCTCGCTCGCGGTCGCGCAGGATGCGCCCGCAGCGCCAGGCGAAGCGCAGATCGAATTCGCGGCCGACCAGCTCGAATACCAGAACGATCTCGACGTCGTGACCGCGAGCGGCGACGTACGCCTCAGTCGCGAAGGCAACCGCGTCCGCGCCGACCGCGTGGTGTGGAACCGCAAGACGGGCGAAGTGATCGCAAACGGGAACGTGCAGCTCGTCAACCCGTCGGGCGACGTTGCCTATGGCGACAATGTCCAGCTCACCGATACGCTGAAGGACGGGATGGTGCAGAACCTGCTGCTCGTCCTCGCCGATGGCGGGCGGCTGGCTGCGCGCAAGGGCACGCAACGCGACAATGTGACGACACTCGAACAGGCGGCCTATTCGCCCTGCCCCGTCACCGACGAGGCGGGGTGCCCGCGCAAGCCGTCGTGGCAGATCAAGGCGGTGCGCGTCGTCTACGACGCCAATCGCAAACGCGTGCGCTTCAGCGGCGCGCAACTCGACATTTTCGGTATCACCCTGCCAATCATTCCCGTCGTTGCGCTGTCGACGGGCGATGACGGCGAGAACGGACTCCTGATCCCCTCGATCGAATACAACCAGACCAACGGCGTTGCGATCCGCCAGCCCTATTACTGGAGGCTCGCGCCGAATCGCGACCTGACAATCTCGCCGCGCCTCTACAGCGCGGCGCTGCCCGCGATCGATGCCGAATATCGCGCGCTCACCCGGCGCGGCGCGTATCGCGTCTGGGGTTTTGCCACTTACAGCCGCAGTATCGTCGCGGGGGCACAGACCGGGTCCAACCAGTTCCGCGGCTATATCGAGGCCAGCGGCAAGTTTCAGCTCGACCCGCAGTGGAGCATCACCGCGTCGCTGCGGCGTGCGACCGACCGCACATTGCTTCGCCGCTACGACATCTCGTTCGACGACCGGCTCCGCTCGACGGTCTCGGCCGAACGGGTCGACCGGAACAGCTATTTCTCGCTCACCGGATGGGCTGTCCAGACGCTGCGCGCCGGCGTCGACCAGGGGACGATCCCGATCGCGTTGCCGGAAATCGACTATCGCCGCCGCTTCACCGACCCAGTGCTCGGAGGGAGTGCCGAGGTCCAGCTCAACGCCCTGGCACTGGGGCGAACCAACGGTCAGGACACGCAACGCGCCTTCGCGGGGGTGCGTTGGGACCTGCGCCGCCTGACCGGTCTGGGGCAGGAAGTCATCTTCACCGCGTACGGCCGCGGCGACGTTTATCACAGCAAGGAGAACCAGCTGACGACGACCGCGCTTTACCGCGGTGCGTCAGGCTGGCAGGCGCGCGCGATCGGTGCGCTTGCGGCAGAGATTCGCTGGCCATTCGTCGGCGCCTTGCTGGGTGGCACGCAGCGGCTGACCCCACGCCTCCAGCTGGTCGCCTCGCCGACGACGCGCAACCTCGACATTCCAAACGAGGACTCGCGCGCCTTCGACCTTGAGGACAGCAATCTGTTCGCGCTCAACCGCTTCCCCGGCTACGATCGCTGGGAGGACGGGCCGCGCGTCACCTATGGACTTGACTGGAACCTCGACGTGCCCCGCTGGTCGGTCGCGGCGAACATCGGTCAGAGCTACCGCCTCGACGCGCGGCCGACGCTGTTCCCCGACGGCACGGGCCTGACCGATCGCTTTTCAGATATCGTCGGGCGCACGACGGTCAAATACCGCGACATCGTCGCGCTGACGCACCGCTACCGCATCGACAAGGACAATTTCGCGCTTCGCCGCAATGAGGTCGACGCGACGATCGGCAACGATCGCACCTATGCGCTAATCGGCTATCTGAAGCTCAACCGCCAGATCGGACCGCAACTCGAAGACCTGCGCGATCGCGAGGAAATCCGGCTCGGCGGACGCGTGCAGATCAGGCGCTACTGGTCGATCTTTGGGTCGACGACCGTCGACCTGACGGGCGCGAACGAAGACCCGCTGTCGACCGCCAACGGATATCAGCCGGTGCGACACCGGCTTGGCATTGCCTACACCGACGACTGCCTCGACATCGGCCTGACGTGGCGGCGCGACTACGACACGAGCGGCGACGCGCGGCGCGGAGACTCGTTCCTGCTGAGGCTGGTATTCAAGGGGCTCGGCCGCTAAGGCTGCATTCACCAAGACTTCGGCAGGGGGCCGCCGGAGCGACCAAATTACCAGGATTGGATTTCGCCAAGTGAAGTCATTGCTGAAGGGCGCGTCCGTTATCGCGCTGAGTGCCGCCACTTTCGCCGTCGGCACATCCGACGCGCAGACGGTGCCGCAATCGAACGAAGTGCCGTCGGGCGCTTCGCTCAACCTGCCGACTGAAATCACATTGTTTGGAAAGAACGATCCTAAAGTCCGCAAGGCGACCGCGATCGTCAACGGCGATATCATCACCGGCACCGACATCGACCAGCGCCTCGCGCTGATCGTGCTCGCCAACGGGGGGCGCGTCGAGGCGGAGGAGCGCGAGCGACTGCGCCTGCAGGTGCTTCGCAACCTTATCGACGAGTCGCTCCAGATCCAGGAAGCCGCCGCGCAGGACATCAAGATCTCGCGGGACGAGGTCGAGCAGAGCTACGCTCGTGTCTCGCGCAATTTCAAGCGCACACCTGCCGAGATGGACGCCTATCTGCGTGAGCAGGGGTCGTCGAACCGCTCGATCAAGCGTCAGATCGAGGGCGAGCTCGCATGGAGCCGCCTGCTCCGCCGCCGCGTCGAGCCCTTCGTCAATGTCAGCGATGACGAGGTGCAGGCCGTGATCGCACGGCTCGAAGCCGCCAAGGGGACGCAGGAGTTTCGCGTCGGCGAGATTTATCTGTCGGCGACGCCGGAAAATCAGAACGAGGTCGCAGCGAACGCACGGCGCATCGTCGAACAGATCAAGCAGGGCGGCTCGTTCGCAGCCTATGCGCGCCAGTTCTCCGAAGCTTCGACCGCATCGGTTGGCGGCGACTTGGGCTGGGTACGCGCGGCGCAGCTTCCCGACTCGCTGGCCGGTGCGGTTCAACAGCTCGCTGTCGGGCAGCTTGCGGGACCCATCCAGACGCCCGGCGGATTTTCGGTCCTGTACCTGGCCGACAGCCGTCAGGTGCTGACCGCCGACCCGCGCGACGCCACGCTGAACCTGCGCCAGCTCTCGCTGGCCTTCGCGCCCAACGTCACCGAAGCCGAGGCGACGGCCAAGGCCGAGGCGCTTGCTCGCGCCACACAGTCGATGGGCGGCTGCGGCAAGGCCGACGAAGTCGCAAAATCGATGGGCGCCGAAGTCGTTGACAACGACGCGGTCAAGGTCCGCGATCTGCCCGCGCCGCTCCAGGATATGCTCCTGCGACTGAGCATCGGCCAGGCAACGCAGCCTTTCGGATCGCAAAAGGAAGGTGTCCGCGTGCTCGTGCTGTGCGGGCGCGACGAGGCGCGCGCTGCCAGCGGCCCTTCTCCCGATCAGCTTCGCTCGCAAATCGAAGAGACGCGCGTCAACCAGCGCGCCCAGCGCTATCTGCGCGACCTGCGACGCGACGCGGTGGTCGATTATCGCTGAGGTGACGGCCCCGATTGCCGTTGCGCTCGGCGATCCTGCCGGGATCGGGCCGGAGATTGTCGCCAAGGCCTGGAGCGCACGCGAGGAGGAGCGGCTGCCGATCTTCTTCGCGGTCGGCGATGCCGGGTCGCTCTGCCACGGCTGGACGGGTCCGGTCGCGCGCATTTCGTCACCCGAAGAAGCCGCAGGGGTGTTCGAGGCCGCACTGCCGGTGCTGCATGTCGCCGATTCCGGGCGCATCAAGCCGGGCGAACCGACGCCCGAGGGTGCGCGCACGGCGCTCGCCTCGCTCGAGCTCGCGACCGGACTGACGCGTTCGGGCCCGGCAGGCGCACTTGTGACGGCGCCGGTATCGAAGGCCCAGCTTTACGAGATCGGTTTCACCTACCCCGGCCAGACAGAGTTCGTTGCCGAACGGTGCGGCGTGGCGCGCGACAATGCGGTGATGATGCTGGTCGGTCCGACGTTGCGCGTCGTGCCCGTCACGACCCACATACCCCTCGGCGAAGTTGCCGGCGCGTTATCGGTCGAGCTCATCGTCGCCAAGGCGCGGTCGGCAGCACGCGGACTGATGCGCGATTTCAACATTGCGAGCCCCCGCCTTGCCGTGACGGCATTCAACCCGCACGCCGGGGAAAGCGGGATGATCGGGCGTGAGGAGATCGAGATCATCGCACCTGCGATCGAGGCACTCCAGTGCGAAGGGTTCGACGTTATCGGACCGCTCGCGGCAGACGCGATGTTCCACCCGCGCGCGCGCGCGACCTATGACGCTGCGATCTGCATGTATCACGATCAGGCGCTGATCCCGCTGAAGGCGTTGCACTTTGACGAGGGGGTCAACGTCACGCTGGGCCTGCCGATCGTCCGCACCGCGCCCGACCACGGCACCGCCTTCGGCATCGCAGGGCGAGGCCTCGCCAACCCCGGCGCGATGGTCGCTGCAATCCGTGTCGCCGCGGAGGCGGCACGCAGCCGGGCGGCATGACCCGTGAACCGCTGCGCGACGTTATCGCGCGGCACGGGCTGAGCGCGTCGAAAGCGCTCGGGCAGAATTTCCTGCTCGATGCCCAGCTACTGGATCGCATCGCGAAGGTGCCAGGCGACCTGAGGGATGCTCGCGTGTTCGAGATAGGCCCGGGGCCTGGCGGACTCACCCGCGCGTTGATCGACGCAGGAGCCAGCATCACTGCAGTCGAACGCGACCGGCGCTGTCTTCCCGCGCTTGCCGAGCTTGCGGAAACGCATCCCGGCAGGCTGCGCGTTATCGAGGGCGATGCGCTGCAGGTCCCGCTCGAAGAGGCGCTGCCGCAAGGCGGCCATATCGTCGCGAACCTGCCGTACAATGTCGGGACCGCGTTGCTGGTCGACTGGCTCTCGGGCGAGATCTGGCCGCCGCGCTGGACGTCGCTGACGCTCATGTTCCAGGCCGAGGTCGCCGAGCGTATCGTCGCTGCACCGGGCAGCGCCGCCTACGGGCGGTTGAGTGTGCTTGCGCAATGGCGCTCGACCGCACGGATTGCGCTCCGCGTCCACCGTTCGGCTTTTACGCCGCCCCCCAAAGTCATGTCGGCGGTGGTACACATCGTCACTGAGGGCCAACCTGCCGCCGTTCGGTCATCGACGATGCAGGCGCTGACCGCCGCCGCGTTCGGGCAGCGCCGCAAGATGTTGCGGCAGTCGCTCAAGGGTCTGGTGGGGGGACTGAGCGCGCTCGAGGCCGTCGGGATCGATCCGACCCGCCGGGCAGAGACGCTGTCGGTTGACGACTTCGTCGCGATCGCGCGCGCGCTCTAGTTGCTGCCTTCGGGCTTGGCGGGAGCGACCGGTGCGGCCTGCGCCGACTGGACGGCGGGCGGCGGCCCCCTGTCGATCGCAGCGGTCAGCTGTGTCACTTCATCGCAACCGCGCACGCACAGCGCGCGGATTTTCACCAGGTTCTCGCGCGCCTTGGTAACGGCACCCTTCGCGACCATCGCCTCGCCTTGTCCCGCGAGCGCCGCGACGTCGTTCGGTTCAATTGCGAGCGATTCGCGGTAGAGGCGGATCGCCTTGCCTGGCAGGTTCTGCTTCACCGCGACCTGCGCGAGCATCTGGTACGCCGCGCGATTGCGCGAATCGAGTGCCAGCGCGCTCTCCAGATAATCTGTCGCGACGTCGAGCCTGCCGCCCGCGATCTGCGCGCGGGCCTGATCGGCAAGCAGGACAGAACGCGCGTCGAGATCGGTGTCGGGGCGCTGCGTGTGACCGACACTGGACACGGTCGCCAGCGTCAGCGCGATCGCGACCGCAGGGGGAGTGAGACGCATTAGAAGCTCCAAGACCATCCGCTCGACGCTACGCTAGCACGCCCGAATCAGCCGCGCGACAAAGAATCCGTCGGTTTCGTCGTGCAAGGGTGTCAAAATGCGACCCTGTCCGGCCGGGCGGCCGTGGTCGAACGGCGCGGCGGGTTCCCAGCCCGTATGGCGCGCAAGAAACGCATCGATCTGCCCCGTCCCTTCGCGGGCGATGAGCGAGCAGACCGCGTAGACCAGCGCCCCTTTCGGCTTCACCAGCGGTGCGGCGAGGTCGAGGACGTGGCGCTGGGTGTCAACCAGTTTGTCTAGTCGTGCGGGCTGAAGCCGCCAGCGTGCTTCCGGGTTCCGCCGCAGCGTGCCGGAGCCGGAACATGGCGCATCGACAAGGACGACGTCGGCCTTTCCGTCGAGCTCGGCCAGCGCCTCCGCCTCGCGCCCCCCGTCGAGGAGCTTCACGTCGATCACCGCCCCTGCCCGCTCAGCGCGTTGCGGCAACTGTCCCAGCCGCCTTTTGTCGGTATCCGCGGCGATCAGATGCCCTTTGCCACCCATGGCCGCGGCGAGCGCGAGCGTCTTGCCGCCCCCGCCTGCGCACAGATCGACGATTGTCATGCCCGGGGTCGCGCGACAGGCAGCGGCAACCAGCTGGCTCCCGGCGTCCTGCACTTCGACCAGTCCGTCGCGGTATTGCGGGGTCGCCTCGACGTTGAACGGCTCGGCAAAGCGCAAGCCATGCGGGAGGCCTTCGATCGCCCGGGCCTCGGGCCACGCGGCGAGCAGGGCATCGCGCGATATCTTCAGGTCGTTGGCCCGCAGATCGAGCGGCGCGCGGTCCAGGAGCGCCGCATGCTCGGCCTCCGGGATCATCCGGCCGAGCCATGCCGGCATCCGGACGGGTTCGTCGCGCACCTCGCCCGCCCCAAGCGGCGCCGGCCCATAGGGCGAGCCGTCGAACGCCGCCGCGAGCTCCGCATCGTCCTGCGCCAATCGTCCGTAGGCCGAGCGCGCCGAGACCGGCAGCTCGCCGAAGCTGCGAATGGCGCGGTACACCAGGTCGCGGATCGCGCGCCGGTCCTTCGACCCGGCGTAGCGCCGCGCCCGGAACCCGTCGGCAAGGATCGTATCCGCCGCCGCGCGCCCCTCGCGCGCTGCGTCGATCACCGCATCGAGAAGCTCGATTGCCGCTTGGAGGCGCGCCGGCGGTGTCACTGCGTGGGGTAATTCGGCGCCTCGCGCGTGATGCTTACGTCGTGGACATGGCTTTCGCGCAGGCCCGCGTTCGTGATCCGTACGAAGCGCGCG
>VYLL01000183.1_pt1 | contig 27736 bp, 33 predicted proteins | sample 5114301 | NCBI WGS metagenome assembly VYLL01 (sample SAMN12291809, study PRJNA351875) | freshwater metagenome | isolation source: freshwater lake | place: USA: Michigan, MSU2 Lake | collected 2011-08-16 | reverse complement strand
CGAAGAACCCGCCGCCGAATCCGCCATAGCCGCCCCCACCGATGACCACTGGTGCCGCGCCGCCCCCGCCGCCGACGGGTTCATAGGCCGCCTCGCGCGGGAGCATCGCGGGCAGCGCCTGCGCGGTCCTCGTTGTCGTCGTCGTGGTGGTCGAATTGCACGGAACGCGGCGCGTCACGGTGCGCTGCACGCCGTTCACCGTTTCGGTGCTCCGCGCAACGCAGTAGCTCGATGTCGTCATGACGCGACGCACGCGCTTCACGGTGCGCTTGGCGACCTTCGGGCGGTGGTATGCCGTCCGAACGGCCTTCGCCTTCTTGACCTTTTCGACCTGCGCCGGCCGCGCCATCGGTTGCCCGGCAACATGGATCGCGCCGCCGCCGATTACCGCACCCCCCACCGCGACCGCGCTGAGTTTCGCGAGAGCCATTTTCACCGACATAGGTCTGTCCTGTTCCTGCTCGCCGGCCGCGCCGGATGGAAATTTCCACCGAAACGGCTTCTGCGTGAGCATCGACTGCGCCGATTGCGTGGTCCACCGCAAGCCGGATCGCCATGAATTTACCTTTCGACACCCGCTTTTTGCGCAGGAGCGGACAACGGGCGAGGTTAATGTTCCATTTAGGGGCGTTCCAATAGTCCGCACGCCATCGCCGAGCGTGCTTGTGCGGCCTTTCGGCGCTGCTATAGGCCCGCTCCAAGCGGACGTCCGGACTTGCGACCGCCAGAGGCGGCGCCCGGGCCAGCGATGGAGAGCGGGATGGCGACGGCATTCGATTCGTCGGAATTCGGGCACAGGGCGGTGACGGTGAGCGCAAACGAAAACGACACCAGCTATCGCCCCTCGGCCGACGAGGAGTTCATGAACGAGCGCCAGCAGGCGTATTTCCGGGACAAGCTGCTGGCGTGGAAGGACGCGATCCTGCGCGAATCGCAGGACACGCTCACGACACTACAGAACGAGCCGCTGCGCGAACCCGATGTCACCGACCGTGCATCGAGCGAGACCGACTGGTCGATCGAACTGCGCACGCGTGACCGTCAACGCAAGCTGATCGCCAAGATCGACGCTGCACTGCGAAGGATCGACGACGGCGAGTACGGCTATTGCGAAGTCACCGGCGAACCGATTTCGCTCGGCCGTCTGGAAGCGCGCCCGGTCGCGACGATGACCGTCGAGGCGCAGGAAGCGCACGAGCGCAACGAAAAGATCTCTCGCGACGAGTAGAGCGCCGCTCGTTTACGGTTTTCGAGTGATTCCGCGTTACGCAGTCAGCAACGGAAATCCGGACTAGGGTCGATGACGGACGAACACAGCGGGCAGCGTCAAGACAAGCGCGACAGCCTGTTCCTCAGCGCAAATGTCTCGCTCGGTGGCGCAGTGCCGTTCACAACACGCGTCCGCAACCTTTCGCCAGGCGGAATGATGATCGACGCGCCAAAGGAAATCGCGCCCGGAACGCGCGTGGTGGCCGAAATGCGCGGCGTCGGCAACGTCGCCGGACGCGTGGCCTGGCACTCTCAGGGGCGCGCAGGCGTTGCGTTCGACGCCGAGATCGACCCGCGGGACGCTCGGGCGGGAAGTTCGGGACCCAAATCCGTTGCGCCGGATTATCTCAAGACCCGTATCCAGTCCCGCCGCAGCGGCCTCGCAATCCGCTAGGCGGTCGCGAGTTCCTCTTTCAGACGCAGCTTCTGCTTCTTCAGCATCGCGACGATCGCGCTGTCGGGGCGCGGACGCCGTTGTTCATCGGTAAGGCGCGCGTCGATTTCGGCGTGCTTTGCGGTGAGGGAAGAAACATGCGCATCGCTCATGGCGTCCTGTCTCCTTCTGCTTGACCCCCCATACAATCATGAAGCGGCGCGTTTGTCGCGTCCAAAACGCATCCGTTTCGACGAAGACTTTGTCGCGCGCTGTGAACCGTTGCGGCTGCCGCAAAGCGCGCTTAGCCTGACCGGTATGGACGAGGGGGATCTGCGCGCGCAGCTGGATGTTTTGAGGATCGAGCATCGTGATCTCGACGTCGCAATCGAAGCGCTGCTGGCCTCGCCATCGCCCGATCAGCTGCGGGCGGCACGCCTCAAAAAGCGCAAGTTGCTGCTGCGCGACGAGATCGCCCGCGTCGAGTCGCGCTTGATCCCCGACATCATTGCCTGAGGTTCAGGGCGGGACACGCCATGCCGCAATGCGGATTGACCGTCATCCCTACTGTGGCATTGCAGTGCGATGATCGCGAAGCGTCTCGTCGATGGCCTGTATGTCGAGGCGATGGTCCTTGCCGACGAGGTCCGCGCCTATTTCGACGACGTCGGACGGGACACGCGCGATTCTCTCGATCCGATGGACCGGGTGCTGTTCAGTTGCGAGTCGCTCAAGGTCACGACGCGGCTGATGCATGTCATTGCATGGTTGCTCACGCAGCGCGCGGTCGAGGTTGGGGAGATCGACGCGGCGGGTGCGCGGTCGCCGAGCAGGGCGTTGGGCGGTGCGGTCGAGACCGACGACGCGACACTCGCGCGACTTCCGGCTGTTGCGCAGGAGTTTGTGGAGGCAAGCCTCGACCTTCACCGCCGTGTCGCAAGGCTCGAGGCAGGACTCGACGACGAGCGCCCGACGGTCAGCCCTGCGAGGCAGCTGCACGGACTGCTACGCCAAGCGTTCTGACCAGGGCCGAAACCGTGACCTCCGGATTTACCTCGCTCGACATGATGGTGCTCCTGTCGATGGGCGTCGCAGCTGCCTTTGGCGGCGTCCGCGGCTTTGTGATCGAAGCGTTCACGCTCGCGGCCTGGGTGGGAGCCGTGGTCGCGGTCCGCTTTTTTCAAGCGCCTGTCGCCGCGATGCTGGAGGCACCCGTCGGCACCGCCGGCGGCGCAACGCTACTGGCCTTCGTGCTCGTGTTCGGCGCGACGTTCATCGTGATCCGGCTGGCGGGCAGCCAGATCGGCGGGCATATGAAAGCTTCGGTGCTCGGGCCGATCGACCGCGTGCTCGGTGCCGGGTTCGGCATGCTGAAGGGACTGATCATTGCAACGCTGGCCTTTCTGCTGATGTCGCTTGTCCACGACCTCCTGGCGGGCGCGAAGTCGCCGCGACCCGCGTGGATGACCGAATCGCGGACCTACCAGCTGCTTCGTGCGTCGAGCGCCGCCCTGCTCGACGCCGTCGAGGCGAGCCGTACGCGGTGAGCGCGCCGCTCTATTCGCTGGACATCCTGCGCCTGGCGGCCGCGACAGCGGAAACGCCGCGACTCGACAGCGCCGACGGCTCGGCCGAGCGCAGCTCAAGAACGTGCGGCAGCCGCATGATCTGCGACGTCCGTCTCGATGCCGCGGGTCTTATCGAGACTTACGGGCACCAGGTGAACGCCTGCGCGCTCGGACAGGCGGCGGCGACGCTGCTGGCCCGCAATGCGCCCGGACGATCGCTTGCGGAGCTTGAGCTGGCGTCTACGGAGGTTCGCGCATTCTTGGCGAGCAATGATGATCGATCGCCCGACTGGCCCGGTCTCGAAGTTCTGGCGCGGGCGCGCGCGTTTCCGGCGCGTCACGCCGCTATCCTGCTGCCCTTCGAGACCGCAGTAGAAGCGATGAAGGCAGCCCGGCCTTGAACCCGTCGATCCTGACCGAAGGCGTCGTCCTCCTCGGAACGGGCATCGTGTTCGTGATGGTCTTCCGCCGTTTCGGGCTGGGAGCGGTGCTCGGCTATCTCATCGGCGGCGCTGTCGTCGGGCCGCAGGGGCTGGGCCTCGTCGGCGGCGGCGAGACCAAGCTCGCTTTTGCCGAGCTCGGCATCGCCTTGCTGCTGTTCCTCGTGGGCCTGGAGCTCAACCCCACGCGGCTATGGCGGCTGCGGCGCGATATCTTCGGGCTTGGCCTGCTGCAGGTGATCGTCTCCGGTCTCGCCATCGCAGGGCTCGTCCTTCTGTCCAGCGGGTTTACTTGGGGCGCAGCGCTCGCGCTCGGTTTGCCGCTCGCGCTGTCCTCCACCGCTCAGGTGCTGCCGAGTCTCAAAAGCTCCGGACGGATCGACACGCCCTTCGGCGAGCGCGCGTTCTCCGTCCTGCTTTTCCAGGACTTGGCGATTGTCCCGCTCATCACGATCATCGCGGCGCTTTCGCGCGCGCCCGCCGATCCGGGTACGCCGCCCGGATGGGTGCTCGGTCTCTATACGGTCGGCGCGGTTGCGGGGCTCGTGCTTGCGGGTCGTTTCATCATCCGGCCCCTGCTGCGCCTGACCGGGCGGCTCGGCGAGCGCGAGCTGTTCGTCGTGGTCGGGCTGTTTACGGTGTTCGCCGCGGCTGCAATCATGCACGAGCTACACCTGTCGATCGCGCTCGGCGCGTTCGTCGCGGGCGTCATGCTTGCCGACTCGCCCTACCGACATGAGATCGAAGCGGACATCGAACCGTTCCGCTCGGTCCTCCTCGGGCTGTTCTTCATGGCCGTCGGGATGGTGCTCGATATTCAGGCGGTACTCGCGAACCCGGTATTCGTCATCGGCTTCGCGCTGGCGCTGGTCGGGTTGAAAACAGCGATCATCTTCGGCCTTGCCCGATTGTTCGGCATGGAGACCCGACCCGCGCTCGGATTGGGGCTGCTGTTGAGCCAGGGCGGCGAGTTCGGCTTCGTGCTGTTCGCGCAGGCGCAGGACGCGCTGCTGATCGAGCCGCAGGCAGCGAGCCTGTTCGGCGCAATCGTCACGCTGTCGATGGCGACGACTCCTTTCCTGCTCATGTTCGCGCGTCGGCTCGAGCATGCGTCGGCTTCCGAGAGTTTGCTGGAGGGACCCGAGACCGCCGCGCAGGCCAGTGCGATCGTGGTTGGCTACGGCCGGTTCGGGCAGACCGTCTCGCAACTGCTTCTCGCAGACGGCGTGTCGGTCACGCTGATCGACATCAAGCCGTCGCAGATCGAGCGCACCGCCGAGTTCGGCGCCAAGGTCTATTATGGCGACGGGCGCCGGATCGACCTGTTGCGGATGGCAGGTGCCGACCGGGCGCAGCTGATCTTGTTCTGCATCGATGATGCGACGCTCGGACCCAGGGAGCTCGAACCGATCCTTCACGCCTTCCCCGATGCCTCGGTCATGGTGCGTGCGTTCGACCGGCGGCAGATGATGACCCTGGCGGGCCTGCGGACCTGCTTTGCGATTCGCGAAGTCTATGAGTCTGCGATCCTGATGGGACGACGCGCACTAGGCGCGGTCGGGGCCCAGGACGAGCGCATCGACGAGATCGACCGCCAGTTCCGGGCGCGCGATGCCGATCGCCTTGCCGCCCAGACGGCGACCGGCGATCTGCATGCGATGGACGACAATGTGTTCAGACCCGGGCATCCGCTCGAGCCAAACCTTCCCTAGCGGACGCGCGGGCCCCCGAACGGCATCGGCGGCGGCATCCGGCGGTCGCGGCGCGGCATCTGCGCCTGATAGGCCTGCCCGCAATGCGCAACGCAATACGGGAAGCCGGGGTTCACCGTGTCGCCGCAGAAGTGGAAATCCGGTTCGCCCGGATGTCCCATTGGCCATTTGCAGATCTTGTCGGTCAAATCGAGCAGGGTGGTCTTCCCGGCAATCTCCGGGCTGGGGCGCGCAGGCACGAGGCGACGCGGAGGGGCAGGCGTGGCGGGCGGGGCCTGATCGCCCGGCCCCTGGCGCAGGAAGCCGCCCGGGCCGATCGAGCGCAGCTGCGCACCTGTCGGGCCGCTCGGAATTGCGGGAGGAAACGGCGAGGGGGGCGGAGGCGGCATGCGCGGTACATCGGCGACCGCCCGAGCTGCCGGTTTCGGCGCGATCGGCGCGGGTTTCGGCGCGGCAACGACTGGCGCAGGCGCGACGGGTGCAGCTTCGGTCTCGTTGGGCTTCACCGGCGACGGCCGCGCCTGAAGCCCCAGACGGTGGGCTTTGCCGATCACCGCGTTCCGGCTGACACCGCCGAGCGTGTCGGCGATCTGGCTCGCGGTCATCCCTTTTTCCCACATCGTCTTCAACTGGTCGATGCGTTCGTCGGTCCAGGCCATCGTCGTCCTTAGCGTTGGGTCATGCGTGCGGTTGCGGCGCGAAAGCGGAGCCGATAGTCGCCAAACGCATGAACGACCAGCCCCTCGACGCAAGTGTGAGCGCAATCCGCGCCGAACCCGGCGTGCCTGTGATCACCAACGTCAACTGGGGAGGTCTCAAGACGCTGTATATCAAAGAGGTGCGCCGGTTTTTCAAGGTGCAGCTCCAGACGATCTGGGCCCCCGCGATCACAACATTGCTGTTCCTGGCCGTGTTTACGGTCGCAACGGGCGCTCGGGTGCCGGTGACCGTCGGCGGCGCGCAGGTGGCGTTTGCCGACTTCATCGCGCCCGGGCTCATCATGATGGCGATGATGCAGAACGGTTTTGCCAATGCGAGCTTCTCGCTGCTCGGAGGCAAGATCCAGGGAACGATCGTCGACTATCTCATGCCGCCGCTGTCGGTCGGCGAACTGATGTGGGCGCTCGTCGGCGGTGCGGTCACGCGCGCGATTCTCGTTGGATTTGCCGTCTGGGGCGCGATGGCGCTGTGGCCCGACGTCCATGTGACGGTGCGGCACCCGCTGACGCTGATCGGTTTTGGACTGCTCGGTTCGGTGATGCTGGCGCTGATGGGGGTGCTGACGTCGATCTGGGCGGAAAAGTTCGATCACAACGCGGCGATCACCAATTTCGTGGTGGCACCGCTCTCGCTCCTGTCGGGAACCTTCTACGCCATCGATCGCCTGTCGCCGACGTTCCAGACCTTCAGCAGGTTCAACCCGTTTCATTATGCCATATCGGGATTTCGCCACGGCTTCATCGGGGTAGCCGACTCGCCGTTGCTGCAGGGCGCGCTTACACTGGCGGCGGTCAACGTCTTGCTCGCAGTCATCTGCTATGTCGTTTTGAGAAGCGGATGGAAGCTGCGCGCGTGACCGGTTGCATTTAGCTACTCAATCGATACTATCGGTTGAGGGAGCGAAACGATGCGGGTCGCGGTTGTTCTATGTCTGACGCTGGTTGGCTGCGGCTCGACCGATAAGGCGGTTGCTCCCGCTCCGCCCGAGGTGCGTTTTGTGCGTGTCGGCCAGTCAAGTACGGCTGCGGCGATCGAGGCGGTCGGGACCGTCGGCATGCGGCGCGAAGTCTCGCTCGGGTTCACCAGCGCCGGACGCATTGCAACCATCCGGGTCGAGGATGGCGACGCCGTGCGCCAGGGACAGCTCCTTGCAGCGCTCGATACGACCAGCGTTGCTGCCGATCTGGCCTCCGCGCGGGCCGAGCGCGACCGTGCAGCCGCGGAATATGCGCGCTCCGAAAAGCTGCTTGCCGAGGGGTGGGTGACGCGGCCGCGCGTTGAGACTGCGCGCGCAACGCTCGCCGCCGCCGAAGCACGAGTCCGCGCCGCCGGCTTTCAGTCGGCAAATGCCGCGATCGTCGCCCCGGGCGCGGGACGAGTTCTGTCCCGGTCTGCCGAGCCGGGTCAGGCCATCGCAGCCGGAACGCCGGTGCTCACGCTCGGAGACGAGCGGGAAGGCTATGTGTTGCGCGTTCCATTGACCGACCGGGATGCCGACCGCGTTGTCGTCGGCGGTGCGGCCTCGGTGTCGATCGATGCGCTGGCGGCCGGACGGGTCGAGGGACAGGTCGTCGAACTGTCGGGCCGCGCGGATCGCGCGACGGGCACTTTCATCGCGGAAATCCTGCTGCCAGCCGATGCACGTCTGCGCGTCGGGCAGCTCGGAAGCGCGCGGATGGTGTCACGGGGCATCACAACGGCGCTTGCCGTCCCGCCCGCGTCGGTCTTTGCGCCCCGCGCCGGGGAGGCGTTCGTCTACGTGCTCGACCCGGCCGCCAAGCGGGTGAAGCTTCGCAAGGTCCGCATTGCCGATGCCGGCGACAGCGGCACGCGCGTTCTCGACGGCCTTCGTCCCGGCGAGCTTGTTGCCACGTCGCGTGTCGACCGGTTGGCCGACAATATGGCTGTGCGCCCGATCGGGCCGCTGCGGTGAACCTTACCGCGCTTGCGGTCCGAAACTGGCAGGCGACGCTTGTCGCGGTCATTCTGATGACCATGCTGGGCGTCACAGCATTCCAGTCGATCCCGCGCTCGGTCGATCCGCAGGTGCCGTTCCCGGCCGCGACGGTGACGATCGTCCTGCCGGGCGCCGATGCCGCCGATATCGAGGAAACGGTCGCCAAGCCCGTCGAAGACGTCCTTCAGGGTCTCGACGACGTCAAGGACATCTTCTCGAGCAGCGCCGATGGCGTCGGCGTGATCTCGGTCGAGTTCGAATATGGTGTCGATCCCGAGCGCAAGCTCGACCAGGTCGTGCGCGAGGTCGGAACGATCCGAGATCGCCTGCCGCAGGGTGTCCAACGCATCGATTTCCGCCGCCCGCGCCCGACCGAGGCAGCGGTGCTGCAGCTCGCGCTGGTGAGCGAGACTGCCTCGGGGCGGCGGATGGCCAAATACGCCGACGACTTGCGTGACCGGCTCAACGTCGTCGTGGGCGTGCGCCAGACCCAGATCAGCGGTGCGCCCCGTCCGGAGGTGCGCGTCGCCCTCGACACCGGAAGGCTCGCCGAGGCGGGTATTCCTGCGTCGACGGTCGCAACCGCGATTGCGGCGGGCGGTCAGGACCTGCCGGCGGGAGCCGTCAACGCGGACGGACGACGCTACAATATCGAGGCCGGCGGCGCCTTCCGGACAGTCGACGCCGTCGCTGCGACAGCGGTCCGTGCGCGCGATGGGCGGTTGTTGACCGTCGGCGACATCGCTCAGGTCGGCTGGGCGGAAGCCGAGCAAACCCACATCACGCGTTTCAACGGTCAGCGCGCCTTGTTCGTGTCGATCAAGGCCAAGGACAACGTCGATGCGGGCACGCTGAAACGCGCGCTGTTTGCGGCCGTCGAGAAGTTCAGGCCCGACTTGCCACCCGATGTGAAGCTGGAAATCGGCTTCGATCAGAGCAGGGATATCGCGCGGCGTCTGAACGAACTCGCGCGCGACTTTGCCATCGCGCTCGTGCTGGTCCTCATTACCGTGCTTCCCTTGGGGATCCGGCCCGCGCTGATCGTGATGATCTCGATTCCGCTGTCGCTCGCGATGGGGGTATTCTCGCTTTCGCTGCTCGGAATCACGCTCAACCAGTTGAGTATCGCGGGGTTCATCATCTCGCTTGGCCTGCTTGTCGACGACTCGATCGTCGTGACCGAGAATATCGAGCGCCATATTCGCGACGGCGACACGCCCGAAGTCGCCGCCATTGCAGGGACAAAGCAGATCACGACGGCGGTGCTCGGCGCGACCGGCGTGCTGCTGTTCGCGTTCCTCCCGCTCACGTTGTTGCCCGGTGGGGGCGGCGACTTCATCCGCGGGCTCCCGCTCGCCGTCATGATGACGGTCGCCAGTTCGATGATCGTGGCGCTGACCGTCATTCCCTTTGCCGCGAGCCGACTGCTGAAGCCGCACGGCGGCGAGGGCAACCGGTTCCTGCGCGGGCTTACGGCAGGTATCCACCGTTTCTATGCCCCGGTACTCCACCGTGCGCTCGATCGACCTTGGCGTTGGCTGGCGGGGTCGATGGCGCTCTGCCTGGGGGCCTTCGCGCTGGTTCCGGTAATCGGCTTCAGCCTCTTTCCGTCCGCCGATACTCCATATGTCCTCGTACGCGTGGAAACACCGCAGGGCAGCAGCATCGCGCGGACCGACCGCGCAGTCCGCGACGTCTCCGCAATGCTCGCCCAGGAAGGCGCGATCGTGAACCGGATGGAGAATGCCGGGCGCGGCAACCCGCAGATCTATTACAATATCTTCCCGCGCGACGAAGCGAGCCATTATGGCGACATCTTCGCGACGCTCGACAATTGGAACGTGCGCGAGGGGCCGAAGATGCTCGCGCGGCTGCGCGAGAAGTTCGCGGCCTACCCCGATGCGCGGGTTCAGCTTATCAATTTCGAGAACGGTCCACCACTTGAAGCGCCGATCGCCGTGCGGATCAGCGGTCCTGAACTGCCTGTCCTCAAGCGATTGGCGGGTGAGGTCGAGGCGATGATGAAAGCGCGACCGGGGTTGCGCGACATCTACAACCCGATCGCATTCGACCGCGTGGATCTCGACCTGTCGATCGATGAAGCGAAAGCCTCGCTCCTCGGTGTCGCCCCCGGCGAGGCCCGCCGCGCGGTCCGGCTTGCCATCGCCGGGGAAGCCGCGAGCCGCCTGCGCGATGCCGAAGGCGACAGTTTTCCCGTCGTCGTCCGCTTGCCGATGGGGGCGAACCAGCCGGTCTCGGCACTCGATCGGGTTTACGTCCCGACGACGGCGGGCGGCAGTATCCCCCTTGCGCAGATCGCGTCGCCGAAGCTCAAGAGCGAATACCCGATCATCAACCGCCTCGACCTCCAGCGCATGGTTACGATCACCGCCTACACGCAGCCCGGCACGCTGGTTGGCGAGTCGACTTTGGCGATTGAGGAAGCGACCGACGCCATGGCGCTTCCCCCCGGCTACAGCATCTCCTTTGGCGGTGAGGCAGAGGCAGCGGCGGAGAACTTCGGCGGCCTGGGTCCGGCGATTCTGCTCGCGATGTTCGGCATCTTCGGGGTGCTCGTGCTCGAGTTCGGGCGGTTCCGCGACACGTTGGTCGTCGCAGGCGTCATCCCGCTCGGTACGTTCGGCGGGCTCATCGCGCTGCTACTGACGGGCAACACGCTGTCGTTTCTCGCGATCATCGGGTTCATCGCGTTGATCGGTATCGAGATCAAGAACTCCATCCTGCTCGTCGATTTCACGACTCAGCTTCGTGAACAGGGGGTGCCGCTCCGCGAGGCCATCGAGCGGGCGGGCGAGATCCGGTTCCTGCCTGTGCTGCTGACATCGGTGACGGCGGTCGGCGGGTTGCTCCCGCTCGCGATCGGCGGCAGCGCGCTCTACGCGCCGCTCGCCTGGGTCATCATTGGAGGACTGGTCAGTTCGACCTTCCTCAGCCGTATCATCACGCCGGTGATGTATCTCCTTGCGGCACGGACCGAGGATCGGCTTGCAGTTGCGAGTGGTTCGCCGTCGTCCATGTCACAACCTTCCTAGCCTGGTGGCGGGCGCGCCGCCGTCGCGCGGCGGACAATCAGGCTGGCTTGCGAAACGCGATGCCGGCATAGGCGTTGTCGCCAAGCTGACCCTCGCGCGGGTAGCGCATCCGGCAGACGCGGTCGTCCTGGTTGCCACCAAGGACGAGCAGCTCATCGCCCAGGTCCTCGAGCAGGAAAGCGACATGCCCATAGGGGCCGTCGACATCGCCATCGACGATGCGCCGCCACACGACGATCGTGCCACGGGCGGGGGCAGGATCGACCACCCCATAGCCCATATAGTCGCGCGCCCATGAGCTCGCCGTCGTGGGGAGGCCGGCCTCGGCAAGGCACCAGTTCATGAAAGCCGCACACCAGGGGGTTCCGTCGGTCGCCAGCTCCTCCGGCGTCAGGTCGTCGCAGGTCGCGAGATAGTCGAGGATGCGCGGGTGGGGCGGCGAACCGGATTCACGGATGTCCTTGGCTTCTTGGGCCAGCGCGATGGTCAGCCATGCCGGGTCGGTCAACATCGCCTGCGCACTAGCACGTCCCGTTGACGCCTGTCGCGCCCCTCCAGTATAGCGCAGCTCCGCAACAATCGGGCGGTCCTGCGCGGGCCGCCCGTCTTCGTTTGGGAGCCTTGCCATGACGATCACCTCGCTGATGCCCGTATATCCCCGGTCCGGGGTGCGGCCGGTGCGAGGCGAAGGGGCGTACCTCTTTGGCGAGCGTGGCGAGAAGTACCTCGATTTTGCGAGCGGCATCGCCGTCAACATTCTCGGTCACGGTCACCCGCATCTGACTGCAAAGCTGCAGGAGCAGGTCGCGACGTTGATGCATGTCAGCAATTTGTACGGCTCGCCGCAGGGAGAGGCGTTGGCAGAGCGTCTCGTCGACCTGACGTTTGCCGACACGGTCTTCTTCACCAATTCGGGTGCCGAGGCGGTCGAGTGCGCGATCAAGACGGCGCGGCGCTATCATTTCGTGACCGGCAATCCGCAACGCACGACGCTGATCACGTTCAACAATGCCTTCCACGGGCGCACGCTCGGCGCGATCAGTGCAACCAATCAGGAAAAGATGCGCGACGGCTTCGAGCCGCTGCTGCCGGGCTTTGCCTATGCCCCGTTCGACGACCTCGACGCGGCGCTTGCGTTGATCGACGGCACGACGGCCGGCTTTCTGGTCGAGCCGATTCAGGGCGAAGGCGGCATTCGCGTGGCCAGCGAGGCGTTCCTGAAGGGGCTGCGTGCGGCGTGTGACGAGCATGGCCTGCTGCTCGTCCTCGACGAGGTTCAGTGCGGCATGGCGCGCACGGGCAAGCTTTTTGCGCACGAGCACTACGGCATCCTGCCTGACATCATGGCCGTGGCGAAGGGCATCGGGGGCGGCTTTCCGCTGGGCGCATGTCTTGCGACCGAAAAGGCGGCCCAAGGTATGGTCATTGGCACGCATGGCTCGACCTACGGCGGGAACCCGCTCGGCATGGCGGCCGGCATGGCGGTGCTCGATGTCGTTGCGAACGATGAGTTCCTCGCGGCGGTGACGGCGACCGGCGAGCGGCTGCGCGGCGCGCTCGAGCAGATGATGCCAAATCATGACGACCTGTTCGACAGTGTGCGGGGCAAGGGGCTCATGCTCGGCGTCAAGCTGAAGAGCGACAGCCGCGCCTTTGTGGCCCACGCACGCGACAACCACGGGCTGCTGACGGTGTCTGCGGGCGAGAACGTGGTCCGGGTCCTGCCGCCGCTCAATATCGAAGAGCACCACATTGCAGAGTTCGTCGAGCGGCTGTCCGCGGCCGCCGCGAGCTATGCGCTGCCGCAGGCTGCATGACCCGGCATTTCCTCTCGCTGTCGGATGCTGGCGGCGACGGCATCGCGGCGATGATGGCCGATGCGCTCGACCGCAAGGCTGCGCGGGTCGGCTGGCCCAGGGGGAGGGTGGATACGGATGCCCCGCTCGTCGGCCACACGCTCGCGATGATCTTCGAAAAGTCTTCGACGCGCACCCGCGTGTCGTTCGATATGGCGATGCGGCAGCTCGGCGGCTCGACCATCGTGATGGATGCCGGGTCGATGCAGCTGGGGCGCGGCGAGACGGTCGCGGATACGGCACGTGTCCTGTCCCGCTATGTCGATGCGATCATGATCCGCACCGACGATCCCGCAAAGCTCGACGAGATGGCCGAGCACGCGACAGTGCCTGTCATCAACGGGCTGACCGACGCCTCCCACCCCTGCCAGACCGTCGCCGACCTGCTCACTGCCGTCGAGCGCGGAATCGCGCTGCCGGGCAGCAAATGGACGTGGCTGGGTGACGGCAACAACGTCCTCCATTCGATCGTCGAGGCGGCGGGGTTGATGAAATTCTCGGTCGCGATCGCCTGCCCCGAAGGCTTCGACCCGCAGCAACGGTGGATCGACGACGCCAATCTGCGGCTGGCGGGGTCCAACGCGCGTGTGACAATCGAACGCGATCCGGTGCGCGCGGTCGCCGACGCCGATATCGTGGTGACCGACACCTGGATCTCGATGGGACAGGATCACGCTTCGGCGAAGCTTGCAGCGATGATGCCTTACCAGGTCGGCAGTGCGTTGATCGCGAATGCGACGCCAAACGCGACCTTTCTGCACTGTCTGCCCGCCCACCGCGGCGAGGAGGTGACCGCCGAGGTCATCGATGGTCCGCAGTCGGCAATCTGGGATGAGGCCGAGAACCGCCTGCATGGGCAAAAATCGGTTCTGCTCTGGTGTTTCGACAAGCTGGGTTGAGCGACGCTCGACTTCGCCTATCTTGGCTGACGTGACCCACGACATCGACCGCACTCTCGGCTTCGCCATCGCGTCGCGCCATGCGCGCGGGCGCGTGGCCCGGCTCGGCCCCGTTTTGGACGCCGTGCTCGCCGCGCACAGCTATCCCCCTGCGATCGAACGCTTGCTTGCAGAAGCGCTTGTGCTGACCGCATTGCTCGGCAGCCTGCTCAAGGACGATGCCGGCCAGATGACGCTTCAGGCCCAGACCGAGGCAGGGATCGTCGAACTGCTTGTCTGCGACTACCGCGCGGGCGAGGTGCGCGGCTATGTCCGTTTCGATGCGGACCGGCTGGCCGAGGGACCGTCCGATCCGTCGCTCTTCGCGCTGTTCGGACGGGGCTATCTCGCGATCACCTTCGACCAGGCAGTCAGCGGCGAACGCTACCAGGGCATCGTTCCGCTCGAGGGCGCGTCGCTTGCCGACGCCGCGCAGAGCTATTTCGCGCAGTCCGAACAGATCCCGAGCCTCGTCCGCATTGCCGTCGGGCGCGACGGCGAGGGCTGCAAGGCAGGAGGTTTGCTGCTCCAGCATCTGCCCGAGGGCGAAGAAGGGCGCGAAAGGCTCCACACCCGGCTCGACCATCCGGAATGGGAGCATGTCGCGATCATGGGTGGCACGATTGCGGATGACGAACTGCTGGGCCGCGACCTGCCGCTGGAAACGATTGTCTGGCGTCTCTTCAACGAGGAAGAGGAAGTGCGTTTGCTCGGTGGCGCCGCACTCAGTCGCGGATGTCGTTGTGATGCCGTGCATATCCGCGACGTGCTCGGCCAGTTTCCGGCCGACGAACGTGCCACCATGGCCGATGGCGAGGGCGTGATCAGTGTCGATTGTGCATTCTGTTCGCGTGTTTTTCCCGTCGCGGCACGCGAATTCACCATGAATTCCTGACACTGGCGAAACGATTCGGTGTATGCGTCCGCGCAGGGTCGCTGAGTCGGATGCGCGCGGGCAGGGGGCCTTGCGCGCGCAACTGGGGTAAGTGGCGTGAAGTTTCTGAAGCTTGTGTTTCTTTTGCCGCTCGTCGGCACCGGGTTGATGGCTGCGGCGGACGCGCCTGTACTGAGCGCGCTCGGACTGCTTCAACCGGGGCAGTGGACGCTCACCTCGCGTGATGGCGGTTTCGACAAGAAGTCGATGTGCATCACGGATCCGCAGGTGCTGCTGCACGTCAAGCAACCGTCTACGGGATGCTCCAAGTTCGTCGTGGCCAACGATTTGCGCTCGGCAACAATCACTTACACATGTCAGGGCGCGGGGAGCGGCCGCACGACCGTGCGCGTCGAAACGCCGCGGCTCGCGCAGGTCGAAACACAGGGGCTGGTGCGCGGCACGCCGTTCGACCTGAGCATCGAAGCACGACGGACTGGCGATTGTACCGCTATTTCGATGCGTTGAGCTTTTGTTAACCATCCGCGGCGTATTCCCGGCTGCGGCGGATCGTTCGCGATGCGCTTTCCTCCCTAGCGGGCCATCGGCCCCATCTGGGCCGCCTTTCGGGGCGGCCTTTTTTTCGCTAGCGCGCCGTGATGCCGCCTGCCGCGCCGAACACCTCTGCCGTCGTCCTGCTGTCTGGAGGACTGGATTCGATGGTTGCCGCAGGGATGGCGCGTGAGGCGGGGTATCGGTTGTTCGCGCTTACGATCGACTACGGACAGCGTCACAGGATCGAGCTGCAGGCCGCGCGGAGAGTTGCAGCGATGCTGGGGACCGAACGGCACATTGTCCTGCCGCTCGATCTCACCCAGTTCGGGGGATCGGCACTGACCGACGCGGCCATCGCCGTGCCACAGGATGGCATCGAGCCGGGGATACCGATCACTTACGTACCTGCCCGGAACACGGTTTTTCTGTCGCTTGCGCTGGGATGGGCAGAGGCGGTCGGCGCGCGCGACATCGTTGTGGGCGTCAATGCGGTCGATTATTCGGGCTATCCCGATTGCCGACCGGAGTTCATCGCCGCGTTCGAGACGATGGCGAATTTTGCGACCAAGGCCGGCGTGGGGGGGGATCGCTTCCAGATCCACGCGCCGATCATTTCGATGACAAAGGCCGATATCGCACGCAAAGCTGTTGCACTCGGTCTCGACGCAGGTCTCACCTGGTCGTGCTACAGCCCGACTGCTGAGGGTCGGCCCTGCCGGTTGTGCGACACCTGTCGACTGCGGGCTCAAGGATATGCCGAGGCGGGTCTCGACGATCCTGCGCTGGCATGAGCTACGCGGTCAAGGAACTGTTTCTGACGCTTCAGGGGGAGGGCGTACGGGCAGGTCGGCGCGCGGTGTTCGTTCGTTTTGCGGGCTGCAACCTCTGGAGCGGGCGCGAACAGGACCGTGCCACGGCCGTTTGCCGGTTTTGCGACACCGATTTCGTCGGGACTGACGGCGTGGGCGGTGGACGATTCGCCGATGCTCGGGCGTTGGCGGATGCCGTCGGCGATGCCTGGGGCGAGCGACTTGATTGCCGCTATGTCGTCCTGACGGGCGGAGAGCCGATGCTCCAGATCGATGATGCGCTGGTCGAGGCATTGCATGGCCGCGGCTTCGAGATCGGCGTCGAGAGCAACGGCACCATCGCTGCCCATCCCGGGATCGACTGGTTGTGTATCAGCCCGAAAGCCGATGCCGTGCTCGAGCAGCGATCAGGGAACGAGCTCAAGCTGGTCTGGCCGCAGGACAATGTCGATGTCGACGCACTGGAGTGCTTGGAATTCGACCATTTCCTCGTCCAGCCGATGGACTGCATTGATCGCGCCGCAGCCGTTGATGCCGCGATTGCGCTGGTTATGTCCCGTCCGCGCTGGCGCCTGTCCACACAGACGCACAAGGCCTTGGGCCTGCGTTAGAGGTAAACCGTGCCGCAATTGCGCCGGTAGTTGCCACGCCGGTCCCAACAGGAATTGATGAACTGGGGAGTCGCGAACTGGGTCAAGAGACGGGTTCGCCGGAAGAGGTTTTCCCCGCCGGGCGCGAGGCTATTCCGCAACTCGCGCAGATGTTCGACAGTGAAGATCGTGAATGCGCCGCGCGGAACGAACTGTGCTTTCTTGCCCAGTCGCCCGGCGGTCTGGCAGAAGCCGAGCTGGCTCCCAACCGTTGAGAAGCCGCTGTAGGTTTTTGTCCCGTATTGATCGAGCGCCTGCTGCGCTGCCCGTGGTGTCCTCGTTGTTCGCACGAAATACTTCCGCAGGGTATTGTAGGCGTCAGCGAGCTCGACCGCGTGGTTGATGTATACCCCGTCGTAGCTGTCAGATGCGAGGAGGACAGGTTCAAACTTGCATTGCAGCTTCGCGACGTTGAGCGCCGCGCGCATCTGCCACGCCCAGTTTGCGCGCTCCTCTGCCACCGTCGCACCCGGCAGCGTGATCCCCATGTTCGGCTCTCCCGGAACAAGTGGATTGCCGCGGAAATCGGGGCCTTGCCAGAAAATCTGCGCCGTTGCAGGCATCGACCCGAGCGCGATCGAAGCCATCGCGACGCATAACCGCTTGAACATTCCCGCCCTCTCCGTCCGAAACTTGTGCGCATCTAGGCAAAGCGCGCAGCTTGGGGAAGCCTATGCGGACAGGTGCCCTTTCGGTGCGATGAACCGATCGGCAATCGACCAAAAAGAAAGGGCCGCCCGGTCGCCCGGACGGCCCCTTCGAACATCGTATTTCGCCTGAGCGAAATTACATCGCGTTCGCGGCGTTCATCGTCGCGTCGGCGGCGTTGTCCATCGCGTTCGACGCGTTGTCCATCGCGTTGCCCATGGCGGCATCGGCGTTGGTCATCGTGTCGTTCATCGTGCCTTCGGTCGCGGCCATCGCGTTCATGTCGGTGGCATTGACTTCGGTCGTGGTGTTCGTCGACTCGGTCTTGCTGCACGCGGCAACAGCGAACGCGGCGGCGGCGATCATCGAAACGGTGGCAATCTTGCGCATATTATGCTCCCTAGGAAACCATCGATCTGGTGCCGGCTGATGGCCCTATCACCCAAATCGCGGTGGCCTTTAGCTGGGATTCAGACAGCGCTCAAGCGAATTGTGTCATTTTTCCGGCAAGGACCGATCGCGTCCAGAAATCTGCCGAATTCAACTGCGAGGGCGGCATCGAGATCGGTCATCACCGCCGGATTGCCAAGTGCCGCGAGGCTGGTCACGCCGAACTCGGGTAATCCACAGGGCACTATTCCGCCGAAATGCGAGAGGTCGGGCGCGACATTGACCGAAAAGCCATGGAGCGAAACCCATTTGCGAACGCGGATGCCGATGGCGCCGATCTTGGCCTCGCGTCCATGGTCATCTGTCCAAATCCCAACGCGTCCAGGTGCTCGCCAGGCCTCGACGTTAAGCCTCGCCAGCGAAGCGATTACCCAGGCCTCGACCGCATGCACGAAGCAACGCACGTCGCGGCCGCGCGCGCCGATGTCGAGGACCAGATAGGCGATCCGCTGACCCGGGCCGTGATACGTGTAGCGCCCTCCGCGCCCGGCAACGTGGACCGGGAAACGCGGATCGATCAGCTCGGTCGGGTCGGCGCTGGTGCCCGCCGTGTAGAGCGGCGGATGCTCGAGCAGCCAGACGGCCTCGGACGCGTTGCCGCTGGCGACGGCAGCTGCGCGCGATTCCATCCAGGCGAGCGCATCTGAGTAGGCAACCGGCCGGTCGGTTCTGATCCACTCGATATCGTCGCTCACTTGTGCCGCGTGCGCCGATTGCCTAGCGCGGGTCAAGCGACAGTGTTTGTCGGCGGGGAGCAGCAATGCCGTTTTCGTACGACCGGGCCTGGGCCGATTTGACCGCGATGTTTCGGGCCAACTGGGCACTGCTGCTGGCGATCACCGGCGCGCTCATCTTCTTTCCGTCTTTCGCCCTGTTCACCTTCGTGCCGATGCCCGAGCCGCCCGAGGGCGGCCAGGGGGATTTGTTTCGACTGCTCTACGACTATTACGCCGCCAACGTTGTGTGGTTCGTCCTCGTGACGGCGATCACCACGTTTGCGCAGGGCGCGATTTTGGTGCTTCTGCTCGATCGAGGCCGTCCGACCGTCGGTGAAGCAATGGGGGTTGCAGGACGGCTGTTTCCATCGCTCTTCCTTGCTCAGTTGATGACCAACCTGGCGCTGACGATCGGCTTCATGCTGCTGCTCATACCCGGTATCTACCTTTTCGGACGTTTCGCTGTTGTCGCGCCACGCATTGCGGATCGACGGCTGACCAATCCCGTAGCTGGAATCGCCGAGTCCTGGAGACTGACCGAAAAGCGTGGCTGGCGGATCGTCGGGCTGCTGCTGCTCGTCGTGGTGGTTGCGTGGATCGCATTCTCGGCCATCCAGTCGGTGCTGACGATTGTCGGCGGCTTCCTCGTTCCCGTCGAGTCGCGCCATGTGGTCAGCGGTTTTGCCACCGCGTTGAGCAGTGCGGCGCTGAACCTTCTGATGATCGTTCTTGGCGCGGCCATCTACCGCCAGCTGGCCAGCGACGCGCGCACGGCCGATGTTTTCAGTTGATCAGGCCCATGTCGCGCGCGGCGGAAGGCTCATCAGGATAGCGTCGATGTTCCCGCCGGTCTTCAGGCCGAAGAGCGTGCCCCGGTCGTGGACGAGATTGAACTCGGCGTAGCGACCCCGCCACTCAAGCAGCGCCGCTTCTTCGGTGGGTGTGAAAGCGTCATTCATCCGTCGCCTTACGATGCGGGGATAGATATCGAGAAACGCTTCGCCGACAGCGCGCGTCAGCAGGAAGTGATCCTCGAAGCTGTCTTCGAGATGGTCGTAAAAGATCCCGCCAACACCGCGGTGCACATTCCGGTGCGGAATCCAGAAATACTCGTCGGCCCATGCCTTGAAACGCGGATAGTCGCCTGCAGGACTCGCAGCGCAGGCCCGCTCCATCGCAGCGTGGAACTCGGCGGTGTCGGTGTCGTTCGGAAGCGCGGGATTGAGGTCCGCGCCACCCCCAAACCAACGCTTCGTCGTCACCAGGAAGCGTGTGTTCATATGTACTGCGGGTACTTTGGGATTCGCCATGTGGGCGACCAGGCTGATGCCGGTTGCGAAGAAACTGGGATCGTCTCCCGCACCGTGGATCGATTTGGCAAATTCGGGCGAGAACGCGCCGCCGACGGTCGAGACATTGACGCCGACCTTTTCGAATACGCGACCCTTCATCACGCCCCGAACGCCGCCCCCGCCCGAGCCATCGACGAGGTCGTCGCGATTCCAGGGGGTGTAGGCAAACACGGCATCGCTCCCAGCTTCGCGTTCGATAGCCTCGAACTCCGCGCAGATGCGATCGCGCAGGCTCTCGAACCACGTGCGCGCGGCCGTCTGTTGCTCGTCCATTTCGATCATTCGGGCAGTACCCCCAGCTGTCGTTGCGCCTCGTAGAGCGCGATCGCGGTTGCAACCGCAAGGTTCAATGACCGTACCTCTCCGCCGATCGGTATGCGGATGCGGGCGTCGCAGCTTTGCGCGACGTAAATCGGCACACCAGAGCTCTCGCTGCCCATGACCAAGGTATCGCCGGGGCAGAACGCAAAGTCGGGCAGGCGGAGGTCGCCCCGTGTCGTCAGCAGCACCGCACGGCCGGCCCCGGCCCGGAAAGCGGGCCAGTCGCAATGACGCTTGACGTCAACCCGCTGCGCATAGTCCATTCCGGCCCGCCGCATCTTCGCATCCGACCAGACGAAGCCGCACGGCTCGATCACGTCAACCGCCACCCCGAAACAAGCCGCGAGACGCAACACCGCGCCCATGTTTCCCGCAATTTCGGGCCGGTAGCAGGCGATCCGCATCATTGTCGGCGTAGGGGCATCGGAAGTCCGTCACAAGGGTGACATTTTCGCATTTGCAGCCGCGCGACGAGACGCTATGGGCGTCCGCATCAAGCGCCGACGTTGCCGACTATCCTGTCCGGACAACCGGCCCCTTGGGGACGCAGAGACTTATGGCCGCACAGGCTGTTGCTACCGCTGATGCCGGTTCGTCGGCGGAATCCGAACTTCGTCGCCGCGACGTGATCAATATCGCCGCGATCGCCTTTGCGGGCGTCGGCGTTATCCCTGTTGCGGGTGTTGCCATTTATCAGATGAATCCGTCAGCGGATGTCCTCGCGCTCGCGACGACCGAAATCGACGTGTCGAAGATCGGTCCCGGATCCGCGATCAAGGCTACGTTTCAGAAACAGCCTTTGTTCGTTCGTCACCTGACGCCGGAAGAAATCGCCGCGGCAAACGCCGTTTCGCTCGACACGCTGCGCGAGCCGCAAACGCTCGCGGACCGTACGAAGCCCGGCAAGGAGCAATGGCTGGTGACGCTTGGCGTTTGCACGCACCTTGGGTGTGTGCCGCTCGGCGCAGCCGCGGGCGAGGTGAAGGGCGAATACGGCGGCTATTTCTGCCCGTGTCATGGCTCGCACTATGATACCGCTGCGCGTATCCGGAAAGGGCCCGCACCGACCAATCTCGTCGTTCCCGAGTTGATCGAAGTGGGAGTGAAGGCATGAGCTTCCCCTGGGCAAAGGCTTACGAGCCAAAGCACCCCTTGATGCGGTATCTGGACGAGAAGTTGCCGCTCCCGCGGTTCGTCTACAATGCCGTCGGCGGCGGCTATCCCGTGCCGCGCAACCTCAACTACTTCTGGAACTTCGGCGTTCTCGCTGGCGTCGCACTGATGGTGCAAATCGTCACCGGGATCATTCTTGCGATGCACTTTCGCGCCGATGCGACGGTTGCGTTCAATTCGGTCGAGCACATCATGCGCGACGTGAACGGCGGCTGGTTTCTGCGCTATGCGCACATGAACGGCGCGTCGATGTTCTTTATCGTCGTCTATGTCCACATCTCCCGGGGCCTTTTCTACGGCTCGTACAAGCCGCCGCGTGAGGTCGTATGGCTGCTTGGCGTGGTCATCTTCCTGCTCATGATGGCGACCGCGTTTATGGGCTATGTGCTGCCTTGGGGTCAGATGAGCTTCTGGGGCGCGCAGGTCATCACCGGCTTCTTCTCGGCGATCCCGCTCGTCGGTGAGACGATCCGGGTCTGGCTGCTGGGCGGCTTTGCACCGGACAATGCAACGCTCAACCGCTTTTTCTCGCTGCATTATCTGCTGCCGTTCGTCATCCTGGGCTGCATCATCCTGCACATCTGGGCACTGCACATCCCGGGGTCGAACAATCCGACCGGCGTCGCGGTGAAGAGCGAGCAGGATACGGTCCCGTTCCACCCGTATTACACCGCAAAGGATGGGTTCGGCCTCGGCATATTCCTTCTCGTATTCGCCGGACTGATCTTCTTCTCGCCGAACCTGCTGGGGCACCCGGACAATTATATTCCGGCAAACCCGCTTTCGACCCCGGCGCACATCGTTCCCGAGTGGTACTTCTGGCCGTTCTACGCGATCCTGCGCGCGTTCACCGTCGATTTCATCCTGCCGGCAAAGCTGTGGGGCGTCATCGCGATGTTCGCGTCGATCCTGCTCCTGCTGTTCCTGCCATGGCTGGATACTTCGCCGGTGCGTTCGGGACATTATCGCCCGCTGTTCAAGAAGTTCACGCTGTTCGGTTTGCTGCCCTGCGTCCTGGCGCTCGGCTATTTCGGACAGGCAACGGCGACGTTCTGGAACATTCTGGGCGCACAGCTGGCGACGATCTATTACTTCGCGCATTTCCTGATCGTGCTGCCGATCGTGTCGATGATCGAACGACCGCTGCCGCTTCCCTATTCGATCACCGAGAGCGTGCTGGGACACGACTCCGGCACTGAAAACACTGCGCCGGGCGCGCGTCCGGTCGGTAGCGGCGACGCCGCGCTTCAGCCGGCCGAATAGGGGTTCAACATGGTTCGTCCGATCGGAATTCTCGTCGGCCTCGGCTTTGTCGCGGCGCTGTTGTGGTCGCTCGTCTGGAACGTCGTCGAATATGTCGCCGAGCCGCCGAAGCCGACGGTGGAGGAGGAGTTTCACCTCTATCCCAAGAAGAACATCAGCTGGTCGTTCGATGGACCGCTGGGCAAGTACGACAATCAGCAGCTTCAGCGTGGATTTCAGGTCTACAAGGAAGTCTGCGCGGCCTGCCACGGCCTGACGCAGGTGGCCTTCCGGGATCTGGAAGAAATCGGTTTCACCAAAGCCGAAGTTAAGGCGATCGCGAACCAGTGGGTGATCGAGGTGCCGTCGATCGACGAAGGCACTGGCGAGGCTTCGACGCGCAAGGCATTGCCGTCCGACAAATTCCCGCGCCCCCATGCGAACGACGTCGCCGCGGCTGCTGCGAACGCTGGTGCAATTCCGCCTGATTTGTCGCTGATGACGAAGGCGCGGGCTGACGGCTCGCGATATGTCTACTCGTTGCTGACCGGGTATCAGGCTCAACCGGCAGAGCTACTGCGCCGTTTTCCCGAAGCAAAAACGCCGGAAGGCAAGCACTACAATCCATATTTCCATAGCCTCAACATCGGCATGGCACCGCCTCTGGTCGACGGTTCGGTGACCTATGCCGACGGCACGCCGACATCGATGAAGCAGAACGCCAAGGATGTGACTGCGTTTCTGACCTGGGCGGCCGAGCCGAGCCTCGCGGCGCGGAAAGGCGTTGGCTGGGCGACGATGATCTACCTGCTGATCGCAACAATCCTCGCGTATCTCGCCTATCGCGGTATCTGGGCGGATAGGAAAGGCCGGAAGCTGAAAGCGGCGTGACCCGCGACCAGCTGAAGTCCCTCGTCCGGACGATTCACGATTTTCCGAAGCCGGGGATCGAGTTCCGCGACATTTCGACGTTGCTGGCGGATGGGGCCGGGTTTCGCGCTGCAATCGAGGCGCTCACGGCAATCGCGCGGCCCCACAAGCCCGATCGGATCATCGCGATCGACGCGCGCGGCTTTCTCTTCGGTGCGCCAGTGGCGGTTGCGCTCGGTGCAGGCGTCATTCCTGCACGTAAGAAGGGAAAACTCCCCGGCGCGACGTTGGGCGTCGATTACGATCTCGAATATGGAACCGACCGGCTCGAACTGCACGTCGGCGCAGTGCTCCCCGGGCACCGCGCGTTCATCCTCGACGATCTTATCGCAACGGGCGGTACGGCGCTCGCGTGCGTGCGGCTTCTGCGCGAAGCGGGGGCAGAGGTTGTCGGTGCGGCATTCGCTATCGATCTGCCCGACCTTGGCGGCGCCGACAGGCTGCGCGCGGAAGGCATTGCGGTCGAAAGCCTGATCGCGTTCGACGGTCACTGACCGTTGGTCGGTCGCCGTCGCACAAGGCCGATCGAGATCATCGACATCACCGCAATGTCGTCTTGGTTATAGACGGTTGTCTGCGTCCGGAACGATCCCATGTCGGGGCGGCTGCGCGACGGGCGCTTGTCGAGGATTTCGTTCTCCAGACGCAGGACATCGCCAGGATAGACAGGCTTCAGCCAGCGCAATTCGTCGATCCCCGGCGACCCGAGGCCGGCCTGCTGAACCGCCGACAGGTTCTCGACCTGCATCCGCATGACCATCGCAGCCGTGTGCCACCCCGAGGCCGAGAGCTTGCCAAAATACGTCTTTGCCGCTTCTTCGTCGGAAAGGTGAAAGGGCTGCGGATCGTATTTCGACGCGAAGTCGACCACCTCGTCTCGCGTCACTTCATAGCGTCCGAAGCTCGCTTTCGCGCCCGGCTCGATATCCTCGAAATACAGCATTGCCGGACCTTCAGACGTTGAACCGGAACAGCATGACATCGCCGTCGTGAACGCGATAGTCCTTGCCCTCCGAGCGCAGCTTGCCTGCGTCCCGCGCGCCGCTCTCGCCGCCGCACGCGATATAATCGTCGAAAGCAATGGTTTCGGCACGGATGAAGCCGCGCTCGAAATCGGTGTGGATCACGCCCGCCGCGTTCGGCGCGCTCGCTCCCTGATGAACGGTCCACGCGCGCGCCTCTTTCGGCCCGGCGGTGAAGAACGTGATCAGGTCGAGCAGCGCATAGCCCGCACGGATGACGCGGGCGAGACCAGTTTCGGTAAGGCCGAGGTCGGACAGGAACTCGGCGCGATCTTCGTGCGGCATCGTTGCGATTTCGGCCTCGATTGCTGCCGATACGACGACCGCCTGCGCGCCTTCGGCCTTTGCCTTCTCGAACACCTTTGCGGAAAAGGCGTTGCCGTCTGCCGCCGCGCTTTCCTCGACGTTGCAGACGTAGAGCACGGGCTTGGCGGTCAGCAGCTGCGCCTGCGCGAGGTGTCGTGCTTCGTCGGGGTCATTCGCTTCGACCAGCCGTGCGGGCTGGCCCGCGCGCAGCAGGTCGAGCGCGCGACCGAGTACCGTTGCCGCCGCCTTCGCCTCCTTGTCGCCGCCGGTCGCCTTCTTGGCGAGTGCCGGAACGCGCTTCTCCAGGCTGTCAAGGTCGGCCAGCATAAGCTCGGTCTCGACCGTTTCCGCATCCGAAATCGGGTCGACGCGATTGTCGACATGCTGGATGTCCGCGTCCTCGAAACAACGCAGAACGTGCACGATCGCATCGACTTCACGGATGTTGCCCAGGAACTGGTTGCCCAGCCCCTCGCCTTTCGACGCGCCGCGGACCAGCCCCGCGATGTCGACGAAGGCGAGCTGCGTCTCGATCTTCTTCGCCGACTTCGCGATTTCCGCCAGCTTGTCGAGGCGCGGGTCGGGGACCGCGACGTTCCCCACGTTCGGCTCGATCGTGCAGAACGGATAGTTCGCCGCCTGCGCCGCTGCCGTCTGTGTCAGCGCGTTGAACAAGGTGGACTTGCCGACATTCGGCAGCCCGACGATTCCGCATTTGAAACCCATGTCAGTCCTGTCCCATCCGCAGCGCAAGGTCGCTCATGAAGCGAACGTCATCGCCCTTTGCCAGCCAGCCTGCTTCGGCCGCAACGGCCGCGAGCATATGCGTCAAATCCTCGACCTCTGCCTTGGCATAATTGCCCAGCACATGACCCGTCACGCGGTCCTTGTGCCCCGGATGGCCGATGCCGATGCGCACGCGGCGAAAGGTCTCGCCGATGTGGGCGACGGTCGAGCGGATGCCGTTGTGCCCCGCAGTCCCGCCACCAGTGCGGACCTTCACCTTGAAGGGAGCAAGGTCAAGCTCGTCGTAGAAGATGGTCACGTCGCCCGGCGTCAGCTTGTAGAAGCGCATCGCATCGCCGACGCTGCGACCGCTTTCGTTCATGAAGGTCGCAGGCTTGAGGAGGAGGATCTTCTCATCCGCGATCATGCCCTCGCTCAGTAGCCCGCGAAACTTCGCCTTCCAGGGTAAGAAGCGCCAATTCTGTGCGACTGCGTCGACAGCCATGAAACCGACGTTGTGCCGGTTCAGCGCATATTCCGCGCCGGGGTTGCCGAGGCCGACCCACAGTTGCACCGGAGCTCCCCTCCCGCTTGCGGGAGGCGCCGGGAGGGCAGGGGCCCTTCGCCGGACAGGCCCTCCCTAGCCCCTCCCGCAAGCGGGAGGGGACCAAGGCCTACTCGCTCCCGGCCTCGCCTTCGGCCGGCGTCTCGTTGTCGCCCTCGCTCGACTTCAGCGCGCTCGGCGCCACGATCGTCGCGATCGTGAAGTCCCGGTCGGTGATCGTCGGCGTGGTACCCGATGGCAGCGTGACGTTCGAGATATGGATCGAATCGCCCACTTCGTAGCCCGTCAGGTCGATGCGGATCTCGTCCGGGATCTCGGCCGCGTCGCAGACCAGCTCGAGTTCGTGACGCACGACGTTAAGTACGCCGCCACGCTTCAGGCCGGGCGACAGCTCTTCATTGTCGAAGTGCACCGGCACCTCGACCGTGACCTTGGCGTGCTCCGAAATCCTGAGGAAGTCGGCATGCAGCGGACGGTCGGTGACCGGATGGAAGGCGACATCCTTCGGCAGCGTGCGCACGCTCTTGCCGCCGACATCGATCATCACGACCGAGTTCATGAAATGGCCGGTGTGCAGCGCCTTCATCAGCGCCTTTTCCTCGACATGGATGCCGAGCGGGGATTCGTTGTTGCCGTAAACGACGGCGGGGACGCGTCCGTTGCGGCGAAGTTCACGGCTGGCTCCCTTACCCGCCGTCTCGCGCGCCTCGGCCGACAGGGTCAGCTGATCGCTCATATGTATCTCCGTAAATGCCCCGCGCGCGCCTCCAGGGATGTCGATGAGCGCAGGAAGCGGGTGCCCATAGCGGCGACCCGGCAAAAAGCAAGCTACTGGACGCGCGTGACCTTGAAGCCCTTGGCAGCGACCAGTTCCTCGACTGCGCCCTTGCCCGCCAGATGGCCGGCACCGACCGCAACGAAGACCGTGCCCGGCTGTGCCATGCGCTGCGCGATCCAGGCAGCCCAGCGCGCGTTGCGTTCGTGGAGCAGGGTCGCGGCGAGCTCGGGCGATTTGCGCATCTCCTCGTCGAACGTCACGGAAATCTGCCGCACGTTGCCCGCGCGCCATGCCGCGATCATCTTGTCAAACTCGCGTTTCACGTCGCTTTCGTCCTCGGCAATGCTTTCGAGGAACTTGCGCTGCGCCGCCTCGGGCAGGCCGTCGAAATAGCCGAGCTGCTGCGCAGGGGTCTCGAGCCCCGTCACCGGCTTCGATGCGGCTTTGAAGGCTTTGGTCAGTTGCGTCTCGACCCCTTCGTCGTGGCTAAGGTTGGCACTGCGCAGCGATTCCGCCGAGATCGCGAGCGCGGCGGCCCAGGTCTCCATCCGGTCGAGCGCGGCCGCAGGTACTTTCGACTTGTCGATCGCGACCTTCAGCTTCGCGCGCTTCGCCTCCGGCACGCGTTCGAGCAGTGGCGGCAGCCCCTGCGAGAAGCCGAGTTGCGCCATAGTCGCGCCAAGCGCTGCAGGGTCGTCGATCACGGTTTCGAGCACCAGTCCCTGCGACCGCG
>VYLL01000130.1_pt1 | contig 27982 bp, 21 predicted proteins | sample 5114301 | NCBI WGS metagenome assembly VYLL01 (sample SAMN12291809, study PRJNA351875) | freshwater metagenome | isolation source: freshwater lake | place: USA: Michigan, MSU2 Lake | collected 2011-08-16 | reverse complement strand
AGATCGCCCGCGGGACCGCCGCCGACGTCGACCGCGCGGTCGCGGCGGCTCGCGCAGCGCTGCCCGGCTGGTCGAACACACTGCCGATGGCGCGCGCGCAGCTCATGTGGCGCATCGCCGATGTGCTCGAAGCGCATATCGACGAGCTGGCCGAGCTCGAAACACTCGATCAGGGCAAGCCGCTGTTCGTCGGACGCTGGGCCGAGATCCCGGGTGCGATCGCGCAGTTCCGCTATTTCGCCGGCCTCGCCCCGGCGATTGAGGGGAGCTCGATTCCGACCAGCATCGGCTACGCCCCGCCGGGCAAGATGATCCATGCCTACACCCGCCGGGAACCCGTCGGCGTCGTCGGCGCGATCGTACCGTGGAATTCGCCGCTAGTGCTGACCGCGATGAAGCTCGCACCGGCACTCGCTGCCGGATGTACGGTGGTGCTCAAGCCCGCCGAGGACACCTCGCTGACCGCGATCCGGCTGGTCGAACTGATGCACGAAGCGGGGCTGCCAGCGGGCGTCGTCAACCTCGTCACCGGCCTTGGCAGCGAAGCGGGAGCCGCACTCGCGGCGCACCGCGACGTCGACAAGATCGCCTTTACCGGCTCGACCGCGACGGGCCGCGCGATCCTCGACGCGGCGAAGGGCAACCTCAAGAAGGTAAGCCTCGAACTGGGTGGCAAGTCGCCGGTGATCGTCTGCGCCGATGCAGACCTCGACGCGGCGATCCCCGGCGTCGCCAACGCGATCTTCTTCAACGGCGGGCAGGTCTGCATCGCCGGCAGCCGCGTCTACGCGCACGCCAGCATCTTCGACCGGCTTGTCGAGGGCGTGGCAGGCTATGCCAGGGGCTTGAGGGCGGGCCATGGCCTCGCGCCCGACACCTCGCTTGGCCCGCTCGTCTCGGCCAAACACGCCGCGCGCGTCGCGGGCTTTGTCGAGCGGGCGGTCGCGGGCAAGGCGTCGCTGATCGGAGAGGGTGCGACCGCGAACGGCGCGTTCGTCTCGCCGACCGTCGTCACCGGCGTCACCCCCGACATGGAGATCGTCCGCGAGGAGGTTTTCGGCCCTGTCCTCGTCGCGCAGAAGTTCGACGACCTTTCCGCCGTTGTCGATGCAGCCAACGACACCGACTATGGCCTCGCCGCAGGCGTCTGGACGCAGGACCTGTCGACCGCGCACCGCCTGGCTGCAGCGATCCGTGCGGGAACGGTGTGGATCAACAGCCATGCGATGTACGACGCCTCGCTCCCCATCGGCGGGATGAAGGCGTCGGGATGGGGCCGCGATTCGGGTCGCGAGGCCCTCGACGCCTATCTCGAGACGAAAACTGTCTGCGCGGTCATCTAGGTTTAGCCCGTGTAGTGCGGCTCGGGGCGCGCGCGCAGATCCTCGTAGTGAACGAGTGCCGGTTCCGGCCCTAGCGGCACCGGTCGGCCGTCGCGAAACGTCCATTCGCCCCGGTCGCAGTCGGCCGCGCGGACATATCCGTTGATGTAGAACCGCCGCGCGTGGTCCGCCCGGTTCTGGCCCGAGCCGTGGACCAGATACGGGCTCCATAGCGCCAGGTCTCCCGGTGCAAGGTCGAGCTGAACCACGTCGTCCTCCGACAATCCGTGCGCGGCGAGCCGATTGTCGTCCATCGCACGGCCGAGCACGATCGCATCCTCGTCGAGGCCCAAGTCGCCGCGTACATGGCTGCCGCGCACGAAGCGCATCCCGCCGGATGCCGCATCATGCGGGTCGATCGCGAGTCCGGTCTGGACATAGGCGCTTGCGAGATTGCGATAAGCCGATGCCGGACGCCGCGATCGCGAGTCCTGGTGCCACGCGAAATCGCCGCCGCCGCCCTGCCCCTTCCAGTGAAGCTGGTTGATGATCTGCTTGATGTCGTCGCCAATCAGGTCGGCAAGCAGCGCATGGAAGCGCGGGTCGCGTCGCACGTCGTCGAGCACTGCATTATGGTATGACGGCCATTGCACCATCCGCACCTGCGGTCCTGCCGCGACATGGTAAAACAGATTGCCATGCCGAAAGCTGCGGCCGTGCGCGACGCCTTCGGCGTGGACCGCATCGACGGCTGCGCCGATGCGCGCGATCTCCGGCTCGGTGAAGAAGCTGCGGACGATGGCGAAACCATCACGCGACCAGCCCTCGGGATCGATCATCGCGGGTCAACTCGTCCCTTGTCGGCGTTACGCTGCCGCCGGCACCCTATGCCAGGCGACGCCCGCGGGACCATCGAAAGGACTTGGGATGCCTATAGCCCCTGTCACTGGATCGTCGCGCAGAACAGCCGCACCCGCACGGTTCGTGAACCTGCGCGGCGGGGACTTGGGCTAGATTACGCCTGTACGCGCCATCCGCGCCAGCTCATCGCTGCCCAACCCCAGCAGTCCGCCGTAGACCTCCGCATTATGCTGCCCCACCGTCGCCGGCGCGGGGCTGCGCACCCCTCCAGGCGTCAGTGACATCTTGGGAAAGGCGTTCTGCATCTTGAGCGGCCCGAACCGCTCGGTTTCGACCTCGACAATCGCCTCGCGCGCCTTGAAATGCGGGTCGGCGAGCATCTCCGGCGCGCGATAGACGCGGCCGGCAGGAATCGACGCCTCGGTCATCCGCGTGTCGAGTTCGTCGACGGTAAGCGTCCGGGTCCAGGCGTTGATCAGCGCGTCGAGTTCGGTCTGGTTGGCCCCCCGCGCGACGTGCGTGGCATAGCGCGGGTCGGTACCCAGCTCGGGCTGCCCCATGACCGCCGCCAGCCGCTGCCACAACGAGTCCTTGTTCGCGCCGATCATGTATTCGCCGTCCGAGCAGCTATACACATTCGACGGCGCGATGCCCTTCAGGATCGATCCGGAGCGTTCGCGGATGACACCGCCGTGGTCGTATTCGGGGACGAGGCCCTCCATCACCTGCAGCACGCTTTCGTACAGCGCCGCGTCGATGACCTGGCCTTTGCCCGTCTTCTCGCGGACATGAAGCGCGGCAAGCACGCCCATGCACCCGTAGGTCGCGGTCAGCGTGTCGCCGATCGAAATGCCCATGCGCGAGGGCGGCCGGTCGGGTTCGCCGACGATGTAGCGCCAACCGCCCATCGCCTCGCCGATGCCGCCGAAGCCCGCACGGTCGCTATAGGGGCCGGTCTGGCCGTAGCCCGACATGCGCGCAATGATAAGGCCGGGTTGCTCAGCGAGAAGCGTGTCGGGCGCCAGGCCCCATTTCTCCATCGTGCCCGGCTTGAAATTCTCGATCAGGATGTCGGCGGTCGCAATCAATCGCCGCACCAGCGCCTGCCCCTCTTGGACGCGCAGATTGGCGCTCACCGACTTCTTGTTGCGCGCGATGACTTCCCATTGGACCTTGTCGTCGCCTTGCCCCCAGTCGCGCATCGGGTCGCCCGCGCCGGGCGGCTCTACCTTGATGACCTCTGCCCCCATGTCGCCGAGCAGCTGCCCGCAGAAAGGGCCGGCAAGAAGCTGTCCGAGTTCGACGACGCGCAGGCCGTGAAGAGCGCCGGTCTTGGTCATGCAGAACCTCACTTACCTCGTCGGCCCGGACTTGTTCCGGGCCGAGGCTGCCTTTGGCGCGCAGCTCAAAAAAAGAAGAAGCCTAGCCCCGGATCAAGTCCGGGGCGGCGAAGCTTTACTCCGCTGCCACCGCATGATGCCACACCGGCTGCGCAGGCGGCTGCAGGCCGGTCTCTTCGAGACACCGTGCGCGCAGGTCGTCAATGCTGCCGCCCCGGTCGAACAGTTCGTTCTCGTTCGCCGCTGCCCGCATGGTAGCGCGCAATGCGTCGGTCGCAGCCTCGTCGAGGATGCCGTTCGCGTCCGCCACAACGCCATAGGCCTTCGCCCCGGCCGCACTCACCAGCCCCTGCCGGATTTCCTTGGCAACCAGCGCAGGCTCGCGCTCCATCGGATCGCCCCAGCCGCCACCGCCCCAGGTGATGAAGTGCAGCTGGTCGCCCTCTGCGACCGCGAGGCTGTCGAGCTTGTTCGCGACGATCGTTTGCGTGCCATCGGCCTTTTCGAGCACCTTGCGCGCCCGCGTTCCCGGCTTGCCGCCATTGACGCCCCAGGGATAGGTGAACCAGCGGTCGTCGTGGATGCTGACGGTGCCCGAGGCGAGGAAGCGATACGACATGAGGATCCCGTTGCCGCCGCGGAACTTGCCCGCACCGCCCGAGTCCGCAAGCGCCTCGTACCGCTCGATCCGCAGCGGGAAATAGCGCTCGAGGAACTCGTTCGGTACGTTGGTGAACCCCGGCCACAGCGAATGCCCGTCCGGCCCGTCGCCAAAGGGTTTGCCCGGAATACCGCCGAAGCCGATCTGGAACAACTGGAACCAGTCACCCGTCTTGTCACGGCCCGAATACATCAGATGCGGCGACGAGCTGAACCCGGCGGCACACAGGAACTCGGGCGTTCTCTGCCCGAGCAGCCCGCCGAGGATGTCGAAGATGCGCCCCAGCGCGTGCGTCCGCCCCGACAGCGCGGCGGGATATCTCGGCTTCAGCAACGACCCTTCGGGAATACGCACTTCGATCAGGTCGTAGAACCCGTCGTTGAACATTATCTGCGGGTCGAAGACCATGATCATGTAAATGCCGAAGAACATTTTGAACATGTTCTCGTTGAGGTAGAAATTGATCGACGCCTCCGACTGCGGATCGGTGCCCTCGAAGTCGAGGATGACCTTCGATCCCTCACGGTGCATCGTGCAGCGGATCTTGTAGGGGCCGTACCCCACGCCGTCGTCGCAGACATAGTCCTCAAAGCTGACAAGGTCCTCGCCGACCGATTGTTCGATCAGCGCCTTCATCGCGCGGTGGTTGCGCGCGAGCAGGGCCTGCGTCGCCGACACATAGACGTCGTCGCCAAAGCGCGCGCACATCTCGTCGATGCGCCGCGCGGCGACGCGGCAGCTGGCGATGAGCGCATTGAGGTCCGCCGCGCACCAGTCGGGCTTGCGCGTCTGGTGCATCACCAGCTTGATCAGGTCCTCGTTGTAGACCCCCTTGTTCCAGATCTTGACCGGCGGGATGCGGACGCCCTCCTCGAAAATCGCGCGCGCGTCGATCGGCATGCTCCCTGCGACCTTGCCGCCGATGTCGGACTGGTGCCCGAACATCGCGGTCCAGGCGACGAGCCGCCCGGCGCGGAACACCGGCAGCAGCACAAGCCAGTCGTTCGAGTGCGATATTGCGCCTTCGCAGCTGTACGGGTCGGACAGGAAGATCATGTCTCCGTCCTCGATCGTCCCGTCGAAGCCACGCAGAAAACCATCGATGAAGCTGCCGAACTGCCCGACGATCATCTTGCCCGCCGGATCGGCAATCAGTGGAAAGGCGTCTCCCTGCTCACGGATGCCCGGCGACATGGCGGTCCGCACCAGCGTCGCGTCCATTTCGATGCGGGCATTGCGCATCGCATTCTCGATGATGTCGAGCGTGACCGGATCGAGGTCGATCGTCTTGAACGGCTCGTTGTTCGTCTGGATGATCTGTGCGGGCATGTGTCTTCCCCTTAATTCGGCGTGCCGGTCGTCGCGAAGCGGGTGAGGCGGGCGAAGCCCTCGCTCATCACGGCATCGACCGGCGCGGCCAGCGTATCGAGTTTCGACGCGGAGGTGCCCGCGACGCGGTACGTCATCGTGAGACGGGTAACCGCGCCTTCGGGCTTGAGCGCGAATTCGAGAATGGCAGTGACGGGCAGCGACTGCAGCGGACCGAAGCCGCCGCTCATTCGCAGCAGCGAGGGCGGCTGCGCGTTGACGACGACCGCGTGCAGCACGCTCTTTCCGTCCCAGTCCTCACGCAGCTCTCCGCCCGCGCGCGGGTCGAGCCGCACGACTTTCCCCGAGTAGCTATGCGCGGGCGACCACCAGCGGTCCCACCGGATCAGCGCGGCCCAGAGCTTTGTCGGCGGCTGCGCGACGACGGCGGTGTTGCGTGAAGTGAAGCCATCGGGTGCGGAGGCGGTGACTTCGGCAGTGGCGGGGGTGGCGAGGACGAGGAGAGCAATACCGCAAACCAAACCAGGTCGCCCCGGACTTGATCCGGGGCTGGGCTGCCTTCGGAGTGCAGCTGAGAAGAAGCCAAGGCCCGGATCAAGTCCGGGCCGACGAACTCTGGGGAGTACCATCTCTACATCCCCTCCGGCGTGATCAGGATGTTCCCAAAATCGTCGACCTTTGCGACATGGCCAGTATGAACGAGCGTCGTCGAGTCCATCTCGGTGACGACCGCCGGCCCCCTGACCACGTCGCCGCTTTTCAGCATTGCCCGGTCATAGATCACCGCGTCCTGTTCGCGCCCGTCCATCCACACCTTGTGGTCGTAGAGTTTCGCAGCCGCCGGGTCGCCATTTCCCGTGTCGATGCGCTCGGCGCTCACGTTCGCCGCCTTGCCGAGCGCGACGACGCGGATGTTCACCAGCTCCTGCGGGACCGGCAGGTTGAACGTGAACAACCGCTTGTGTTCCGCATCGAACCGCTCGACGAGACTCGCGATCGTCGCGCCTTGCGGACTGAAGAGCGGCACTTCGAACGCCTGCCCCGCATAGCGGATGTCGACCTCGACACGCAGGTCCTGGTCCGCGCGCGGCACGCCCTCGGCCTCGAGTTCGGCGCTCACCTGCGCGATGATCTCGTCGATGACCGCGCCGACTTCCGCGTCATTGGTCTGCGTCACCAGCTTGTTGAAGCTGCGCTGCGCATCGACGCGCAACCGGGTCGTCGCATCGCCATAGGCGCAGAGCACACCGGGTGACGGCGGAATGACGACGGGCCAGCTGCCCATCAGCATCCCCATTGCATTGCCATGCAGCGGCCCCGCACCGCCGAACGCCATCAGTGCGAAGTCGCGCGGGTCGTAGCCCTGCTGCACCGACACCAGCCGCAGCGCACCGTACATCGTTTCGTTGACGATGCTGACGATGCCCGCCGCCGCCTCCATCAGGCCGATGTTGAGTGCGTCCGCCACCGTCTGCACCGCGCGCGTCGATGCAGCGCGGTCGAGCTTGAAGCTGCCGCCGAGCAAATTCTCGGGCAGGTATCCGAGCACGACATTGGCATCGGTCACCGTCGGCAGCTCGCCGCCGCGCCCATAGGCGGCAGGTCCCGGCACCGCGCCCGCCGATTGCGGACCGACACGCAGCGCCTTGGTCAGTTCGGGCACCGCCGCGATCGAACCGCCGCCCGCGCCGACGGTCTTCACATCAAGCGACGACGCCCGCACGGTCAGATGGCCGACGCTCGTCTCGCGCCGCAGTCGCGCCTGATAGTCCTCGATCAGCGCAACGTCGGTCGACGTGCCGCCCATGTCGAGCGTCAGCACATTCGGCAGGCCTGCGCTCTTCGCGACGAACACCGCGCCCGCGACGCCGCCCGCCGGACCTGACATCAGCAGGTTGACCGGCGCGGCGCGGCTCTTGTCGGCGGACATCAGACCGCCGTCGGAACGCAGCAGGTTGAGCTTGGCGGTGCTGCCCCAGTCGGTCAGTTGTTTCTCCAGATTGCCGACATAGCGCGACACCGTCGGGCGGACCGCCGAGTTCGCGACCGTCGTCAGCGCACGTTCGTATTCCTGCATCTCGGGCAGGATGTCCGCGCTGATGCTGACCGGCACGCCCGGCATCTCTTCGGCGACGATCTCGGCGACACGGCGTTCGTGCGCGGCGTTCATGTAACTGTTGATGAGGCAGACGGTGACCGCCTCGACCTTCTCTTCGCGCAACCGGGCAATATTCGCGCGCAAGGCCGCCTCGTCGATCGGGCGGACGATCTCGCCGTCGGCACCTATGCGTTCCGGGACTTCGATTGTGGCCTCGAGCGGCGCCATCGGCTCGGGCTTCGGCCAGACGATCCAGGCGGCAAGCCCGCCCGGCACCAGCGAGCGCGCGATCTGGAGAATGTGGCGATAGCCCTCGGTCACGATAAGGCCGACGCGCGCGATCTTCTGTTCGAGCACGGCGTTGGTCGCGACCGTGGTGCCGTGCATGAACAGCGCGAGGTCGGCGGGCGTGACCCCGGCCTTCTCGCAAAGCTGCTGCGCCCCGGCGATCACCGCTTCGGACGGGTCATGCGGCGTCGACGGCACCTTGTCGCGCCACGTCCGTCCGCTTGCCTCGTCGATCACCAAAAGGTCGGTGAACGTACCGCCGACGTCGACCCCCAAACGATAGCTCATGCTTGTCCCCTCAATCCAAATCCGCATGTTCGAGCGGAGCGAGAACCCCTATCGAGCGTCAGCGAGATTGCGCTGCACCGTATCTCGCTGGCGCTCGATGGGGCTCCTCGCTCCGCTCGGAGAAACGGCTCACGCAAGCTCCGCCTCCCGCTGCTTTGCGATGAAATCACCCGCCTGCCCGACCCGGCTGGGCAGCCCACGCCCCATGACGCCCGCAAACCAGGTGTTCGCGCCGAGCGCTGCGTCGAGGTTCAGCCCCGTGTCGACGCCGCTACGCTCGAACATGTAGAGCAGCTCCTCGGTCGCGACATTGCCCTTGGCCCCCGGCGCGAAGGGACAGCCGCCGAGCCCGCCGAGCGAGGAGTCGAACACCCGGCATCCCGCCTGATACGCCGCCCACGCATTGCCCGGTGCCAGTCCACGCGTGTCGTGAAGGTGCACGCGCAGTGGGAAGCCTTTCCCCAGCCGCTCGAACGCGCGCTCGAACATTTCGCCGACCTGAGACGGGACGCCGACGCCGATCGTGTCGGCGAACGCGATTTCCTGAGCGCCGGCCTCGGCCATTGCCTCGGCAATGTCGAGCACGCGGTCCCGTGGCACGTCACCCTCGAACGGACAGCCAAAGCTCGCCGAGATCGTCACCTGCGCGCGCAGCCCTGCGCCCTTGGCGAGCGCCAGCATCTCGCGGTTTGCTGTCAGCCCCTCAGCGACGGTCTGCCCCTGATTGGCGATACCGAAGCTGTCGGTTGCGACGATCACGCATCCCGCTTCGTCGATGCCGCGCTTGCCCGCCCGCGACGCGATCGCCCGTTCGACGCCGCGTGTGTTGAGGCACAGGCCGACATAGACAACACGCTTGTCGTTTGGCAGGCCCGCGATCACGTCTTCGCCGTCGGCCATCTGCGGCACGCGTCTCGGGTTCACAAAACTGGCCACCTCAATCCGCCGCGCGCCGACACCGATCAGCCGCTCGACGAGCGCGATCTTGTCGGTGGTCGCGACGAGCTCGGGCTCGTTCTGGAGTCCGTCACGCGGAGAAACTTCGACGATCTCGATTGCGTCCATCACGGCCTCGTTACATCCTCATCGCATGGCCACCGGGCACACCCCGATTTTGACCGAAGGGCGAACAAGCCCCGAGTCCGACCGCGTGTCTCTCGATGCAGACTATGCGCATGCCGGGTTCGGCGGCAAGCTCGTGCCGGGCAAGCGCCCCGCGCTCATCCTGATCGACTTCGCCCGGGCCTATTTCGACCGCGGCTGCGGCCTTTACGCGGGCGTCGAGAACGAGCGTGCCAATGCCGCGACGCTGGCCGATGCGGCACGCGCGGCAGGCGTTCCCGTCACCTTTACCCGCGTCGAATATCGCGCGCCGGAGGACGGCGGCCAGTTCTACCGCAAGGTCCCCGCGCTCGCCGCGTTCGATAGCGGCAACCCGATGGGCGACTTCACGCCCGAGCTTGCCCCGAAGGACGGCGACCAGGTCCTGACCAAGCAGTATCCGAGCGCCTTCTTCGGCACCGAGCTTGCCGCGCAACTCCAGGCTCTTGAAGTCGACACGCTCCTCGTCACCGGCCTCTCCACCTCGGGCTGCGTCCGCGCCACTGCACTCGACGCGCTGTGCCACGGCTTCGTGCCGCTGGTCGTCGAGGATGCTTGCGGCGACCGCGATCGTTCCGTCCACGAATCGAATATCTTTGACCTCAAGAGCAAATATGCCGAGATCGTCACGACCGCCTGGACGAAGGAGTACCTCGCCGGGCTTTGAGCAAAGGGGACAATCGATGACCAAGGCTGCCAAGGTTCTGCTCACCGGAACCGCATTGTCGCTCGCGCTGCCCGCTTATGCACAGGCCCCGGCGGAAGCCGAAGGTGAGATCATCGTCACCGCGCGCCGTACCTCGGAACGGCTCATCGACGTTCCCGCCTCGGTCTCGGTCGTCAGCGAGGCGACGCTCGCGCGCACCGGCGCGACCAATGCGGCGGCATTCACCCAGCTGATCCCCGGCGTCACCATCGTCACCGGCACGGCAGAGGCCGGCGATACGCAGATCAACATCCGCGGCCTGAACGGCGCGCGCGACGCCGAGAGCTCGGTCGCGCTCGTCGTCGATGGCATCCTCAAGACGAACACTGCGCAACTGAACGAGGTGCAGGGGACACTGCGCCAGGTCGAGGTGCTCAAAGGGCCGCAGGGCGCGCTGTACGGCCGCAATGCGGCAGCGGGCGCGATCGTGGTGACCACCGTCAAGCCGGGCGACGTCCTCGAAGGCGCGCTTACCGCAAGCTACGCCGAACAGAACACCGGCGACGTGCGCGGCTATATTGCGGCCCCCATCGGGAGCGGCGTCGGCGTCGTGCTGTCAGGCAATTTCCGCAAGACCGATGGATTCTACCGCAACCGGTTCCTCAACCGGAACGTCGTCGACAACCAGGAAGTCTGGGGCATCGACGGGCGGCTGGTCGCGGCGCTCGGCGCGTCGACGAACCTCGACCTGAAGGCGCGCTATTCGAAGCTCAAGGGCGCATCGATCAACTTCAACGCAAGCTTTCACCTGCCCAATTTCGCGGCCGTGAACCCTGCCTTCTACGAAAACGTCAACCGCCACCCGTTCGACTATTACGGCAACATCGTCCCGACCAACGACCAGCGCACGATCGAGGCGTCGGCGAAAATCGATCACGATTTCGGCGGCGCAAAGCTGACTGCCTGGGCACTGTATTCCGATATCAAGCAAAGCCTGGTCGCCGACGGCACCTCCGCCGACTTCGCGCGCTACATCTCGCCCGCTTTGGGCGCGCCCGCGAACGCGACCAACCTTGCGGTTTCGAACCGCTGCTTCGCCTCGACCGCGGCATTGACCGGATACCCGCTCAACCAGCCGACCTTTATCGGCGCGACCCCCATCCCGTTCATCTTCGCACCCGCGACGGGCTCGACCTTCGGCGCCTATTCTCCGACGACGTGCGACGGGACGCAGCTGCAGATCCGCAACCAAAAGGATTTCAGCGCGGAATTGCGCCTCGCCTCGACCGGCGACGGTCCGCTCAACTGGCAGGTCGGCGCCTACTTCCTCAAGATCGACCGCGAGACGGGCGTCAGCCTCGGCGGCGACCTCGGCCTGGGCGTCCTGCCCACGCTCTACAACGCGCCGGGGACGAATAACCCGACGTCGTTGCTGTTCAACGATGCCTTCAAGACCAACGTCTACGCAGCGTTCGGCGCGGTCGACTATGCGCTCACCGACCAGCTCAAGGTCGGCCTCGCGCTGCGCTACGACATCGAGGACCGCTCGGTCCGCAACCTCGTGCCGAACGTCAACGATCCGATCACCGGCGGCAAGATCAATCCGGGGCTGCCGCTCACCGGCAGCATCCCCAACCAGCAGGCAACCTTCCGCCAGCTCCAGCCCAAGGTGACGCTGAGCTTCAAGCCGACCCCCTCCACCAACATCTATGCCAACTGGGGCGTCGGCTTCAAAGCGGGCGGCTTCAACAACCAGGGGTCGGCGGCGATCGTCCGCGACAATTTCACCGGACCCGGCACGATCGGCGCGGGCGTCACCATCAACGACCTTTACCGCAAGGAACGGTCGAGCGCGTTCGAAGCGGGCATCAAGGGCGGGCTTTTCGGCGGCCGCGTCACCTACGACCTCGCCGGATATTATACCGAAGTCACCGACATGCAGTTCTTCGAGTTTTTCGTAGGCGGATTCGGCCTGCTGCGCGTCGTGTCGAACATCGACAAGGTCGAGCTGAAAGGCGCAGAGCTGAACCTGACCGGGCGCATAATTGAGGGCTGGACGGTCTTCGGCTCGGCCAACGTCACCGACAGCAAGATCAAGGCGAACGCGTCGCGCCCGTACACCGTCGGCAACAAATCGCCGTACACCGCCGATTACACGATCAACCTGGGGACACAGATCGTCGCGCCCTTGAGCGACGCGCTCGATGTGACCCTGCGCGCCGACTATCGCATCACCGGCCCGACGTGGTTCCACACCGTGCAGAATCAGGAGCGGCCAACGCTGTTCTCGGGCCTTTTGCCAGGCAGCGCGCTCATGCTTCCCGCCGTCGTTGGCAACGCGCGGTACGATGTCGCCCGGCGTGAGGCGTTCGGCGTCCTCAACCTGCGCGTCGGGCTGGAGGGCGCGCGGTGGAAGGTCAACGTTTTCGCGAACAACTTCCTCGACAAGCGCTACCTGAACGAAGTCATCCCCGCGATCGAGTTCGGCGGCTCGTTCATTTCGCCCGGCGCGCGGCGGCAGATCGGTGTCGAGGCAGGCGTGAAGTTCTGACGCGATAAAGTTGACTGTTCAGTCCCCTTTTGCCATTGACGGCGAGAGGGGTGTTGATGCAATCGCGAGCACGACGGAGCTGGAGTCGCATGTGGCGGGCCGCGCTCGCGCTTGCAGCGATCGGTGGCGCGCTGGTCTGGTGGATGAACCGCGACACCCGCTGGGACGCGAACAGCGCCCTGGTCGCGCCTGGCAGCGTTCGCGAGCCTCGCGTCGGCATAGTCATTGTCGCAATCGCAACCCCCTCGCGCTTCGATCCGGCATTCTGGCAACAGGTCACGGGGAAGATCCTCGACACGGTCGTGCCATGGCCGATTAACCAGTTTGCCAAAATCGATCGCGGGACGGTGTTGATGGATCCGTCTCGCCCCTTTGCCCAGTCCCGCTTCGCGCCGACGCGCCTCGCAAGCCTCGACGGGCGCGAGGTCGATGCGGCAGGCGTGCGCTGGATCGACCGCGCGCGGCGCGGGGAAATCGAATGGGTCGAGCCTAACGACTCGATTCCCAACGATACCGGCTATTTCCTCGCATTCGGCACCCCTCAAGGCATGCCGACCGTCGCCGCAAAGACCGCGGCAAAGGCGCGCTTCATCTACCACGGCGCGCTCGAGAACGGCTATCTGCCGCACGGCGACCAGACCCGCGCGCTTGCCCGCGACACCTTGGCACTGCTCAAGGCACGGCATCCGCAAATCGTCGCCGCAGGCTTCGCCAATGTGTTCGACAAGGCCGAGAAAGAGCGCGTCGTGAACGCGGTGCTCGACCGCGGGGTCGATGTTCTCGTGCTCGGCTCGGGCCAGCCGATCTATTCCGACTTCGAGGAAATGCGCGGCTCGTACAGCCAGATCCGCGAGATCGTCGCGAAATGGCGCGTGCAGCATGGCAACCGGCCCGTGCGCATCGCCGTCGCGCCGTGGATGGCGACCGAGCGCGGTTTCGACGATGTTTGGCTCGACCATTTCGCTGCAACCGTCCCTCCCGCGACGGCACCCGGCCAGACCGCGCTTGGCATCGTATCGCTGCACGGGCTGCCTGCGAGTGTCGCCGACAGGGACAGCTGGTCCAAACGCTGGCCCGCGGTCTCCGCCCGCCTCGAACCCCAGATGGCCGCGATCCTCAAGGCAAAGGGCTATGCGACCGTGCGGACCGCGACCGCGTCCGAAGCGTTCGCCGACAGCGTCGAGGACCCCGCGAACAAGCTGGTATCGGTCAACGAATTGTTCCGCGAGGCGCGCGCCAAGCGATATGCGCTCGCCATCGCGCTGCCGATCGAGTTCCTTGCGGAAAACACCGACACGCTGTTCGCGCATCAGGCGTTGTTCCTGAACGGCATCGCGGGATACCGGACCTATGCCGCGCCGCCGAAGGGGATCGATTGGTCCCGGCCGTATGTCCGCCGCCTCCGCGATGGCGATACCACGATCATCTACGCCGGTTCTCCCGGCGGTGGTGCGCAACCGAGGGCGAGCGCGGTGCTCGCCGATGCGATTGGAAGGGTGTTTCCGCCACGATGAGCAAATTCGGCCCCATCGCGACCGAGGCGGGTGTCACGCACCGCCACATGTGGACGCTCGTCTTCGCCGCCTTCGTCTCGATCGGCATGGTCACGGGCATCGCCGCGCTGACACCCTATGTCCTGACGGCCAACCTGGGCATTCCCGAAGGCGACCAGGGTAAGGCGCTCGGCTGGCTCGCCCTTGTGCAGGAAATCGTGCTGATCCTGTTCTATGCGCCACTCGGGGTGCTTGCCGACCGATACGGACGGCGCGCGCTGTATGTCGCAGGGTTTGTGGTGTTGAGCGCGGGCTATGCGCTCTATCCCATGGCGAGTGGGATCGGCGAACTGAGCCTTTACCGGATCGTCTACGCGCTCGGCATTGCGGCGGTAACCGGCATGTTCGCGACCGTGATCGCCGATTATGCGCAGGAGCAGGACCGCGGCAAGCTCACCGCGATCCTCGGATTCCTCAACGGCCTCGGCATCGTCTGCATAACGCTTGTGGTCGCAAAGCTGCCCGCGACGTTCGGCGCGCGCGGCGCGAGCGACGTCGATGCGGGCCGCTACACGATGTGGATCGCGGCAGCCCTGTGCCTGTTCTGCGCGCTTGTCCTGATGGGCCTCAAACGCCACGAACCGCTGGCGCAGGCGAAGAGCCAGACCTTCTTTGCAAAGATCGCCGAGGGGTTTCGGGCGGCGCGCAGCAACCGCCGCATCGCCATCGCCTATGCGTCCGCGTTCGTCGCGCGCGGCGATGTCGCGATCGTCGGTCTCTTCGCGATCGCATGGGGCAAGTCCGCCGCCATCGCCGACGGGTTCGGGGCGACCGAGGCCTTGAGCAAGGGCACGATCCCGTTCGTCATCGCCCAGTCGGCCGCGTTGCTCTGGCCCGTCGTCCTCGCGGTTCCGCTCGACCGCTGGCCGCGCATGTTCGGTCTGGGCGTCGCGATGATGCTCGGGGCAATCGGATATTGCCTGACGATCTTCGTCGCCGACCCGCTGCTGCCGATTGCGATCCCGTTCTTCATGCTGCTCGGGATCGGCCAGATCAGCGCCTTCCTCGGCGCGCAGACGGTCATCGCCAAGGAAGCGCCAGTCGCAATGCGCGGTAGCGTGATCGGCGCGTTCAATTTCTCGGGGGCGGTCGGAATTCTCGTTCTGACCGTGATCGGCGGCTGGCTGTTCGACCATGTTGCGCCATGGGCGCCGTTCGTGCTCGTCGGCATTCTCAACGGATGCGTCGGGATTGCCGCCCTTGCCGAGCAACGGCGCGAAACACGGCTGGGCTACGCCTGATTCGATGTTGACTATTCGGTCCCCTTTTATATGGACGCGGGCATGGAGCTAATCGACGTCGAGCCCGGCGACCTGTTCGTCACCGCGACACTGCTCGACCTGCAGGCACGCTTTCCCACCGGACACGGCCGTATCCGCCATTTCGACCGCGACTGGCGGCTGAAACGCGAGATCGACACCGGCGCTTACGGCCTCATCGCGTCGCTGCATTTCGACCGCACAGGGACGCTGCACGCGCTCGATCCACAAGCGCGGCGGATCGACCATTTCGGTGCGACGGCAATGGCCGCGCTGCCGCCGCGCGGGTATGGCTCGATGATCGAGCTGGCCGACGGACACTATCTGCTCGGCGAACATCTCGTCGGCAAGACCCCCGGGTTCGAGGGCGAGGGCAAGGTCTACCTCGTCGATGGGCGCGGCGACGTGCACGCGACCTTCGACACCGAAACCAACGGCGGCGTCGGCGGCTTCCTTGGCGTCACGCACATGGCGCTCAGCCCCGATGCGCAGACGCTGTATCACGTCAGCGAAACCGGTGCGTACGTCTATGCGCATGACCTGGGCACGAAGCAGCGCAAGGGCATCGTCTACACACGGGCAGATCCGCCACCGCTGCTGTTCGGTCTCGCCGCGCTGTCCGACGGCGATCTGTTGCTCGCCATCGGCGGCGGCGTGCGGCGCATTGACACGGCAGGCAAGATTGTGCGCGACTATGCCTTGCCGGCCGGTCGCGGCTGGGCCGTCGTCATCTTGCGCGAAGGCGGCACGAGTTTCTGGGCGCTCGACTTCTTCGGCGGGCAACTCGCGATCGTCGACGTGGGAACAAGCGAGGTCCGGCTGCACAAGCAGCTCGGGCTGGAGAAGGCGCTGACGGGGCTTGCCGAAGTCCCCGCCGCATGGGAGGCAGGCCGGCCGTGATCATCAACCAATGGTATGTCGCCGAAGAGGTCGCGAACGTGGGCGCGAGCCCGCGCAAGGTCCGGCTGCTCGGGTTCGACTTCGTGCTGTTCCGCGATGCGGGCGGCGCGATTACCTGCCTTTCGGACGTGTGCATTCATCGCGGTGCGTCGCTGGGCGAGGGACAGCTGCTCAACGGGTGCGTCGAGTGCCCCTATCACGGCTGGCAGTTCGACGGCACGGGCAGCGTCGTCAAAATCCCTTCGCTCCCCGCCGATACCCGGATCCCGACCCGCGCCCGCGTCGACAGATATCCGGTTGCCGAAAGATACGGCTGGGTGTGGGTGTTCCTGGGCGACCTGCCCGAGGCAGAGCGCCCGCCGCTGCCGGATTTTCCCGAGTATGACGACACGGCCAATTGGCGGACGGTGCGCGGCGAATTCCGCTGGAAGGCGGACTATGCCCGCGTCGTCGAGAACGGGCTCGACTTCGCGCATGCGCCGTTCGTGCATCCGAGCTTCGGCGACCGCGACAATGCGGTGATCCACGATTTCGAGATCGACGCGGACGACTGGTCGGCGCGCGCGAAAGTGACCTACATCCCGCCGCTGCCGAAGGGGATCTGGAGCCTGATCCGCAAGGACCGCACGCCGGTCCAGGCGCAGCCCGGTTTCCACCTGTCGGGCGCGACGATGCGGCTCGACGTCTGGCTGACGGCGACGTGGCGGATGGTCATCTTCGACGTCAACACGCCCGTCGACGAGAACATCACGTTGACACGCTGGATCATGGCACGGTCGTTCCTGCGCCAGGGCATCTGGGACAGCGACAGCGTGCGGCGGACGAAGAAGATCTTCGATCAGGACGCCGTCATCGTCGAAAAGATCTGTCCCGAGCTGGTGCCGACCGACCTGCGCGAGGAACTCGCGGTCAAGTCCGACGGCCTGATGAACGCGTTCCGCTTCAAACGCCGTGAACTTGTCGAACGCGGCTGGCAGCTCGACGTTGAAAAGCTGCGCGCCGAGATCAACGGGCGACGCGCGGTCGTGATCCCCAGCCCTGGACGTCGCGAGGACGGCGGTAAGAACTACGTGCTGAAAACGGCACCGCTCATTCCGGCAAAGCCGATGTCGGCCGCAGCAGCCGCCTGATGGCGACTGCAGCGGCGGCCGGGCCGGGTCAGCGACGTCAGCTCGGCGTCCTGTTCCTGATCGTCTTCATCAACCTCGTCGGGTTCGGCGTGGTGCTACCCGCCTTTCCGTTTTTCGGCACGATGGTCGGCGCGACGCCGGGACAGACGACGTTGGCGATGGCGGCCTATTCGTTCGGCCAGTTCGTCGGCTCCCCGCTGTGGGGCAAGGTATCCGACAGGCACGGGCGTCGCCCCGTCCTGATCTGGAGCCTCGCGGGCGCGATCCTGTCGTACGTCGTGATGGCGCACGCGACCGACATCTGGACGCTCGGTTTCGCGCGGCTGTTCGGTGGGCTGATGGCAGGGAACATCGCTGCTGCCTTTGCTTATGTTGGCGACGTCACCACCGATGCCGAACGACCCAAGGCGATGGGGATGATCGGCGCGGCGTTCGGGCTGGGTTTCATCTTCGGCCCCGCGATCGGCGGGCTGCTCGCGGGCAAGAACCCCGACGCCGACGACTTCCTGGTCATCGGTTATGCATCGGCTGTACTCACCGCAGTTGCGGCCGTCGCGGCCTGGGTGCTGCTCCCCGAAAGCTTGCCCCACGACCGGCGCGGCGCGGCGCGCACGGGGCCCAAAGTCAGCACAGGCAGCGTGCTCGCCGCCAAGCCTGCTGTCTGGGCGCTGATGCTGCTCACGCTGCTGATGATCGGTTCGGCCTCGCTGATGGAGACCAGCTTCGCATTCTCAGTGCACGAGCTGCTCGGCTGGAGACCGCAGCAAGTCGGGCTCGCCTTTGCCGGCGTCGGCCTGATCTCGACCGCACTCCAGGGCGGCGCGGCGGGGCCGCTTGCAAAACGCTTCTCCTCTCCCGCGCTCGCGATCGCAGGAATCGTCGTTTACGCGGCAGGACTGCTCGTGCTGACGGTGCCCGCGACGGTCACGACCGTCCTGACCGGCATGGCGATGGCGGCCACCGGGCTCGGTCTTTTCAATCCGGCGTTTCAGACGATGACCGCCGCGCAAAGCGACGACAGCGACCGGGGGCTGATCGTCGGGCTGACACAGGGTGCGTCAAGCCTCGGCCGCGTGATCGGTCCGGGCGTGTCGGGTACGGTCTACCAGAGCTACGGGCCCTACGCCCCGTTCCAGCTCGGCGCGGCAGTCCTCGTCATTGCGATCGGCGCGGGGCTGTACGTGGCGACGCGGCAAGGCCCGGCAGCGCCCGCAACACCGCATTGACCAGCGCGCTTTCGTCCCAGCTCATCGACATCTCACCGATGCGCGCGATGACGATACGCCGCGACGGCACGACATAGACCCGCTGCCCGCCAAAGCCGTCGAAATACACGACATCGTCGGCTACGAACGCCTCCCGCTGCGGCACCGTCATCGCAATTTCGCGATTGTAGGGGCGCGCCTTGACCCACGGCGACCCACGCCAGACGAGCAGGCCGTAATTCGGATTGCGCGGCGACGGCGCGACCATTGCATCGATCCAGTCCGCTGCCACGACCTGCCGCCCGTTCGCGCGTCCCCGGTCGAGCATCAGCTGCCCGACGCGTGCCCAATCGCGCAGGGTTGCATCGAGATAGGCGAAATAGCGCGGATCGCCGCCGGGCCGGTCGAGCCACAACAGCGCGTCGCTGTTGCCCAGCGGGCACCACAACGATTGCGACAGATAGTGCGCATAGCTACCGCGCCCGCCCCTGCGCGCGACACGGTCGATCACCGTCCCAATAAGCTGGGCGTTGACACTGGTGTAGTTGAAGCGCGTGTCCGGACGCTCGACGGCCGGCGCGTCGAGCGCAGCCGCTGTCGCCTCGTCTCCGAGCGCGATCTCGAACGCGTCGAACTCGAACTTGCCCATCGCAGGGTTCCTGAGCCCGCCCGACATTGTCATCAATTGCCGCAGCGTGATCCGCCCGCGCGGGTCGTCTTTCCATTCGTCGAGGTAGCGACCCACCGGATCGTCCGCGGATCCAATCAACCCGTCGCGGATCGCATTGCCGATCAGCAGCGCGAGGACCGACTTGTGCATCGACATCGCGAGCGTGCGCGTCTCGACAGCGAAGCCGGGCGCATAGCGCTCATAGGCGATCTTCCCGTCGACGAGCACGATCAGCCCCCTGCCCTGCTCGCTGTCGGAGTATCGCTGCGCTGCCGCAAACATCGCGGGCGGCCCCGGCGCGGTCGGCAATGCGGCGCCGCCCGTGCAGCCCTTGACCGTTGCGCGCGGTTCGAAGCGGTCGATATCGGCAATCGTCGCGCTGCTGGTGCGGACAAGGTTGCTTGCCAGCGTGCGGTTGCACAGCGCGAACACCCCGATCGCCGCGACTAGCAGAAGCAGCGCCGCACCGAACCAGCGCAGCACGCGCTTCACGTCCCGCGGGTTCCGTCGGTCTTCAGCCCGCGCAGCACCGTGTTCGGCAGGAAGGCATTGTCCCATTCGCCCGGTTCCCCCGCCTTGGGCTTGGGCGTGGGGCCGAAACGCAGCACGACGAGCAGCCGCGACGGGACGATCCACATCGCCTGATTGCCGCTGCCGTCGAACAGGAACAGGTCGTCGGCGGCATAGGGTTCCGAATGCAGCGTCCCGACTTTTTGCGAGCGTTCGGGGAAGAAGCGCACCCGTTCCTGATGCGGCTGGCCGATCCACATGTGGAGGCCCCATTTCCGGTTTGCAGGCGACGGCTTCAAAGTCTCGGCGACCCAGGTTTCGGGCAGGAGTTGCTGCCCGTCCCACGTGCCGTTCTGTGCCATCAGGATGCCGAGCCGGATGAAGCTTTCGGCGGGCAGCATCATGCAGCAGCCGCTGTGCGCGAGGCCGCCGGGCCGGTTGACATAGACCGTACCGCCCTGCGCACCGATCGGCTGGAGCAGGGCCTTGCCGACATAATCGGCGTAACGCTGCTTCGTCGCGCGCTCGATGACGATTGCGAGGACGTCGCTCGTGATCATTGAATAGTCGTATTCGGTGCCGGGTTTGTACTGATACTCGGTTTCGTCGATCAGCAGGCGTTCGTGATACTCGCCCAGGTATTCGCGCATCGTCTGCGACCACGGCCAGTTGTTCGAATAGTCGAACCGCGAGATTCCGCTCGAATTCTGGAGGAAGTCGCGGATCGTCGGCGTCGCCTTCGGCGTCCCCTTCCATTCGGTGACGAAGTCCGACACCGGCTGGTCGACCGATTTGATATGCCCCTGCGCGATGGCCCGGCCGATCACGATCCCGACGATCATCTTCGCCATCGATTTCGACGCGATCAGGCGGTTGCGGTCGAAACCCTGCCAGTAGCTTGCGTCCTGCAGCTTGCCTCCTTGCCACACGACAAAGCCGTAGCTGTCCTTGCCGCGCGCATAGTCGCGCGCGCGGGACAGCGCGGCGTCGTCGACGGTGCGTTCGTCGGGCGTCGCAACCGGGAGTGGTGCGCCGGAGGCGCCCGGCACCTTGTCGACCGGATCATACCATTCTGCCTGTTGCGACAGGCCGCGCGCCTGGCTGACCGCCATCCGGAAATACCGGTCCATATAGGTCTTGTTGGCGAGATAGCCGATCAGTCCCACAGCGATCGTCGCGAGCAGCCCGACGCCGAACGCTTTCAGGATATCTCTCAAGCTGCGGTGCTCCCCTTCTTGGCTCCGAGACGCTGCCACAGGCCGCTGAACGGCAGCATCCGGATCAGGATATCGTCACGCTGCACGAAATGATGCCAGATCGCGGCAAGTACATGCCCCACAATCGCCATCGTCAGGATTGTCGCCCCGGCGAAATGGAACTGACGCAGATACGCGAGCGATCCCGGGCTTGCGGGTGCCAAGGCGGCCAGGTCGAACCCGTTGAAGATGCGGATGCCGACCGGTGAGAGCGCCGCCATCCACAGTCCGATCATCCCCTGGAACAGGACCAACGCATAAAGGGCACCATGGCCGATTGCCGCACCGGTCCGCATCCAGCGCGGCGTGGCGGCGGGTACCGGCGGTGGCGGCGCGACGGCGCGCCACGCAAGCCGCACCAGCGTCAGCACGACCACGATAAGGCCGATCGACACATGCACGGGAATGCCCCCGGCACGCTCCTCCGGAGAGAGAAACGCAAAGCTCCACGCAACCGAAATCACCGACAGCAGCAGGAATGCGACCAGCCAGTGCAGCCACTTTGCGGTCAGGGTGAACTGTCCGGAGATCGGGCGAGGTCGACGCATGCCGGTCAATTCACAGATGATGACCGATCAGTCAACTCTTCTCCCGCGCGGCGATTCCCAATGCTGCCGTCTCCATGACGCGATCGAACATGTTCATCACGACGCCCCATGACGTCTCGGTCGACAAATCGAAGCCGAAGAACCGCGGCTGGCTCCTTGCCCGCAGCGCCAGGTATGTCGTCGCGGCATAAGCGACCGTGTTCAGTGCGAGATAATCCTCGCTTCCGAGCACCGGATCCGAGGCCAGCACACGCTCGAAATCGCGCCGCACCAGCTGGCGGATATGCTCGACGGCCGACTTGACCTCGGTCGAGCGAAAGAATTCGCCCGTCAACAATTCGCACAACGGACCGTTGCGTCGCAGCATAGACGCGCACTGCCGATTGACGAGGCGCAGCTTGTCGATCGGCGCGCGCTTGCCAAACGCTTCCATTGATTCGCCGACAATTTCCTCGAGCGGGGGCCAGATTCCGCGCCGTTCGACCCAGGCGACGGCGACGCCGGTGATGCCGCCGAAATAATCGTAGAGTTGCTTCTTGCCGACGCTGGCTTCCTTGACCAGCGCGTTGACGCCGACGCCCGCAATCCCCTCGCGCTCGAGCAGGCGCTCGAACCCGTCGATGATCGCGTTCTCGGTTTCCTCGCGGCGGTCGCGGTTGGTTCGCGTCGGAGCCGAAGCGCGTCGATCCTTGGCGGTCATCACGCTCATTGCCACGGTCCCATCTCGCTCGTCCCTCCATACAAAGAACATCTTGACCGACTGGTCTTCATATCGCAAGATACCCTTTGCCCATTGTCGCAGAGCGGCAATTGGCACGAAGGGGGGGAAAAATCATGACGTTTCGCAGCATGATCCTTGCAGCGAGCAGCTTTGCAACGCTCGCAATCGCCAGTCAGCCGCTTTCAGCATCCGAAGCTGCCGAAAACGCCGACACGCGCGATCCGACCGAGATCGTCGTCACTGCGCGCAAACGCGAGGAACGACTCGGGGACGTACCGTTGTCGATCAGCGTGTTCGGCGAAGCGGCGATCGACCGGCAGCGGATCACCGGGCCGGCCGACGTCGCCAACAAGACGCCGGGCCTGACCTTTGACGTTGGCCTCGTCCCGTCCGATACGCGCGTCTCGATCCGCGGGCTGCAGGCGACCCGCGGGCGGCCGAACGTCGCAATCCTCGTCGACGGCATCGACACTTCGTCCGAGAATTTCGGCGTCGCGGGCGGGGGCATCCTTGCGAACCTTCGCCTTGTTGATGTGGCCCGCGTCGAGGTGGTCAAGGGACCGCAAACCGTGCTCTACGGTCGTTCGGCGTTCGCGGGCGCGATCAACTATGTCTCGAAACGCCCCGGCGACACGCTCGAGGCGAGCGGGTCGGCGCTTTACGGCAGCTTCGGCACCTACGAAGTCAAGGGCGCGATCGGCGGACCGCTCGGCGGCGGGCTGTCGGCGCGGATCAACCTCGGCTATCATTCAACCGATGGCGAGTATGTGAACCCCGTCACCGGCGGCCGGCTGAACGGAGCCAAGACCTATGGCGGCGCTTTCGCACTCCAGTACAAGGACGACAATGGCTTCACGGCCTATGGTCGGCTGTCCTATTCGAACGAGCAGTATACCGAACGCGCGACAGTCCTGCTGCGTTCGGTCGATCCGATCACGGGCGCCGTCCGTACGCAGGATGGCGGCGAGCTTGCGCAGAGCCTCCGCCCGCCAGCCACGCCGACATCACCACCGGCGCCACGTCTCTACACGCTGAACGGCGACGTCAGCCAGAGCGCGACCTATCGCGCCGGCATCCCCAACATCAGCGGCGATCCCAACAATGGCGGTCGTCCTTATCCCGGCACGTCGAGCGAGACGATCCGCGCGACGCTCAGTCTGGAAAAGGACCTCGGCGACTGGCAGATTTCCTCGTTGACCGGTTACACCGACAACAAGGGAAGCTTTAACGAAGACTTCGACCACTCGAACTATTCGCTCGAGCCGAATACCCCCAACCCCTCCTATGCCGTCGGCGGCAATTTCAGCACGCTCAACATCTTCCGCGCCCAGTTCGGCTGGCCACTGCCGTTCCTCCCGTCCTACGGCCTGCAGGGTGAGTTCGACACCAAGACCGACATCAAGCAGTTCAGCCAGGAGCTGCGGTTCGCCTATCAGAACGACAATACACGGCTGCTGCTCGACGGCCTGTTCTGGTACGAAAAGTCGGTCTACCGCGACTCCAGCCTGTTCTGGCTGCGGCAGGGCGGCAACCAGACGCTCGCCTCGTTCATTTCGGCGTCGCAGGGCGGACGCTTCATCCCGGGCAACCCGCCGAGCTTCTTCCACCTGCTGACCCCCCCCGCCGTGTCGCCCAATTCGCAGCGGATCACGCGCACGACCAACAGCTATTCGTTCGCGGTCAGCTACGAACGAAAGCTGACGCCGGAACTGACGGCGACAGTCGACGGTCGCATCATCTATGACTCGATCAGCTACACTGGGTTCAATTTCGACCCGACGCCGGTCAATACCTATGGCGTCGCCAATGCGTCGAACAACCCGACGCAGCTGACCTCGAATTCACTCGGCTTCAGCAAGTTCACGCCGCGCGTCGGGCTGTCGTGGAACAACAACCGCGGCCTGCTGCTCTTTGCCAATTACGGACGCGGGACCAAGCCCGGTGGCGTCGACACCACCGACCAGAACGGCAATGTCACCGACGGTGTCTTCAGGCCGGAGAGCGTCGATTCGTTCGAGATCGGCGGCAAGTTCGTCGGCGACCGCGGCCGCCTGGTCGTCAATGCCTCGCTGTTCTACAGCGTTTACAAGGACCAGCAGATCGGCACGATCAACAATACCGGCCCGATCGCGATCAGCCAGACCGACAACATCGGCCAAAGCAAGTCGCGCGGTGTCGAGCTCGACATCAGCTGGGCACCTATCGACCAGCTGTTCCTGCACGCGGCCTACACCTACACGCGCTCGCGCTACACCGACTATGTCCCGCCGCGCTGCTCGAACGTCGACTCGTCCGACACACAAACGCCAAATTGTTCGTTCAACGGGCGGGCGGCGCCGTTCACACCCGAACATCAGGTCAATCTGTCGGCGCGGTTCGAACAGCCGATCGGCGATGCGAAACTGTGGATAGAGGCGGACACACGGTTCGTGTCGAAGCGGTTCATGTCGGCGTCGAACCGGTTCTGGCTGCCCGCGTACAACCAGACCGACCTGCGCGTGGGCGTTGAGTTCGGCAAGTTCAGCGTCGACGCCTATGTCGACAATCTCTTCCAGAACAACGCGCCACGATCGGGATCGAGCACGGTCGACTACGGTTACTTCGACCTCAATTCGTTCAACCTGCCGCGCGGTGCGCTTGTCTCACTGGCACCCAAACGGGCGTTCGGCGTTCGCGTCGGGGCGAAACTCTAGAGCTCAGCCTGGGACTGGGGAATGAAGGGGAGACTGGCCGACGCGTACACCAAGACGCGTCGGCTCTTTCCCGTTGTCAGCGTCTGAAGACCGAGCCGATCGCATCGGCAAGCGCGGCGCTCTGCATCTGCAGCGTCGAACCGCCGGGTGCACCCGCATAAATCATGACCGTCTTGCCCGCGACGAACCGGCGCACGAACGGCTGGTTCCAGTCGGTTCCCGGCGGCGGCCCGGCATAATCGGCGTAGCCCTGCAGACCGTCGAACATCAGCGCCGAATGCGCGAACAGCGTGTCGGTGTTCTCGGCCATGAACTCGAGCGGCACGGCAACCGCAACGGCGTCGCCGGCTTGCGCCGCGCGCCGATAGGCCTCGTTGACCGAGAGGATCTTGTCTTCGGGATCCTCGAGCTTGTCGGCGAACCCTTCGGACGCGAGGTCGACGATCGCGCGCGCATAACCCTTTGCACGCACCACCGCCTCGACCTTCGGGCGAAGCCGCGCATTCACCTCGGCCGTTCGCTTCGTCCAGCTGTCGGATCCCATCAGGCTGACCGGCAATCCGTGCAGTGTCAGGATCGCGCGCGCGGACTGCCCGGGTGCAGTCGCCTGCGGAACGCTCGCCGCGAACCTTGCGACGATCAGCGCGTCGTAGCCCGGACGACTAGCCAGATAAGGCGCGACGACGATCCGCACGGGTTTGTTGCCGTTTTCCTTGCGCCAGGCCTCGACCGTCTTGCGCACACTCGAGAAGGAGCCTTTCAGCTCCTCGAAATCGGAATAGATCGGCTGCGCGCTTGCGAGAACAATCGTGTCGGCTCCGGCATCGAGCACGCGGCGCACCGCCGCTTCCTTCTGGTGGGGGTCGAACGCATCGGCAAGCGCGGTCGCGACGACGGGATAGCGCGCAGCAACATCGGCGAGTGCCCCGTCGACAAACGCGCGCGTCTGCGCATCATGCGGCAGCACGCCGCCCGGCAGCCGCGCGTAATAGAGGTAGCGCGCCTTGATCGCGGTCTTGGCGGCAGGCGTCCGCATCCCCGACTTGCGCCCGGGATACAGGTAGAACCCGATATCTTTGGGGACGCCGGCTGACGGCTTTTCCCAGCGCAGTTCGCCGCGTCGGAATTTCTCGATCCACGGTACGCCGTCGATGTCCGCTTCGCGCCCCCAGACATCGGCGAGGCGACGTGGCGGAAACCGCTCCGCAGCGAATGGCCTGTCGGGATCGACGAGAACAATGCCCGCGTCGGCCCCCGCGAGTTCGTTCACTGGCCACGGGATCGCCTCGGTGAAGATCTTTTCCATGAAATTGACGAAGAATTTCGGCTCGAACCGGCCGGGCTGGACGAGCGCCACGACGACGACGCCGACGCGTCCATCCACCCTTGTCGCGGGCGTCGCGAGCGCGGTGTTCGCGTCCCAGGCCTTGGGGCGGTTGGCCCACCACAAGCCAGCCCCGACGACCGCCGCGAACAGGCTCGTCCGCCAGGCCACGCCCCACAGGAATCGTGCTACGCGCATCTTGTCCCCCGGCCCCGAAACCGTCATCGCAAGTCATGGATTCCAAAAAGTTGACTGTCCAGTCCCTTTTCTTGCAGACTTGGCCGATGCGTATGTCCCTGCCCCTCATTGCGCTGCTCGTGATCGCTGCCGGACCGAGCGATATTGCGGTGACGGTCAACAGCATCCGATCGACGAGCGGGGCGCTCATTATCTGCGTCATGCCCGACAGATCAGCATTTCCGGCCTGCGCGAAGCAGGGGCGTGCGACCAAGCTGCGGCTGGAGGTGACCGGCGCTACGATGCGTGCCCGGGTCGCGGTCCCGGCGGGCACCTATGCCATCACCGCGTTTCATGACGAGGACGGCGACGGCAAGCTCAAGACCAACTTTATCGGCATCCCGTGCGAAGGCGTTGGCGTCTCCGGCAAGGCAGGCGGCATTCCGAGCTTCGACAAGGCAGCAATCCCGGTGAAGCCCGGCACCGGCGTCACGCTTACCATGCGCTATCTGTGATCCGGCGGAGCTACATCGACGGACCCTATGGCCAGCTTCACCTGCGCGAGGCGGGTGCCGGCGGCACACCGCTCATCCTGCTGCACCAATCGCCCCTGTCGGGGGCGCAGTTCGAGGCGGCCCTGCCGCTGCTCGCAGACGCAGGATTCCACGCCGTCGCAATGGACACGCCGGGATTCGGCCAGTCGGTACGTCCCGCCGAACCCGTCGGCATAGCGGGCTATGCCGATGCGGTTGCGGCCGCCCTTGCCGTGTGCGGCTGGGGCAATGCCGACATTCTTGGCCACCACACCGGTGCGTCCATCGCCGCGAGCTTTGCCGCCCGCTACCCGGCGGCGGTCGACCGGCTGATCCTGAACGGCGTCGCGCTGCTGTCCGACGAAGAGCGCGCGCACTTCGCCAATTTCCGCTTTGCGCCGCTCGAGCTGCAACCCGACGGTGCGCATCTGCTCGCAGTCTGGAATCAGCGCCTTGCGGCCTCGCCGGGGTGGACCGACCTGCGCGCGATGCATCGCTACGTGGTTGAGATGCTCGCCAACGGCGACGACTACCACTGGGGCTTTACCGCCGCCTTCGCGCACGATTTGCGTGCCGACCTGATGGCAATCGCATCGCCGACACTTGTCCTGACCAACACCGGCGAAGACCTGTACGAAGCCTCCCGGCGCGCCGCTGCGCTGCGTCCTGACTGGTCGTTCGCGGCACTCGACGGCGGCACGCACGACATTGTCGACGAGCAGCCGGAGGCCTGGGTCGCGGCCGTAACTGCGTTTCTGCGCGACTAAAAGTCGCCGAGAAGCCTTCCGAACCCCTGCACCCTGTCGCTGATCCCGCAGGCCCTGAGTGCATGCCAGTAAGTGGCGGTGTTGATGGCGATGACGGGCTTTCCGAGCCGTGCCTCGGTCTCGGCGGCGAGGCGGATCATCGACAGGTTCGTCCCGACCTGCACCAACGCATCGACGTCGGAGCCGTCGAGGTGCGCGAGCACTTCGGTCAGCCGCGACACCGGCACCTTCGCGATGTCGGTCCAGTTGCG
>VYLL01000210.1_pt1 | contig 27992 bp, 26 predicted proteins | sample 5114301 | NCBI WGS metagenome assembly VYLL01 (sample SAMN12291809, study PRJNA351875) | freshwater metagenome | isolation source: freshwater lake | place: USA: Michigan, MSU2 Lake | collected 2011-08-16 | reverse complement strand
AACTAATAAAACGGAGAGGCTATGGCTTTAGAAACTTTCGGAATTTTTGGGTTAGAAGTATGTTATCTTGGCATCTTGTATGTTGATTTAGCATAAAGGGTAACGAAGAGCCGATTTTACTAACTTGCAACTCAATGCGAAGCAAGATGAAAGTGCGCTAAATTTAGTCTTGCGCTCTAGTGTTGATGGGTTCACCAGTAATTTAGGCACACAAGTTAACTTAACAGGTAGCTTTAATACCTACAGCTTTGACCTAAGCAGTTTAGCACCCCAAACCGGACCAGTGCAGTTCCGTCTCTATGGACTGAATGCTAATTCATCTGGAGTCTTCTTCTCTCCCGGAACCTAGTGGTATAGTGAGTTTAATCGCTGTGGGTGCGTTGGGTGCCGCTTCCCTTCGTCGTCGGGGATAAATTATCCTTAAGAGGGGCAACTACAGGGGTTGCCCCGAAATTGGTTAAATATTATCAATATTCTTTTGCATTTCCTCGGCAATTTGTTAAGGTGATAAGGTGAAAGAGGAATAACAATCAATAGAGCCAATGACTCCCCAATTAATGATTCAACCTTCGTCTTTAATGAGAGAAGGGGTTGAACTCCGCGAATTTGGTAACATTTATTTATTCAGGTTTACTTCAGAGCTACAATCTCGTTTTGAGCAGTTATTAGCTAAGAAGAAAACTGACAGTCTCTCTGTTGACGAAGAAGCGGAGTATGGCGGACTTTCTGAACTAGAGCGCATTTTTACGCTTATTAACGCCCAACTTGCCACAAAAAGTCAATGGTGTCCCTATCAACTCGAAGAATAGTCCGACAACGAGCTAAATATCTTTGTGAATATTGTCATTCTCCAGAATACTTGAGTCCAGACCTTTTTACCCTTGACCACATATTGCCAAAGTCCTTGGGGGGGAGTGATAATCCTGACAATCTTTGTTTGGCTTGTCATCGTTGTAACGAGCGACACTATAACTTTACCACAGCGATTGACCCTTCCACTCAAACAGAAGTCTCTCTATTTAATCCCAGAGTACAGCAGTGGGGAGAACATTTTATCTGGACAAAAGACGGACTAAAAATTATCGGCATAACTCCTATAGGTAGAGCGACTTGTCATCGTTTTGACTTTAATGATGAACAAAGGGATGAACCATCTATCCAAACAGCGCGCCAGTTTTGGGTTGTGGCAGGGTGGCATCCTCCCCAGTCAGATCCCTGTCAGGATTGAATCTTTGGGAAAGCGGAATAAACTCCCCGGAACCTAGTGGTATAGTGAGTTTAATCGCTGTGGGTGCGTTGGGTGCCGCTTCCCTTCGTCGTCGGGGATAAATTATCCTTAAGAGGGGCAACTACAGGGGTTGCCCCGATATCCTATCATCAATTTTAGATTGGATCACCAGTTAATCAACATTATGTCATACAAAGATATTATTACCATAGAACCTGGAAAAAGGAGCGGAAAACCTTGTATTAGAGGAATGAGAATTACTGTTTATGATGTTCTCTCCTATCTGGCTTCGGGAATGACTTATGAAGAAATTTTAGAAGATTTTCCTTACTTAACCAAGGCGGATATTTTAGCCTGTTTGAGTTATGCCGCCGAGCGTGAGCGTCAAACCATTTTAGTTAACTAATGAAATTACTTTTTGATCACAATTTATCACCTCGTTTAGTTAGTCTATTAATCGAGGGGTAGCCCTGATTAATTACGGCACGGCATATAATAAAAAACGGTCTCCCTAAACCAGTTGCCAAAATCGCCGCCATGGACAGTCAATTACTTGATAAACTCGGACAATTACAAAACCTCTTAAAAACCAGCGAAAAAGCCCTGATTGCCTATTCTGGGGGCGTGGATAGTACCCTAGTGGCAAAAGTGGCTTATGATCTGCTAGGGAGTCAAGCATTGGCAATTACGGCGGTTTCCCCTTCCCTACTGCCGGAAGAATTAGAAGAAGCGATCGCTCAGGCCGATTATATCGGTATTCGGCACGAATTGGTGGAAACCGAGGAAATGAATAACCCCAATTACACCAGTAATCCCGTTAATCGCTGTTATTTCTGCAAAAGTGAGCTACACGACACCCTTAAACCCCTCGCCCTCGCTCGTGGTTATTCCTACGTCATCGATGGCGTTAATGCTGATGATTTAAGGGATTATCGTCCCGGAATTCAAGCCGCTAGGGAGCGCGGCGCTCGTTCACCTTTGGCGGAAATTGGTATCACAAAAAGCGAAGTTCGTCAACTATCTCGTTACTTAAATTTACCTTGGTGGGATAAACCGGCGCAACCCTGTTTAAGTTCCCGTTTTCCCTACGGGGAGGAAATTAGCCTGGAGAAATTGCAAAGAGTCGGACGGGCGGAGATTTATCTGCGAAAATTAGGTTATCGTCAATTACGGGTGCGATCGAGCGGCGATACGGCACGGATTGAATTACCGGCAGCAGCAATTCCCGACTTTATTAATCGGACAAATTTAAGCGAATTAGTCGCTGATCTGCAAAAATTAGGCTTTATCTATGTCACCCTCGATCTAGAAGGTTATCAAAGCGGCAAGCTTAATCGAGTCCTCTAGTTCAGTGATCAGTGATCAGTAAACAGTAATCAGTGGACTGAAAACTCAAATCTGCTCTAACAGTTATCTTAATGGTGAGGTACGAAGTTTTCGTTTTGGGGAGTCGGTCGCTGGTCGTCAATACCAAATTGGGTTATACTTCATCTTGACGAGAAAGGCTGTAACGGATAACTGATAACGGATAACGGATAACTGGTCACTGATAACTGATAACTGGTCACTCGATCGGATATATTAAAAAAATGTTAAAAAGCCGAGGAGCGGACTGATGAACCTTTTTCTGGGGTTCCTAAGTCTTTATCCCTAAACCTCTAATTGCCAAGGCGAGGATAGATGAGTCAACTACAAAATGCCTTTACCCTATTCCTGAGCCTGTTGGTGGAAGCTATGCCTTTTTTGCTGCTAGGGGTGATTCTCTCCAGTATTCTTTTAATATTTGTCGATGAACGTCGCTTAGTGGCCCTGATGCCTCGAAATGCTGTTTTAGGAGCATTTGTGGGGGGATGTATTGGTTTTTTGTTTCCCGTCTGCGAGTGTGGCAATGTGCCGGTGGCGCGACGTTTACTTGTGCAAGGAATGCCGAATGCAGTAGCGGTTAGTTTTCTCTTAGCAGCGCCGACAATTAACCCGATTGTTATCTGGTCCACTTGGGTAGCTTTTCGCGATCAACCGGAAATTGTTTTCTATCGAGTTATCTTTTCTTTGTTCATCGCTACGGTTATCGGTATTATCTTTAGTATCCAAAAAGATCCCCGACCGCTCCTCCAAACCTCTTTGGCAAAAAGTCTCAATTGGCAACCGCAAACACCGGAAAAAGAATCTATCCCACTACTACTACAATCCGGTTCTTTTCTGATCGGTAATTCTGGGCAAACTTTGCGCTTAGATGAAAGTTTTGCCGCTACTGCTGTCCTACCAGCAGTGCAAGCTATCCCGATGAAAAGGCGCTGGTTAACTTTTGTGGAAAACGTGGTGATGGAATTACGGGAATTAGGAGGAGTGTTAATCTTAGGAAGTGCTATAGCGGCCGGTTTACAGGTGTTTGTTCCCCGGGAATTTGTTCTTAATTTGGGTCAGGATCCGATTACTTCGATCTTGGCCATGATGCTGTTAGCGGTAATTGTTTCGATTTGTTCCACGGTTGATTCTTTTTTTGCCCTCTCCTTTGCCTCTAGTTTTACCAGTAGTTCCCTGCTGGCTTTTTTAGTGTTCGGTCCAATGATTGACCTGAAAGGGATTGGTTTAATGTTGTCTATTTTTAAACCGAGAATGTTAATTTATCTCTTTGCTTTAGCAGCGCAAATGACTTTTTTACTCACCTTGGCTCACAGTTATTTATTTTAGGTCAGTACCCGGATAGTTTTTCCCATGAATTCATCACGTCTAAAAATAATCGCCCCCCAATTTATCGATATTATTGCCCTAATCGGTTGGGGTTCGTTACTATTTAAATACTGGATAACTGGACAGTTAAATTTACTGATCCATCCTAATTATTTTATTCTGGTTCTCATCACCAGTATTGCTTTATTTGTTCTGGGAATAGTCAAGCTTTGGACATTATTAAAACAGTGGCAAAAAAAGATTAATTTAGATAGTAACGATAATCGATCGCATATTACCATTCTTCCCCAACATTTTGGCTCAGGTTTATTAGTAATCACTGCCCTTTTAGGCCTATTTATTGCCCCGCAGCCCCTCAGCAGTCAAATCGCATTACAGAGGGGAATTAGTGAATCTTTACCCCTAACTCGCTTGCAAACTCAATCCTTTGGCACTACCGTTAAACCAGAGGAAAAAAGTTTAATTGAATGGGTAAGAACTTTGAATGCTTACCCCGAACCTGATGCTTACACGGGACAACCGGTAAAAGTCACAGGTTTTGTGGTGCAATTGCCCCAATTACCCGATAATTATTTATTAATTAGTCGCTTTATCCTTACCTGTTGTGCCGTGGATGCTTATCCCGTGGGTTTGCCGGTGAAACTATCAGGAAGTCGCGGTCAATATCCCAATGATACTTGGTTAGAAATCACCGGAGAAATGGCCACGGAATCTTTACCCGTAGAGGTGGGAAAATCAACCACCAGAAGACAATTAGTAATTAAGGCTAAATCCGTGAAATCTATACCCACTCCTGTGGATCCCTACGGATATTAACAGTTATCAGTTATCAGTTATCAGTTGTTTCTAACCATCTACTATAATGATCAAGACCTTACAACTACAACCGATTGATAAATTAGCGATAACATTAATTGTATCGCTAACCTTAGTAATTGGCGGCTTAATTTGGTTAGGTAATAGCTGTGGTAATCAATGTCTTTTACAAACCGGTCCAAGGGTCAAGGAATTTAGCTGGGAAAATCGAGAAATTGGCTCAGAAGATCAAGCATTTATTATCACTTTTGATCGCCCCATGGATCATGCTAGTGTAGAAAAAAATCTAGTTATCGATCCTCCGCTGCCGGGTAAGTTGAGTTGGGCCGGAAGACGATTAGCTTATACCCTCACTTCTCCCATTCCCTACGGAGAAAAATATCATCTGCAAATTGAAGGTGCGCGGGAACAATTTCGCAGCGGTAATCGATTAGGACAAACCCTGGCAATTTTTGAAAGAGAATTTAAAAGTCGCGATCGTGCTTTTGCCTATATTGGCACTAATGGGGAAGAACAGGGAAGATTAATTTTTTATAACTTGACGGAGGAGAAGAAAACCCTCTTAACCCCCGCAAATTTGACCGTTATGGCTTTTGAATTCTATCCTGATGGTAAAAAAATCCTCTTTTCGGCCGTGGCGAAAAATCGGGGAATAGAGGGAATTCGTGAACTGCAGCTTTACCAAGTTGATAGCAGTCAATCGCCTCTAAAAATTGAGTTAGTGCTAGACAATAAAGATTATCAAAATAATCACTTTGATTTAGCTAAAGATGGGGAAACTATTGTCGTGCAGAGAATTGAGCGCCGCAATCCGATTAACTTCGATTTATGGGCAGTTAAATCGGGGGAAAAACCCCAACAATTAAACATCCAAGGCGGAGAATTTTTGATCGCACCTGATAGTAAAACTTTGGCTGTCACCCAGGGGGAAGGAATTGCGCTTTTGCCCTTAAAATTCGAGACAAAACCCCTGGATTTTTTACCAAAATTTGGGCGAATTTTGAATTTTTCTGCCGATGGTACGGCCGCAGCAATGGTAAATTTTAATACTGATAATGCCAAAATGCGTTATATTCGATCGCTTTTTTATGTCAATAATCAAGGATTACAAAAACGCTTACTCAATCTACAAGGTTCGATTATAGATTGTCAATTTAATGCCACCGGTAGTGATTTGTATTGTTTGTTAACCGAGTTAGTTACTAACAGTCAAGAGTACAAAGAAAAACCCTATTTTGCTAAAATAGATGTGAAGACCGGTCAAGTGACTCCCCTACTGGAATTAGCTGATTATCGTGATATTCACATTAGTTTATCTCCCGATGGTTTAGCAATTATTTTTGATCAACTTCGCACCAGTTATGATACTAATCCTACTAATCTCTTGACTACCGATTCGGGAGAAACAATTATCGGTGGTCGTTTGTGGATGTTAATTCCTCCCCTACAAGATGGAGTAAAAGCCAGTAAATCTGATTTAATTGAATTACCTCTAGCGGGAATTCGTCCCCAGTGGATGCCGTAGAATTTCATCATTAAGTTAGGAATTATTTCGATGCTGTCAAACTCAGAAAAATTAGCCAAATTGCGTCAGTACTTTGCCAGTGGTGCAACTCGTTCCTATCAATTCCGTCGTCAGCAGTTAGAGAAGTTAAAACAGGCAATCATTAAATATGAAGCAGAGATATATCGAGCTTTATATAGCGATTTAAAGAAAAGTCCCGAGGATTGTTGGGTTACTGAAAATGGCTTCCTTTTGGTGGAAATTAATACCGCTTTAAAAAATTTGCGCTCATGGATGCAACCCAAAACTGTTAAAACTAATCTCTTAAATTTCCCATCCTCCAGTCAGATTATTCGGGAACCTTTAGGAGTGGTTTTAATTATTGGTGCTTGGAATTATCCCCTCCAATTGTTATTAGTGCCTTTAGTCGGTGCCATTGCTGCCGGTAACTGTGCGGTATTAAAACCGAGTGAATTTGCCTCAGCGACGGAAAAATTAGTAGTTAAAATAATTGAAGAAATATTCCCCGAAGAATATGTGTTAATTGTCCCGGGAGATGGTGCGGAAGTAATTCCGAATATGTTAGACAGTTTTACCTTTGATCATATATTTTTTACTGGCAGTACAAGGGTAGGAAAAATTATTTATCAACTAGCGGCAGCAAAGTTAATTCCCGTTACTCTAGAATTAGGGGGAAAAAGTCCCTGTGTTATCGAAGCTGATGCTAATATTTCCGTGGCAACCCGTCGCATTGCCGTGACAAAATTCTCTAATTGTGGTCAAATGTGTATCGCAGCTGATTATGTTTTAGTACATCAATCCCAGCAGGAGAATGTGATCAGAGAATTAGTAAACACTATTGTTAATTTTTTCGGTAAAGATGCCAGATTAAGTGCTGATTATGGTAAGATAATTAATGAGAAACAATTTGATCGCCTGATTGACTTTCTCCAAGATGGTGAGATTGTTTTTGGAGGCAAAACCGATCGAGAAAATTTATATATTCAACCAACTTTATTAACTAATGTTTCCCTCGATGCTCCTATTATGCAAGGGGAAATATTCGGTCCAATTTTACCGATCATTGCCTTTAGCACTTTTGAGGAAGCTTTAGCAATTATTGCTAAAAATCCTAACCCTCTAGCTTTTTATCTGTTTACTACCAAGGCAAAGACCGAAAAGAAATGGTTAGAATCAGTCCAGTTTGGGGGAGGTTGTATTAACAACAATAGTTTTCATTTTACTAATCCTAGTTTACCCTTTGGTGGTCGAGGAAATAGCGGTATTGGTAGCTATCATGGTCGTTTTTCCTTTGAGAATTTTAGTCACCAAAAAGCGATTATGAAAACACCTCTTTGGTTCAATCCCGCTTTAAAATATCCGCCTTTTAAGGGTAAATTAGACTTATTTAAGTTATTAGTTCGGTAACAAGCTACAGTTTAAGTTAAAGCTTTTAAGAGAGCTTGAAATTTAAGCTGAATTTCTGCTAGTTCTTTTTCCGGATCGGAACCGGCAACAATACCCGCACCGGCGTATAATCGCGCTCGATCGCCTTTAATTAAGGCCGAACGAATACCAACAATAAACTCACTATTATTTTGACAATCGATCCAACCCAAAGGAGCGGCATAAAGAGAGCGATCGAAGGTTTCATAATGACGAATTTGTGCTAAAGCGATCTCCGTGGGAACCCCAGCAACAGCAGGAGTGGGGTGTAGTTGGGCAACAATTTCGAGGGGATGGATGGAGGGTTTGAGTTTGGCATGGATAGGAGTCCAGAGATGTTGAATATTGGAGAGTTTTAACAATCTAGAAGGAGAATTTTGCGGATTTAAGCCAATTTGTCGCAGTTTTTGGTTAATAAAGTCACTAACGGCCCGATGTTCCCGTTGTTCTTTTTCACTAGCGAGGAGTTTATTGGCCAAGAGAGCATCTTCGATCGCATTTTCTCCCCGGGGAGCGGATCCCGCTAAAGCATCGGTGATTAATTGCCCCTGATGGACAGTTAACAAGCGTTCGGGACTAGCGCCGATAAAATGATCTCCCCGTCCATTGCCGAGGGAAAAAGTGTAGCAATCGGGATGACGCTGACGCAAATTATCGAGACAGTTTACCAGATGAAAAGGACGGGGAGAAATCACGTCAAGAGCGTGAGCGAGGACAATTTTGCTAAATTTTTCGGCGTGGATAGATTGGAGTGCATCGGCAACAGCCGCTTGAAAATTATAGGTAGGATGAATATAATAACTACAGGGATCCTGGTGGGGATTTTGTCGGCAATTGCTCGAGTTATTTTGGATAATTTTGAGGTTGTTGATAGTTTCTTCGAGGGAGTTTTCTATTTCTTTTTCGCCGGTGATTAGGAGATTGGTAAGGAAAAAATATTCCGACTGTTTTTTGATAATTTGAAACTTAGGCAGGGTTAGGGTAGCTGAGGGAAAGGGGGTAGCTCTTTCCGAGTCGAAAAAAGTGAAACTACAAAAGATGCGGGGAGTAATCTCGCTATAGTTATCAATTTTAATAATTCTTTGTTGACAGTTTTTAATAAATTTTTGAGCTTTTAAAAAACGTTGTTTGCCGTGGAAAGTGGCAGCAAAGGCGATGCCGTAGCCGAGAAAAGCGGTTTCTCGTTCGGGATTTTCCCAATAACAATGGGTGGCATAGCTAGAGGCAATCCGAGAGAGAATTTCTAGGGGATCAACGGGGGAAATTTTTTGACAAAAACTAACGATCGACGGATTTCCCTTTTCTGCGGCTAACAGTTGCGGGTTGAGGATAAAGTTATAGAGGCCGCGAAGATCAGCAATCGGACTATCAGGATAGGAAAGGCGAGGAACGGCAGAAGTCATGTCAAGTTTTTTGTATTTTTTGCAAAAAAACCATGATTAATGGTATGTAATCCCCACAGATGTGGCCAGAGTCAGCAATCTCTTTTTAACTATGGTATCGGAGAAAGGGTCTTTAGGCAGAAAGGGAAGGGGATATTTGTGACGATTAACCGCGTTGGAGACAAATGAAGGCTTAAAATCTCCAGAGATGGCTATTATTTAAATGGGCAAAAAAATTAATTTAATAACTGCTACTTTACAAGTTTGTGGAAATTGCCACCACGGGACAAGTGGGGATACATTGTTCACAAACCACACAACGGGAACGCAAAAACTTGAGACGAAAACTTTCGGGATCAAGGGTTAAAGCTTCCGTGGGACAAACTCCCGTACATAACCCACAATCGACGCATTTTTCTTCATCAATGACGATTTCGCGACTAACTTGGGAAACGCCAATATTTTGTAATTGTAACCATTCGATCGCCGCTTCTAACTCATCGATATCTCCCGATAATTCTAATACTAATGTTCCCACTTGATTGGGGGCAACTTGGGCGCGGATAATATTAGCGGCGACATTAAAATCCTTCGCCAGTCGATAGGTAACGGGCATATGGACGGCTTTTTTGGGAAAAGTGAGAGTAACGCGTTTTTTCATGAGGATAGGATAGGATAGGAATAATTTTTGAGAGACTATCCATGACAGCCACCACACCCACCAATAAAATCAGAAATCTGCTGCTGGCAGTAACGGCAGTTATTCTTAGTGTAGCGATTTTCTTCGGGTTTCAAACCACCGCTAGTTCTGTATCTTTGGAAGCGCAAGCGGAAAAAGCGACACCTTTCGATCTTGCCCTCAGCAATGGTAAACCCACCCTGACAGAATTTTATGCTAATTGGTGTACCAGTTGTCAGGCGATGGCCGCTGAAATTGCCGAAATTAAAAAACAATACGGTAATGCCATTAATTTTGTCATGCTCAACGTTGATAATAATAAATGGTTGCCGGAAATTCTCCGTTATCGCGTGGATGGTATTCCCCATTTTGTCTTTTTAAATAATCAAGGACAACCAGTTGCCCAAGCGATCGGAGAACAGCCAAAATCAATTTTAACCGCTAATTTAGAAGCACTTTTAACCAATTCTACCCTACCCTATGCCACCACTACGGGACAGGCTTCTGATTTTAATATCCTTGCGGGCGCTAGTCAAACCGATCCTCGCAGTCACGGCAGTCAAGTTAATCAGTAATCAGTAATCAGTTATCAGTTATCAGTTATCAGTTATCAGTGGAAAGCTCATGGCTGAAAGCTATCATTCAAGAGTCAACAGCTTATCAATAAGTACATTTCATTGACTGAATTTTTTAACTATGGCGATTATTGTCCAACATTTGACCACAGGTAACGAATATATATTCCTAGGAGTTAGTGGGGGTGAAAGTAAGAATATTTTACCCGCCAAAATGTTAGGAGATTTCTTCGCAACCGAGACTCCAGATAAATCTCGATCGCTGACGGTTTGTGATGATCAAGGCCGCATACTTTGGTTTCCCGTCACAGAAATGATTGTGGTGGAGGTAGATGGTCAAAAACCCGAAGAATTATTACCAGAAATTATCGCTCCTGAACCAGTTCCTTTACAATTAGATAAAGAAAATAAACCTGAGTCCCCAGAAAATCAAGGAAACATCGATGAATTTGCCGAAGATGACGATTGGATCTAGAATTAAATATCTAATTTTAGCGGTAATAATTGCCCTATTTACTATTGGCTTGAATTCCCTCTATTCTGTTTCTCAAAACTCGATCTATTCCTTCCCCGTTGCCGAAGTTAAACCCCAATATCTTAACGATTGGAAACCGGAATTAGAGGCAGAATTTCAACAAAGGGCCAAGCAAGTTATTAACCATTTTGCTAAGGCAGAAAGTTATGGCAATTTGTGGGGAGAAAACGAGAAAAAATCCTATCCTATGGCCATGTTTGATTTCTTGGCAGGAAACCGGCAAAAAGCCCTAGATTTCCTGCAGCAGGATGACCCACAAAAACGGGAACAGGCCCACACCGATTATATAGATTATTATTTTTCTTTTACCCTGAAAGGACAAATTAGAAAGTATTTTCTTCTCGGAAAATATCTCGATCCTGTTTATCGTCAGAGAATGTATAATGCGGCGAAAATTTGGACAGAAACCGACCCTTTACAACGGCCCCATCCTGTCCACGGTACGGGCCAAGGAACGGGTAATGATTGGAGTATAACAAGACGGGGTTTATGGGTAGATAGTCGCAATACTGATAACCTGCGAGCGATGCGCGAAACATCGGTTTATCTGATGGCCGAAGAAACCGGAAATGAAGCAACTCGTCAAATTTATAAAAGTAAAATTAAGCGTTACGTTTCAGCTTTATATAACATCGGTATGGGAGAATGGGATTCAGAAGTTTATCACGGTCACACCTTTGCTCCCTATCTCAATCTCTACGATTTTGCTCAAGATACGGAAGTTAAACAATGGGCAAAAATGGCCTTAGATTGGTTATCCATGGCCGCTAGTGTTAAATATTATCGCGGTGGTTGGGGGGGCCCTGTAAAACGTGATTATGGTGATGGCCATGGCGTAATGCGATCGCACGCAGCCCGCACTTTTTGGTTATACTTTGGTGATACTCCCGTCGCCAATAATCGCCCGGAATTGGACTCTCTTTATCTAATTACCAGTCGTTATCGTCCTCCTTTAGCAGTGATGGAATTAGCCCGAAAAAACTTTAATAAACCGGTAGAAATTCTCGCCAGTAAACCCCTATATGAAAACTGGAAACCGGGCAATAATCAGAGTCCGGGTTATTGGGAAACTCAATTTATTGGGGCTAGTTATCAAATGGGTAGTCTGGCGGGAACTTTCCCCGATGGCGATGTGGCCCCGTTTAAATTAATGGCCTTTAATCAAGAAAAAGGGGTAGATTTTTTTGTGGCTAACACTGGCAAAAATGGCGTAAAACCGGGCAAAAATCCCGGGGATGAAATCGGACAATATCGCAATCTTTTAATCTGGTTACGACCAGCAGATCAAGCTTTTTTCTGGCAATTACCGAAAACTGCCAAGGTAGAAAAAGATGATAATATCTGGTTTATTCAATTAGAAAAAACTTGGTTAGCCCTAAGATTAATCAATCTTTCTTCTCCTGAAATGATCGAGATTCCTAATTCCCCTTATCCCGATGATAATACCTACCAAGCTTTACCCACAGGTAACAATTATGCCGGTTTTGCTCTGGAAGTGGGAGAAGCGGCAACCCAGGGCAGTTATGAAAATTTCAAGATCATATTTAAGCAAAAAAGTCAAGTAAATTTAACTCAAATTAACCAAGGCAGCCTCTTATTTAAAGGCAGTCAAGGGCAGAGTTTACAATTGACCTATAATCAAATCAATCTACTGCCGATTTTAATTCGTAACGGTCAAAAGCACGATTGGTCAAAAAATTTCGCCCTTTATAACAGTTTAAGTCGAGATAACTCTCCCGTTTCTTTGGGTTGGAAAAAGGGCAAATTAACCGTCAAAGCAGGGAAATATCAATTTTCTAATGCTTTGATCCTGTCTTCTCCTTAAGTTAGTTATTCTCGACTATTTATTCAGCAGACCCTAGTTAGGAGGAGAGGCAAAAGGCAAAAGGCAAAAGGCAAAAGGCAAAAGGCAGCTTTGTTCTCCCCACTTCCCCACTTCCCCACTTCCCCACACCCCACACCCCACACCCTGTCCCCACGAAAAACTTTTTCAGCAAACCCTATTTATGAGGATTGATCAGACCATTTGCGCTTGATTTAAGAATTCTTGCAATTCTTCTCCTTCGATTACTTCAGTGGTCAAAAGATTAGTGGCAATCGACTCTAATAAATTGCCGTTATGACTGAGAATTGCTAGGGCTTTTTGGTAACTAGCGTCGATAATTTGTTTAACTTCTTCATCGATCGCTTTGGCCGTATTTTCCCCGATCGAACGGCGGGGACTACCCTGATTATTACCTAAAAAATTAGCCTGTCCTGTTTTATCGTAGGCTAGGGGTCCCAGGGATTTACTCATACCATACATTGTCACCATTCTTTCAGCAATATCCGTCGCCCTTTGTAAATCATCGGAAGCGCCATTAGTGACACTGCCAAAGATTAATTCTTCGGCTGCCCGACCGCCCAATAACATAGTAATTTGTTCCTTAAATTCGGTTTCTGTCATCAAAAAACGGTCTTCCGTGGGAATTTTCAGGGTATAACCCAAAGCGGATAAACCCCGGGGAACGATGGAAATTTTCTCCACCCGACCACCTCCCGGCATGACAGCACCGACTAAAGCATGGCCAACTTCGTGATAAGCGACGATTTTCTTTTCTTTTTCCGATAAAACGCGACTTTTCTTTTCTAAGCCAGCGATAACTCTTTCTATCGCCTCTTTAAAGTCAATTTGACTGACTTTTTCCCGATTATTGCGGGCAGCCAAGAGAGCAGCCTCATTGACGAGGTTGGCTAAATCGGCACCAGCAAAACCGGGGGTTTGGGTGGCGATCGCTTTGAGGTTAACATCTTCACCCATCTGGACTCGTTGGGCGTATATTTCCAAAATTGCCAATCTTCCCGCTAAATCGGGACGATCCACCAAAACTTGGCGATCAAAGCGCCCCGGACGCAATAAAGCGGCATCAAGAGTCTCTGGGCGATTGGTGGCGGCTAAAACGATGACGACGGCTTCTTTGGGGCTAAAACCGTCCATTTCTGTCAAAAGTTGGTTTAAAGTCTGCTCGCGCTCATCATTGCTGCCGCTAGTTCCCGATCCCGAACTTCTCGATTTACCGATCGCGTCCAATTCATCAATAAAAATGATGCTAGGGGCATTTTTCTTCGCTTGGGCAAATAGATCCCGCACCCGGGCTGCCCCGGTCCCGACAAATAATTCCACAAATTCCGAGGCCGAAATGCTAAAAAAAGTCACTCCCGCTTCTCCCGCGACCGCTTTTGCTAAGAGGGTTTTTCCTGTCCCCGGCGGTCCGACTAAGAGAACACCCTTAGGAATACGCGCCCCAATTTTATTAAAGCGCTCGGCATCCTTGAGAAATTCGACGATTTCCTTTAACTCGGTTTTTGCTTCCTCGGCCCCGGCCACATCACTGAAGGTAATCGGATATTTTTCGCCGTCTCCGTAAACTTTAGCGAGATTTTTATTAAAAAGCAGCGATTTACGGGTGTCATCGTTGCGATAGAACAGAAACTGCATGGCGGCGACTAAAATTAAGGGGGGAACCACCCAAGCGAGGAGAGTGGTGATCCAACTGTTTTCGGCTACGGGAATCGCCTCGAAGATTACGCCTTTTTGCTGTAATAGTTGGGGTAATTGGGGGTTATCGACTGTAATTGTGGCAAAAACTCGTCCGGGGGCTAGATTACTGCTCGGTTTGCCCGCCAGAGAACTAGAATCACCGTGAAAGGGATTACTTGATTCTGGGGGATTAACGGGGGGATTACCCGGAATAGCCAGGGATTCTAAAGGATTTTTTAATTGATACAAGATGACTTGATTGCCAATTCTGACATTACTGATGTCGCCCCGTTCCACTTTATTGATAAATTCGCTGTAGGGTTCGAGGGGAATATTGGATAATTCTGAGGGACGAGGGATAAGAAAATAGCCTAAAGCGGCAACACCAGAACAAATGATCAGGATTTTGCCTAACAGAGGCAAACGCGACCAGGAAAATTGATTATCTTCTTGATTAGCCATAATTTTTAGGGCAGGTGAGAGTGAAAATACAAAGTTCATACTAACAATTCCCTATCTCGATCGCCTTACCGATGGGATAGGATAGAGGATGGAATACTTGGTAGCGAGCGAGCGACAAACGAGAGAAATCCCATGAATTTAGTTAGCTTAGAGAACTTTCTCGATAACACTTCTTTTTTAGTCCTGTTTTTAACCATGCTGGTTTATTGGGCCGGGGCAGCCTTTCCTAGCATACCTTTGTTGCCCGGCCTGGGCAGCACGGGAGTGGCCATCGCTAACCTCTGTATCGCCGCTTTATTGGGGGCGCGCTGGTTAGAAGCGGGTTATTTCCCCATCAGCAATCTTTACGAATCTTTATTCTTTCTCGCTTGGGGTGTAACTGCGGTTCATTTAATTGCTGAGTACACTAGCCGCAGTCGCCTGGTGGGGGTGGTGACGACTCCTGTAGCCATGGGGATTACTGCTTTTGCCACTTTGTCCTTACCCGGGGAAATGCAAACTTCGGCGCCCTTGGTTCCAGCTTTAAAATCGAATTGGTTGATGATGCACGTTAGCGTCATGATGTTAAGTTATGCTGCTTTGATGGTGGGTTCCCTGATGGCGATCGCTTTTCTGATCGTCACTAGAGGTCAAAATATCGAGTTAAAAGGCAGTTCCGTGGGTACGGGGGCATATCGTCTGCAAAATAAGTTATCTACCACTCTTTCTGCCCCAATTTTCATGGAAACGGCTAACGGTGGCACAACCGCCCTTTTAACTCCCACCTTAACAGCGATGGCGACTCTTTCGCCCCAACGTCTTAGCTTGGCGGAAACCCTCGATAATATCAGTTATCGGGTCATCGGTCTCGGTTTTCCCCTTCTCACTATCGGTATCATCGCCGGGGCAGTTTGGGCCAATGAAGCTTGGGGTTCCTATTGGAGTTGGGATCCGAAAGAAACTTGGGCGCTAATCACTTGGTTAGTGTTTGCCGCTTATCTCCATGCGCGCATTACCCGGGGATGGCAGGGAAGAAAACCGGCTATTCTAGCAGCTAGTGGTTTTGTTGTGGTTTGGGTATGTTATTTAGGGGTGAATCTTTTGGGTAAAGGTCTTCATTCCTACGGTTGGTTTTTCTAAATCAGTTATAGGGGTGGGGTGTGGGGTGTGGGGTGTGGGAAGAATAAATAAAAATAATCTTCTGACGACCGACGACCGACTCCTAACCCCACCAACAAACTTTTTGCCGCAAACCATAAATAATTATAAGTAGGGAGGCACAATTATTTGTAGGATGGGTTAGCGGTAGCGTAACATAATCTGGCGTTGGGTTTCATGCTTCAACCCAACCTACCTTCATCTTATATTTAATTCCACCCACCCACTTAACTTCTCAAAACTTATAAAAAATGATCGAGCAGAAAACTACTATTAAAAATCTGGCTTTAATTGCTGGTGTGCATGGCAATGAACTAACTCCCGCTTATTTGGTTAAATACCTGCAAAAGTCACCTAATCTTATTGCTCGCAGCAGTTTTCAATCCCACAGTCTCATCGCTAATCCCTTAGCCCTAAAGCAACGGGTTAGATATATCGATACGGATTTAAATCGTTGTTTTAACCAAAAAGATTTAGTGAATCCCGATTGTCAGCAATACGAACAAAAACGAGCCAAAAAAATAGTCAAAGATCTCCGAGAAAAATCCATTGATTTATTAATCGATATTCACAGCACCACATCTAACATGATGCTGGCGATTATTTATTCTAACCCCCATCCTTGGCTATTAAAACTCTTTACCTATCTGACTAAAATTAATCCTGAGGTGCGCTTAATTTATCATCCCGTCAGCGAGGAAGAAAATCATTTTCTGAAAGGAATTTGTCCCCTAGCTTTTACCCTAGAAATCGGTCCAATTAACCATGGGGTCATCTGTCCCTATCTTTTTCGTCAAACCGAAACACTTATCTATCAAATCCTAGACTATATCGAACAGGAAAATTATCTCGCTGCCCATCTCGATACTTTCAGCGAATCCCTCACAGTTTACCAACGTTTAGGCTCGATCGATTATCCTAGGGATGAACAGGGTGAAATTAAAGCCATGTTACATCCTGAGATTCTTCAACGAGATTATCAGGCAATTCAACCCAATCAACCGATTTTTCTAGGATTTGATGGTCAGGAAATTATCTATCGTGGGGAATCTGAATTATATCCTATCTTTGTCGGAGAATCTTCCTATAAAGAAAAAGGAATCGCCCTTTGTTGGACAGCAAAAAAACAAATTGATATTAATTAGGGTTTGCGGCAAAAAGTTTGTTGGTGGGGTTAGGAGTCAGTAGCCGGTCGTCAGTAGCCGGTCGTCAGGAGATAGGAGATAGGAGATAGGAGATAGGAGATTATTTTTATTTATTCTTCCCACTTCCCACACCCCACACCCCACACCCCACACCCTGTCCCCAGGAAAAACTTTTTCAGCAGACCCTAAATAAGGGAAAAGCCACTATGACCTTTACTTCTGATTCTCTTTTAGCTGAACGTTACCAACTGCAACAACGCCTAGGAAATACCGCTATCGGTCGTCAAACTTGGTTAGCTATCGATGTATTATCCCAAGAATCGGTAATTATTAAACTCCTCGCTTTTAGTCCCCAGATGGAGTGGGAAGAATTAAAATTATTTGAACGGGAGGCAGCCGTCTTAGCTTCTCTCTATCATCCCCGTATTCCCCGCTATCGCGATTATTTTTCCCTCGATAAAAATCAAGGTGACGGGATTCCTTGGTTTGTGCTTGTACAAGATTATATACCGGGAGAATCCCTAAGCGATCGCTTAGAAAGGGGGCAACGTTTCACCGCTACGGTAATTCGGACTATTGCCCAAGAAGTTCTCGAAATTCTCATTTATTTGCACGAATTATCGCCCCCAGTATTACATCGAGATATTAAACCTAGTAATTTAATTATTAACTCAGAAAATAACGTTTATTTAGTAGATTTTGGGGCAGTCCAGTCCCGCGGTGCAGTAACAGGAGTTACTTTTACTGTGGTGGGGACGAGTGGTTATGCACCCCTAGAACAATTTTGGGGCCGGGCAGTTCCCAGTTCTGATTTATATGCCTTAGGTATGACTTTAATTCATTTATTGACGGGAATTGTCCCCATAGAATTGCCCCACCGCGAGTCTAAAATTCAATTTCGCCAACTGGTGACAATTGATGATGATTTAATCGATTGGTTAGAAACTATGACCGATATGGCGGTAGAAAAGCGGTTTAAAAGTGCCAGAGAATCCCTGAAATTTCTCCAACATCCCTACTATCGCCAAGCCTCAAGTTTAATCGATCCTAAGAAATTACCAAAACCTCCCTACAGTTCCATCCGCATCGCTAAACACCGGGATAATTTAGAGATTAATTTACCTCCCAAAATTAAGCTACTTTCCGATGCTCCTACCCTCTGGTCTTTGGCGATTGTCCTTACTGTCACTGTCTTTATCTCCCCGATTCTTACCTTTATTATAGCTCTAATTGGTTTTATTTGTTTGCGGGAGATGCAATTAATTCTTACACCTAAAGAAGTTTTAATTAAATATAAATTCCTCAATTTTATCTACAAAAAATTTGCTTTTAAAACTCAAGATTTATGGGGTATTTTTCTCCATAGCAATGGCACAGAAGGTAACTATCAGATTCGTCTGCGGACGGCTAAAAATTATTATCTTATCGGTCAGAATCTCCGCGAGGATGAATGTCTCTGGTTAGGACAGGAAATCCAAGATTGGTTAAATTTTATCAAATATAGCGTTTCTCCTCAAGATGATGTGTAACCTGACAGGGTATCTTCTCCTGACTTGAAAGAGGGTGTAGGGTGTAGGGTGTGGGGTGTGGGGTGTAGGGAAGGAAACCTCTTTCATCTATGGGGGTGAAAATTTTTTCATCGGGACCGTCTCCCCAAAACGAAAACTTTGCACCTCACCATGAAGATAACTGCTATAAGTTATCAATTTTATCGAGAATCAATTCAAGAAATCCTAAGAATTAGTCGGTAGGCATTTCTCCCTTTTTAACCTTAATGTTGCAGATATCGCCCTATCTTGGTAGTATAATAACTGATTGGCATTCCCTCGGCTACAAGGCGGCAATTATTACATCTGATTAGGAATTGCAAAAAGGCGGCCATGAAATGTTAGTTATTAGTGGAGAATTAAAAATGAACTCTGAAATTTACAAAAAAGTCAGCTTGTTAGTTTTGTATCAAGGGGTTTTTGATAATGCTATTGGTCAGGCATTTATTACCCTATTATCTACGGATAATGTTGCCGATTTTCTCAAAGCTTATGGTAAATTGTTTCAAGCTTTAGCATCTAAAAATATCAGTTGGAATGATTTTCTAATCGAACAAATTTTATTAGATGATAATCCCTTTAGTCAACAGGTACAGAAAAAAAGTGTTTCGGAGTTACCCGAATCTTTAATTGATGGCGTTAAACAGGATTTATCTATCCTCCAATCTCTTTATAACTCTAGCATTTATAGCTTAAGTAATTCGACAGTTTTTGAACAAATTAAATTTCTAATTTTCCCCGCTTGGGAAGTGGACAATAAATTAGAAAGTTTCCTACATTCTAGTTTAGATTGGACGGAATTAGTCGAAGATCTAGCCGATTATTATCGTGAGTGTGGTACAGGAATTTTTGCCCGTTATCAAGCTTTAAGGTGGCAAGAAGGCAGATTACAAGGAATTACTCATCCCGATCCCGTGCAGATTCAAGACATAGTCGGTTATGAAATGCCCAAGGAAACCTTGATTAAAAACACTGAGTTTTTATTAGCAGGTTATCCAGCTTTAAATGTCTTACTCTATGGCAGCCGTGGTTCGGGAAAATCCTCTCTGGTTAAGGGATTATTGCAAAAATATCATAGTCAGGGATTGCGCTTAATTGAAGTGGCAAAATCGCAGTTAAAAGACCTACCATTAATTATTGAAATCTTGCGAGATTTGCCCCAAAAATTTATTATCTTTGTCGATGATTTATCCTTTGAAGAAGACGATGAAGCTTTTAAAGCTTTAAAGGTTATTTTAGAGGGAAGCGTCACCGCTAGACCGAAAAATGTCGTAGTTTATGCCACTTCTAATCGCCGACATTTAGTCAGAGAATTTTTTGCGGATCGACCACAACCAAAAGATAGTGATGAAGTGCATAATTGGGACACAGTACAAGAAAAATTATCCTTTAGTGATCGCTTTGGTTTAACCCTCACTTTTGAACCAGCTAATCAAGAAAAATATTTGGAAATAGTGCGTCATTTGGCAGCTTTATCTAAATTAAAAATTAGCTTAGAAGACTTAGAATTTCGTGCCAAACAATGGGCAACCCAACATAATGGGCGATCGGGAAGAACTGCTAGACAATTTATTGATTTTCTCCAAGGGGAATTAGAATTAAATGGGTAAAATTAATTGTGTTATGATTAAATAAAAGAATCTCTAATCTGGAAAAATGTTGACTTCATCTCCCCCCAAAACTATCAGCTTAGAAGAATATCGTAATTTAGAAACCATAGCCGAGGTTAAACACGAATATCACGACGGGGAAATTATCGAGATGACAGGGGTAAGCATCAATCATAATAGTATTCTCATTAATCTTATTGTCCTGCTAAAATTAGCACCTCTGGTTATGATCGGGGTGATAAATTTCGTTATTATCGTTCTATACCCCAATTAAACCAATATCTTCTCGTCAGTCAAGGGGAGATACTAATAGAATCCTATAGCAAAACCTCAGAGAATAATTGGTTACTGCAAGAATACACCCCAGCCAGGGGAATTATATCCCTAGATTCTTTAGGAATTAGCTTAAATCTTGCCGATATTTACGAAGGAATTGATTTTAATTGAGGAATAATTTATGAATGATAACCTTTTTTTCTGTGATCTAGGTTATAATCAGGAGGATTAAAAATTCTGTGACAGAGAAAATGCTAACTCGATCTCCTACCAAAACCCGCAGCTTAGAAGAATATCGTAATTTAGAAACCATAGCCGAGGTTAAACACGAATATCACGACGGAGAAATTATCGAGATGACAGGGGGAAGCATCAATCATAATCGACTGGTACGCAATTTAATTCGCTTGTTAGACAATGCTTTAAGGAAAACTATTTATGAAGTCTTTCCCAGTGATTTGCGACTATGCACCTCTGGTTATGATCGGGGTGATAAATTTCGTTATTATCGTTCTATACCCCAATTAAACCAATATCTTCTCGTCAGTCAAGGGGAGATACTAATAGAATCCTATAGCAAAACATCAGACAATAATTGGTTACTGCAAGAATACACCCCAGCCAGGGGAATTATATCCCTAGATTCTTTAGGAATTAGCTTAAATCTTGCCGATATTTACGAAGGAATTGATTTTAATCTCAACTCCTAACTTTAGCTATCTTTTAAGAGGACGTACTAAAAACAATTTTACCATCTTTTACCGCCACTAAACGCAAAGTTAAGGGGCCAGCCGTATTAGTTTTACTAGCGGCAATTGCCTCAAGTGTCTCGATAGAATTACCCGACTTTTTGACTTGACCAATAAAGTTAACTACCGTAGTTAATAACCCATCTTCCACTTGAATTGACCCTAAAACTCCCGCACTTCTAGCGCGAAATTGAGCCGAAGCTAAAAGTAAATCTAAGCGCTTTTGTAGGTCTTCTTCTGTCATATTTTGGGGATCGATAGAAACGGCAGCGATTACCTGTTTCTCCTCAAAAACTCTTTGATTGGGAACCACATCAGCAAAGACACGAATCTCGCTTTCTCCTAAGACATAATTACCTGCTGAAAGGATTCTCACCACATATTCTTTACCGTCCTGTAATTGTTGACTTAACTGTTCTACCTGTGCTTTTGTGATCTTAACTAAACGCTGGTCAAAATTAGGCTGATTCGGTTGGGTAGCACGGATAGCATTTATATTCGCTTCTCGCAATAACTTATCAATAACAGCGACAATAGCTTGGGGATCAACAATACGAAAAGCTCCAAAAGATAACACCTGTCCCCGGAAAATAGCGATTTGTTTTTCCCGCAATTCTTGATAGGTTTGATAGTATTGTTCTAAAACTTCCACTTCCCGCTTAAGAAAAGCCATTTGGGTTTCTAAATCTTTTAATTTTCCCTCGCGCTGTTCCAAAGCTAAATTTTTATCCACAATCGATCGATCAAGTTCTCCAATGCGTTGATCCCGGCGATCAATTTCTAGCTGTAGGGTTTTTTGTTGGGTTTCCAACTGTTGAAGTCGCGCTTGTCTGGTTGTTAATAATTTTTGTTGATTAGCCAACTCTTTATCTCTAACTTGAACGGTGGTTTGTAGTTGATTGATCTGACTAGAAAGAATTGATTTTTGTTGGGACAATTGATCCCGTTGACTGATTAACTGTGCCTTTTGATTAGTTAAAATAACTCGTTCATTATTTAAATTAGCCACTTCCTTACGAAACTTTTCCAACTGTCCCGAAACTAATCGCAAACGTTGACGAGAAGATTGATAATTTTTGTTAAGAACCTCTAGACGTTTCTGCACAGCTATCTGTTCACTTTTAGCCGTTTTTAAAGCCTTTTCCACCTGATTTTTTTGCTCGGTGGTTTTTCTCACCTGTCTTTCTAAATCCTTAATAGCGGCACGACGTTCATTTAAAAGACGATCCAGTTCAAAAACCCCTTGACGCAGGGATTTACTAGAAGCAAACAAGACAATTAAAGTCGAACCGGCGATCAAAATTCCCGTTACAATCGTCATCAAAGTTGCGGTTTGTTTCGGACGCAGATTAAATAAACGCATCCTTTTCTTACCGATACGGCTCCCTATGCGATCGCCAACCGCCGCTATCAGACCACCTAAAACCACGATGGCCAAAACCAAAATATAAGCGCTAGTCATCCAGAATTTAAGTAAATTGTTGACTGAGAGCGACGGGATTATGGACGGTAATTTTCTTCTTGTAAATTGAGACCATTTCTTGATCCCGCAGCTCTCCCAATAAACGGGTGACAGTGACGCGGGTAGAACCGATCGCTTCTGCGATCGCTTGGTGAGACAATTTTAGATCCACCCGGATGCCATCGGTGGTGGGAACCCCAAAATCACGACAGAGAATTAATAAAAAACTGACCAAACGTGAACCCATATCCCGGTGAGCCAAGGTTTCGATCATCATTTCCGTTTGCAGAATGCGCGAGGACAACCCCTGCAGCATCAACATTGATAAATCGGGATTATTGCGGAGGGACCTTTCTACCTGCTCGATCGGGGCCGAGAGTAATTCTACCGGAGTAAAAGCCACGGCATGATAAAAACGATCCGATCGCTGGCCGGTGAGTAAGGATAGCACACCAAAGACGCTATTTTCCCGCAGTAGAGCCACGGTAATTTCCTCTCCCGCTTCATAGACTCGCGACAACTTAACGGCTCCTTTAAGCAAAAAATAGACTCTTTCGGCGGGGTCTCCCGGGAAAAAGATCGTTTTGCCACGCTCGAACAATTCCACCACCGGGGGGAAATTGCCGCTGCCGATTCGACGGAACACATCTGCTAGGGGTTTGTCTTGTATTAGGGATAAGTCCATCTCACATCCAAAAAAGGGGAAAATTGTTTTTATTATGCAACGAGTGTCACCTCTATTAAACATAACCGCTCCCTAAACTGGGAAAAGTTTTGGGCGCTTTTTGCCAGACAATGGGGGAGGGGTGATCATTGCTGCCCCGTTATCTGTATCCCTATTATACCGAATCTCGCTGGGGTCGGCTATTGGGGAGATTTTTGTAAGAGAAACGAGAACTATGTTAGATTTAACGGGAAAAAACGCCCTAGTGACGGGGATTGCCAATAATCGCTCGATCGCTTGGGGAATTGCCCAACAACTCCATCAAGCTGGTGCAAATATCGGTGTCACCTATCTCCCCGACGAAAAGGGCCGTTTTGAGAAAAAAGTGCGAGAATTGGCCGATGAACTTAATCCCGCTTTTTACGTCCCCTGCGATGTCCAAAATGACCAACAGGTAGAAGATACTTTCGCTACAGTGGCGGAAAAATGGGGCAAACTGGATATTTTGATTCACTGTCTCGCTTTTGCCGATAAAGAGGGTTTAACGGGCGATTTTACCGCCATCCCTCGGGAAGCTTTCACTAAATCCCTAGATATTAGCACTTTTTCCCTAACCCGTCTAGCTCGATCGGCTAAACCTTTGATGACGGCAGGGGGAAGTATTATTACTCTTACCTATCTCGGCGGTGTCAAGGTAATTCCTAACTATAATTTAATGGGGGTGGCAAAAGCCGGTTTAGAAATGAGTGTTCGCTATTTAGCCGCCGAATTAGGTGGTCAAAAGATCCGAGTTAATGGTATTTCCGCCGGTCCAATTCGCACCTTAGCATCTTCGGCCGTGGGGGGAATTCTTGATATGATCCATCATGTGGAAGAAATCGCTCCTTTACATCGCACAGTGACACAAATTGAGGTGGGAAATACGGCCGCTTTTTTAGCCAGTGATCTTGCTAGTGGTATTACCGGTCAGATTATTTATGTAGATTCCGGTTACGAAATTATGGGAATGTAGTTTTAAGTAGGTAGGTGTTAAAAACCATCAGCGCCCCCCTTATTAAGGGTAGTAGGGTTGATTCATGAATCAACCCTACTATGAATCAACCCTAGGATCAAGGAGGGATCAGCGCCCCCCTTATTAAGGGGGGATCAAGGGGGGATCAGCACCCTCCTTATTAAGGGGGTATCAAAGGCGAAATCTATCTTCAATTTAATTGAAACGACTATCATAAAAGACTATGATCGTGTTTGTTGCGAAGTTGCTGAAGAGTCTTGCGATCGCTCTCTAGATCGACTTCATTGTAATGTAAATCGGCATCATGGTTTTTCAAAAAAGCATCCACCACCCAACGAGAAGATAGACCTAAAATACTTCCGACCTCAGCACTGGTGATTTTTTCCGCTCGGTAGGCCTGCACCACCAAAGCCTCTAAAATTTCACGGGTAAGATTATTGTAGTTGTAATGTTGAAGCAATTCATCGGGAATATCGATAGTAATTTTCATGATTTAGCTTCCTTTTTTTTGGGGTTTACTGATAATGTTTATAGAACTTAGGTTGAGTTAAAGCATGAAACCCAACGCCTATTCTATACCTTCTCAACAGGATTTAGTATAACTTTTGGATATGGATAAAGCTGGCATTTCTATTACTTCGCTTCAAATAATTTCCGAATCTCGTTAATAGAAATATAGATACCGACAACAGCACCTAGCAAAAGAGGGATTTGACTATCCGAACCAAGGCATTTCTGAAAATTTTCATCGGTTAACACTTTATAGACCACCTTAAATAGGGTAAATGCAGTCCACAAAGTTAACCCAGAAACGAAAAGAATTTCTAGATAAGATTTATTGTTTCCCCGTCGCTGCCGTCTTCTTGTAACCACTGCCACGCTTGCGGTAATGACCAAGGTTCCGATTAACAAAAGAAAGTTTTCAATGTTAACAATCTTCATCAAAAATTTATGCTGATTTTGCTTTTCTAAAGGTAATATACCATCCGCAGCCCGCCGCTAATATCGCACCAATAACCGCGCCATAAACTCCCGCAATCGATCCCCCTAGGGCTGCACCTCCCACCGTTACCACCATCAGGCGATCGGCTTTATCCCAAAATCGAGGGGAATCAGCACCCTCGTGATCAAGGGGGGATCGGGCTAATTTTTGGGCAGTTTTTACCCAATCTTGGCTAGGAATAACATCATTAATAAATAGGGACTCGAAATCTAAACTATCGGGAAAAATGACGCTTAAACTTTTGGTGCGTTCTTGGTTAGCATAGGCTGCGTCTAATTCTTCGATCGCTTTTTTATAAGCTTTTTCTAGGGGGGGAAAATCCTTGACAAGTTGCCGCAATTGTGTTGCTGCCTGGGGTTGTTCTTCCCTTAATAATCGTTCAATTTCTTTGAGCGATCGCTGTAGATATTCTGGCAAGGGTTCAGTCTGCTGTGCGAGGGCGATTAGCAGCGCTTCAAGATCGATAATTGTTTTGGGAATTTCCATAAGTTAGTCCTGTCCAGTCAGGGTATAGGCCGCCCAATGGTAAGGATCACTATATTCTGTTAGTTGATCTAGCCCTATTGTACTGCCTTCTTTTAAAATATTCGCCGCCCTCACCTCCAGTCGATCGACCCCTTCCATTAGGGAGGGAAGTAGCCGAAGTTGCTCGATCCAGTCAGCTAGTTGCTGCCAAGTGATGTTTTTTAACCAATTTTGTGTATTTTTCAGAGCTAGAGCCGGGGATTCACCCGCTAATAATCTTTGATAGAAGTTAATCATAAACCAAGCGCTAGAAATCTCCTTCACCGGCCAGAGGGTACTGACCACATTAGTCGCACCCGCTGCCCGGAAAGCACTGACGAGGCCGACGTATTCGGTGGTAATGCCATCCTTACCGGTGAGAGCAGTTTCACAGGCAGCCAGACAGACGAGACGGTAACTAGAGAGGTTCAGTCCGTTGATATCCCGGACGGTCAATAAACCATCGCTAAGGGCGATCGCAGAGGCTTGGGGGCGAAAAGAGTCATAAAAGCCGTGACCAGTGAAATGGAAGGTTTTATAGGCATTTTCGAGGGCTTTGCGGACATTTTCCCGTGAGGCCTTTTTCGGGCTAATTCTCGCGCTCGGTTGCAGGATATGGCTAATAATCGCCGATTCCAGTTGGGCGAAATCCATGGGTTTTTGCTCCGTTTTGGGGTCTTCGACACTGAGGAGGGGAGAATAGGAGAAATCGCCGGACTGGGGACGCAAACCGACCTGAGCAGAGGGGAGATAGGTGGCGGTGTATTTTTCGGGGAAGAGGGTATGTAGGGGGAAGCGGTGCAGATCCCGGTGGGGGATGAGAATGAGGGAATTAACGGAAACCGGCAAATGTGCGAGAATTTTATCGATCTGTAAAATCCGCTTTAATTGGGCAAAACGGCTGTTAAGTGACAATCTCCAAGGATGATTTTGTTTATTCTCCGTTTCTTTTTTACTAGCATAGTCGCGGTATTGTTTATCCCATTCGGTTAACCAAGTCCGAAACTGTCGCGCCTGTTGATAACGTTGCTCTCTTTCCAGAATTACGGGATCAGCGTCTGCGGTGATAATAAAGGTGGTGAGATTGTCCTCGCTGAGATACCAGTAGATAATCGCCTTATTCGGACTTGTCAGGCTTTGGATAGTGGCATAATCGGGACTGGTGGGGTTTTCTTGCCAATTATCGAGAATCCAAGTCAAGCAACGATTTTTATAAAATTCTGCCTGTTCAATTGCGTCTAGGGGATGATTTTCCTCGATCAGTAAATCGATTTCTAGGTGACTAAAACTGCTGAATTTTGCCTCAAAAGCGGGTTTATCGCCTTTCTGGGCGCGTAGTCGGGTGAAAAGGTCGCGTCCCTGTTGTTGATAGAATCGCGCTTGAGTGATTTCCTGTAGGGAAAGATGAGCGCGGATCAATCCTTGCAGAATTTCTAAATGATCTTCGGGGAAGTCTTTTTCGGTGAGAATCGGTAAAGCGATTTGATAATGTCGGATTGCGTCGCGACAATAGGGACTAGCTTTCTCTTTATATCGGGAATGTTCCAGATAAGCTTCCCCTAGATAGCGATAAATTTGCCCCCACGGAGGCGATCCTTGAACGAGGTGGGGAAGTGCCTCCCGGAGGCCGAAAAGATGGGGTTCTCGGTCATTAAGGGCTACTATCGGTTTACGATAAATTAGAGCTTCTAGACTAGGAGTAGAAATGCGATTTTTGCTCAGAGAACAAATGGCCCACCCTCGGCCGTTCCAAGCTTCATGCAAATCGGGTTTAAATTCTAAAGCTCGATCGTAGGATGCGATCGCTTCTTCATACCTTCCTAAGTTATCTAACGCATTCCCTCGGTTGTGCCAAGCTTCATGGTCATCGGGTTTAATTTCTAAAGCTCGATCGTAGGATGCGATCGCTTCTTCATACCTTCCTAAATTACCTAACGCAATCCCTCGGTTGGTCCAAGCTTCATGCTTATCGGGTTTAAATTCTAAAGCTTGATCGTAGGATGCGATCGCTTCTTCATACCTTCCTAAGTTAACTAACGCATTCC
>VYLL01000129.1_pt1 | contig 28285 bp, 11 predicted proteins | sample 5114301 | NCBI WGS metagenome assembly VYLL01 (sample SAMN12291809, study PRJNA351875) | freshwater metagenome | isolation source: freshwater lake | place: USA: Michigan, MSU2 Lake | collected 2011-08-16 | reverse complement strand
CGCGGGCGGGGGCTTTGGGAGTGGTGGCGGGTGTGGTCGCGCGGACGTCGGGCTTGGCGGGGGTTGCGGGGCGCTTGCGTGGTGGGGGCGGGGGGTTGGGGACGTCGGGATCGATGAGCGGGGGCTCGTCGGGCATGTCGGGTGGCAGGACAACGGGCTGTTCGTCGCCGCCGCCGAGGCCTGAGCCGGCGGGCTCGGGATAGTCGATCGGGTCTTCTAGAAGATTCGCGGCGGCCTGGAGGCGGGGTGGGTTGGAGGCGAGATGGAAGCCGGTAGCGGTGAGCAGCGAGAAAGCCGCGGCGGCCATGAGACCGAAGGCTGCGGCAGTCGTGACGCGGTAGAGGGCAAAACCAAGTAAAAGTCCTAATGCGAGCCCGACACCCATGCCAACGTAGGGTGAAACACCGCTGTCGCGTGCGAGGACGGGCCAGAGGAGGAAACCGCCCACGGCACCGGCGACGCAGCTCAAGAAGATGGTGGTGGGGCGAAGAACTTGCCGCCCGACAAGCCAAAGAACGAGGCCGCCGACGAGCGACAGGACGACCAAAGCGTGCAGTGCCCAAGGGAGCGATTGCAGCGCGGCAGCGACGCTGGGGAGTGACGAAGTTGAGACGGCAAGCAGGTGCAACGTGGATGTCCCTGAGGTGAAGTGCGGAGTGAAGCGGTGTGGTGCGCGGAGACGATCGCGGAAAAGAGATCGGACTGTGAACGGAAAAGGGAACAAAAGACATCTGGATGCGAAGTAGAAATGCTCGACGCTCGTTGAGCGATTGATCTGTTGCTCGTGACTCGGGGTCGGCGGCGCATGGAAATGTGCCGCGCGGCGGTGGTGTGCGCGTCGCGCTGAGAGTCTGACGATCAACGACGAAAAATGATCCAACCCATTGGTGCTTCTCCACTTGCGAGCGCTTCACATGCGCGGTACGCTTGACCCCTACGGCCCATTATCGGGACCGGGGCAAGGCCCGGGCTATCCGCCGCACGATGCGAACGGGGTTGGAGATTGATGTGCGTCTTGAGCGTGGGCTCGCGGCGCTGGACGAGTGTCGGCAAGTAAGTGAGCGTTCGTGAGTGGCAGTGGCGAAGGCGTGGGGTGTGTGAAGTTTGCGCGGAGTGTGGTCCGGATTGGTCGGTTGGCGGAGTGATTCGGCTGGGAGTTCCTCGCGGCGTTCTGTCGCGAGGTGAAGAGCAGGAAACATTGAGAGCACGCGTCCGGCCCAGTGGCCAGCACGCAGGAGTAGATACATGAGCACGATGCAGCGCTGGATGGACAAGCTTCTTGGCACGGCCCCGCGGACGATCGAGCACGCGGGCAAGCGCGTGAAGCACGGGGCGCGTTCGAAGCGCAGCGCGGCCGAACTCGCGGCGGGCGTGGGCCTTGCGACGAGCATCGAGCAGCTTGAGCAGCGTCAGTTGATGTTCGTGCTGCAGGTGGCCGAGACCGATCCGACGTTCCAGCCTGACACTGCGAACCCGGGCTTCGGCACGGTCACGACGACGTTCGGCTACTTCATCCCGTTCCTGAGCGCGGAGATTCCGGGCTTCCAGCAGGAGACGGGCATTGTCGAGGACTTTGAGACGCGGGCGCCAAACTCGAACCTCACAGCGAATCTTGGCGATCCTTCGAACTTTGGTCTGTTCAGCACGTCGGGCGTCGGTGTGACGGCGATCGTGCGCGCGAACACAGCGCCGGCAACGGGCAATCGGTTGGATGTGACGATCCCGACGAATGGGTTTATCGAGCTGGTGTTCCGGACGAACGGCGCGCCGAACGGCGTGCCGCGGACGTTTGTGGGCTTTGAGTGGACGGGCACGACGAGCGCGGGCTTGAACGTCGAGGCGCGCGGATTTGCTGGCGCGGGACAGGCTTCGACGCCGCTGGTGGCTGGCGCGAACCTTGCGATCTCGAGCCGGCCGGCGGACCCGAACGTTCCTGCCGGTGCGCAGATCCGCAGCGTGCGGTATGACCAGGGTTTCCAGATCATCCGCATCACGAACACGGGCGCGGCGGTCACGCTGGCGATGGACAACGTGACGGGCATCAACCCGCCGTCGCGGTTCTCGGCGTATTTGGATGCGCGCATCTTCGGTGCGCAGGTGCAGTTGTACGGTCGCGCTGAGACGGCGCCGGGTGCCAACGACGGCACGGCGATCTCGGTGCTCGACCTGTACGGGCGCGCCATGCAGGCGACGATCGATGTGGGCATCCCCGAGGGTGACACGCGCGTCATCGCCGACGCCAACGGCGACGGCGTGCCGGACTTCAACGACGGCATCGGGCGGATCAACCTGCTGCGCGGCGACGCTCGCGCGGCGTTCAACATCGTCGGCGGCACGGTGCAGGTGCCGCAGGCGGGCCAGCCGAACGAGAACGTCGGCGGCATCGGTCAGTTCTTCACGTTCTTGCGGGCCCGCGACAGCCTGGCTGCGGATTTCCGCGCCGGCGGGTTCGCGCTTGAGGGCAGCTTCGTCGGTGGCACGTGGCAGTTCCGCGGGTTTGAGGACACCGAGTCGACGGTCATCATCGGCTCGCCGTGGATCCGTGACAATCGCAACACGGCGGTGTACTTCGGCGGCGCGGACGGCACGGACAACACGATCGGTCGCCCGATCCGCGCGGACGATCCGACAGTGACGACGACGGTGCGCGTGTTCGGCGCGGTGAACCGGCCGGCGGCGAACCCGGCCGGGGCGTGGGCGCGGTATCCGTATGCCAACGCCAACGGGCACTTCGGTTTGACGGGCACGCTGCTGGAGAATCAGTTGACGCCGGTGCCGCTGCCGGCGTTCCCGAACCCGATCCCGAACCCGCCGGCGCCGCAGCCGGCGACGGTGAGCAATCCGGTGACGGAGCAGGGCGTGGGCTTTGACGCCGCGGCTTTGCCGGCGGCGCGGGCGTGGGGTCAGTTCAATATTGACGGGCTGGTGTTCGGCGCGGTGCGGTTCAATGGTTCGCTTTCGCGAATCACGATCAGCAACCCGGGCGCGAACATCGTCGTTGACGGCGACCTTGGTCAGTTGATTGTCAACGGCAACCTTGGCGGCACGCGTCTGGTGACGAGCACGGCACCGAGCGACGCGTTCCGTGTCTTCCCGTCGCAGGTGACGGTGGGCCGCAGCCTTGGGCAGGTGCTGGTGTCGGGGCGGATCATCGGCACGCCGATCACGGTGCTGGGCGCGACGAACGACCCGAATCGTGCGACGACGGACTTCCTGCGGTATACCGAGACGGAACAGATCATCTTCATCAACCCGGCGGATACTGACGCGTCGGGAACCTTGGCGGACGCCGCGCGCGCAGTGCAGGGCGGCGGCCCTGTGTTCTTTGGTGGCAACGCCAGCGACGGCGGGATTTATCGCAACGACCTGCTGCCGGGCGCGGAGTTTGTCGGCACGGGCCTGCGCGGGGCGATCATCAGCGGCACGCTGGGCTTCGGCAACTCACAGTTTCATAACGAGGACAGCTCGGACGTCTACGCGTTCGCGGCGAACGTCGGCTCGACGGTCAACGTCAGCGTGCAGTGGACGCCGGGTCAGCCGGCGCAGTCCACGCAGACGCTGTACGCCCGCGTGGTGGACATCAACGGTCGTTTGCTGGCGACGCACCAGTTTGCGTTCCTGGCGCCGGATTACGCGCTGCCGTCGAACTTCTTTGACGTGCAGTTCAACTTCCAGGCCCCCAGCAGCGATGTGTACTACCTCGTGATGTCGACGAACCCGGATGGTCAGGACAACACGTCGGTGGCGTATACCGCGACGATCCAGGGTCAGGCGGCGGTCACGGTGGGCATGATCTCTTCCGGCGGCGGCAACAACGCGCCGGCGCCGATCCTGGTGCAGTCGGGTTCGGTGGGCCTGATCCGCATGGGTAATGGGTTCATTGATCCTGATGGCGCGGTGACCGCTCTGGGCGGGGCTCTGGCGACGGTCGAGTCGATCCAGGACTACATGGCGATCGGCAACGCGTCGATCTCGGTCAACGGCAGCCTGTATGCGTTCATCGCTGGCAGCGATGTGCGCGGCGGGACGATCAGCATCGGCGGCAATGTCGGCACGTTCCAGACCGGCCGGTTCTTCACCGACGATAACGAAGGCACGAACAACGTCGGCTCCGCCTTTGGCAACATCCACAACACGACGCTCACGGTCGCGGGCAACATCGGCCTGCTGGACATCGCCGGTTCGATCGGCTTCCAGAACACGACGACCGGCGAGGTGACGACGAGCCGGCCGGGCAGGTTCACGCTCAACACGGGCACGACGTTCGGCGCGTCGCCGCAGCCGGGCAACATCGGCGAGCTGCGCGTGGGTCGCCTGATCAACGGCCTCGCGTTCACGATGAACACGAGCCCGAACTCGATCATCGATCGCTTCGTGGTGGGCGCGCGGGCGACCGATGCTGATTCCGGGCGCATCGTGCTCGGCCTGCCGACGTTTAACTTCGGCTCGGGCAGCGATATCCGCTTCCTCGACTTCACGGGCATCGCGCTGGGCGGCGTTGGCGCGACGCTCGACGAGCAGTTCCAGCTCAACGTCGGCTACAACCAGACCGCTCAGCTTCAGGACGACTCGGGCGCGGCGTACTCGATCAACATCAGCGGCGGCACCGGCGCTCCGCGGCTGGCCAGCAGCGCGACGGTGTTCTTCATCCCGCTGGGCGTGGGCAGCGTTGTCGGGCGCATCGCGGCCGATCTGCGGGCCGGCGCGGTGCTGAATGTCGTCAACAACTCGGGCCTCGGGCGCGTCGCGCTCGACAACATCACGCTCTTCGCGGCGCAGGATCCCGGTGTCAGCAGCGTGAGCTTCTCAGGCATCGGCGAGATCGACGTTCGCCAGCTCTTCTCCGCGATCCCGCTGACGAACATCCGCAACTCGACGCCCAACGGCGATCTGGTGTCGGTGGACGTCACGAGCGTCACCAACGTGCTCATCGACTCGGGCAGCCTCGGGTTCACCGAGAGCAACTCGTTTGGCGATCGGCGCTTCGGCAACTTCGTCGATATCGCGGCGGGGTTGCAGCAGGGCGTCGGGGCACCGCTGGGCATTAACACGAACCTCCAGGGCGTGCTCAACGGGAACATTCAGCAGGGCGGCCAAGGTGGTACGACGTTCGCGCCGATCCAGTACGCGGCCAACGGCGGCGTCTTTGAGGATGCCGGAACACCTTTTGACGGCTACCTCCAGGGCTTGGTGGTTCGCAACGGCAACCTCCAGAGCGTGCAGGCCGGCAACCGGCTGGGTGACGTCATCCTCCAAGGTGCGGCCGCGGTGATCAATAACGTGGTCGCGAACCCGTTGAACCGGAGCGGTGACGGCGTGTTCCGCGGCATCGAAGGGACCATTTACGCCAGCTCGATCCTGAACGTCGACATCGGCGATGGCATCGCGGCCCCGGGTGATACGCCGTTTGCTCAGGCGGGCATCTTCGCGACGAATGACATCGGCACCGTCACCGGCGGCAACCGAGTGCGGAATGCGCAGGTCCGCGGCGTGATTGTCGCGGCCAACGCCGGCGGTGATCCGGCCACTGGCCGGGACGCGGGCGGCCCGGCCCTCAACGGCATCAACAACATCAACATCAACGGCGGTCGGATCGACGGCGCGTACATCGGCGTCGCCAATCTCGACGCGTTCTGGCGATCAGCGCGCACGTCGCCGGTCGGCAACGTCACGCCGGGTGATGCGCCGGCGCCGCGCGGCACGGTGCACAACATCGTGATCAGCAACACGGACCTGTTGCGGTCGCGGTTGTTTGCGGGCTCGTTCAACAACATCACGATCAGCAACGGCAACTGGGACGCGTCGACGTTGCAGGCCGCGGGCGGCGCGGGTCCGACGGACACGCAGACGGGCCTGGCTCCGGGCAGCGTGGGCACGCTGACGGCCAGCGCGTTTGTGAACAGCACGCTGGACGGCGAGGCGGGCGAGTGGCGTCCGAACTCGATCGTGACCACGGGCGATCTGCGGACGCTGTACGCGACGGGCGTGAACAACGACATCGCGGACCTGAACATTCAGGTCGGGCGCAACCTGAGCTCCGTGCTCATCGCACGCAGCCTGCTGCGTTCGACGCTGGCGGTCAGCGGCAGCGTGAGCGTGCTCTCGTTCTCGCAAGACGTTCGCTCCTCGCAGATCAACACCGGCGCGGTCACGGCCCTGTCGGTCGGTCGCAACATCCAGGCCTCGTCGATCAACGCCAACGGCGCGATCTCGCAGATCTACGCCGGCGGCGACATGTCGAACGTCGCCATCAGCTCGACGGGCAACGGCGGCGGGATCACATATCTCCTGGCTCGCTCGTTCTCCGGCAGCCTGACCTCCAGCGGCAACATCGGCACGGTGTATGTCACCGGCGGTGACTTCACCGGCTCCATCAATACCACGACCGGCGGGACCAACACCGCGAGCGTGAACTTCCTCTACGCGTCGCGTGACCTGAACGTCTCGCTGAACGTCGCCGGTGATGTCGGCGTGCTCTATGCCGGTCGCAACATCGGCCGTCGCTTGGTGGACGGTCAGACGGGCACGGCCTCAACGCCCGACGTCATCGACGTTCGCGGCAACCTGGGCAGCGTCACCGCCGGCGGTCAGCTTTACGCCGACCTGCTGGTGGGCCAGTCGATCACGGGCCTCGTGTACGCGGGCTTCGCCAGCCCGGTGTTTGCGATCCCCGGCAGCGTGGGCTCCGATCAGGCTTCCGACGCGCGGATCACGGCGTTCGGTCGCATCGGCGGCGTGTACTGGTTCGGCGATTTCGCCGGGCAGGTCACCAGCCACTCCGGCGGCGTGGGCTATGTGTACATCCTCAACGGTTCGCTCCGCTCATTGGGCAACGACGCCAGCGGCGCGCCGATCAACTCGATCGACGTCCGCGACGGCGACCTGGGCGTGCTCTATCTCATCTCGGGCCAGCTCCTGGGCAACATCTCGGTGCGCGACGGCAGCATCGGCACGCTCTATGTCACCGGCGATGCGGTCTTCGGCAACATCGGTGTTGATCCGAACCTGTCGCTCAACTCGACGACTGGCGTCGCGGCGTCGCAGTTCCGCACGCAGCTTCCCCCGGGCAGCGCTGACCCGGCGCTGGTCAATGGCGACGGCATCCGTAACGGCCCGACGATCCGGGCAGGGCGCGACATCACGTCGATCTATACCACCGGCGGGATCTACGAGTCGGCGATCAGCGCCGGTCGCACGATTGGCAGTATCTACGTGGGCCGCGGCGTGGACAGCAACTCGACGCCGAACACGCCCACGGGCACGACGACGCCGAGTTTCATTGTCGCTGGCGACACGGTGCAGAGCGTCATCGTGACGCGTCTGGCCAACGGGCTGTTCGTGGGCGCGGGCATCACGGACCTGGGCGCCGATCGCACGATCGGCGGCGTGGGTGCCAATGCGGATACGGTGCGTCAGGGCACGGTCAGCAGCGCGTACTTCTACTCCAACACCAACAACGTCACGGTGTCTGCGGGCATGAACGCGGGGGCCGACGGGCTGTATGCGCAGGGCGCCGATGATCTGGCGGCCGCGGGAAGCAGCACGGTTGGCTATGTGTATGTCCTGGGCACGCCGACGAACACGCGGGTGTTCACGGACTCGTCGATCGGCTTCACGACGGCGGGCGTGGTCACCGGCGGCGGCGCGTTCACGGGCTCGACGTATGTGCCGACGGCGACGAGCGACCCGCGCATCCTCACGGCGGTGCCGGGCGGTCACACGGCGCTGGTGCAGAACGTCGCGACGGCGTTCACCACCGCTCTGGGCGAGACGGGCACGATCACGTTCTCTGGCGCGGGCCAGGCGTTCTTTGACGACGCGACTGACTCGCTGGTGCTGCAGGGCACGACGCTGGGCAGCAGCCTGACGATCAGCAACACCGGCGCGAGCACGACGGTGAGCGGGCTGCGGGTGCGGTCGCTCAACGACGCGTCGCTGGGCACGCTGCGGATCAACTCGCAGAACTTCGCCGGGAACTCGGGCATCTTCGTTGACGGGACGATCCAGTCGTTCAGCGCCAACAACATCGATGTCACGTCCAACGCGACGTTCGGCACCGGTGTCATCGGCGCTGGCGCGGGCATCGGCTCGTTCAGCAGCGGTACGTTCTCACGCGGCATCCTTCAGACCGGTGGCTCGGACGGCACGCTCGCTGGCCTGCGGGCCGACGGCGACATCTCCTCGGTCTCGGTGCTGGGCAACTTCGGCAACGGTGCCGGCGTCAACAACCGTCGCATCCAGGCTCGCGGCCTGAACTCGCTCACGGTCAACGGCACGCTCGGCGGCGTCGTGTCGGTTGAGCGGGATATCTCCAGCGTCTCGTCCAGCGGTGCCTTGAACGGCGCGGGCATCCGGGCCGGCGGACGCATCGGTTCGGTGAGCGCGGCGGGCTCGACCAACAGCCGCGTGTCCGGTGGCGGCGGGATCACGAGTGTGAACTTCAACGGCACGGCGACGGACACGCAGATCATCGGCGGCGGTGATCTGGGTACCGATGGCGCGTTCGGCGGCACGGGCACGGCGGCTGATCGCGTGTCCTCGGGTTCGGTCGGCTCGGTCAATGTGACCGGCGACTTCATCCGCTCGGACGTCGCGGCGGGCATCCTGCGCGGCACGGACGGGTTCTACGGCACGGCGGACGACCTCGCGTCGGACGGGCGCGCCAACATCACGTCGGTCACGATCTCGGGCAACCAGGTCGGCTCGGCGTCCAACTCGCAGTCCTACCGCGTCGCGGCGACGGGCACCTCCGGCACGCTGCGGATCGCCAACAACGCCGTCACGCAGTCGGGCAACTTCCGCCAGACGCAGGCCAACACCTCGCCCAGCGCCATCCGCGTCAGCGATCTTCGCGTGACGCAGGCCGGCGGCATCTACCAGGCGATCGTCACGTTCAACCAGCCGATCTCCGGAGCCGCGTCGCTGCTCCAGGCTCTGACGATTCAGGAAGTGCGCGGCACGCTCGGCAACACGACGCTACTGGCCCCGCTGGTCGGCGGCACGCCCGGCACGCCGGGTGTCGACTACACCGTGTCGTATGACAACGCGACGCTCACGGCGGTCATCACCTTCTCGACCGCCATCAGCACCCGCAACCTCGCGGCGAACGTTCCCGGCGCGGACACGCTCAGCGCGCTCAGCGGCCCGGGCACGTACCGCTTCACCATCGCGTCCACCGGCGCGACGCGCCTGCGTGGCGCGACCAACGACGCGTCGCTGGACGGCGACGGCAACGGCGTCGCCGGTGACAACTTCGTTCGCACGGAGGTTGTCGGTGACGCGGGTGACCGGCTCACGCCGTTCACCACGCTGCTGGGCGGCGGCGGCCAGGTTTCGTTCTACAGCCCGGTCAACCTCGACCTGCAGCTCTCGAACCCCGGCAGCCTGAACGTCCAGTCCAACCGGACGATCACGATCCGCGGCGCGATCGGCGATCACCCGGACTTCAACGCCAACGGCTTCAACGTCGGCTCGGACGCCGACCTCTACAGCGTCACGCTGGTCGCGGGTCAGACGATCCGCCTTGGTGCGACGCAGGGTGCGGCCGCGGCGGCACTGGTCACGCCGGTCTTCGGCACGCAGCAGGCGCTCGTCAGCGGGGCGATGACGCAGCGGCCCGACGGCTCGTTCTTCGTCAACGTCTCCGGCACGTACATCTTCCTCGTCGCGACGGAGGCGACGACCGGTGCGTTGGTCCCCAACCCGCAGAACCCGCCGGCGCCACTCATCAACGTCGGCGGCGTGGCCAACAACGGCGCGGCGGCCGGGCAGATCGGCGACTACTCCTTCACCTTCACGATCGAGAACGACGCCAACAACGGCTTCAGCGATCAGACGGTTCCCGCTGGCAGCGGTCTGGTTGGCGGCAACGCGGCCATCCCGCTGCCCGGCGCCTTCAACGCGGCTCGTGACAACACCGTGACCGTGCCCGGGCAGATCGCCGGTACGGAGTACGTGTTCCGCTACGTCCGCGGAGCGGACGCGACACTGGATAACGCCGACGACACCATCATCGGCCAGCTTCGGCAGATCACCACGGGCGAGCTCCTGGGTGTCATCGCGACGCGTCAGGCCGGTCCGAACCAGGTCTTGGGCAACGGCGACGACATCCTCTCGCTTCGCTCGGTCTCCGGCTCGGGCGCGGACGTGGTGGTGGCTCCGCTGCCCACGGCGTTCCTGGGCAGTGCGGCGACCTTCAACCAGCCGGGCAACCTGCCGTTCGTCAACGTGGGCACGTACAGCTTCCGCCTCGACGCGGGTGCCAACGGCGTGTTCAACGGGAACAACGCCAGCGACGACGTGGTCATCGGCACCGACGGTCGCGGCAACGTGATCGAGCGGCGCGCCGGTGCGGACGGCGTGTTCTCCAACGCCGTGGGCTCGGACGATGTGACGACGATCCGGTCGTCAATCGGCGACCGCGATGTCGCGGGTATCCCGAGCGTGCAGCGCTCGGACCAGGATGTCTACAACCTCAACAACGGCAACCCGATCGCGCCGGGCACGCGCTACCGCGTCACGCTCCGGGCCAACGACGAGGGCGGGAACTTCGGGCGTCTGCTGCCGCAGCTCCAGGAGTTCGCCGGTCTCACGGCGTTCACCGTCACGGACCTGCGCGGGCAGGTCAACTTCGGGATCTTTGACACGACTGCGGCGAACACGATCACCAACGGCAACCTGATCGCGGCCCCGAACCGCGTGCAGTTCTTCGGTGGCGCGACGCCCAACACCACCCTGGCCAACGACGGGGTCACGCGCTACGGCTACGACGCGCGGGGCGACTTCTTCATCGAGTTCACGGTCGCGCCGCGGATTGACTCGGCGACGCCGAACGTCGCCAACCCGGCGGACTGGGCCCGCCTGTCGCTCTATGTCGAGGGCGCCGTGCGGTCCAACTACTCGCTGGATGTCCAGCAGCTTGCCAGCGTGACGCCAACGCCGGTGAACACCCAGGCGGTCACGCAGAACATCCTCATCGATACGCGCGGCGGGACGATCAACTGGCTCGAGACTGGCAACCGCCCGACCTCGCTGCTGGCGTACGACCCGACCGACAACGGCTTCACGGGCGTCTACAACGGCTTCAACGCGCTGGACTACATCTTGACCAGCAACGCCGCGGTGAACGCGAACTCGTTGGTGCTGCAGCTTCAGAACGCGTTCAACTCGATCGCCGGGTTCAACCCCGGTGGCCAGCCGCTGGTTCGCGTCAGTGCGAACCCGGCGGACTTCGAGGGGCAGTCGTTCTCGACGGTGTTCCTCACCAGCAGCGCGCAGGGAGCCGCGTCGTTCAACAACGGGCAGTTCGGCGCGGTGCAGCGTTCGGACGCGTTCAACGCCAACCGCAACGACCAGTCGGTGATCTTCATGCCCTCGCTCAACACGCTGGGCAACGACTCGTCGCTGGGCGGGCTGGACCGGTTCATCCGCCAGCTCACCACGACGGCGGGCCGTCAGATCGGGCAGTTGCTCGGTCTGCGGACCGAGGCGCCGCTTGGCGGCGGCGACGCCAATCCGTTCAGCATCATGCCCGGCGGGAACCCGGCGGACATCGGCGCCGGCAACACCTACGCCTACAACTCCGCGGCTCGCCCGCTCAGCCGCACCGATGCGACCACGCAGTTCTTCCTGGGCAACCAGAACGCCGGTCAGTTGCTGCAGCGCATCTTCGCGGCTCAGTAAGCCAAGACGGCATGTGCGACGTAGCGTCGCGCGGATCGGTCAACACCTGTGATTGACACAAGCCCCGGCTGCGAAGCCGGGGCTTTTTCGTTGGTGCGAAAGGTGCGGGGGTGCAGCGCAGCGTGGCGTGTGAGAGCGACCGTCAGGCGACGGTCGGCGCTGCTCAGGCGGTCGGCTTGTCTGCGTCGCTCAGGCGTCCCGCGGCCTGCAGGGCGCGGCCTGAGATCTCGCGCATCGTGCTCGCGATTGACGCGAGGTCGGTCGCCAGGTCGCGGCGGACGGACTCGACGAGCGTCTGAAGCGGCGCGGGGATTTCGGCGCCGGGCGTCTGGTTCACGAGGAAGGGCGCCCAGGGCTTCAGCTCGTGCTGGAGCGATGAGAGGCGGACGAGGACTTCGCTGGCCTCTTCGCCCGCCGCGAGGGTTGCGCGGCGCTGCGACTCGGCATCAGTGAGGGCCTGACGAATGGAGTCTCGGACGGTGGCGCTCACGGCTTCAAGCCGGCGGGCGGGCTCATCCACGGCGGCGCGAAGGTCGTCGCGCTGGCGGAGGATGAGGGCTTGCGCGGAGTCGCAGGCTTCCAAGGCGCGGCCGAGTTCGGTGATGAGATCGCCGCCGCGGGCGCTGAGGGAGTCGATGCGAGTGGCGGCCTCGTTGAGCTCTTGGGCGAGAATCGTCTGGGCGTGGGCGGTCTGCGTGCGGAGTGATTCCATGTCTCGCGCGGTCTGGCGTGAGGCGTCGCCCAGCTCGCGGGCTTCTTGCAGCAGGCGGTGGATCGTGGCGATCGAGGGCGTCGGCTCGTCGGGCGCGTCGTCCGCGTTGCTGCTGATGTCGCTGAGCGCGCGGTCACTGGTGTCGGGCAGGCCGAGGAGCCGTTCGGCGCGAGCGGCGGCTTTGTCGAGGCGGATGATGACCTCGTTGGCGTGGGTCCAGCTTTGGATCAGGCGGTTGTCGATGGTCTGGGCGAGGTCGGCGAAGCGGGACTCGCCGCGGGCGATGACGTCTTGAATGCGCTGAACGACCTCGGCGGCGCGGGCTTGGGCGTCCTGCTCCATGGTGTCGAGGCGCGCGTTGATGGTGGCCCACTTCTGGGCCATGAGTTCTTCGGCGCGACGGAGGCGTTCTTCGAGGCGGGCGTCGCCTTGATCGACGAGCGCGCTGGTCTCGGCCATGCGCTGCGTCGCGCTGGCGACGATCTCGGTGGCGCGGGCGTCAAGGTCGCGGCGGAGTTCCTCAGCGCGGCGCTGGTTCTCGCCGGCGATGCCGGTGATCACGGCATCAAAGCTCGCGCGGGTGAGGTCGAGCTGGCGGTTGAGTGATTCGCTGCGGCGCTCGTTTTCCTGCGTGAGTTTGGTGAGCTCCTCGCGGAGGTGCTCGCGGGCTTCGTCGAGGCGGTGGCCCTGCTCGTCGCGGAGACGGTCAACGCGGGTGTGGAGGTCGGCCGCGGCTTGGGCGACGAGGTGCTGCGATTGCTGGCTGAGGGAGGTGAGCGTCGCGGCGGCTTCTTTGGCGTTGGCCAGGAGCTGTTCGATGCGCTGCGACTGGGTGTCCAGCGCGGCGAGGGTCTTGCCCGCGGCGTCAAGGCGCGGCTGGGTCTTGACGCTGACTTCGCGAAGCTGTGATTGCGTGGTCTGCGCGCCGGCGTGGGCGCTACGGAGTGATTCGGTCTCGACGTGGGCCTGCTCGATGAGCGTGCGCAGGGAGTTCGCCAGCTCGCTGAACGCGTCGCGATCAATCACGCGCGGGGAGAGGAAGATCTCCGAGGCGGGGCCGGTGGTGGTGGCCGGCGCGGGGGCGGTGGCGAGTGCGACGGATGCGTCGTCGGTGATCGGTCTGCGCCCGCTCTGGGGTGGCATGGCGTGGGCTCCGGGGGAGGGGAGGCCGCGTTGCGCTGGGCACGGGGTTGGGGTGCGCCTGCGCGGCTCCGCCGCGTGTCTGTGTATCGATCCGAGGGGGAGTCTGGCTGTAAAGGGAATCACCCCTTGGATGAAGATCAGGCGGGGCGAAGCAGGCGGCGGGCGTTCACGAGTGTGACGGGCGTGAGCGTGAGCGGTTGCGGCGCGGGTGATGGCACGGGCGGGTTGGCTGCGGCGCGGGGTGGCGTCGCGGTCGACGGCGGGGGCGAGATGGTGAAGCGGCCGGAGTGAACGGTCGCGCCGGGGTCGATCGAGAGGTACGCCGCCTCGCAATCGCCGGCCCATTGTGCGCGGCCCATGAGGTGCAGGCGGAAGGTGGTGGCGCTGCGTGTCTGCACGGAGCCGCCGTCCTCGACGATGATGCCAGCGCCGACGCGCAGCTCGCCGGTGTGAAGGGCGGCGCGGCGGCAGACGCGGAGCACGCCGCAGGTCTCCAGGCGGTGGCGATGATCGACGGATTCGATGGTGATGTCCTGAACGCAGACGCGCTTGTAGCAGCACGGGCAGGTCAGCACCATCGCGGCTTCCGGAACTCGGAACCACGAGGCGCAGCAGACACAGAGCACGGTGCGGGTATCGGCAGGCATGCGGAGTACCCGCAAATGGCGAGCCAGAGGCGGCGAAGCCGCCGGGCGTCAGTTGTCAGTTGTCAGCAGAACCGAGGCGAAGGCGTGAGGCGTGAGACAGACTTGAGACTTGCCAAAACGCACGACACGCGCGGCGTAGCGCTCGCGCGTGTCGGGTTTGTGCTTGTGGCTTGAAGCTGACCGCTGAAGGCTGACCCCTGACAACTCACACTTCCGCGGCGGCGCGGGACTTGGTGAAGCCGGCGAGCTTGGCTTCGAGGCCGGCGAGGGCGGAGTCGACGTGCTCGGTGGTGGTGACGGGGTTGCGAGCGTGGTGGCCGTTGGACGTGCCGTTGGTGTAGGTGCTGTTTGATCGCGCGGGGAGCGCGGGTGCGTTGGCGTGGCTGTTGACCAGTTGTTGAGCGGTGGCGACGGCATCAGCGCCGACGGCGCAGTGGCCGGTGAAGGCGGCGCCTTCGGTGACGGTGAGCTTTGCGGCGGTCATGTCACCCTTGATCAGCGCGGTGGGCTTGAGCTCAAGCTTCTCGCTGGCGATGACGTTGCCTTCGATCGTGCCCTCGACGATGATGCTGGTGCCTTGGACGCTGGCCTTGCAGACGGCACCGAGGCCGATCTGGAGCGGGGCGTGGGCGATGATGTTGCCCTCGACCTTGCCCAGGATGTAGGAGGCGGATTGCGCGACGATCTCGCCGCGGACGAGCGTGTCGGCGCCGATGACGGTGAGTTGCTCTTGACGATCGGCCATGGTCGCGACTCCTGGGAGATTGCGGTCGTGCTGGGGAGCGGGGGCATGTGTCCCTGCGTGGAACTTTGCATCGGATGAACGTTGCGCAGCGGCACACATTTCTTTGCGCGTTGGCGTGATGGCGCGGCGGCGAGGAAGGAGTAGGCTTGAGCTGGCGCGATGGCGTTGCGGGCGCCGGGTTGGGTGGGGCGGGTGAGCGTTGGGCGAAACCAGCGGGGGCGATGCACATATACAGTGGGGGCTTATGCGTGGGGTGTTTGTACGCCCTCAGCGAAGCCGCGCGTGCGGCGATGTGGGTTGTTTGGCGCGTGGTGGTTGACGGGCGCAAGGCTCGAAATTGGTTGGCAGCGGCGGCAGCGAAGGCGCACTGGCTCGCTTTGGAGTAACGGACCGTGTGGAAGTGGCTGGCGATCGTCTTTGTGGTGGTGGTGCTGGTGTGCGGCATCGGCGGGTACTTCGCATCCCAAGACCCGCGCACGCAGGAGTGGTTCAAGACGTCGGTGCTTCAACAGAAGCCGATGGAGGTCCGGGTTGAGGCGGTGGCGCGGGGCGACGTGACGCGGGTGGTGAACGCGCCGGGCTCGATCGAGCCCAAGACCAAGGTGCAGATCTCGGCCCAGGTGATCGCGCGGATCACCGAACTGCCGTTTCGCGAGGGCGAGTTTGTGCGCAAGGACCAAGTGGTCGTGCGGCTGGACTCGCGCGATCTGGCGGCGTCGCTCGAGAGCGCCCAGGCGCAGCTTCGCGGCGAGGAAGCGCGCCTGCGCGGCAACGAGGCGTCGTTCGCGCAGGCGGAGCGCGACATGAAGCGGCGCGAGGCCCTCATGGTGACGGATGATGAGACCAAGGCGAGCGTTGAAGAAGCGCAGGAGCGCCGGCTGCGGGCGTTGGCGGCGATGGAGTCCAGCCGTCACGGCGTGGAGCAGGTGAAGGCGAACATCGTGCGAGCACGGAAGGACCTTGAGAACACGACGATCGTCGCGCCGTTTGACGGGACGATCACGAAGCTAAACGCCGAGGTGGGCGAGCTGGTGGTGGTGGGCACGTTGAACAACGCCAGCAGCGTGATCATGGAGATCGCGGACCTGAACACGATGCTGATGAAGGCGCGGGTGGATGAGTCGAACATCGCGCCGGTGAAGGCGGGGCAGACGTGCCGCGTGTTTGCGAATGCGTATTCGGGAAGGGCGTTTCTTGGGCAGGTGGAGCGTGTCGGGCTGAAGCGCCAGGTGGATCGTGACGGCACGGGGTACTTTGAGGTCGAGGTGCTGGTGAACAAGCCGGCGGAGTTGATCTTTGCCAGCGGGCTCACGGCGAACGTGGACATCGAGGTGCAACGGTTCACGGACGTGGTGAAGGTGCCGAGTCAGGCGGTGGTGGATCGCAAGGTGGACGATCTGCCGAGTGAGTTGATCAACGGCGCGCTGGTTGACCGGACCAAGGCGATCGCGCAGGTGGTGTATCTGTTCGAGCCGGGCGTGCCGCAGGCCAAGGCGCGGGCGGTGGTGGTGAAGACGGGGCCGAGCGACCTGACGCACACGATCATCGAGGCGGGGATTGAGCCGGGGGCGAAGATCATCGTCGGGCCGTTCCGGGCGCTGACGACGTTGAAGACGGGGACGGAGGTTGCGGACGAGGGGAAGAAGGGCGATCCGGGGGCGAGGCCGGTGCCGGATAAGGGCGAGCAGGAGGACGATTCGGAGCCGGACGAGTTTGAGGACGGGCCGAGCCACGCGTGACCATCTCCATCCGCAAAGTTGAGAAGACGTACATCGTGGGCGAGGAGCGCGTCCGCGCGCTGCGCGGCGTGGACCTTGAGATCAAGAAGAACGAGTTCGTCGCCATCATGGGCCCCAGCGGCAGCGGCAAGTCCACGCTCATGAACATCATCGGGTGTCTGGATCAGCCGACGACGGGGTCGTACGTGCTCAACGGGCGGCGGGTGGATTCGCTGGATGCCAGCGCGCTGGCGCGGGTTCGGAACCAGGAGATCGGGTTCGTGTTCCAGAGCTTTGAGTTGCTGCCGCGCGCGACGGCGCTGAAGAACGTGGCGCTGCCGTTGATGTATGCGCCGGGGAAGTGGTTTGGCGCGAGCAAACGCGCGGCGGAGGCGCTGAAGCGCGTGGGGCTTGCCGAGCGCATGGACCATCGACCGAATCAGCTCTCGGGCGGGCAGAAGCAGCGTGTGGCGATTGCGCGGGCGCTGGTGAACTCGCCGAGTATCTTGCTCGCGGACGAGCCGACGGGCGCGCTGGACAGCAAGACGAGCGAGGAGATCATCGGGCTGTTCAAGGAGCTGCACGAGCAGGGGCAGACGATCGTGGTGGTGACGCACGAGGAGGACGTCGCGGCGAACGCGGAGCGGATCGTGCGGTTGCGTGACGGGAAGATCTTCAGCGACTGGCCGCGACGGCTGGACCCGATTCACGGCGAGTATCTGCGGACGATGATGCGGCAAGCGATGGAACTGCACGGGACCGTCGAGAGTGCGACCGGGGCGTCGGCGCCGTTGACGGCGGACGGCGGCGTGAACGGTGGCACGGAGGCGCGCGGCGCAAGCGTGCCAGCGACGCAGGAGCCGCGGACGTGAGGGGGATCTTCACCATCCCGCAGGTCTTGTTGCAGACGCTGATCCTGGCGTTGGGCCAGCTCTGGGCCAATCGCGTGCGCGCGTTGCTGACGACGCTCGGAATTGTCATTGGTGTGGCGAGCACGATCGCGATCGTCGGCGGCACGCAGGGGCTGAAAGCGTTTGTGCTGAAGGAGTTTGAGTCGTTCGGGGCGTCGCGGTTTGTGATCTTTCCGCGCAACCCGCGCGAGACGCCGAATCGCTACTCGCCGCAGCAGATTCAGTTGAAGCTGCGCGAGGCGCGATTGCTGGAACGGACATGCCCGTCGATCGCGCGGCTGACGCCGGTCAAGAGCTTCGTGGCGCAGGTGCAGTTTGGTGATCGCGTGGAGCAGAACGTCCGCATCTCGGGGATGGACGAGGATTGGCATCTGATCGAGGGGCGCACGATCATCGCGGGCCGGCCGTTCTCGCGAATTGATGAGGAAGAGCAGCGCGCGGTGTGCATTGTCAATGACAAGGCGGTTGAGGAGCTGCTGCTGGACAAGGAGCCCTCGACGCAGTCGATTCTTGTCGGCGGCCGGAAGTTCATGGTGGTGGGCGTGGTGGAGACGAAGACGTTGCCGGCGATCTTCGGCGGGGGCGAGCCGCTGTCGGAGGTGTACATCCCGTTCTCGGCGGCCAACGCGATGAAGCCGGAGCCGATCTTCGGGCTGTTCATTCAGGGGACGATGATCTCGCCGAACGCGTTTGAGGATCTGGAGGCGGAGGTTCGCTCGGCGATGCGGCGCTCGCGCGAGCTCAAGCCGGATGATCCGGACACGTTTGCGGTGCGCGCGACCGAGCAGGCGATCAGCGGCATCAACCGCGTGAGCGTCGGCCTCACGATCGCGGCGACGTGCATCGTGACAATTTCGCTGATCGTCGGCGGCGTGGGCATCATGAACATCATGCTGGCGAGCGTGAGCGAGCGGACGCGCGAGATCGGCCTGCGCAAGGCGGTGGGTGCGCCGCCGATCGTGATCCTGACGCAGTTTCTGGTGGAAGCGGTGGTGCTGTGTCTGTCGGGCGCGTTGATCGGGCTGATCTTGGGTTACGGGCTGATCGCGGGTTTGCGGGCGATTCCTGACGGGCCGATGGCCGGCGCCGAGGTGCCGCTGTGGGCGGTGTGGTTGTCGGTGGGTTTCAGCGCGTTCACGGGGATCGCGTTTGGTATGTTCCCTGCGATCAAGGCCGCGCGGCTGGATCCGATTGAGGCGTTGAGGCACGAGTGATACAGAACGTGAACATGAACGTGAACATGAAACGGAGTGCGTGTTTGGTTGGCGCGCGAGGCGGATACTGCGCGTTTGCGCTGTTGATCAGCGCGGGGATCGCGGGTGTGGTCGGCGGCTGCTCGGCGATTGGGCCGCTGGGCGAGACGGAGGCGGACTTCGGGCGGCACGCGAGCGAGGAGCGTTTGCGCCGGATTGATCGGCTGGCGCTGGATCGGTTTCGCGCGCTGACGCCGGAGCCGACGACGGACCCGGCGCGCCCGGGCGTGGTGGTGCCGTTGGGCGCGGAGGTTTCGGCGGCGGGCGCGCAGGAGAACATTCAGAAGCTTCGGGCGGCGCAGGCGTCGCGCCAGACGGTGGAGCTGTCGATCGAGCAGGCCCGCGCGGAGGTGCTGCGGAACAACCTGAACTTGAAGGTGGCGTTGATTGATCCGACGATCGCACGCGAGACGCTGAATGTTGAGCGGGCGCGGTTTGAGGCGGTGTTCACGCCGTTCGCGACGTTTCAATCGACGGACCCGGCGCGAGTGTCGGGGATCACGGGGACGCCGGAGTTTCGCACGGACCAGACGCAGATCGGCACGGGGATCAGCATCCCGCTGCGCACGGGCGGGCGGGTGACGGTGGATGTCAGCGAGACGATCAGCGACACGAACAGCCCGTTTGATTCCGATGGCACGACGCAGTCGCCGGGGGTCGGCGTGTCGGTGAGCCAGCCGCTGCTGCGCAACGCGGGGCGGCGAGTGAACACGGCGTCGATCGTGATCGCGGGGTACAACCAGCAGATCGTGGAGTCGCGCACGAAGCTCGAGGTGATCTCGCAGATTGCGCAGGTCGAGCGGGCGTATTGGCGGCTGGGGGCCGCGCGGCGCGAGCTGGCGGTGCGGCAGCAGCAGTATGAACTGGCGACGGAACTGCTGGCCAAGGCGGAGCGGCGGCGTGCGCAGGGCGTGATCACCGGCGTGGAAGTGACGCGGGCGCAGTCGGGCGTGGCGTCGCGATTGGATGAGATCATCAGCAGCGAGACGAACCTGCTCATCGTGCAGCGCGAGGTGAAGAGACTGATCAACTCGCCCGGGCTCTCGCTGAGCGACAACGTGGCGCTGGTGCCGAGCACGGACCCGGGGCCGATGGAGTATCGGCTGGACGATCGCGCGGCGGAGCTGGTGACGCTGGCGGCCGCGCAGCGTATGGAGTTGCTCGAGAGCGAGCTGCAGGCGCTGGCGGACAGCGTGAACATCGACGTGGCACGCAACGGCGTCTTGCCCGGGCTGGAGTTGACGGGGTCGTATTCCAGCGCCGGCGCGGGCACGACCACGGGCGCGGCGTATTCCTCGTTCTTTGAGAATCGCTTTGCTTCGTACTCCGCGGGGATTCGCGGGGACATTCCGATCGGCAATGAAGCCGCGGAGAGCCGGCTGCGGCGGGCGATTCTGACGCGGGTGCAGCGGCTGGCGACGCTGGAGGCGCGACGGCAAGCAATCGAGCAGGACGTGCTGGACGCGGTGGATCGCGTGCGCTCGGCGTGGCAGCGGATTCTGGCGACGCGCCAGAGTTCGATCCTGGCGGGGCGCACGGTGGATGCGGAGCAGCGGCAGTTTGAGAACGGGCTGCGTACGGCGACGGACGTGCTGGACGCCGCGACGCGGCTGGCTGATGCGCAGTCGGCGGAGATCAGGGCGCTGACGGATCACGAGGTGGCGCTGGTGGACCTTGCGGTGGCGACGGGCACGACGCTCGGCGGCGCAAGTGTGCTGTGGCGAGAGGAACTCCCGACGGGCACGACGCGCGAGGCGCTGCCAGCCGGTGGAGCCGCGCAGGACGCGGTGCCTGTTCGCACCGGGCCGGAGGGGGCGGAGAGTCCGGCGTCTTCACCGGCAGGGCCGACGACGACGCCGACGGTGCCGGGGAGTTCGGGGGTGTCGCCGCGTTGAAGCGGCTTACGCTTGCGCATGAGTGCTGCGATCGGCGTCGGAGATCGGTTGCCGGAGTTTGAGGTCAAGGACCATCGCGGGCAGACGATCCGCACGGCGGATCTGCGAGGTCGCTGGGCGGTGATCTTTTTCTATCCGAAGGACAACACACCGGCGTGTACGGCCCAGGCGTGCGCGATGCGGGATCAGCACGAGCAGTTTGGGACGTTGAATGCGACGGTGATCGGCGTGAGCGGCGACAGCGACCGGTCGCACGAGTCATTCGCGTCGCGGAATCGCCTGCCGTATTCGATCGTGTCCGATGGTGATGGGGGATTGAGGCGTGCGTTTGGGGTGCCCAAGAAGTGGTTTTTCCTGCCGGGGCGAGTGACGTACATCGCGGACCCGTCCGGGGTGGTGCGCGGCATGTTCTCGGGCTGGCTGAACGTCGCGGAACACGTCAAGCGGGCGATGCAGACGATCGCGGAGGGCACTCCCGGCGGGGGTGATCGGGCGGGTCAGAAGGCGGTGTAAGTGGCGGTCGATGGCTTGCGTGTTTGGCGAACGTGTGGTATATTGAAGAGGGACGTTGGCTGGCGTTTTGTGCGGCTGGGGAGGATGGTTCTCCCGCGCATGCATGAGAAGCTCCGGAGCAACGTTCGTCAGCTGGAATCAGGTTGGCGGCGCGACGATGCAGGAGCGTCACCGGCCTATCCTCAGACCCGTGCGAACGGGTGGCTTCGTTCTGACGCCGTCTACGCCGGTTGATTCGGTTTCCGCAAACGCCTCTCCTCTTCTCCCCGTCGCCCTCTCAGGATTTCTCTCCCCGTGCATATTTACAAGCCCGGTGACATGGTTGAAGGCTTCCGCGTCATGTCCGAGCTGGGCAAGGGCGCGGCCTCGGTCATCTACCTCGTCCAAGACCCGAAATCGAAGCAGATCTGGGCGCTGAAGCACGTCGCCAAGGAAACCGAGAAGGACGAACGGTTTCTTGAGCAGACCGAAAGCGAGTACAACATCGCCCGGCAACTGGATCACCCGGGCCTGCGCCGCGTTGACCGGATGATCCGCAAGAAGTCGGGGCTGCTCACAGTGAGCGAGCTGTTCCTGGTGATGGAACTGGTCGACGGCATCAGCGTTGACCGCTCACCACCCAAGACGTTTGAGCAGGCGGCGGAGATCTTCGAGTCCACGGCGCGAGCGCTTGCGTACATGCACGCCAAGGGCTTCGTCCACGCGGATATGAAGCCTAACAACATCATCGTTGACGGGGCCGGCAACACCAAGGTGATCGATCTGGGCCAGTCGTGTACCACCGGGACGGTGAAGAAGCGCATTCAGGGCACGCCGGATTACATCGCTCCTGAGCAGGTGCATCGCCGCCCGATCATCGAGAAGACCGACGTCTATAACCTCGGCGCGACGATGTACTGGGCGCTGACGCGCAAGCATGTGCCGACGGCCTTGGGCAAAGAGGATTCGCTACTGGGCACGGTGGACGACAAGCTGCTGGCCAAGCCCAAGCGGCCGATCGAAATCAACGCGCGCGTGCCGGAGGCCTTTGACAAGCTCATCATGGAGTGCGTCGAAGTCGAGCCCGCCATGCGCCCCAGCGGCATGAACGAAGTCGCCGACCGCCTGTCGGTGCTTCGCGGCAAGCTGCTGCAGGAGGCCACGCTTCGCAAGAGCGGCTCCTTTCGACGCGTCAGCCAGTGAGGAAAGTGATGAGCGATGAGGGATGAGTGCTGAGCGGGGGCGACGCCCTAGCTTTTGTGCGATGGTCGCTCCACGTCGCCCTCCCCCAGTTCCTACTGGGGGAGGTGCCGCGCTTCGCGGCGGAGGGGGCGGCGCTGCGCACGTTCGCTTGCGCCGGCGAGTCGCCCAGGCTTTGCCCCCTCCGGCTCGCAGACTCGCCCCCTCCCCCAGTCGGACTGGGGGAGGGTGATGGCGATCCGTAAGGTTGATCGTCCGAGCTTACTTGTCTTCCGGCGCGATCCCCATCCCACTGCGGTTGGGGCTGGCCGGGCGCTTGGGTTGGACGAACGGCTTCGCGGCGATTTCCTTGAGCATGAGGTCGATCGCGGCGTCGAGCTGCGGGTCGCCGCCGTTGAGCATCTTGCCGGGGTCATCGACGACGACGATGTCGGGCTCGGTGCCGTGGCCCTCGATGCCCCAGGTGCCGTCCTTCTCATAGAAGCCGAAGGAGGGAACGCTGATGGAGCCGCCGTCCATCAGCGGCGGGTTTGCGGTGATGCCGACGAGGCCGCCCCAGGTGCGTGTGCCGATGAGCTTGCCGAGGTTGTTCTGCTTGAAGAGCCAGGGGAACATGTCGCCGCCGGAGCCGGCGAGGCCATTGATGAGCATGACCTTGTGGCCCTGATTGCTGTCCTGCGGCCAGATCCAGTCCTTGCCGTCGCGACGGGCCCAGTAGTTGGTGACTGGGCGGTTGAGGAGTTCGATGAAGCGCGTGGGAATCTGACCGCCGCCGTTCCAGCGCTCGTCGATGATGAGCGCTGCGCGGTCCTTCTGACCGGCGAACTGACGGAAGAGGTCGTTCTGGCCGTCAACGCCGGTGTTGGGCACGTAGATGTAACCGACCTTGCCGCCGGACTTTTCGTCGACGTACTTGCGGTTCTTCTCGATCCAGGCGCGATAGCGCAGGCCGACATCCACACCCGTCGGGCGGACGATGACCTCGCGGGCGTTCTCGTCGATGACCGGCGCGGTGTTCACGGTGAGGATGGTCGCGCGCTCGCCGGTGCCGATGAACGCGGCGAAGATATCTTTGCTGGTGTCGATCGGCGTGCCGTTGACGGCGAGGATGTAGTCACCGACGTTGACGCGTTGCTTCTTCAGACCGGGGCGGGTGAGCGGGCCGCGGGCGTCGGCGTCGTGATCGCCGCCCTGGTAGATGGCGGTGACCTTGTACGCGGAGTTCTCGCCGACCTTGTCCAGCACGTAGTCAGCGCCGAGGAGGCCGACGTTGATCTGCGCGCCGGGGCCTTCGACATCGCCCTGGCCTTGGAGATACGCGTGTCCGATGTTCAGCTCGCTGATCATCTCGGAGATGATGAAGTTCACGTCTTCGCGGCTGTTGGCGTCTTCGAGCATGGCGAGGTAGTGGGTTTTGACGGCTTCCCAGTTCACGCCGTGCATCGTGGGCTCGTAGAAGAAATCGCGCTGGAGGCGCCACGCGTCGGTGACGATCTGCTTCCACTGCTCGCGCGGGCGAATGAGCGTGCGCATCGAGGAGGTGTAGGGGATTTGGGCCTTGCCACCGCCGGCGACGGGGTCGTGAATGGCGAGGCTGCCGCCGCGACGAACGAGCATCTTCTTGCCGTCCGCAGTGAGTGTGAAGCTTCCGGCGCCGGGGAGAACGGTCTTCTCTTCGCGTGTTTCTTCGTTGATATCGAAGATACGGATGGAGGGGCCTTCGCCGCTACCGCGACCGCCGCTGCGGGTGTAGAGGAGCTTGTTGTCGTTGCTCACCGCGAGGTTTGAGAAGTTGCCGGCGCTGACAGGCAGGAGGATGGCGCGCTGCTCGAAGCCCTCGAAGTCGATCTTGATCTCTTTCTTGTCGTCGTCCTTCTTCTCGTCCTTCTTGGCTTCGTCTTTCTTGGCGTCATCCTTCTTTGCGTCGTCTTTCTTGGGCTCGTCCTTTTTCGGTTCGTCTTTCTTCGCTTCTTCATCGGCGACCATCTCGACGCTGGTGCGGGCGCCGCGGATGGCGCCGTTGGTCTCGCCGGCGGTCCAGGTGCCGGAGAGGTTGGCGCCTTCGATCACGCCGCTGATGGTGACGGCGTTGGGGCCGACGTTGCCGCTGAGGCTGAGCTTGCCGGTGGTTTTTTCCAGGTTGCCGGTGAAGGTGGCTTCGCCCATCGGCGTCACGGCCTTGGCGGTGAGGCTGCCGTCTTTCTTGACGCGGACGGTGAGCTGGAAGGGCAGGCCGTCGGGCGGGAGCGTGCCGCCGGAGGCGGTGACAGACCAGACGGATTGCTCAATGTCGAGCGCGGCGGGTTCCTTCTTGGGCTCGTCCTTCTTCGGCTCGTCCTTCTTCGGCTCGTCTTTCTTGCTGTCGTCCTTCTTTGCGTCCTTCTTCTCGGCGGGCTTCTTCTCGGCGGGCTTCTTCTTCTCGGCCTTCAGCTCTTCTTCGTCGAGCTTGGGGTCAAAGGGGTTCTTGAGATCGGTGCGCAGCGGGGCCGCGAGGAGCTGGTGCGTACCGGCATAGGCGAAGGTGGAGTCGTTGTCGGCGTAGATGGGCGAGCTGAAGCTGCGGGCCGCGCGGTAGTAGAGGTACTCGCCCTTGCGATCAAACGCGGGGCTGCCGCTGGAGAACATGGAGCTCGTGAGGCGTGTGGACTTGCCGGACTTGACGTTGTACACCCAGACGCACTCGTTTTCATTGCCCTCGTCGGTGCGGTCGTAGGCGATCCACGCCGAGTCGTGCGACCACGAGAGCGTCGAGCTGTTCGCCCAGGGATCGGTGTCGACGGTCTTGAGCTCAGCGGTCACGGCGCCGGTGGTCTCGTCGATCGCGAGCGTCGCGAGCAAGATCGCGCCGGTCTTGTCGGTGAACGCGACGTGCTTGGAATCCGGCGACCAGATCGGCGAGTAACGGAAGCCCGGGCCCATCGAGGTGAGCTTGAACGCCTTCGTCACGGGCGCGGCGGGCGTCGCAGGCTTCTTGTCGGCATCAGCCGTGGCTTCGCCCGCGGGCTTGTCCTTGGATTCATCCTTCGCGGGCTCGTCTTTCTTGGCGTCGTCGGTCTTGGCTTCGTCTTTCTTGTCCGAATCCTTCTTGTCGTCGTCCTTCTTTTCCGGCTCGGGGGCCTTGGCGTCGGACGCGCGGACCCAGAGCTCGTATTCGCCGCTGGCGTCGGAGAAGTAGGCGATCCACTTGCCGTCGGGCGACCAGGCCGGGTCGCGGTCAAAGACGCTGTCGGTGCTGGTGAGGTTGCGGACGATGCCTTCCTTGGCGGGCGCGGTCCAGAGGTCGCCGCGAGCTTCGACGACAAGGCGCTTGCCGGAGGGGGAGATGGAGGCGTCGGAGATCGAGCCGCTGACGTCCTCGACCTGGGCGCGGATGGTCGGGCGGGCACCGGGGATGGTGATCTTGATCTCGCTGGACTGCGCGGTGTCGAGGTTGAGCAGCATCAGGCGGGCACCGAGCTGGAAGACGATCTCGCCCTTGCCGCTGGCGCCGCCCGGCCCGATCGACGGCCAGCGGATGTCGTCCTGCGCGAACGTGGTGATCTGCGTGCGGCTGCCGCTGACGGTGTCGTAGGCCCAGATGTTCAGGCGGTGCTCTTTGCCGGCGTCTGAGAGGTAATACACCGTGTACGCCGCGGCGTTGTAGCCCCACATGGGGATCGTGTCGGTGCCTTCCCAATCGGTGATCTGCTTGGTGGTGTTGTCTTTGAGGTTGAGCAGCCAGAGGTCGGTCGCCATGCCGCCGCGATAGCGCTTCCAGGTGCGCGTGTCGGTGGAGTGCGGCGTGAAGGCGACGACCGTGGCGTCGGCGTTGAGGCTGCCGAAGCCGGAATACGGCATGGGGAACTTGATGGGCATGCCGCCGCTGACGGGCACGCTGTAGAGCTGGGTCTGGCGCGTGAGACCGGCGCCGACGATACCCGAGGCCATGAAGACGATGCGACCGTCGGTGATCCACTGGCTGATGGACTCGTTGGCCGGGTGGTGGGTCACGCGGTTGGGCACGCCGCCGAGGACCGGGATGGTGTAGATGTCGCGCCCGCCGTCGTAGTTGCCGACAAAGGCGACGGACTGTCCGTCGGGGCTGAAACGCGGGAAGCTGACGCTGCCGGCGGGGCTGGCCAGCGGGGTGGCGACGCCGCCGGACTTGGGCGCGAGCCAGAGCTTGTTGGCGTAGGTAAAGGCGATTTGCGACTGGCTGATGGCGGGAAACCGCAGCATCGCGGCCATGGGCTGGACCTGGGCTTCAGCAGTGGTGCTGGCCGCGGACGTGGCGGTGGAGGTGGCGGCGGAAAGGTTGAGCGTCGCGCCGGCGGCGAGAATCAGGCACGCCGCGAGCGAGAGGCGGTGACGCCGGGCGGCGGGCTGGCTGTCGCGACGGAATGAAACAACAGACCGGATGAGCGGCGATGAGTTGATCACGAACTGGCTCCAGATATTGAACACACTGCGGCGGCGATCGGGGGTCGATCGAGCGGTTGGCCGGGCGCGCCGGGTGACGAGGTCGGCGGGTGAGCCGCGCGCTGAGGTGCGCGGGTTGAGAGGATACCACGCGGGGGGCGACGGGTGAAGGGGAGGGAGAGGGCCGAGGGCCGAGGGAAAGCGAAATGGCAGATAGCAAATTTGCAAATGACAAAGAGGACGAGAACCGGATTCGGCCAGTCGACGGGCGCCGAAGCTGAGTACCGGCTGAAAGTCGCTACCATCGGTCTATGCCGATTGTTCCGCTCCCGCAGTTTGAGGCCGATCTTGAGGCCGATCGAAAGATCTACGAAGCCCTGAAGCCGCCGACGAGCATGGTCGTGCGCTTCGGTGTCATGCGATTGATCGGGGAATATCCGTACGACGGGGACGCCAAGCCCGGCTGCGGTTCAAAGCTCGTGGTGCGGACGCATCGCGGGACTGAAGTTGCGGAGATGTTGACGAGCACATGCCCGAACGCGGGGTGTCACCACGCCGTGACGCGCAAACAGATGCTGCAGTACATCGACACTTCGGGTGGGAAGGACTTTCCGTTCTTCACCGAGGGACGCGTGCTGCGGGTCGCGACGGTGGAAGATCTGAATCAGCACGCGGCGAACGAAGCGCGCAAGGGCGAGATGATCCGCGCGGCGAAGGAGATCGTCCGCCAGGTCGGGCTCGAAGAGCAGATGAAGATGTCGGACGTCGAGCTGTTGCTCGGGCAAGAGCGCGCGATGTTCTACTTCTATGGCGAAGAGCGCGTGGACTTCCGGCCGGTGATCATGGAGCTGGCCGCGCTGTATCGCACGCGGATCGAGATGCGCCAGATCGGCGCCCGCGACGAAGCCCGCCTCACGGCGGACTACGAGAAGTGTGGCCAGCATTGCTGCTGCCGTCAGTTTCTCAAGGTGCTCAAGCCGGTGAGCATGAAGCAGGCCAAGATCCAGAAGGCGACGCTGGACCCGCTGAAGATCAGCGGGCGCTGCGGGCGGCTGATGTGCTGCTTGCGGTATGAAGAGAACACGTACGACGAGCTGAAGAAGAACCTGCCGCGGAAGAAGACGGCGGTGATGACGCCGGACGGCCCGGGGATCGTCATCGACACGCAGATCCTGACGCAGCTCGCGCTGGTGCGGCTGGACCGGACGAACGAGGACGCGGCGTACCCGATCGAGAGTTTGAAGAAGCTGGACCCGGCGGCGCCGCAGCGCCCGGGTGATGACGATGACGACGATGCGCCGGGTGGTGGCGGCGGCGCAGGACCAGGCGCGGGTCCGCAAGGCGGGCCTGGTGGCGGCAGTGGTGGTGGTCCACGCGGCGGCGGGAACGATCGTGGCGGGCCGATGAATGGGCCGGGTGGCGGTGGTGGGGGTGGTGGGGGAAATCGCGGCGGCTCCGGTGGCGGCGCCGGCGGGCAGCGGGGGCCGGG